>Ga0182021_10011426_pt1 | contig 10536 bp, 9 predicted proteins | sample 612E3MmetaG_FD_120493 | JGI IMG/M metagenome (GOLD analysis project Ga0182021, IMG submission 120493) | Permafrost microbial communities from Stordalen Mire, Sweden - 612E3M metaG (Illumina Assembly) | ecosystem: Environmental > Terrestrial > Soil > Wetlands > Permafrost | place: Sweden... | reverse complement strand
CCACCAAAAGTATCAATAGGTAGAACTTCATCAATTTTTTGTACTCTTCCAATTGTTTTCTGCGACAACTTGTAAGTCACTGTGACTTGTTCTCCCTCGACTGAAATCTTTTTAATAAAAGCGCGTAGAAACGTCTTTCTATCGGTAAAATCGGATTCTTCTAAATAGTTCCTTGGATCAGTAGCGAAAGCCAGTGCTGTTGCTAGTTTTACATCCTGTACTTCACAAGCAATCATTTCCGCTTCTATCTGTAATCTGGCTTCACTCAAATCATCCTAGCGTGTTTTCAGTTCTCTAATCCCAAGAGCAAGTTCTTCCAAACCCAGTTTGCCGGTTTCCAGTACATCGTACAGACGACCTAATCTGATATGGACATCCATTAGTTCGACATCAACGGATTGCATCCTGTCGCTGAGTCCCGCTGAAGCAGAGAGAATATCTTCATTTTTAAAATTTGTCAAAAAGATGTCCGCAGTCAAAATTTACCGGACCACTGACAATCTGTTATAATGTCCGCACAAGGACAATATATGTCCGCTATTGTTATACTGCAGGAATAACTCAGTATCCAGATTTGCCAGTCCATTTTTCAGGGTCTCACAGGATTGTAGAAATTAGATGCATATCCCGTTTTTAGAAAAATCCTCCGGATTAAAAGGCCTCCCGCGGCTTATATCGTCAGACCGTTTTATCACGGATAATGTTGTGATGCTGGCGGCCGGCGTAGCGGTTAATCTCCTTCGATATGGATATCAACTGGCAATGGGCATCATGCTTTCTCCCGCCGATTACGGCCTCTTGATGAGCCTGAATTCGTTATTAGTAATTGTTGGCATTTTAACCCAAACAGCCGGAGCCGTCGTCACAAAGACTACCGCGACTCTGAAAGCGGATAACCAGTGGGACATGGTCTGCTGGTTTTACCGGACTTCTCTTAAATTTAATTTTTTTGTTGGTATCGGCCTCTTTGGGATTTTAGCAGCAGCCGGTGTCTTCATTACCCGCTGGCTGAATCTGGGCAGCGCTAAAAATATTAGCAATTCCTGCTATGTCTTTTTACCTTGAGACTCTTGTGTATTCTTAGAAGGCCTTTGCTTTAAATGAGTTATCCAGATATTCAAGACTTCGTATAACATTAAAGTAATAAGTATAATCAACAATAAGTAGTCCATACGAAAATGCAGATAAACTAAAACTACATCGCGACAAAAGGCTGAAAGAAGGAATACCAGGGATAAGCACACGAAGACAAGTGCAGAAATTTGCTTCAATTCTACCAATCTACTATTCATTTTGAACCACCTTAAAGATTATTACGTCCCCAAACCTGATTACTTCTTTAAAATGATTACTATTCTCAAAAAGCTGAACATATTCATTATACATATTAAAATCGTATTGGGGAAAATAATGATCTCCTATATGATTTCCAAGTAAAATATATGTAGTATCGTAGCTTTTTAAAATATTATAATAGGTTTCAATATTAACTGGCTCGATCCCGGCTTCCATGTTATCCAAAACTACGATGTCTCTCCAGTTCTTCGCTGATTCATGCAACCAGCCGTCCGGGATTTGCCTGTCCGCATAAACCGGTAATAAGTAAGCGTCCCAGAATTCCATACCCATGCCATATACCCGCCCTGGTTCGCCTTTGACACGCAGCCATTGAAAAGATTCGGTAAGAGCAGGGGTAATTTGCCAGGTACTTATTTTTTCACGCGAACGCAGTCCTATTCCAGCTGATGTGGAAATGATTATTGCCGCCATGATGATGAAAACTATTTTATTCCCAGATAATTCCATTATTTTAGCGAAGCCAAACCCGCTTAAAATCGCCAGAAAAACCGTGCCGTAAAGAAAAAATCTGGCCACATCCAAATTGTTGTAATATGGCAGATCATGGAAAAATGGGAAGATAATGCCAAGGCTTAACAAAAACATCAAGACCGTAATCAGGATAAGTAGCAATTCCTTTTTTACCAGGAGCGCAACTGCTCCGATTACCCCCAGAAACACTACCATATATCCGATATAAAAAGGGTAGGCACGTGTATTTATACTATTAAGCCTGAAAATCTGGTTTTTCCAGAAGCTTATGGGAACCGAATAACCACCCGCAACGGTCCGCTGGTAACCGATCTCATTAATCCTGCTAACAAAAGGCACAAGCCACCAAGAGGCAACAATTGCGCCGATAACACACATTACAGCCACTAACTCGATAGTCTTTAGAGATTTTGTACTTATAAAACGGATTACAACGAAAATAAAATAGATACCGGCAATCAGCAGGAAAGAATAAGTACTTATCTGGTGCGACAGAATTAAAATGCCAAGGCATATCCCGCCGAAAAGCGCATTTTTAAAAACACCTTTCTTTAGTCTCAGTAAGAAAAATAGCGAAAGCACTAAAAACGGAAGAGCGAAGCCGGTGGTAAACCTGCCCATCACACTGATGTCGCTGATATAGGCATAAGAAGCCGTAAATAGAAAAGTAGAGATCAATGAGTATTTCCTCTCCAGTCCAAATTCTATTGAGACCAGGTAGACGGTCAGCGGGGTGAGCAGAAAGACGGCAACGGTGACAATTTTGTAGCTTAGCACCACATTTTTGATTAACAAAGCTAACAAAGCAACACAATAATATGGCAGCGGTGGATAAAATACTCCAAAAGATTGCCCTGTGTACCAGTAGGGATTAATACCAGGAATAACCCCTGACTGCAGTGATTTAGTTAGAAACCAGGAACTAAATAGGTGAGATGGAGTATCTATACCAGGTGGTAATCCACTGTGTAATATGGGCGAAATTAAAAACAGGGCAAATAACTCAATAAATATCAGTCCCGCTAACGACCAGTGGTTGGGGGTGAGTTTTAGTTTCATTTATGGCACCAATTCGGTATTTTGAGGTAATCCATTATTTGAATGGGAGCGTTTGTAATGATTGACTATTTTGCGTAAGATCCGCAGATTGGATTGAACTAAAAAATACAGAGTAATTACCAGGTTGCGGATCGATAACGGCGAGGAATAGATCCAGTGTTACGCTAGAAGGCACGGTCCAGCCGAGGCTGCGATACATCTCACCGATATTAATATTTTGGACTGACCATTGGTTCAACGGAGTATCTAGTACTTCAACGTGGTGGCCGTTGGGATAATTAAAAGAAGTAGAAAGTCCAACTTGGGAGGAAAATGTATACCACAAAGTAGGATTCTTGCCATCCGAAATTTCAATGCCGGCAGCTATTTGTGGTGAATTATTACCGTTCGTTTTAAAGTCGAACGTAGGGTAGACTTGGAGTTCAGTGGTTCCCGCTATAGGGAAGTCAGTCATCCTGATCCGTACGTGAGTGAATCCCCCTGCATTAGAATCTGATGTCTGATTAACGCGTAGCGCAACACATTGTTGCCCAGCTACTGTCTCCCTGTCAATAAATGCAGGATTTTGAGGGCTATCTGTTTTAATAACCTCCCACCCAAGCGGAGCAGCAGACTCTGGCTGCCAGGAACTAAAGTCTCCATTAAAAACAACGTTGCTTTTTCCTGTTAAGGAATAAACTTCAAAGCGCTCAGAGTCTTCCGATCTGATTACGCCTACTAATTTACTCCTGTTGCGGACTTCAGTTTGAAATGCGGCAGCTTGAGTATCGTATATTCCTCCTTTCCACACTCTTATCCAGGGGTCGAGTACAACAAAATCTACCCCCTCTTTCACCATCCTATCTACTATATCAGATACTTTTTCGTGATTTAAAAATAACATTTCATAGGTGCCATGCTGAATAGTCGGTTCAAGTTCGGGTGATACAGCACAGAGCATGGGGCTGGTAGCATATACCTTGGCGTGGGGTTTCAATGTTGAAATAAAAATTGCTACTTCATTGTAAGCTGCACCCTTTTCTGCCCCTTGGTAAAAATTCAAAGTATCATAACCCATATTCACATAAGTGACATGCAGGCTCAAGCTGCCGAGCAAGAGTGCGATAGCTCCCAATGCAACAATTTTGCCTATCATCATATTACCGCGGATATCCTTGAAAAGGCAGGCTGTACCGAGTGCAAGAAAAGGCCATATCGCTATATAATATCTCGGAACATGAAAAACCATCTGCAAAGATATCAATGATACCACCAAACCGATGGCTATAATAGAATGGATAATAGTAGTCATACGAATTCGTAACAACAGATAAAGAACGGGGACGGTTGCTATTACTGTCAACGAATAAAATTTCAGTATGCCTGGTATATTATTGATGGTATGAAATAATATACCTAAATAAGAAGGCAGTTCCCCTGTTGGTCGCTCAAATAAACTATTGAAAACCTGACTTATTGTAGATTGTGGGGCAGCCAGCAAGAAAGGTCCAATGATTATTGTGAACGTAAAGGCTGTAACCCCTGCAACAATCCAGATTTCAGGTAATCTAATAGCTCGCCATAAACTTGAGATAAATATTTTATAGTCAGAAAAACCTATATTTAGCAATAAAACAAAAATCAAAGGTACAAATATCAGTGAAAATCCGGTAATTTCTCCCTTAGTACCAGCCGCCTGCAACGATTCCAGGAGCGGAAGTGGTGTTTTCCAACTCTGAACGTTTAGCAGGATTAAGAAACTATATATCACAGCCGCGGACGCGAAATATTCCAACAGGACTTTTGTTGTCCCAAAACGGGCTAGAAAATTCCATTTACCCCCCGCTTTGATATATATAATAGCAATAAAAACGGCAGCCACAAATGGCAGAAAAACAAGTTTCACGCTGAGCGCTAAACCTAATGCAATTCCTGCCCAAATAAGCCACCTTTTTTTGTTAGTATTAAAATAAAAAGTAAGCAGCAAAATCGCGGACAGGCAGAAGGTAAGGCCCATGTGTTCAAGCACAGCACGTCTGCTCAAATACAACAAAATAGGGTCGATGGTAAAGATAATCCCGGCAACAACCGCTGGTAATCTGCCTAAAGTATGGTTGGCAATGATATAAACTAAAACGATATTAATCAGAGAAAAAGCTACCGATAAATAGCGGGCTACCATGAGACCATAACCAAAGAGTTTGAATATACCTGCAAGAAATACTAGGTACAATGGCGGTTGATATAAGGCGAAATCCCTATAAGGCAGGTGCCCCAGGCTGATAGAACGGGCATCCAGTACGTATGCCCCTTCGTCATAATCATTGAAGTAGCTAAACCAATTGGCCAAGTTGTGAATTCTAAGATACAAACCCACTAATAACAGCAGTCCAAGAATTGAAATCGAAATGAACACCGAGCGGTGCTTTGAAATATAGTATATGGCAGTGGTCTTGAATGTATCTAAAGACTTTTTAGGAATAACTCTCGATTGTTTGGACATTTTTGATTATTTTCCCTACCACCATATATTTGTTAAATGTATTTCCTTGTTTTAGCTTTCTTCAGTTATTAATAGAATATTCAGATATAGGTCGCGAATGCTCAAACCCACTACCAGAGGTAGAGATACAGAATGTCCCGAATCATTACCCTGAAATCACTTCGAATTTGGGGCACGGGACAATAAACTTCCCGCCAGCTTTTAAATATTCTCTTTCCCGGTTTGCAAATTCAGAAATAAAATGCCATGGTAACACCAATAAATAGTCCGGTTTTGCCTGTCTCATTTCGTCTTCTGATTTAATCGGGATATTGGTACCGACTGTCCACTTTCCAAATTTATCGGGATTTCTTTCGGCAATAGCATCTATCAGAGTATTATCAAGCCCATACCACTGAAGTAAAGTGTTTCCTTTTGTAGAAGCACCATATCCCCAGATTGTTTTACCTTTCTTTTTCTCAGACCTGATGAAATCAACGGTTTGTCTTTTTAGTTCCAGTATATTTTTAAACCATGAAGTATAGGTTCCAGGATTATTTAGATTCAATTTTTTCTCGTATTCAAGCAAACTATTGACTCTAAATTCACTTACTTCTCTGTATGGAGCAGTTGCAAACAAATGGTTATGGCTTTTATTCTTCCTAATGTAGATTCTGAAACTGCCGCCGTTTACATCATTTAGTTCGACGTCTACCACCTTCATGTCATGCTTTTTTATTAGATAATCAAACGACGATAAAGAATAATATTCCAAATGTTCATGGCAAATATTATCGAAAGCCAGTTGCTTTAACATTAACGGCATATAGCTCATCTGAACTATCCATAAGCCTTCCGTATCAAGAACCAGTTTTATATCGTTTACAAATTTATCGGGTTCTTCCAGATCGTAAAACATTGCAATCGATGTTATTATCTTTGCCTTTTCATTTCGTTTATCGAAGTATCCTTTTGCTGTAAAATAATCACCAATAATCAGGTTCGCATATTTCTCAGCGTATTTCCGCATATTTTTTGCCGGTTCAAAACCTACCTTGTAATAATCATCTCCATAAAAGCTTAATAGCGTGCCGTCATTACAGCCGATATCTATAACCGTATCATTCTTTTTACACTTAATGAGAGAGATTGCTTTTAGGGCAATCCCTTTCAACTCTTCGGTCATTGTGCTATTTATACCGGAACGATACCAATATTGTTCGTACATTGCTTCTGAAGGCGCAGTATGTTTGAGCTGTAATAAGCCGCTCTTGCTATCTAGTGCCAGGGTAAGGGGAACTTTTGTTGGATGGGGAGAACGGTCATCTATAAAATCTGACATATATAAGTCCCCCAGACTAAACAATTCTTCTAACTCAGTATCTGAAATCCGAGATTTTAATCTGCCCGTTCCCACTTTAGAGATCTCCTTTTTATCGTTCATAATATTCTCCAACCCAATAAGACGATTACATTCACTCCATCTTCTCAGGTACTTTAATGGGTTGCCATGCCCACCTAATGCTTCCACTATAGTTAAATAAAACCGCTACCATCATACCAATAATGTTGGAAATAATATAATAAACCCCGAAAACCTCAGTCATCAGAGTTAAAATGCCTAAGTTTAAAACTGCTCCTGTAATACAAATAAGGTGGTATTTTAACGCCCGGGTAACGATATTAACTCCCGAACGCTTGCGATTTTTAAATGTCCAAAAATCATTAAAAACAAAGTTGAAAAGAATGGAGGCTTCTATTCCGATGCTGGCAGAGACAAGATAGAAAAAGTGCAGACGCTCCGTGAACAGCCATAAAACCCCCACATTTGCGAGGAACCCGATGGTTCCTACCAGACAAAATTTTAAGAACGATTTAGTCCCGGTCTTGTGTATCTGGCGGTTTATAAATGTTTTCAATACCAAAGCGAACCATGATAAAGCATCTGAATTTTTAAGTTTACTCTTCCCCAAAACTCTATTGGTAAAAACGACAGGCACCTCTTTTATTTTGAAGCCATGGTCTTTTATCGCCAATGTGGCGGCTACGAAAAACGCATAATCCAAAGACTGAACATTCTCCACCACTACTTGCGCGCTTTCTCTAGTGTAAACTCGGAAACAAGAGGTCACTTCATTTGGAAGGCCGAAAAGCAATTTAACTAAGAGGTTGGCGAACCGGCTTTGCAGTTTACGAATGAAATTCCAACCGATGATGCCTCCCCCTTTTACATAGCGGCTACCTTGAATCAAACCTGCCTCATTTTCTTTGGCAGCTTTTACCAGACGGGGAATATCTTGAGGATTAAAAGATAAATCTGCATCTATTGTAACTACGTAATGACAATCGGAAAAGGAGACAGCTTTTTTTAAACCATCACGTATTGCCGATCCTATCCCCATTTTACCGGGCCGTCTGTATAAAACGATATTTCCAAACTTCCGAGATAATGCTTCTACAGCCTCTGATGTCCCATCAGGACTATTATCGTCAACAACAATAATCCTGAAATCTCCATTCAGAGTTACAATCTCCTCAATGAGCTTCTTTATATTCTCCACTTCATTATAGGTAGGAATGACAATAGTAACTTCACCCATGAACTTCGTGCATTTTCCTCGTGTCTTTAATACTATTTAACTGGTCTCTTATAATATCTTTTAATGTGTAGCTTGGCGTAAACCCAAGACTTTTAATTTTGCTGATATCTGATAAAATGACCGGTACTTCCGAAGGTCTAAAGCGAGTTTTAATAAACTCGATGAGTATTTTTCCTCTTATGGTAAAGACGCTTAGCCCTTTGTCCTCAATGGTGTAGTCCAGTTCTTTATTCAATAGCATCCTATCAATACGGGTTTTTTTAAAATTGACTCCAAATACATCCAGATTGTCTATTTGAGTAGGATTTTCCACTCTCTTACCGCCACTAAACGTTTCGATTCTATCGATAATATAACCTGCCTCTTCCAGACATAGTAGAATATAACTTAGTACAGAATTGGTTCGCTGAGAACCTTGATTATAGACCCCTCCATTTTCTCCTTTCTCTGCAAGCAGGCAATAACCTCTTACGATATCTTCTACATGACTCCAATCTCTCAACGCACTAACATTACCAATAGAAATCTTGTCCGTATTACCACGGCTGATATTCATAACTTGATTAGTTATTACAGAGGTGACAAACATGGGACCACGTCCAGCCCCCTCATGATTAAAACCACGGGAAATTACAGTTTTTATACCATATGAATGATAATAATTACGCATAAGATACTCTCCATGGAGTTTACTGACTCCGTATGGGGAAATAGGCCTTAATGGGTTTTCCTCATTTATTGGCAGTTCAGGTATTCGATATGGCCTAGGGAAAATGGAACCATATTGATCTATTATTCTCATTAATTGTTCTTCTGAAGATATTACTAAACCATATTCCTCACTGCTACCTGCAAAGACCACCTTGCAATCAATGTTATTTATCCTAACAGCTTCAAGAAGATTGGCAGTGCCGAGGCTATTTATTTCTACTACCTCTAGTGGACTTGTGAAAGAAGTTGTATCGTTAGAATATGCAGCCAAATGAAAAATAAAATCCGGTTTCGTAAGTTCGATCGCCTTGTTTAAATTAGATATATCTCTGATATCTCCACTAATAAAATGCAGCGCTGATGTAATGTCTTGGGAAATATTATCTGGAGCCACTTCTTTTTTATCAAAACCATAAACAATAGCTTCTTGCCTCAATAAATATCTTGCGAGTGATAAACCCACGAATCCGCTGATCCCAGTTATTAATATTTTCTTGTTTTTAAAAAACATTATCTTCTCAAAAAAATTCAATGTTTATTAAACTATTTTTAATAAAATACCGTGATACTTCATTAACGCTTGATAATTTGATTTCGTTAGAGTTACTTTTTTAAGTGAGTATAGTCTTGCGACTAAAATAATCTAAGGGTTCTTTATGTAATAGGAATAAAGTAGACTGAGTAGGATAGTTTGTAGCATCCCATGCAAATCTTTCGCCGCTCAACCATCTTTCCCACCGGCTGACATCTTCCAGCACCATGAGTTCGACCAATTCATTGAATTTCACTTTAGGTTCCCAGCCAAATGTACGTTTTGCTTTTGCGCAATCTCCTTGTAAATAGTTAACATCTACCGGCCTGAAATATTTGTGATTGATCTTTACATATTTCTGCCAATCCAAGCCAACTACATCAAAAGCATTTGTGACAAATTCTTCGATCGAATGCGTCTCTCCGGTGGCGATCACAAAATCATCAGGCTCATCCTGTTGCAGTATTTGCCACATCAACTGAACGTACTCAGGAGCATATCCCCAGTCTCTCTTTGCTTTAAGATTTCCCAGTTCCAGCGTTGTGTCAATGCCCAGTTTGATTCTTGCCACAGAGTTAGTTATCTTTCTGGTGACAAACTCCATCCCCCGTAAAGGCGATTCATGGTTGAAGAGTATCCCGTTGCTGGCAAATATACCGTAGCTTTCCCGATATATCCTGGTTATCCAATAGCCATAAATTTTAGCAGCAGAATACGGACTGCTAGGGTAAAACGGGGAAATTTCACTTTGGGGCTCACGACTGCCATTTCCGTAGAGCTCGCTAGTCGATGCTTGATAAAATCGGATGTGAGGATCTATATGGCGGATTCCCTCAAGTATCTTGGTTACTCCTAATCCGGTGATTTCCCCGGTCCCTATAGGCTGGTCGAAAGAAGCGTCGACGAAGCTCTGTGCTGCCAGATGATAAATCTCACTCGGATTTGACGTCTCGATCGCCTGTAACATAGAAGAGGAATCGATTAAATCAGCAGAAAGTAACTCGACTTTATCGAAAATATCCAGATAAATTAATCTCCAGAAATTAGGTGTGGAAAGTCTCCTGTATGTGCCGTAAACTTTATATCCCTTTTCTAATAGGAATTTAGCTAAATACGCACCATCTTGTCCGGTGATTCCTGTTATCAGGGCATTTTTCATTGGATACCTCACCTTTTCCCAAAATTTTCAAAAACGGAGTCTACCTGAGATGAATCTTCGATTAAGATATCGTCACCTAAGTGAGTAAAACAGGCTGCGAATGGATTTTTATTTAGTTACGGAAGGTCGTTTTCTCCACAACAGGAAGTACAGCAATATGACGGCAATGACGACTACCGCTGCT
>Ga0182021_10011425_pt1 | contig 10536 bp, 11 predicted proteins | sample 612E3MmetaG_FD_120493 | JGI IMG/M metagenome (GOLD analysis project Ga0182021, IMG submission 120493) | Permafrost microbial communities from Stordalen Mire, Sweden - 612E3M metaG (Illumina Assembly) | ecosystem: Environmental > Terrestrial > Soil > Wetlands > Permafrost | place: Sweden... | reverse complement strand
CCCAATACCAACAGATATGACTAAAAATGAGAGTAAAAATATTTCAACTATTCTGATCTTATTTAAATCTTTATTTGTCATTTTAGAATATAATAGAATTAAAATAGCAACTAATATTGTTAAAAATAGAAATACATAAACAAAATCCATTATATCGCCTCCCAACAGATATTATATCCTTGCTTTAAAGAACTATCTTTATTGTTAACTCATTATCCATTATTATTTTGTGATTTGAATTAGTCTTAATAATTATTAAATTGATATTATGAAGTTCTCACTATTAACATGGATATTTCAATTTCTAATTTAAATAATTGTGTTTATGAAATAAAGAATTATAATTAATCCATTTTAATCTGGCTAATATCTATTAATTCATATTTTAAGTTTCCTAGACCTATTTCTTGTCCATATCGAAGTTGTAAATGTCCATCTACCATGTCCCAAACTCCTTTAAATTTATCTTCGCCTTCTCTATGATGATTGTGTAGCATTGAATTCTCAAATCCCCTCTGCATATTAACAAGATCGTAGCTAGCAGAATCGATTGCAACAGGATCATATGAGATTAATATGCCTATATCAGGGACTATTGGACTGTCGCTCCAGGGAAGACAATCACAGTCAGGAGTTATATCCATAAGAAAGTTCATGTATCCAACCTTACCTTTTTTGCTTTGTACTGCCCCTAATGCATATTCAGTCATTTTTTCAATAAATTCATTCATTTTATTCGAGTTAAGCTTAATAATAGATTCTGGACATGCGAATATACAGTTATTACAAGCTATGCAACGATCATAATCCATTTCAGAGCCTTTTTCACTTAAGTACATCGCATTTTCAGGGCAAGATTCTATACAACTACCACAAGATTTACATCCTTCCATCATGATTGGTTTTACGCATTCATGCTGTTCTATTTTACCTGGTGCAGCAGCACATCCCATTGCAAGATTTTTTATTGCACCTCCAAAACCTGCCATTTCATGACCCTTAAAATGGGACATTACTAGCATACAATCAGCACTTTCTATATCACCTGCAATTTTTACCTTATCAAAATGCTTCTGTTTAATTTCTATACTCAACCAGTTTTCACCCTTAAGACCATCTGCAATTATTAAAGGTGCTCCAGCTACAGCAAAATCAAACCCGTGGAGAATAGCAGTTTTAATGTGATCAGGAGAATTGTGTCGGCTTCCATAGTAAAGTGTGTTGGTATCGGTGATGAATGGGCTTGCACCTTCTGCTAATATTTTATCTATTACTTGTCTGATCAATACCGGGCTTAAGTACGAATCATTACCTTCTTCACCAAAATGAAGTTTCACAGCTACCAGTTCATCCTCATTCATTAAACTATCAAACTTTGCAGCTTCAAAAAGTTTTTTTACCTTATTTATCTTGTTGTCTTCGTCTGTTCTCGATCTGAAATCTATGAAATACACCTTACTCTTCATTTAATCACTATCCCAAGTAAAATATTTTAATTCTTTATAATATTCATCAAATTCAACCTATCTTTGAAGATATTAGCAATTTTCTACTATTAAGAATATTCTGATAATTGTTTAATTCAATTATGCCTTTATCTACCCCATTAAGAAGTTTAAGATCGAAATTACCTTCACCTAAAGTTAAGTGTTGGTCTTTTTCTCCATTGTTATCATTCAGGTGATAGTAAGCTATTTTCTTTATTTTAAAAAATGATTTAACATCTTCAGTAGTATTTGCATGACCTGTATCTACAGTTGCATAAGAACCACATTCATTAATAAAAAATTGGTGCTCTTCAGCGCTGTTACAAAAATAGGCATATTTATTTGGCATATTTTCTACAGAGAATTTTATTCCCATTCCCTTTGCATATTCATTGGCATTACTACATGTTTCTATTGCATGTTTAATAGCATATTTTCTTACTCTTTCTTCAAATCGATGTATTAATCCAGGATGTGTTGTGATGGCATCTGCATTAATTTTTGCAGCAAAATCAATTGTCTCTTCTAGTTGTTTCAGGGTTTCTTCCCTTATTCCCGGATTCAAGCTTCCAGGATTAAGATCTATTGTAGGAGAGTGTAGGAATACATCTATATCATAGGAATAAAATGCTTCGAAAACCTTATTATCCAAAGATAATGCAATTCTAGGCCAGTATGGTCCTTCACACAGGATTTCCATTAATTGAAATTTATCTTTTGAAGCTATTTCAAGGCATTGTTCTAGGGAAGTCATGAAGAGTGCAAGAGTTGAGAATCCGATTTTCATATTATGAATTTTAGTGTATCATTTAATTATATTTTTATTTTTAAGTGTAACCGAAATCTATATATGTGGTTTGGATATATCAAAATTAGATATATCCATAAATATATGGAGTGAAATAATGACAGAAAATGATGAACTTCCCACCAATTGTTCTATAACTATACAAAATCAGTTAAAAGATCAAAAAGGAGCAGAAGATTGCAGTTCCGACACTTACAAAATTTTAAAAGAATACAATATTAAACTTTTAAAAAGTATGAAGGGATTTGTAAAACAATGATCCTCTGGCTTATCAGTAAAAAGAGGATACATGGCTACGAATTCATAAGTAAGATCAATGAAATAAGCCCTTCTGATGAGGAAACTGTGCGTGGTCCAAGTAAGATTTATCCAGTACTGCACGATCTCGAGGAAGAAGGTTTAATCGCAGGAACTTGGGAAGCACATGGAAAAAGAAAAATAAAATATTTCGAAATAACCAAAGAAGGGAACGAACCCTAAATAGAATTAGAAAAGTTTTCAGGTGTCACAAAACACAAATTTTAGAGGAATTCTGGAGAGACATGTTTTCCAAAAAAGAAGAACAGGAGTACTGATTAGAAGAAGAAAGAAAGGGAATGAATAATAAATCCCTTATTTTTTATTCTTTAATTATTCTTTTTTAGATTAAATTGAGATATGAATTTATTTTAACAACATTACTCTGTATCATTCTTTTGAAGCTGAATTTGGATTGCTGAAACGTTTGTAGCTGATCCTTCGTTGTTTAAAATTTCTTCTGTACATATGTCTATGGATCCTAATTCAACGTCTGTCAAAAATCTATTTTTCACTATCTCTGCTACATCGACAGCCCTGCTAATGGCCCTCCCACGTGCCTTAAGATTAACTTCTGAAACTCCATCATTCATTTGGGTTACTACTGCTAAAACATAGTTCATTACTGGTTTATTTCCAATGTACACAATATTTTCTTCTGACATCCCTTGACCTCCAAAAAACATCTTGTTTTTTTAAATATATTTAATATTATATAAATTTTATGTATTGGGCTCATATTTGGATTTACAATTACCTTGATAATTATAAGCTATTCCAAGACGATTTTAACCAGTTATACTCTTATTTAAACATATAATCTCCCAATAATTGGAAATATCTTATTATTTGTATACAAAGAATAACATTAAAATCGTTACTGCCTAACTTCTAAAAAATATAAATTAATAAATTTTTAACTATAAAAATATTCGAACTTATTTATTTAATTAAAAATAGAAAAATTAAATATTTAATCAAGATTCTAAAAGGAATTTACCATATTTAGATGAAATTCTAAGTAATTTAATTGTTAAACAGTATATTTTAATTATTTATCTATTACAATACTTTCCAACTTATCATGAATTGTACTTAAACATGATTTCAGACATCTTTTGTTATTTATCTTATTTCAAATTCTTTTTTATTGCTTATTATCATTCATCAATCAAAATATTTTTTATGTCTTTTTTTATCCAATTAATTATCGTTTAAACGGTTAAATACAAGAATTAATCCATTAATATTACCATTATCATCTTTGATAACTTTTAAACTAGATTTAACAGGAATAATTTTTCCTTGTTTAGATTTAAGTATAGAATTATCATTCAAAAATATGCCATTTATGTTCAAATCAGTTATTGATTTATCTATTCCATTTAAAGGTGTGAAAACTTCTTTTAAATCTTTTCCAATTGATTCATCCTGTTTCCATCCAGTTAATTTCTCTGCAGCTGAATTCATTAGCTGGATTTTGCCCTCATAATTGGTTGTGATAACAGCATCATTGATGTATTTGAGCATTGCATTAAGGATGATATCATGATCCTTCTCCATTTTGTTTCGATAAAGAGTTATTTCAATTGCCGTGTGAAGCTCACTCTCCTCAAATGGCTTTGTAAGAAGTCCAGTATCTTCTTTAAGAATATATCCAGAAGGTTCAGTTATTTTAGCACGCTGTACAGTATATTCATCTGAATATGCAGTTAGGTATATGACAGGGATATCATAGAGCACTTTTATCTTTTCTGCTGCTTCTATGCCATCCATCTTACCCTTTAACTTAATGTCCATAAGCACAAGATCTGGTTTAAGTTCTCTTGCCTTTTCTACAGCATCCTCACCTGAAGAAACCAGTGCTGCTACATTATAACCTGCATTCTCTAAACCGCCTTTAATATCTTCCGCGGTGATCCTTTCGTCTTCAACAACCAGAATCTTTGATCCCATCCACTTTATCCCCCAAACAATATTTTCAGTTAATTTAATGATTTTAATCTATTTAACGTTCAATAAGTATCTTGTTAATAGAGTCCAGAACTGCTTCAACACTTGCCATGACAACATCATCAGTAGTGGATCTTCCTGTTGCTTTGTTTCCCTTTTTATCTCCCATTATAACGAAAACTTCAGCTAGGGCATTTGTACCACCCGTTATGGCTTCAATATTATATTCTTTGAGTTCAATATCAGCAGTTTCACCGACTAGACTTTGAATCGCATTTATTGCAGCGTCTACAGGACCCACCCCAGTTTTTGCAGCAGTTTTTATGTTACCATCGATATTTAATTTTACTGTGGCTGTAGGCATTACATTATCACCTGTCATGACTGAAAATCCTTCAAGCTTCACTATTTCCTTCTTAGCTCTTCCAAGAACAGTTTCTGACATAGCCTTTAAATCGGCGTCTGTAACACATTTACCTTTATCACCAAGTTTTTTAATTTGATCGAATACCTTATCAAATTGTTCATTATTAAGCTCTATTCCGTACTCTTCAAGCTTGGATTTTATAGCATTTGCACCCGTATGTTTACCTAAAACAATTCTGCGTGTATGGCCTACCATTTCTGGGGTGATGGGTTCGTATGTTTCTGCTTTTTGTAGCACACCATGTACATGTATGCCTGCTTCATGAGCAAATGCATTTTCACCAACTATTGCTTTGTTTGGCGGCATTTTAATACCAGTTATTCTTGAAACAAATTCTGAAGTATCAACTAAAAGCTGCGTTTTAATGTTTGTTTTTACATGATATTGGGATGTTAGAGCCATAACTACTTCTTCAAGGGAAGCATTACCCGCCCTTTCTCCTAAACCATTTATAGTCACATGAATTTGAGCAGCTCCTGCTTCTACAGCACTTAAAGAGTTAGCAACTGCTAAACCAAAATCATCGTGGCAGTGAACACTGATTGGAGCTTTAAGAATCTTTTTAAGTTCTGATATAATATATCTCATTGAAGCAGGGACCATGACTCCAACAGTGTCGGGAACATTGATATAATCAACCCCCGCATCTTCAACTGAAGTATATATCTCTTTAAGATAATCAAATTCCGTTCTTGTAGCATCTTCAGCAGAGTACTCTGCAGTAATTCCATGATCCTTAATGTATTCAATAGCATCAACTGATTTAGAGAGGATTTCCTCTTTGCTCATTTTGAGTTTGAATTCCCTATGTAAAGGGGAAGTACCTATAAATGTGTGAATGTAATCTACATCACAGTCGATTGCTGCGTCTAGATCATCCCGCAGCGGTCTTGCTAAACCACAAATATTGGATTTAAGTCCCAGTTTTATGATTTCCCGTGCTGCTCTCCTCTCACCTGGGGAAGAAGCAGGAAATCCAACTTCCATTGTATCGACACCGAGTTTATCTAACTTTTTAGCAATTCTTATTTTTTCATCGACTGTTATTGCTACCCCTGGAGTTTGTTCACCATCTCTTAGAGTGGTGTCCAGAATTCTAATGGTTTCAGGTAGATTCATAGTCTTTTTCACTGTTTCTATATACATTTGAAAGACCCCATTATGCTTATAATCTATATTAATATGATCTTGATCCATTATTAAAAAAATGTGTGATCTGATTTTTTTAATTCAATAGAAAGTACTATCTAATTTTTCTTTAATATGGTAGATAAGTACCCATGATCAGGCTTAAAAAATTTCTTAGTCCCGGAGCAAGACCTAAGATAAAGATAGCTAATTTCAACATATTTGCAATCGTCCGATCTTCTATATAAGAGTCTATAACATAAAGCGCACCCAATATTACAACGATCTTAAGAGGAAACATTATAATAGCTGAACCAACCAGACCTGTTAACGCACTAGGAAGTACATGTTGCTCACTGTATCCATAGAAATCAACTGCGATATAGGTGGATGAAGCATCAAAAAGATGAGCCATTAACACGCTTAAATTGAATTTATTCTTCAACAAAGACCATTTATCTCTTAAAAGTATAAATACTGATGAAAATAGAGCCCATACACCCACAACTTGGAAGGTCGCAACTAGGTTAATCGGCCCTAAAAATATTATGTTGGGTATACATATAATGGCCCCTACAGCAAATATTATGTATCTATAATCAAAATTTATTTTCCGTTCTAAAAAAACTGCAACTAAAACAGTTAAAATCGCCAGGAATCCTGTTAAAATGTATATCCCCGGCGTTACGAGGATATAAGTTAATGGATAAATGTTGTTGTCAACAAGGGCTCTTGCGCTTGATCCAAAAAATATAAAGGGTATTAGAGGGATCATAAGGTCAGCAGGGTCTTTTTTTAGGTATTTAAACATTTTAATAATTAAAAGGATTGCAATACCCAGTATTATGCCGAATACAACTGTGTTGAGAATGGTGTATCCAGGATGAAGGTAAATGAAATTCTGTCGAATGTATTCGAGTACACCCTGAAAAAAATCTAGTATCATGATCCTAATATGATCTTAACTGTTTAAAATTATGGGTAAATTTTGAGATTTTAAAAAAAAGGAAATTATATTTTTTTTTTAAATTTTATAAGTTCAACCTAGTCTTTTGATCTTCTTATTAATTACTTCTTTCAGTATCAGTGGTAAAGGAGTCCTATCACCGTATACATTAGTTTTTCCAGATAAAATAGATGCAATTATACTTTCATACGAAGGATCAGCCTCTAATTCTGTTACACAACTTCCTATTGCACCTAGAAAATGTGCATCACTAGAACCTATTTCTGGGATTTTTCTTTTTTGAGCTAGGTTTTTTGCCCGCCAGTTAGAATACCCGAATACATAACGTGAATTTAGTGTTTCTATAGCATCTATATCAAGATCCTTAACATGGTCACAAAGGCCATCCCTGTAACTAACAAAAGGATGAGCAGCCACAGCTATCCCTCCAAGAGCACGAACCCTATCTACAGTTTCTTTGGGTGATAAACCCTGTATTACGTCCTCTTTAATTCCTAAAGCAACAATATGTCCTTTGCTTGAGCTAATTTCCGTGGCAGGGACTACAACAAAATCTTCAAAGTCCTTTGCTTCCTTTATAGTAGCCAGAGATCCTTTTATGGTGTTGTGATCAGCAACTGCTATGGCATCAAGACCTATAGCAATTGCTTTTTTCACTATATCCCTAGGAGATGCGGATGAATCACTTGAATAAGTACTATGTATGTGGGGATCCAATATCATGTTAAATTCCTTTGTTTATTTCTTCAGTTTTAATTTAGATTTTCATCTTGAATCTGTTTGTATTTAACATTATGGCTTTTATAAGACCTACTGGACCAGTCATCATCACATCACCTGCAGGTGCAGCATAATGGACTTTTAAATCTGTTTTCTTCAGAATATTTCTCAATGGGCCCGTTGATACTACACATTCAAAGTCTTTAATGGGTCCTGTAACCCATGCACCATGTCCACCATCATCATGAACTTCCTTATGAGTAATTGTACCATCTGCAAGCTTTCCAATGAGAGATTTGATCTTCTCAGGATTTAAAGAACGAGTATGATGCTCAAATACACCCACGATATTTCCATTTTCATAAGAAGCAGCAAGAGTATGGCCGTTTCCTATATCCACAATTATTGTGTTTTCTAGATCCTTCACATAGCTATCACAGGTTGCACCGCATATCGATGCAAATTTTGAATCCATAATAGTAGGTTTATATCCTTTTAATGTGTTTAAAACGCCTTTCATTCGTGTGAAATATTCCGGAACATCTCCATAGTATGCAAAATCCTCAGGAGGCCGTGGAACATTTAATCTCTCCTTTATCTTCATGAATCTGAAGTTACGATCACCAGTTCCCTCCATATAACCGTGATCCTGTACTGCTACACCAATATGATCGAAATCGAGTTTTACATCGAATTCGGATAGTGAATTTTCAATAGCTTTTAAATCAATATCTTTAAGTTCTATATTACCTATTTCCTGGTGCTTTTCAGATTCAGGTACAATTTTTATGCCAAGTGCTTTTACGCGATTGATATCGTCTCTTATTGTCCTTGCAGATCTTTCCGTCATCAAGACATTGTAGCCCCTCTCTAAATGGTTTTTCACCGCTTTGTTAACAGGACCTCCACCCATCGTAACACCGGTAACAAAAATATCATTGTGGTGTTTCCTAATTCTATTAGCAAATATCTTGGTTGGCGAAGGCATTACCATTTTAAAAGAATTTTCTATGGGATGATCTGTATCGTAAAGCATTATATCCTGAGTTCCAACTCCAATATCTACTACCAGTATTTTCATGAATTTATATCTGTTTTTGATTCATATTAAATTATCAAAAAAAGTAATATTTATAATGTACAAATATGTACAACAAAGGTTTAAGTAGTACATGAAGATAAATAAAGTTCAAACAGTAAAACTCAGATACAGTTAAAGTATCTAAGAATACCAATCTTAAGTAGAAAATCTTGAATAAATGAAAAAAATTTGAAAGGTGATTTAATGTACAAAATTACACTCCCTGAAAAAGATACTCCAAAAAAATGGTATAATATAGCTGCAGATTTACCTATAGAACTTCCAGCACCCTCTCAAACAGAAGAGGGGCACCAACTTGAAAATTTACCTAAACTGTTCTCTAAATACGTTCTTGAACAAGAAATGTCTCAGGAAAGATGGATTGATATTCCAAAGGAAGTTAGAAATGTTTACAAACAAGTAGGAAGGCCAACCCCTCTTTTTAGAGCAACAGGTCTTGAAAAATATCTAGACACCCCAGCGAAGATATTCTACAAACGTGAAGATATGTCACCTGTAGGAAGTCATAAATTAAACACCGCAATTGCACAAGCATACTATGCTAAAAAAGCGGGTGCAAAAAGATTAACTACTGAAACCGGTGCCGGCCAATGGGGTTCTGCATTATCACTTGCATGTTCTCTTTTAGATCTAGAATGTACAGTTTACATGGTCAATGTTTCATTCAAGCAAAAACCGTACCGTAAAACTGTAATGCACCTCTACAACGGCGAAGTGATACCTTCACCAAGTGAAAGAACCGAATTTGGAAGAAAAATGTTAAAGGAGAATCCAAATCATCCAGGTTCCCTGGGAATAGCAATATCTGAAGCAATAGAAGATGCATTAACCGACGATAAAGTGTTTTATACTCTTGGAAGTGTTTTAAATCATGTTCTTCTTCATCAGACAGTAATAGGTCTTGAAGCTAAGAAACAGTTCGAACTTATCGATGAAACACCTGATGTGCTGGTTGGTTGCGTTGGAGGTGGAAGTAACTTTGGTGGAGCAGCCTTCCCCTTCATGAAAGACAAGATCTCGGGAGATCTCGATTGTCAGTTCCTTGCTGCAGAACCTTCTTCTTGTCCAACACTCACTCAGGGCGAATATAAATACGATTTCGGTGATACAGCAGGCTTAACACCTCTTATGAAAATGTACACTCTTGGACATGAATTTGTTCCACCATCAGTCCATGCTGGCGGTTTAAGATATCATGGAATGGCACCTCTGGTCGCTCTATTGGTAAACCAAGGATTAGTTGAAGGTAGAACTGTCAATCAAGAAGAACTATTCAAAACAGGGAAAATATTTGCCAATACAGAAGGAGTCATACCTGCACCTGAAACCTGTCATGCCATAAAAGTCGGAATGGACGAAGCATTGAAATGTAAAAAAACTGGAGAAGAAAAGAATATTCTCATTAGCTTCTCAGGACATGGACTTCTTGATCTTCAAGGATACGACGACTTCATAGAGGGACATTTAACTCAGTAATCCCTCCATTTTATTTATTTTAATATTGGTTAAAAATAATATAAAGGATTATTTTATTTTTATTCAAGATAATTTTCGATCTAATAATTAGAAAATTTTCAAATTTTAATTTTTATAGCAATTCATGAATCATTATTGAAATATTTATTTATATGATTCGATCCATAAGAT
>Ga0182021_10011424_pt1 | contig 10536 bp, 6 predicted proteins | sample 612E3MmetaG_FD_120493 | JGI IMG/M metagenome (GOLD analysis project Ga0182021, IMG submission 120493) | Permafrost microbial communities from Stordalen Mire, Sweden - 612E3M metaG (Illumina Assembly) | ecosystem: Environmental > Terrestrial > Soil > Wetlands > Permafrost | place: Sweden... | reverse complement strand
CTGAACTGAACCAGTGCTCCCTTCTCCACATGAAGATTGACATTGCTTTCAAGTTTAATGGGTCCGGTCAACCATGTGCCGGCAGGCACAACAACTGTTCCGCCACCGGCATTGGCACAGGAGCTAATAGCATCGGCAAAGGCCTTTGTGTTCATCGCAGATCCATCAGGCAGGGCGCCAAAATCAACTATACTGATTTTATGCGGTGGAAATTGCGGTTCAACCATCTCCGGCATCGGAAATGGAAGATGAGAACAATATTCTTTTAATTGTTTTTGATCTCCAGCCATTAATCTCATTGCGAATAGAACCTCGAATACAATTATTAACGTTTTACTTAAAATTGGCTTTTTCATTTCTTTGTTTTTCTATAGAGTCGATTAATCCTTTTACGAGATAATTATTTTGTTTCTGTACTATGACAATCCTGTCTCTGTTTCCTGAGTTCCAGCGCTTCGATTAATTCTTATTTATCTTTGGCGGTGATTCCGGTCCGAGCAGCACAGCAATCCATTGTGTGTTTTTATTATTTTCGAGTGCAAACTTCAACGTCATTGTAAATGGTATGCACAGAACCATACCGATTAAACCAAGCAGGTCTCCCCATAAGATCAACGAGAGAAATACAACCAATGTCGACAGACCAACCCCGCGCCCCACAAGCCTTGGTTCAACGACGGTACCTATAATAAAATTCACTGCAAGGTATCCACCACCTGCAAGCGCTGCGCGCCCAGCACCTAATTGCAGAAGAGTCAGCAGCACCGCAGGAATTGCTGCAATCACAACACCAAGATTCGGTACATAGTTGAGCAAGAATGCAAGGAAGCCCCAGAGGAACGGGAAATCCACACCGAGAATGGACATCCACACTCCGATTAAAATTCCAGTAGTCACACTCACGCCGGTTTTAATGATCAAATACCGATTAATATTTTCAATGAACTTCTTGAAATTAGAAAAATCTGCTCGCGGATCATCAATAATGGCGCGAAGCTTGATAGGAAAACTTGAGACTTCAAGCAAAATAAAAGTTACTGTTAATAGGATCAGAAGAATGCTAGAAAGTGTTGAACCCAAACCCGAGACCAAACCAGCTGTTAAACTCATCACTGCTCCTGGATTCATGTATCCAAGCAGAGCTGCATCGGTATTAACAATTCCTTTACTTGCCAGGAACGACCTTAATGCCAACAAGTCCTCTTCTATTCGCTTCTGGTAGAACGGTAGACTGCCAGAAAAACTGGCTAACGATGTAGCAACGAATCCACCGGTTATCAAAAGGATGATGACCATCCCTGCCAGAACGATCAGTACCGCAAGCACAGATGGAACTTTTTTTCGTTTCAGCCAGAGTAGCGGCGACGCTCCAATGACAGCAAGAAACAGTGCAACAAGTATGAGTACGATAACAGATTGTGCCTGGTTAATCCCCCAGAGGATAATGACAAATGATGCTGCAACAACTAAAAAACTGGTCCCGTGATGGATATTTTCTTGATCGTGCATATTGCGCCTTCTTTCTTTAAGATCTCGTTTAATGGTGCTGCATCTTCTGAATAATTATCTTTAAGTCTACATCTTTCTCAAATTCAAAATCTTTTTTGCATTTTTTTTATATCTGCATCCAAAAGCTGAATCTTTTCCGACTTAGTGCCGGCAACCTTCATAAACAGAGCTGCACCGTTGATATAAGCTGGATATTCAATAAAAATATTGAGGCAATTGTCGACATCAAACACAGGTCCCCGCTCTCATAAAATTTTCACATTATTAAATTTCAGGTCTTCCGCATCAATACAGGTAACTCCGGTTTTGGCAGAGACGGCAATATTTGTCAGTTCTGTATCCTTAACAAATTGTTCCGGCAGGCCTTGAACAAAGATAACTTTATCAGCGCCCTTACAAAGGTTATTTTTAATGTAGAATTTCTGTAACTGAGTGGTCCGTTCTGTTATAGGTGCACTGATGCGCACTTTACCTCTATCCGGTTTGTCATCTTCATAATATGAATCGAACAGAATTGCACTTGTGGCAATATCTTTCATAAGGATCCCATCGACATATACATTCTCGGTCATACCGCCGCGGCTGCGCGACAACCACGGTAAATAATCCATGTAGAATTAAAAGCTTCAGCACAATAACTTGAATGGGGTGGCATGTATGGGTTTCATATTAAAAATCTTCTCTTTTAAATTCCTATACGTACCTCATAAAAAAACCTGCCCGCTTGAAATTCAACCTCTTCTGCAGTGGCAAACAGGACTGGCAAATGTTACATTTTCACAATCGGAAAAAAACGCTAATTCGTTTAGCCTTCATTGTTTGTGATGTGTTATACATTGTTTAGATTTCATTCTATTCTGAACCAATCATAATCAGCAAAGCTTGACGATGTAACTCCAATGGGCGCAACAGCAAACAATCCAACTTTTGCGCCGATCCACCGACCTTCGCGTGCAATAATAACCTGTCCCAATAGTTTAAACGTTTTACAATCGTTACTGTAACTAAACTTGCATAACGCACCAGTTTCTATACTTACTCGCAGAAACACTGTTTTTTGAGTATATGGAACATCGGCCTGAATAGTTTCTTCGTTTCCTTTATCCGCCGATTTACAAATACTGTTAAGAAGATGAACTCCATCGGACTTATTTTCCAGAGCAAGAATACAGTAATCGAACCCGAAGACAATAAGTCCGGCTCGTTCGCCGATAGTAGTTGGATGAAATTCTATTCGAGTTGTTGCTGAAAATTTCGGGGCGGGAAATTTTTGAAGCAGCAGGTTAGGAATCATCCACAAATTTTTCGTGCTCTCCGGCATCGTCATAGATCTCAAACGAAGAGTTCCTGATTTCTCATGTAAAGAATACCAACTATCCAGATGATTGGCATGCCATTGCCATTGTACTCCGAGCTTCACCGAATCAAATTCATCGCTCGTTTGAGGAACCGCAATTGAGTACGTTTTTCCGACGTTTGGTTTTTTCCACCTGAAGACAGGCTCGCCTTTTCCATCTCCATCCGAATCGACTCCAATAACGGGCCAATCATTTTTCCATATCATCGGCTGAAGGTGAAGTATTCTTCCGTAAGCGCCTCGATCCTGGAAATGCACAAACCACGACTCGCCTGTCTGTGTCTCAATCCACCCGCCTTGATGCGGTCCGTTGATGGTTGTCGTTCCCTGATCAAGAACGATTTTGTCTTTATAAGGGCCAAACACATTTTTTGACCGCAGTACTGTCTGCCAACCAGTCACTACGCCGCCTGCAGGCGCAAAAATATAATAGTATCCATTGCGCTTGTAAAACTTTGGTCCTTCCATAGTCGGATGGTTTTTGTGTCCATCGAACACTGTGAGACTATCATCAAAGATCTGTTTTCCGTCTGCACTCATGCGGTTCACTGTCAACATACTGTTAAAACCAACTCTGCTTTTTGCCCAGGCATGCACGAGATAGGTTTTACCATCATCATCCCACAGAGGACAAGGATCGATCCATCCTTTCGCCTGTTTCACGAGAAGAAGCGGTTCCCAGGGACCCGCCGGATTTTTTGTCTTTGACATAAAGATCCCAAAATCAGGATCACCATAATAGACATAGTATTCGCCCCTATGAAACCGAATACTGGGCGCCCAGCATCCTTTACCGTGCTGCGGCTGGTCAAATACAGGGGATGGTAAATTTTCGGATACGTGACCGATGATGGTCCAATTCACCAGGTCCTTCGAGTGCAATACCGGCAATACCGGTGTGCAATTGAAACTGGATGAGACCATATAAAAGTTATCGCCTACGCGAATAATATCAGGATCAGAATAATCTGCGAAAATGATGGGATTTGTATAAGTGCCATCGCCCCGATCTGCCACCCAGCCATTTGTATTGACACTTGAGGTAGTTGCGACTGATACATTTTGCGAAAAGGCATTGAATGCAGCTACGAGGAGAATGCGTACTGCCATGATCCAGCTCTTTCCGATTTCTCGATTTTTCATTCCTTCGGTTCTCTTGTGAAAAGAACTAATTGACTTAGTTCAATCCATGGCCTGTTGAACCAGCGTTGTTGAGAAGCCACTCAAATAAATTCTTCCCTGCTTTGGCGTTCTCATATTCAACCGGGAGTTTCCGTGAATCAAAATATTCATTATACAGCCATGGATCGCCAACTGCAAAAACCAATCCCTTGCCTATTCGTGCTGAAGCCATGAGAACAAGTCCATTCTCCGTGAGAATCGGCACAGCAGGTTTTTCAATTTTGAGAGAACAAATCTCTTTCATATATATTTGTTTCACATCTTTAAAGATTGGATGTGATGGGAGGCGATCATTCTTTCCTGTTTCATAATTATTGCCGATCACTTTGTGGTAACTATCTTCATTAAAGTGAATACCGAAGCGTTCAGCCAACATATTGAAATGTTCAAACTCGGCATTCTCTTTATCATTCTCCATCAGGACCAGCACACCGCCCCGCTCAACCCAAGGAACAATGACTTTGATTGCATCTTCCGACATGAAGTTCGGTCTTTCGGTTTCAATGGGTGTGTCCGGATCAACAATGATGTATACACTGCAACGGTTCAATGCAGAGTCAGTTGGCGAACATTGAAGGGTGTCAAGATCAGCGCCAAGCAGATCGATGCTTCTTCCTAAAAGAGAGAATCCGCTGTTTGCAGTATCTTCCCATGTATAATGCCAGCGTTCGTGTATGCCATTTTTATTTACTCGCCATTCATTATTAAAAAAATAGTCAAGTCCGACTATTTTTCCTGTTCCTACAAGATCTTGAGATTGCACGGAAACAAGTTCGCGTTCCAGTGATAAGTGTAATTCTTTTATTCCTTCAACAACTAGAGATGCCATTTGGATGGCGCCGGGTCGTGTGAAATGTGTGTTGTCTCTTTTTCTATCCCAGTTGCGAAATTCTATCTTCACACCATTGAGAAATAATAGTTTCGATTTTTCATCGCCAAGCGCTTCCACTATCTTCTTCGATTTTTCAAACATATCAATAAGAGGAACGCTTCCTTCTTTTGCAACTTCCTGCACGACAGCTGGATAATCACCGTGTGTTCCGACATATTTGCCAGTCGAATTAAAATCTCGCCGCGTCACGGGAGTCAACAGGATTGGGATTGCTTTCTTTTCGCGAGCTTCCCGAACAAATTTTTCGAGATTGTTTTTGTAATCGGTGTGCGGTGCTGCAAAACGCGTTGTATCTTCTTTTTTGGCATCGTTATGGCCAAATTGAATAAAAACATAATCGCCTGGTTGAAGTTGGTCATATATTGCTTTCCATCGTCCCTCGGTGATAAAACTTTTCGTACTGCGTCCATTTTTTGCATGATTAAAGATCTGCACATTCTGAGCAAAGAATAACGGAAGCATTTGTCCCCATCCATGTTCCGGATTATCAACAAGGGGTTTGTCCGCCATCGTAGAGTCGCCGACGAGAAAAATACGTGACTGAGTCTGAGGAAACCACGCAGCGAAGAGAATAACAACCACGATAGAAAAAAGAACTCTCAATAAAATTTTCATTTTTGCAATTTGCATACGCACCTTCAATTGATTTAATTTGTTATCAAAATATTGAATACGAAAGATACGCTATTGTTTTAGCTCCAGAGCAGCCAGAATGAAAGGACCGAGAGCTTTGAAGTCATTTGTGCGCTGCTTTTCACTGATATAGTATTCATAACTTCCATCGCGGTATGGATTGCCGCCTAGACCCGCACCCTGGCATGTATGCTGGAGGCTGGCCAATCCTTTTTCATTCACCGTTACCATCGAATCAAGAATTCCTTTGAAGGACTCCTGTGCAGCCTTCAAATATATTTTATCTAGATATCCCTTATGGGCGCCTTTTGCAAATGCATAAACAACCATGCAGGTTGCAGATGATTCCAGATAATTACCGGCGCGATTTCCCTGATCGACGATTTGGTACCAACATTTAGATTGTGGATCGCGGAAATGAAGCAATGCTTTGGAGAGCCGCTGTAAAATTGCGATCAATTCTTTCCTATGAGGATAATCCTGAGGCAGATAATCTAAAACATCTACTAATGCCCAAGCGTACCATCCCATCGCACGTCCCCAAAAATTCGGGGAACATCCTGTTTGTTTATCCGCCCATGGCATCTGCTTGCTTTCATCCCACGCGTGGTACAAGAGTCCGGTTTTAGAATCCCGTAAATGTTGTTCCATCCAAATAAATTGATTTGCAATATCATCAAAATCCGCAGGTTCGTGAAACATTAGTGCATACTCAGCATAAAATGGTTCAGCCATATAGATGCCGTCTAGCCACATCTGAAATGGATAAATCTTTTTATGCCAGAACCCCCCTTCAATAGTTCTTGGTTGATATGCCAACTGTTTGCGTAATGTATCCGCTGATATTTTATATTTTTTATCTTTTGTCGTTTTGTAGAGGGCAAGTAGATTTCTACCGGTAGCAATATAATCGAGATTGAATGATAAATAATCGTATGTACGAATCGATCCATCTACTTGCACATATAGATCTATGTGTTTTTTGATGAAGTTGAGATATTCCTTCTTATGTGTGGTAAGATAGAGTTGATAGACGCCTTGCAACACAACACCACGCTCATAATCCCATCGTGCACTTTTCGGATCTCCAGAATATTGTAGAGTATCTGCATTTCGATCCATAAGAGAATGCACAATACGCACCGACCAAAGAGCTTTGGCTTTGGTATCAGCAGGATCACTCCCTTGAGCATAAAGACTGATCAGACATACTACAGCAAGACCGATGATAATTCGAAATAGGTTCTTTTTCATTTTTTTTAAGTGTTGTTGATCATACAATTATTATGTGTGCATGGAAAAAGTTTTAGAAAACAAAACCCGCATTTGCTTCTCTCTTCTTAACAGAACCAAAAGCGGGCAGTAGATATAATATGTATTTCTCTGGTTTATAGAAGCGTATATTGTAATCCTACAGAAATCGATGATGCCGTAAGTACAATGATGTTTGAATTGACAATCTATGTGTCTTCATATTTCTGTTCATAGATTTCGTATGCCGCATTCAGCAGAAGTCCCTTCATCAATTGAACTCCTAACCTGCAGAATATGCGATATAGGATACAGGTTAAGTATCAAACGCTCGTATTGAGCTTGAAATACATCTCTTTGCCCGCGATACTCAAATCGCAGCGAATAATTTTCTACCGGTTCTCATTTGATCCTTATATGAATGCACCAACATTCAATGCTCGTTTTATGTTGTGCTTTGTCATTTGAGCTCCTTGTGACTGTAAGATGACAAAGGTGTTTAAGTGAATTTAATGATTTATTTTACTGATGATTTTACTACCATAGATGTTTTCACATTGACTAAACTGAGATTTCTTACATTCTCCAAAACATTCGCCTCGTCAACATTATTGAATGAACAATTTTCGATATTCACATTTTCTGCAGGTGATCTCACATAGCTACGAATCCAGACAGCATATTTGCTTTTATTACATTCAATATTTTTCAATTCCACATTCCGCACAAGTGGTGTAAATTTTCCCGCGTCTCCTTCTTCATAATAAAAATCAATTTGCATCACCGCATCTGCAACCTGTCCAACTTTGATATTCCTGAAAAAAATATTTTCTACTACACCACCACGAATTGAATTTGTTTTAATACGAAGCATGCGGTCGAGGTTCGGGCTATCCATCGTATCATTTTCTGCATAGATATTTTGTATCCCTCCGGAGCACTCACTCCCCAACGATACTCCGCCATGGCCGTTCCTCATCCGGCATCCCTGGACAATAATGTTTGAACATGGTACATTGATACGCCGCCCGTCGTTATTCCGCCCGGATTTAATCGCAATACAGTCATCGCCGGTATTGAAGAAGCAATTTTTAATCAGTACATCGGTACATGATTCCGGATCGCAGCCATCATTATTCGGACCCATTCCATCTGTCGTGACACCAATAACGGATACATTGGTGCAACACTCTGGATTCAGGAACCACATGGGAGAATTCTTAAACGTGACTCCTTCGACTAGAATATTTTTGCATCGGTACGGTTCAAAGAAATTCGGACGAAGATAGTACCCCTCTCCAAAGAACCGCTGATCGACAGGAACATTCATTTCTCCCATCTGATTGAGTTTTGTCCTTGCTTCTTTTTGATTCACTTTGCCCGCATCCTTGCCGCCCTTCCAACTCCACCAATTTTCGTTACTCCCCTGACCGTCAAGAACACCTTCACCCGTGACTGCAATATTCTCCTGTTCAAATGCATAAATCAATGGAGAATAATTCATGCATTCCACACCTTCCCATCGCACATACACTGCCGGTAGGTATTCCTTGGAATCAGTACTAAATTTTACGATAGCTTCTTTTGAAATGAATAAGTTAACATTGCTCAGCAAATGAATTGCACCGGTAAGATATATTCCCTTCGGCACAACAACTCTTCCGCCGCCGGCTGCATGACACTGTTCGATTGCTTTTTTAAATGCGCTCGTGCAATCTGTATTATCGTCGCCGATCGCACCAAATTTTGTTACAAGAAAATCTTTTTGAGGGAAAGTCGGAGGAAATATTTGTGTTACTATTTCAGAATATGCGTCCCATCCTTGGAGAACATGTGTTTTTTGTTGTGCACAAACAAAACAAATCGCTAAGAGATAACATAGGGAAGTAAGAACAAAACTTCGTAGCGCAAAAATCATAGGCGGTGGTTTCTATTCACATTTCAGGACTTAGTATAGAGAATTGAAATCTTTTTTGCAACTGCAATTTTAAATTTAACAACATTATATACGGCAACAATAACGTTTTTCATGACACGCACTACGGTATCAGCCGTTAAAAAGGAAAGGGTGCGGATACTGTCTGAGTGCAGCTACAGTCTATTGAAGTAATCCTCTACTCAAAGAAATGAACTTATTCCTCTAACCCAACAAGTATATCAGAGTTTTCAGATCATATGCATCGTATTCATCTGTAACGTGACAAAATTTGCATTTCTTCTTAAAAAAACAATGCATATTGCGGTGAACCGGAACATAATGCGATAAAACGGATTTTAGGACTGCACGATAGAATATTGTGCTATAATTCTCATGAGTTGATATCAATAAGAAGCGAGAATTTTAAATCTTAATAGTACGTTTCACCGCTATGAGGCAGAAAAAACCTACTTCATCAAAATCATTTTTCTAAATTGTTGCGCGCCATTACTCGTGAGCCTGCTAAAATACATGCCGCTTGGCATCCCGACCGCATTCCACACTGCTGTATATTTTCCCGACGGCTTCTCTTCGTTGACCAATGTTACAACGTCACGTCCTAATACATCATATAGTGTAATAGTAACCAAACCTCCTTTTGCCACTTGATACACTATCGTCGTCGATGGATTAAATGGATTTGGATAATTCTGTAAAAGTTGAAATCCATCTATCTTCATATCGTTTCCGTTTGCAACTGACGTAGGATAATTACTTTCAAAACATCCAAGATCAGGTGCAGAACCGTTGAACGGCAATCCGACATTCGTTCCTGCATTTATAAATTGACTGCCGCGTGCAAGATGCATAAAGGTTATATCGGGTAAACTGCCGTCTACTTTGCGCGGCCCGCGGACTCCTGTCGTATCGATGCTAATAAAGTCAGTAGAAGTTGCACCTGCAAATGGACTTGACCAGCTATCGGTTATAAAAATGCCCGGAATACTGAAAGTCACTCCAGTCGATCCAACTGCAATACAATTTTCCACAGTTAACACTTTTCCGGTAGCCAAGGGAAGAGAAACATAAAAGTTTGGCTTTCCATCGCCCTGTCCATTATTATACGCTGTGCAATTCAAAATGGTCATTGATCCCCAATTACTATTCTGGTCAAATCCTTTTGACTTGTTGAAGAACGACAGACAGTTTTTCATAACCACATTGTGTCTTAAATTTTTTGCATCACTGCCGCCCATTTTAAATCCGTTGCCGTTCATTGATGCGTACGTTGTCACACCGTCCTTTAAATATCCATTCATAAATGACCAGCAATTTTCGATCGTTGTAATCACATCGTCGGAAGGCCGTAAATATCCATCCCAGCCGTCATCTGAGTTCTGCCACGCTCGGCAGCCGTAAAAATAATTTCCTGTGCCAACATCGAGTTTTGGAGAAAATCCGTCAGCATTGCCACCTGCTGGAGGATCATAATTATAATAGGAGTCGCAATTGATCACGCTATTATTCGATGCCCCATTACCAAACTGCATTCCGCTGTTGCGATTATCATGAACACTGCAGTTTTCTATAATATTATTACTGCCGTTTACCGCAATACCGTTATGCGCCGCATAACATGATTCAATCCCTCTGATATGCCAATATTTGCCATTTGCTTTTATTCCGTCGCTGCTTGATTGAGCCGAAAAATTAAAGATCGGTTGTTCCCCTGGAAATGCGAATAGATGATATAAACTGTCTTTCGTGCCTAACTTTGAAATGCTGATCGTCGAG
>Ga0182021_10011423_pt1 | contig 10537 bp, 6 predicted proteins | sample 612E3MmetaG_FD_120493 | JGI IMG/M metagenome (GOLD analysis project Ga0182021, IMG submission 120493) | Permafrost microbial communities from Stordalen Mire, Sweden - 612E3M metaG (Illumina Assembly) | ecosystem: Environmental > Terrestrial > Soil > Wetlands > Permafrost | place: Sweden... | reverse complement strand
GGCGCGATTCCCCGACCCCCGGTTTCGCGTCGTCAGCCAGGCCAACGCGGGTCCGGGGGCGGCGCGGAATCGCGGCCTGGCGGAAGCTCACGGCGATCTGGCCGCCTTCCTGGACGCCGACGACGCCTGGATGCCCGACTACCTCGAGAACAGCGTGCGCCTGCTCGACGCCTCCGGCCAGGCGGTGGCCTCGGTCACATCGGGATACGTGGAGTTCCCGGGCGGCGCTTCGAGCCAGGCTTTGTGGCGGCGGCGCGGGCTGGCAGAGGGCGTTCACCGGGTCACCGCCTCCACTCCGGTGGGCACACTGGTCTCTATGCTGGCGTACATGTCGCCGTGCTCGACCGTGGCCCGGCTGGAAGTGGTTCGGCGCTGGGGCGGTTTTTACGAGAAGGACTCCTGCCGCTACGGCGAGGATGCGTTCCTGTGGCTCAAGGTCCTGCTGAACGAGTCCGTCTGTTTCGAAATGCGCCCGGTGGCCGAGTTCCATCGGGAAGCGTCTTCGCTCAGCGCCAACTACAGGCGTGCCCGCCCGATTGAGCCGTTCCTGCTGGACCCGGATGCGGCGGCCGCGGCCTGCCCTCCCGCGCTGCTGCCCCTGCTGCGGCGGTTCTATGCGGCGCGCGCTTCGAAAACCGCAGCGGTGCTCGGCTGCTTCGGCGATTGGCGGAGCGCCCGCCGGCTATTCGGCCGTTTTGTGAAGCTGGGCGATTGGCGGCTGCCCTACTTCCTCCCCGGCCTGGCCGGCTGCACGCCGCTGGCGCAGTTTGTGGGGCGCCCGCTGGTGCGGCGGAAAGCGAGCGGCCAATGATCTCTCTCGCCAGCCGGCTCTGGTGGCGCAGGTTCCTGGCGCGCAACGCGCGGCCCTGGACGGACCTGGATGAATTCCGTGTCCTCGACCCGGCAGGCCAGCGCCGTGAGATGGCCACCCGGCTTCTGGCGCAGGTCCGGTACTTCGGCAACCGGGCCGATGCCCTGCCGGAGTGGAAAGAGGCGGCGCGAATCACGGACCCCCTCGATCTGTGGCGCGTCTGGCCCAGCCTGCCCATCGTCACCAAACGGACGCTCCGGGAACGCTTTCCCGCAAAAGAGATACGCGACCGCTTCGGCATCGCGGGGAAACTCAATGCCACCGGCGGATCGACCGGCGAGCCCACCCGGTTCTTCCAGGACACGCTGGCGCTCCAAACCACCATCGCCGGCAACGCCTACACCCGAATCCGCATGGGGTGGCGTCCCGGCATGGCGACCATCATCGTCTGGGGTTCCGAGCGCGATATCGGCCAGCAGACGGCCAGCCGAAGCGTTCGCAGCCTGGTGTGGCTGCTGCGGGAGCACCTCGTCGACGGCTATCGCTTGAGCCAGACCACGGTGGACCGGGTGCTGGAACTGGTCCGCGCCAACCGGCCGGTCGCGATTTACGGCTTCACCTCGATGCTCGAGTTCCTCGCCCGCGCCGTGGTAGAGCGGGGAAGCGAGCCTCCGCCCGGCAGCGTGCGCACCGCCTGGTGCGGCGGCGAGATGCTGTATCCCGAGCAGGTCCAGGTTTTCGAGCGGGCCTTTGGCGTCCCGCTCCTCAACCGTTACGGGGGCCGCGAGCTTTCGACGATGGCCTGCCAGTTCGAGGCGGGCGGCCCGCTCAATGTGTTGCGGCCCTGGCTGTTCCTGGAGGTCCTGGACGACCACGACAAGCCGGTTGCGCCGGGAACCATGGGAAGGCTGGTCTGGACCAGCACCGTCTGCCGCGGCACTCCGTTCCTGCGCTATGACATCGAGGACCTGGGAATCTTCGACGCCGCCCACCAGACCGAATCCGGCGTGGGAGCGCTGCGGGAACTTTGTGGCCGCAGCGCCGGGCTCATGACACTGGCCGATGGGCGGGTTATCAGCGGTCTCTACTGGAATCACCTGTTCAAGGAGTTTCCGGAAGTGCGGCAGTTTCAGGTGGTCCTCAAGAATAGCGGCGAGATCTGGATCTCACTCGCCGGTGAGGGAATGCCGGAGCCGCGCGAGGCGGAGTTGCGCTCCAGGCTCAGCCACCTGGTGGCCGGGATCCCGGTCAAGCTGCTGTGGACTGCCGAGATTCCGCGCACGGCCCAAGGCAAGCTGGTGCAGGTGATCCGGGAGCCGGAGGCCGGCCAGGGCTGAAATCGCCCCTGTGCCGCGCGATTCCGCGAACGGCCCAAGGCAAGCTGCTGCAGGTGATCCGGGAGCCGAACGCCGGCCAGGGCTGAGGTCGCCCCTGTGCCGCGCGCTTCCGCGCTACCCGCCGGCCAGCATCCGGTAATAATCCTCCAGCCGCCGCACCGCCGCTCCAATCTCGAACCTCTCGCGGCACCGTTCGAGCGACCGCCGCCCCATCTCTGCCCGCCGCACCGGGTCGCGGAGCAGTTCGACGACCGGCCGTGCGAAGGCCTCCGGAGTGCGGTCCCGAACAAGACAGCCGGTGACGCCGTCCTCGATTGCTTCCGCGTTGCCTCCCACGTCCGTCGCCACCACGGGGAGGCCTGCCGCCATGTACTCGAGGATGGCGTTCGAGAATCCCTCGCTGTGCGAGGAGAGGCAGCCGATCGACATCCTGGGGAGATAGCCGGCCACCTCGCCCCGCCCGTCGGTGAAGAACACGCGTTGGGAGATGCCCAACTCTCCGGCCAGGCGGCCCAGCTCATTACGCAGGGGCCCCTGCCCGGCCAACAAAAAGACCGCCTGCGGCACTTCGGCCGCGACCAGGCGCGCGGCCCGGAGAAACAAATCGAGCCCCTTCACGGACCGGTAGTTGGCTACCATTCCGACCACACTGGCCTGGGCGGGAACGCCGATTGACGCGGCCAACGCCGGGTCGCCGCGGCCGGCAGCGTAGCGGTCCAGGTCGACGCCGTTGTAGAGAACGTCCACCTTTCCGGGGGAAAGCCGCTCCGCCTCGACCGTCACCTGCTTCACGCGCTCGGAATTGGCCAGCACGCGCGTGGTGTGCCGGTTCAGGTAGCGGAACAGCCGGAGCAGGTTGGGCGTGTACCAGTAGCCCAGGCTCCGCCGGCTGGTGACGACCGCCCTGGCGCGCGATCCCTTGGCCGCCAGCACGCCCACGATGGCCGCCTTCGCCGCGAACGCGTGCACCACCTCGATCGCCTGTTCGTCGATGTAGCGGCGAAGCCGGAGGATCTGCCGCAGGCCGTTCGGCCGCCAGACGCTGACCACCGGGAAGACGCGCGTGTGGCAGCACCGGGCCATCTCGCCGAGCCTCGGGCTGTCCTCGAGACAACATAGGTGCAAATCGAACCCGCTCCTGTCCATGCGCGCGATTGTTTCGGCCACGTAGCGCTCGGTGCCGGCATCTTCTCCGATCGAGTCGGTCAGTTGGAGAACGGCGATTCTACGCATCGGGCGGTCTTGAATCGCGGCCCAGCAGGCGGCAGGCGGAGGGTACGAGCCAGGACACCGCGACCGCCGCGTAGACCATCAGCAGCGGTGCGTTTGCATCGCGGAACCGGGAACTGCCCCAGGTGAGGAGCGCCATCGCCACCGTCGCCAGGCCAGTACCGTGCAGCGCCAGCCAGCCGGGGGTCCAGAACTCGGCGCCGCGCGTCATGCGGAACTGGCCAAGGAGAATCAACACCAGAAATGGCGTCGTGAACACCACATTCAGCAACACAAAGGCGCGGTTCGGCGAACTGATGTCCGGCAGCCAGAGCCTGACGTACTTGGCTGCCAGCATCAGCGGCACCCACCGGATGTGGCTCCCGAGCCACATCTCCCCGCGCCGCCACTGGCTGCGGTCCCGGTCCACCTCGTCTTTGGCCAGATCTTCGGCGGCCCCGGGCTGGGTGATCGTGGAGGTCCACTCGCCATAGTGGCTGACCGTTGCGATTACCCAGTCGTTGTTGGCTCCGTAAAAGGTCGATCCGCCGTTGGTTGCGATCCACACCATCTTGCCGTGCACGCGATAGTTTCGGGCCGTCCAAGGCAGAACGACCAGGGCAAAACCGCAGACCAGCAGCGCCACCGGCGCAACGGCGCTCCGGATGGACTTCCTCCGGGACCACACCAGTACGCCGATGAGCACGGGCGGAATCAACATGGCGACCGGGCGGGTCAACGCCGCCCAGCCAAGTGCCAGCGCGGCGGCCGCTACGCTGGCCAGAGATCCGGTCCGCAGGTACACCAGGAACTGCCACAACGCCAGGGCGACCAGAGGGACGAACAGAACCTCCGAAAAGAACGCCGTCGAGAAGTAGACGTGCGGGAAATAGAAGACCAGGAGGACCGCGGCGACGCGGGCTGCGCCCTCCGTGAGTAATTCCCGCGCCAGCAGATACGTGAGTCCGCAGGCGAGCGCGCCGAGCAGGCAGAACGCGACGTACTGAGGCCGGTAGTCCTGTTTGAAAATCAAGCGCAGACCGGCCAAAAAGAGCGGAAACCCAGGTGCCCGGAAGGATGTGGGCTGCCCGGCCCGCAGGTTGTACCCCTGCCCTTCGACCATCCGAGCGGCGAGTTTGTCATATTCCACGCCATCGCTCCCCAGGCTGAGCTTCGGCCCCTGCCGCATGTCCCTGAGAGCCACCACCGCACCCAGGCGAAGCAGGAACGCCGCCACGATCAGAAGGATGAGGAAGGTGCGCACGCCACGCGCGTTATGCCCGGCGCTTGCGGCACAAAACATCTTTCGAGCCTATCAGAACTGGGAGTGCTCACGCACCGGCGCAGCCAGCGGTGGCGCAGCCAGCGGTGAGGCGGCCAGCCGTGGCCCAGCCAGCGGACCGGCGCATCCAGATGGCAGCCGCATGTGAGGCATGGTCCGGCTTGCCCCGGGGGACACGCTCTGCGTCAGGCCGCATGATTGGGCGCCCACCGCTCGAACGAGGACACGACCAGGAAAGCGATCAGCAGCAGCGCCTGGGAGTAGATGGGATAGCGGTATCGGGGATCGATCAGGACCAGGTAGTACGGCAGAGGGTACACCAGCCACACCAGGCCGAACAGGGACGCCGCCAGCCGGCGCTTCAATCGGATCGCCAGCGCGAGACCAACGAGACCCCCGAGCGACACCGCGGCGGCGAGCAGTGTCGAAGAGAGCCGTCTGAAGCGAGGGAACCAGAAGTACCAGGCTCGAGCCGCCGTGAGTTCGGCGAAACGCCTGGGGTGGGATCGAATCCACTGCTGGCCCAACACGCCCCGTTGGTGGAAGTACTCCACTTCTCCAATCCGCCCGAGCCGGAGCGCTTCCGCCCGGTTGTCGTAAGGGTGATCGGGGAAGAAGGCCTGAGCGTCATAATACATCGGACGCGCTATCGGATTGTTGCTGAGCTGGAGCTCGATCCCGAAGCCATCCCGCATCCAAAACACCGAGCCGAGCTGGAGATAGTTTCTGACAATCCACGGCAGCACCACCGCGAATGCAAGTGCGCCGGCCGTGAGAACGGCGCGGGTATTGCGGCTGCGCCACCACCACACCCCGAGCAAAGCTAAGAAAACGAAAAGAAACCCCGGAGCGAAAAGGAAAACAAAACCCCAGGCAGCTCCATAGACGAACGGAGAGACTCGAACGCCCGCCCACAGCCGGGCGGACAGGATGAGCATGGCGACCAGCATCGCCGCGATGTAGGAGGACTCCCAGGAGCCATTGGTTTCGATCCAGAAGAACAGAGGCACCAGCGCCCCGGCTCCGCCGGCAAGGATTCCGACAGCCCTGCGAAGACCGGCGGCTGCCGCGAGCGCCGGCAGAAGAGCGTACTCGACCGAGCACGCCGCAGCCGAAAGCACCTGCCTGGCGACCTTCGTCGCCGTAGTGTCTCCAAACCAGGAATACAACAGGCTCAGCAGAAAGGGCGGTCCCGGGGGCACCACGGCAGTGGGCCCCGTAGGGACACCGAATGGGTTGCCGAACAAATGCTCTCTGACCAGGCTCTTTGCGACCAGGATCGGCTCCGGGCTGAGCGCATTCCGGTAGGTCCGAAGGAGGAGAATCGCCGCGACGCGCACTCCGAAGGCTAACGCGAACAAAACCAGCGCGCATGTCCACGGCCGGTCCCGGCCCGCGCGGTCCAGCCACAAGAGCGCCTTCGACCCCCAACCTCGCATGAGCAGAGTCTATCATGGCCGTGGCGGCACACCGTTCCGGCGCAGCCCCAACGCATCGGCCGGCCGGCGCCGCCGCCAATCTGTCATGCTGGCGGATCCACCGCCCATACGATCCGGGACGCCGATAGACGAAAATCGACGCCGATCGAACGGAAGCAACTTAGGGCTCGTCAGTAAACAACCGCTCCAATCTTCAGAGAGCGCAAGGACGTACGAAGACATCTCGTCGGGTGCAAGAAGGCGCCCAGAAAAGTTGGCAAAGGCACTTCCTGCCGCCGATGAACGCAGATTAACGCGGATAAACGAATCTTGTTCTCGTTTTCTTATCGGCGTTCATCTGTGTTGATCGGCGGCAAGTATTGGATCTGTTATTTCCTGACAACCCCATACTCGCGCCGATCGGGATTGGTCGGGCGCCAGCCATGTTCCGGCTTCCTTCGGCGACATCCGGTGCAGGCCGGCCTCGCGCCTCCGCGCGCTCCGGACCCGCCGCACTCTGGACCCGGCGCGCTATTCTGAAGGAAAGTGGCGGCGACACACTTACTGGCTGACTCTATGCTTCAAACCAAAACCCCTCCCGCGGATGACCTGAACCCGCAAGAGACCGCGGAGTGGCTGGAGGCGCTCGATCAGATCATCGACCAGGCGGGCCCGGACCGCGCTTCCTTCCTCCTCGACCGCCTGGCCGGCCGCGCGCGCGCTTCCGGCGCCGCGCCGCATTACTCCGTCAACACGCCTTACATCAACACCATCCCCGCCGAGGAGCAGGAGCCGTTTCCCGGCGATCGCGCGCTCGAACGCCGCCTCAAGAGCCTGGTCCGGTGGAATGCGTTGGCGATGGTGGTTCGCGCCAACAAGTACGACCCGGGCATCGGAGGGCACATCTCGAGCTACTCGTCTCTGGCGACGCTGGTCGAGGTCGGCTTCAACCACTTCTTCCGCGCCTCCTACGGCAGCGAGCAGGGCGATCTGGTCTACCTACAGGGCCACTCGGCTCCGGGCTACTATGCCCGCGCGTACCTCGAAGGCCGCCTCAGCGAGGAGCACCTGCGCAACTTCCGCCACGAACTGCGGGAGCACCCCGGCCTGTCGTCCTATCCGCACCCCTGGCTGATGCCCGATTTCTGGCAGTTCCCCACGGTGTCGATGGGCCTGGGCCCCATCAACGCCATCTACCAGGCTCGCTTCATGCGCTACCTCGAGAACCGCGGGCTGCTCGCGCCCGTTCCGCGCAAGGTCTGGGCCTTCCTGGGCGATGGCGAAACCGACGAGCCCGAGTCGACCGGCGCCATCCGCATCGCCGCCAACGAGAAGCTGGACAACCTCATCTTCGTGGTCAACTGCAACCTGCAGCGGTTGGACGGCCCGGTGCGCGGCAACGGCAAGATGATCCAGGAGCTCGAGGCCATCTTCGCCGGCGCCCGCTGGAACGTCATCAAGGTCATCTGGGGAGCCGATTGGGACCCGCTCCTGGAGCGCGACAAGACCGGCCTGCTCGTCAAGCGCATGAACGAGTGCCTGGACGGCGACTACCAGACCTTCGTCGCCCGCGGCGGCGCCTACATCCGCAGGGAGTTCTTCGGCAAGTACCCGGAGCTGCTGGACCTGGTGGCCCATCTCAGCGACGATCAGCTTGCCAGGCTGCGCCGCGGCGGCCACGATCCCGAGAAGGTCTACAACGCTTACAAGCGCGCCGTAGAGAACACCGGCGCTCCCACCGTCATCCTGGCCAAGACCATCAAGGGCTACGGACTGGGGGAGGCGGGCGAAGGCCGCAACGTCACGCACCAGCAGAAGAAACTCAACGAGCAGGAGATGGAGTACTTCTGCCGGCGCTTCGAGATCCCCATCAGCCACGAGAACATCCACGAGATCGCCTTCTACCGCCCTCCGGATGACTCGCCCGAGCTGCGCTATCTCCACGAGCGCCGCCGCGAGCTGGGCGGATACCTGCCCACGCGCCAGATCAAGTCCATCGCGGTCGCAGTCCCGCCGCTCGATTACTTCTCCGAAACCCTCACCGGTTCCCAGGGCCGCGACGTCTCGACAACCATGGCCTTCGTCCGGGTCATGACCCTGCTGCTGCGCCACTCCGAAATCGGCAAGTACGTCGTGCCGATCGTTCCCGACGAGGCGCGCACCTTCGGAATGGAATCCCTGTTCCGCCAGATCGGAATCTACGCCAGCCAGGGCCAGCTCTACCATCCGGTGGACCAGGAGATGTTCCTCTACTACCGCGAGACCAAGGACGGCCAGATCCTCGAAGAGGGAATCACCGAAGCGGGCTCCATGGCGTCCTTCACCGCGGCCGGCACTTCCTACGCCAATTACGGCCTGCCCATGATCCCGCTGTACACCTATTACTCGATGTTCGGCTTGCAGCGCATGGGCGACCTGATCTGGGCGTTCAGCGACTCGCGCGGCAAAGGTTTCCTGGTGGGCGCAACCGCCGGGCGCACCACGCTGGCCGGCGAGGGCCTGCAGCACCAGGACGGACACAGCCACCTCCTGATGAGCGTGCTGCCCACCTGCGTGGCCTACGACCCCGCCTACGCTTACGAGATCGCCGTCATCGTGCAGGACGGCCTGCGCCGCATGTACCAGGAGAACGAAGACCTGTTCTACTACATGACGGTCTACAACGAGAACTATGCCCAGCCGCCCATGCCGGAGGGCGCGGCCGAGGGAATTCTCAAGGGCATCTACAGATTCAAGCCGGCCGGTGACGCCGAGGCGGACGGTGGCGCGAAGCTGGCCGGTGGCGAGAAGCCGGCCGGTGACGCGAAGCCGGACGGTGGCGCGAATCTGGCCGCTGGCGCCGAGGCGGACGGTGGCGCGAATCCGGCAGGTGGCCCCAAGGCGGCCGTGCAGCTTTTCGGCAGCGGCCCCATGCTCAACGAGGCCCTGAAAGCCCAGCAGATCCTGGCGGAGCAGTACGGCATCGCCGCGGACGTCTGGAGCGTGACCAGCTACAGCGAACTGCGGCGCGAGGCGCTGGCCATCGATCGCTGGAACCGCCTGCATCCCGCCGGCCCACCCCGCCGCCCCCACATCCGGCAGGTGCTCGAAGGAGCCGAAGGTCCGATCGTTGCGTCATCGGATTATATGAAAGCGATCGCGGACCAGATCGCGCCCTGGCTGGACGGCCGGCTGGTGGCGCTCGGCACCGACGGCTTCGGCCGCAGCGAGAACCGCGAGCACCTGCGCGACTTCTTCGAGGTGAGCGCCAAACACATCGCCGCCGCCGCGCTGGCCCGCCTGGCGCAGGATGGGAAGTTCGACCCGGCCCGCGCCACCCAGGCGCTCGCCGAACTGGGCATCGATCCCGAGATCGCCGACCCCTCCCGCCGCTGACGTGGGGCAGGCGGTTCCGCCTGCCCAGTCACCGACACCGCCGCCGCCGCGCGCGGCGGTCTGGCGCAATCGGGAACACGCGATCCGCTCAGGCTTCGCAGGCGGTGCGTGCGGGCAGATTGGGCCGGACCCGGCAGGACGTGAGGAGGTTCAAGGGGGGAACCGAGGGCTGGCTGTTCGCGCCCGGGTACGGCTTCCACCATACCCGGGCTGTCGCAGACCACTGCCAACCGCTAATGAGCGGCGGCTGCCATCGGCGCTTCCGGCGCGTAGAGGTTTACCACCACCCGGCGCATTTCCTTCTTCGGCAGATTTGAGTCTTTGGGCGTCTCGCCGAGGCCAATCGTGTGGACGCGGCGCAGCAGAAGGCCCTTATCCACGAGGTACCGCACCACGGTTTCGGCGCGGCGCGCGCTCAGGGCGTAATTGTAGTCCTTCGCCCCGACCCGATCCGTGAAACCCTGCACCTCGATCTGGTAGCGGCCCATACCCTGGGCTTGCTGAACGACGGAATCGAGCTTGGCCTTACCTTCGTCGGTCAGCGTCGCCTTGTTGAAGTCGAACAGGACATTCAGGGTCGAGAGCACCTTGAAGTTGTCGAAGCTCTCAACCTCGCGCTGAACGTCTCCAACGCGGGAATTCGCCTGCTGTGCGAGGTCGCTGGCGCCCTTAGCCGTCTGACCGGCCTGGACCGCCGTCTGGTTCGCCGCGTCGGCGGCCTTGGCTGCGTCGTTGGCCTTGTTCTCGGCGCTCATGGCGCGCTCTTCCACCCGCGATACGTCCTTTTGTTCCTTGTTGTCCAAGTTGGCAACGGCTGCCGACTGTTTCTTGTCTATTTCGCTCACCCGCTGATCCACCGTGCCGACCTGCTGGTGAACGTATTGCTTCGTGGCACAGCCTGGAGTGGCGAGGGCGACGAGCAACAGGAGACCGCCGGTCCCTAGCAAAGTGCGTGTGTTGAACATGTGTGTTACCCTCCCGCCGCTCAGGATTGCACGTTGAGGGCCGTCTTGGGAAGGGCTAGGGAGCAAGGGACTTACCGCTCTTTTCGCTCCCGCGGGAAGGTAAAAAGCGTTCAAAATCGCGGCTGGAAGGTAAAAACGGC
>Ga0182021_10011422_pt1 | contig 10537 bp, 7 predicted proteins | sample 612E3MmetaG_FD_120493 | JGI IMG/M metagenome (GOLD analysis project Ga0182021, IMG submission 120493) | Permafrost microbial communities from Stordalen Mire, Sweden - 612E3M metaG (Illumina Assembly) | ecosystem: Environmental > Terrestrial > Soil > Wetlands > Permafrost | place: Sweden... | reverse complement strand
TGATGCGCTTGAGAGATGAACGCTTTGCGGCATTCGCGAAGTTGGTGGCACCCAGGCGGTCCTGCTCTTCGAACGATTCCGCGGAACCCATGGAATGGACGAGGTAGAAGGCAGTATCGCACCCTTCGAATGCGCCGGCAAGCGAAGCGGCGTTCAGGACGTCACCGGTAAGGATGGTGGTTGGCGGCTTGATCCTGGGCATGAGGTAGTCCGGTCTGCGGGCAAGACACCGGACCTCATGCCCGGCAGTCTGAAGGGCCGTGAGGAGTCTTCCGCCGACGTAGCCGGTGGCACCCGTAACAAGTACCCGGTGGTGCTTTTCCCGCTCCTTCAAATGCCTCACGCTCCCGGTAGAGCGGACATGTGCATGCGGAATCCGGCCGAGATTCTATCATCCGCGGGTTGACACATGCACATGTCTTTCCGTTCACTTGCAATTGACAGTCGCTATCGCCGGGTTCGACGATGCGTTGTTCGGCGAGACCACCTGGAGCCGTTCCCACACTTTCATTTTCTGCTTCGGTGCTCCAACGTCCCAGGTGTCGTTGAATCCCTGTCCCGCACTCCTGATGGTCGCCCGCTGCACCCCGCCATTCGCGCCGTCGCTCCGGATCCATTTGTATTCCACGTCAACGGGGGGATTGGCAACGAATATCGTTCCGGTAAACGTCAGGTGTGCCGGGGCCCGACCGTTCCAGACCTTCGGATTCACGACAGTCACCACCTTTGTCACATGTCCCTTCCGGGGTTTTATCTCGCGATTTCCCTGCGCAAACACTCCCCCTCCCACGAGAACCATCGCCATCAATGCAACAAGAAGACAGCGTGCTGATTTCATTGCTGGACCTCGAATAATAAGTTAGGGTTGGCCAGGACGCCGCGCGTTCGAACCGAACGCCGGCGCTGGTTCGTCAATACTACCCAAATCCAGAAAGACAAACAACCTACGCCGACGGGACGCCCGGCATCCTGCAATTCATTCCGCCGATAAAGAAAAAAATGATATTTCGCCGGATTTCGCCCTCTCACGCAAGTCTCCGACAAAGAGGTCGAGGAAGATCGAAGGCGTTCATCGAGAAGAGGATCACCATCGTACCGAGGGCGTGGACATGCAATCCCACAAGTGCCCCCACCGCCTCACCCTGCAAAAAGTGTCCTGTCACGCTCCTTCTGCGACCCTGTCACATAATACTCGTCGAACCAGTCTGGTTTCCCGCTGATTGCTTTGGGCTTCGACAGAGTCAATTGCCCGGCGGCCTTCTTCTCTCCCTGTGTGCCTTTCAGAGCATCTTTCATCCTGGACCGGAAGTGAAGGTGATCAAAGATCCGTAGTGCTTCGATCGCATACCCCACAGCGACCTTCCTGTCTTCGATCATGATGAGGTTATCCCCGTTCCCCTTTTCGCCGCCCGGCGCGAGGTTGGACGAACCGGTGATGACTTTTGCGGTCGGGAGACTGAAATCCGTGACGACAAATTTGTGATGGACATTGATTCCCTTGCCACCGCTCCACTCGCTCTTGAACGGTTCGGGCGCGGTTGCCGCAAGGTATGCAAAATCCACCAGGCCGATTGAACCGTCCGGCTTCTTTATCTCCATACCGCTTGCCTTGTCCGACACACCATAGCTGAACACAGGTCTCTTCATCAGGCGGTCGAATGCTTCCTTTGTCGGACCTGATTTGATAAGATTCAGGAATGCGACCGAATAGAGGACTGAGGAACTTGCCTGGTCGATGGCCCCGCGCACCGGGTTTAACGACAGGTCGGACGATTTGTGAGGAGAAAAGCAGAGACGAACCGGCGGCTTTCCCGCAGGTTGAACCAGGTGCCACTTAGAAGCAAGTTCGTCCTTGTTAAAAGAAGCCGGATCCTGGAACGCGGATTCGAACACCTTTCCGTAGAGGCCAGCGATCGCGGGTTCGTCGAAGACCAGCACGTTGTTCGCCTGAATGTAGACACCGCGGAAGCTGAAATTCGTCGATCCAGCCAGCACCTTGAACGGCTTCCCGTCCCGTTTGGCAACAAGAACCTTGTGATGCTGCAGATTCTGGAAATGGGTACGCTTGATGTTGGACGGGCCGGCTGAAATGCGTAACCGCCTGGCGGCCTGAGACTCCGCGCTTCCTGTCGCCCCGTGCCCCGTCGTCTTCCCCTTCTCAACCGCGGTCGAGTCATCGATAATGGCTCTCAGCCTCGGGCCAAGCTTCTCGAGTCGTGTGACGATATCCGGCTCATTAAGGTCATACGCAAAGATATCAAGGCTGATCGTCTTGTCGGCGACAGCCTCATCCAGGAAGCTAAAAAGGAGCGCGCCGGCCTCAAACCCGAGCCAATCGTAAATATCGCCGGTCATTTTCGTGAATCGCAGCCCATCGTCTGCATTCACAGGGATGATCTTCTCTCCGATCGTCTCGATATCCGGCGTATCCTTGAATCTCTCCAGGAACGCCTGGGACGACGCGAAGCTACGGGTGAAACCCACGTCAATGAATCCGGGGTATGTAATCGGGTCCAGCAAAATGTCCAGCTCGATGCTTGTTCCTTTCAGAGGTGGAGCATCCTTCGGCATGTGCATCTTTGTTGCCCGGTACATATACCGTCCGGGCTTCGGCTCGTATGGAAAGTGGATCCAGCGGAACTTCTGGAACGGAGATGCCTGTGACGAGTACTTGCGAGCGCCCGTGACAGCATCGGCGACCGGTTGATCATATGAGAACGCTAGCCGGTTGTTCAGCGGATGGAAATCCCCGTCCCCGGGCTCGCGGCACTCTATCGCAAAGCCGACGAAATCAGGCTCAGGCTGTGCCACGTCGAACCCGAGCAAACACATCCGCTCTCCCCGCCAGAGCTTCATCGTAAATCCATCCTTGCTGATGTTGTTCTCGTAGTCGTCCATGGAGGTCTCTATATGTTTCTTGAATACCGACTGAACCCTGCGTTTCGTTTTACCCCAGCCGACCAATGTTATCCATCACAATTGCCATCGCTGGCCTGTTCTCGTACTTCACAGTGGAGTGCCTTCGCTGAACTTCGCCGCACCGCCGGACTGTATAGGGCAGCCTAGTTAGCCCGTTTGTAATGGCAAATGGCGGTTTCCTCATCAGTGAGAACCACAAAATCCGACCTTCCCTCAGTCCAGGCGCCGGCATCGGCGAACAACCAGCCTCCGCCATCTGCCGTCTGGTTCAGCTTCATGTAGGGTTGATGAGTGTGTCCGATAATGCATATCTTCACGTCCGGCCCATCAACGCGATTCAGCAATCTCGTGACATAGTAGTTCTTCTGGGTTTCAGAATAGGTGCTCTCATCAGGGTACTGATCTACTTCCGTTTCGCCGCCTTTCACCCCCAGAGCAAAATGCTCGTCACGCTTGATGGCATTGACTGAGACTGCCAGGTTAAGAAAAGTGGACTCAATCTCCCTCTCCAATTTGAACATGAGCTGGGCCGGCTCCCAGAGCGGCCGTCCGGGGCTTTCGGTCCACGGTGAAGGAGAAAACCCATGTTCCATGTACACCTTTCCCTCGAGCGCTCCAAACCGGAAGGACGGATAGTGCCGCAGCTCGAAATCGTGGTTGCCATACAACAGGTGAGTCCGGAGGTAGTCCATTTGGTTGACAATGAGATCATATTGAGGATCGGACATCCGGATTTCCGCAGGCGTTGAGTTGGAGCCGGGGGTAGCCAGACTTCCGAACCGCATCTCAAAAAAATCACCCAGCTGATAGACCCGTAACGTTTTTCCTTTGAGTGCCAAGTCCTTCTTGACGGCGTCTACGTGGTCCAACAGGTTGGAGAGCGCTTCAGCGCCAAACCAGAAATTGTCCTGCGGTGAATGGCGTATGTACATATGTACGTCGGGAATTACGACAAGGACATCGCTTGACCCCTGTACCGGACGCCAGGACTTTGGGATTGGTGTGGGGTCTCCGTTGTTGGAAATGATCTCGATGCGCTTATTGGTCTTCTTCCCCCTTTGCATAAAACCGTCCTTGATCTTCATTGTGCTGTCCTCCAGCGAAATGATTGCACCGGTTCACCGTTGAGCTCAAGCCGTTCTATGGGATACAATGGGAATCCGATTTGCTTTAGAGTGACCGTCCTTTCGTCAGATGAAAGCTCAAGCATGTACCAATAAGATACTCCCGAAGGGCGGTCGCGATTCTCCCGGTAGTGGATCTCACCGAAAAGCGTGTCGCTTCGAAACGCCGGTGGGACCTTCTCCTTCAGCCGGACAGACCCCGCATTGGCGAGAAACTCCACCGGAGAAAAGAATACTCGGCCCGGATCGTCCTTCCTGATCAGGAACAGCGTATCGCCCGCCGACACATTCATCAAGTAGAAGTCCGGAAAGTCGTACCAGACAGCAAGCTCTCCCATGGTGGTTTTGTATACATCGAGATAGATCATGGGCTTCGGGCAACTGTATCGACGGCCCCATCCTTCGATGTCTTCAATCCGTTGCCGGCTTCCGATGCATGGCACTTGCCTTCGCTGCGGAGGATTACAATTACCGTAGATTTCATCTATCACGAAGTAGGGCATCCCGGGGAGTAGTCTTGCAGTCGCAAGGCTGTCGCGCAACATCTTCGACGCGACGACATTCCTGAAGTGCGCAGCGTCAGGGTCTTTCAGAACCTCGCACGTCTGCTTGCATGAACTGCCGACGGATAAGATAACGATACTGAAGGCCGTCACCTGGATGGCATGCGAGATGAACCTTTTCCTAAACGGCATATTAGCCTCCTGTATGATGAGTGAGCACTCAAGTCTTTATCGACCGGAACGTCAACTCACGCCCATCCGTGGAGCCGGACCCGCCCGGCATCCGTAGAAAATATTCTCTTTCGGGGAGGATGTGTCCTTCGGCCTGATGCCGCATGACTGCCTCTCTTGGCAAAGGTGACCGCACCAGGTCCGCGGTGCAGGGCAGCCCGGCATGTCTCTCATCGTCAAACGACATTGTCGATGTCACCATTTGCCGTAATATTGATTGAATCACCGCCGGATAACGTACGCCATTTGCCCGGCCCGGTAAACCTCACCTGCACTTTGTCCCAACCGCAAGGCAAATGCCAGGTGTATTTCTCTTTGCTCTTCAGAATGTAGTTTGAATAGGCAAACCACTTCAGCGTATCGTTTTGATGATAGAACCAGAGTTCAACCTGTTCTGCATACGAGTTGCTGAAAGCAATGTCACGGGATGATGAATCCGCTCCAACTCTGAAACTACTGGATGCCCCGACGTAAGACTGTATTTTTCCCGAACCATCCTTGGCGTCCCCATAGTGGCACAGGCGATACTCTCCTGGTTTAGTATCGGCGGGAATATTCCAGGTTATGGTGATTTTTGAATTGGCAATGAAATCCCGTCTCCATTGATACACGGTACACGGTTCCCGGTCCGTGTATATTGGCGTCCACGTGTCTCCGTCCTTTCTCTGGACCTCCACAAAGGTACCTTGTGTTCTGAGATTGTTCTTCGGATGAGCTCCCCAGAACACTGCGCTGGCGGATTCGCCGGCGCCGTAGGAAGAATCTACATCTGTCTCTATTGCTCCGAATGGAATCCAGGGCTGGGGTTGAGTATCCGCGACAACGCCTGTCTGCAGCGTGACCTGTTTCCCCGACAAATCCATTGGAATTAGTTCGGAACTGACTGAACGTCTGTCCCTCATTGCTTCGGCCAGTTTGCTCAACTCCTGTTCATATGCTTTCCAGGTATACGGTCCGAAATGAGTCGAGGCCCCTTCGTAATTCTGCGTATCATATTCTTCGTTGGTTGTTATATAGCCCGCATAGGCATTGGCATAGGTAGCCAACGCCGCGTACTTTACTCGTGAGTTTTCAAGTATCTTGAGGATGGTCTCCCTTATCCGCCGACCGGCCATTGTTGTGATCTCTCCGGGGATCGCCGTGAGAATCAAACTTCCGATTCTGAGAATCTGCAGGGGTAATACTTTGGGAGAAAGAGGGATTGGTGTACACAATCCCGGCGCGAATACTATCGGTTTGCTCCCCTGGCCATTCGTCAGTTCAGCATCGAGTGTCCCGGGAAACTTGAGGTCGGATAGCAAACCTGAGAGGAGGCTTACTGCCTGGAGAATCCCCTGTCGTGTCTCCGGTGGATAATCCCCGGTGCTTGTTCTCCTGATTCCTTCTGTGAGGCCGAAATCGGAAGCACTATCTTCAGTGCTTCCGGCAAGCATGGATGCACCAAGAGTAGCCGCGTACGTCCTGTTCGTCGTCCCCTCGATAAGGACATTCGACATATCCACATGAGTATGGCGGTAATCAACGGCGCCTACTACCTGCTCGCTTGCCGAATCGAACAGTCCTTTTGCTGTCGCGAATTGCTTGCTTCCGAATTCCTGCATATGGATAAAATCATGGACAAGATCGGGGACACCATACATGACATTTCCGGACACATCCCCGCAATTGGAGTTGGCAAATGCCGCGACAAAGGTTTCTTTCTCCAGGATATTGGTTCCCATTGCGTCTTCAAACAGGTACGAGGCATACCCTTTATTGTCGCCGGTGATCAGTCTATTCTTGTTGCCTCTGTTAGTGGGATGAATTGGATACCAGTTCATGCAGCCAATCGACTTCCCATTGGATTTTACAAATTTGATAAGCAGCATTTCCTGGTCGGTGTTGCTCTGGTACCTGATCCGCTCCTGTTCGGGGTTGTTATCATAAGCAACGGGAGACCGGTTGCATCCGCATTCTTCGACAATACCCCGATTTATGAAGATGCTACCTGACGACAGGGTGTCGTGAGCCCTCTTTATTGACTCCACGATGCCATTTACAATACACTCAAAATTCTGTGCATCGAACCCCAGGATGGTCAAATTATAAAGAGCATAATGTGAATATCCTCCCGGCCCGCTATGGGTGTGTGTTCCGCACAAAAGGACATTATCAACTGAATAGAGCCAATTTCCATAGATTTGACCAAGGCGTTTGATAACCTCCATCTTCACTGCCTGGGTGCAAGACCAGATATCTGCACATACAATTGCAACCCGAGTATTTGAAGGCTGATCACACACTATAAAAGCCCTCGCAAAGAGTCTGGACTCGATGCCTTCTGTCTTTTGATCTATGCAGGCCATTCCCATCATCCCGAGTTCGGCCGCTGGTCCGGTTACGTCATAGATACCGGTTCCGATCAGATAATTGTCCGACATATTGGTTCTCCCCAGACAAACAACTGTGATTGATGCGAATGAGCAGAGAGCAGATCAGTTTCTTTTGAGTGGCAGGTCTTTTGCGCAGGCGCTAAGAGATAGTCTCAGTTAAAACCCGTACACGATTTGGACCAATGAGCGGGTGCGCTCCACATGCAGACCCGATACAGGCCCGGTGAACCGCAAAAAGCCGGCATTCCGCCGAGACGTGCAGCAGATCAACGACTCGCAATACGATTCTCTACTCTTTCGTTCGGTGAGATGTGAGGGGATCGGAAAAGCCGGCGCAGGCTCCCCGGTGAGGTGGGAGTGCAGATGGAGTAACTGCGTAGGTGCGCTTCCAGGTCTTGCGGGGAAACCACAGGGAATAACCAGGTTCTTCGATTTTCGCCGCTCTCAACCTATTTTCGCTCTGCGGGAAGATATCGGCGCGGTGCACAAAAGTCAACGACAAAATGATGATTTGTGCGAATTTCTCATTGTAATTCCGAGCTACGCGCCATTTTGGATGGAGTACCCTTGTGAAAATCCTGATAATCTTGACGGTTCCGTCTCGAGCATAAACTTCCAGTTGGCGAAAAGCGAGCACATCGAATTCATATCGAGATCATGCGACGCTCCTCGGACGTGAGGTGCTCGGCAATGATGAAGAGAAAGGGACGCATCACTTCCAACTCCTGTTGAACGCGACGGGCGTTAACCTGTCATCTACGACGCCGGCACAAGCCTATCGTCATTCTCTTGTCAGTCTTGATGCAGTCCCCCGTACACACTCCATTCGCAAAAACCTTCGCTAACGTTTCACTACCTTCGTTCCTGAAAGGATGTCGTGGATTGGTGAGTAAGCCGGTCCCTTAAGACTCCAGAGGTAGTCGATTTCCGCCGTATGCGGACCAAGCACGAACGTAAGCAGTGAACGCCACAGGGCTCGCCAGAGCCCGACTTTCCCTCCACGTAGCCTCACTACTCGAAGACCAAGCAATAGCTGCCCTGGAGTCCCGCCAACGACGGTCGTGGCAACGGCGTCATAGATTACAAGGGGAGCCACGAACACCGGGACGATCATCAAATAACTCCAAAGAGAATTGATGTCCCAGCCGGCCTTTACTCTGGACAGTTCGATCCCAAAGAATGAGAGTGCGGTCTCCAAAATTGCGACAAAAAGGAACATCGGGATCACATCCAGAAGGAGTGCTGCAATCCGTCGCGTGAAAAGCCGCTGTCCGTACAGAACGCCTTCCCCGAATGGACCGGTTACATATGTTTGATTGAGGATGTTATCCATGGCATCCCGGATTCTCTCGAGCTGTTGTTCGGAGTCTGAGTCGATCGCTTCGATGCCATGAGGAAAATCAGCGAACCCGGGAGCGAGCCCCTCGCAAACACAGAGGATTCTCTTTCCCAGGCATTGGGCGATGCTTAGCTCATATGCTACATTTGGATTGGAATTGGTGACATCGGCGATGATGAGATCGGCCTTCGACAGCCCACCTGCAATCGCCTGAAGGATGTTGCCCGAATATGCGTACGTGTCCACCCGGCTCACCTCAAGTCCGAGCTGGGCGCCGGCTTTGCGGAGAAGGTCAAAATGCCACTTAAGATCATCCTGGAACGGCATAATGACGAGTCCGGTCCCCCGTGAATGCGTGTGCGGGGTAATCGAGCCCCTGACGACCAGACTGTCCGATGCAATGTCATGGAGCGCTCGGAATGACGGTCTCTTGAGACTCCACAGGAATCCTAGCCCGTAGCTCAGGGCGAAGACCAATCCCCCCAGAAATTCCCGGCCAAATGAACGCCCGAGCTTGAGTCTATCTCCATTCATCGTAACAACCTTCAAGCCGAGAAAACGTTGGCCCAGCGTGTTGCCCATCAGGGAAGTGCAAAGACTTGAGTAGGCAAAATAGATAAGGCCGATTCCCTCTATTGCCTGCATCTCCGACATTTCACTTTCCATCTTCCACCACGCCAGGGCCGCCGCAGTGCCAAACGGAAGAGTATCAAGCAAGAAGGCACAGATTCTGCGCAAAAAGAGGTTTTGACCGTAGACAATGGTTCCGCCCAGTGGACCGACGATGGATTCGCTTGCCAGCACATCTTTCATCGCCTGAGAAATGCGGTCGACGCTGTCCGGGACCCACGGCTGAGTGATCTCAACGCGATAGCTTCGGACGTCAAATGGCACACAATCGATCTGTGTGGAGACCATCATGATCTTCTTGCCGAGGCACTGGGCAATGCTTACGACATAGCTCACGAAGGGATCGGTATGCGACAGATCCGCGAGGACAATGTTCGCATCGTTGATCGCCGAGCTGATGCGAAAAAGCGAATTAGTGGGAAACATCCCGCTGTCGAGAAAGGACACCTCGAGACCGAGGCGCGCGGCAGACTCTGTCGCCAAACTTCGAGTCCATGCCGAATCGTCGCCTGCGGGTACCACAACTATGCATTGAACCATGGCGAGTCGAGATCCTTCTGATGTGCATTAATTTGCTGCCTCCCCGGAGGTCAGGTCTTGCACCATCGGGTCGAGCAACATCACGAGCACGTGGAGCCTCGATGTCCCATCAAGAGTTGCACGTTGATCCATCCTTATTTTCAGCTCGTCCGGACAGGCCCCGGGAGAGGACCAAGAGCGAAGGAGGGGACGATGTCGTCGCCGAAGGGGGCGAGGCGAAGCCGGCGCGGTGGTACGGAAGGCGCCAACCGTCGATGCGGGCACGCCTTTGAGAATCACTAGATTTGCCGAACGTCAATCCATGTGACGTGTCCTGTCCTTTGCTTCACCTCGTTGTACATGTGAGCCGTGCCCCCTCTCCCGTCTCCGCCTTCGCCATTCCACAGGCAGATAAAGCGCATCTTGTCCACGCCATAGGCGAGCGCGGTATAGAGCAACCAGCGATTGCAGCGCTCGTAGGGGTAGTCCTCTTTAACACCCCGCGGTGGTTCGCCGAGGTCATCCGGCACAGATCGAATCGGAGCGGCGAGTTTGATCTTTGCGTCAAGATAGCGATGGCGCCATGATTCGCCGCAGCAAACAACGGATTTCTGAATGAACTCCGGTTCGCGAAAGGGCTGCAGCCACTGCACCTTCACGCCCTGCTGCTGGCATGCCTCGGTGAACAAAAGGTCACCACCGCAGGCGCCCTGGGTGAGGGCGAGGTCGTCCGGCCCCGCACCCATATGGTCAAGGACCTCGGCGATTTTTTGCGCGGCGATGGATTCTTTCGCCGGCGGGAAGCGGGGCGCAGGGCGGTCCGGCGCGTCGATCATGTGGCCGCTGAAGAGGAACACATAGCGCGGCTGCCACCGGTCTTCGGGTTTGGAGAGTTTTTGC
>Ga0182021_10011421_pt1 | contig 10537 bp, 10 predicted proteins | sample 612E3MmetaG_FD_120493 | JGI IMG/M metagenome (GOLD analysis project Ga0182021, IMG submission 120493) | Permafrost microbial communities from Stordalen Mire, Sweden - 612E3M metaG (Illumina Assembly) | ecosystem: Environmental > Terrestrial > Soil > Wetlands > Permafrost | place: Sweden... | reverse complement strand
TAAAATTCAAAAATTACAATGGCGGTTGCGGCGGCGGATTATTGAAATCAACAATTATATCTACCCCCGTAGTCATTTTGCCGTCTTGTATAGTTAAGGTCTTTGGTCTGGATTGATCACCACCGATATCATAAACACCTACAATAACCCAATCTATTCTATCGAATGAGATTTCTGGAGTTTTTGATTGAGCAACCATTACATAAGAATGTTCACCGGGCGGAATGTCAAAACTCGAAAGAAAATTTTTTGCAACATAATTTTGTTCAGGGGAATTAATTATGAATTCAGTACTCCTGTATGGAATTGAATCAACTACAAAACTCAGATTTGAAAAGGCGAAATCTAGGCTTGAGATAATAGGATTTTTGAAAACAAAAAGATGAGTTCTTTTAATTCCCGAAGGCCAATTTCCCGTAAAAGTAACTTTTCCGCTAAAGCCGGTTTGTTCTACTACTACTTTATCCGGTTCCGGTTCAATTCCTTTATCGCAACCGGTAATAAAATAGACCGAAAAACAAACGATCATTAAAAATAAAATTTTACGCATGGATTTTATCTATTCTTTTACACGTCTAATATAATGGAACTATCTGAAGATTTCACCTGACATTTTAAAAACAGATTAGAGGAAAATGACTTTTATTTTGAGTAGATTTTTGAAGATTCAATTTATATTGTGCTTAATAATTTATTTATTGTTTGGTTTAAAATGTGAAAAACTCTCTGCTTAAATATTCAGCGATTATCATTTTGCTTCTGATCTTGACGATAGATCTAACTTTTGCAAAAAATTCGTTCTTGCAAGAAGGGATTCAATTCAAACAGATTAAAATTGAAGACGGGCTTTCACAAAGTTCAGTCTTATCTATCATACAGGATAAAAAAGGTTTTCTTTGGTTTGGATCCGCTAACGGTCTTAACCGTTATGACGGATATAGTTTTACCGTATTTACAAATGATCCTACAGATACAACATCAATTTCAGATAATGGAATATTATCGTTGTATGAAGATAAAGATGAAAATATATGGATTGGTACTGTGGAAGGAGTATTGAATAAATATGATAGTAAGAAAGGAACCTTCTCCCGCTATTACATTACAAGTTTATTAAAAACTGAAACCGATCCGGACGAAAAATATTATGACTTTCCGCTTCCGTTTTCCCGTAATAATGAAAAATCAATAACCGCAATTACACAGGACAAAAAAGGATTTTTATGGATCGGTACATGGGGCCGAGGTCTGGTAAAATTTGATGTATCTAAAAATAAATACGAACATTTTCATTATAGCGTAAAAGACCCGAACGGATTTCATTCTAACAGAGTTAAAGCAATTATCGCCGATGAAAATAATGTTATATGGGCCGCAACTCTTGGCGGCGGACTTTATAAAATTACAACTGGGGAAAAAACATCAATCATACATTATCAAAAAAACAGTAATGAATGGAGTATAAGTGACAATAGAGTAATATCGTTAATGAAGGACAGGGAAGGTAATCTTTGGGTCGGTACTTACGGCAGCGGATTGAATAAGCTTTCCTATCAATATCTAAATATGCCTCCCGAGAAAGCACGATTTGAACGATTTGCAAATCGAGCGGGAGACTCAAGAAGCTTATCAAATAATTTTGTTATGACAATTGTTCAAGACAAAAAAGGGGTTGTATGGATTGGCACATACGGCGGTGGATTAAATCGTTTCGATCCCGGGAAAAAAACTTTTGTTGTTTTTAAGAACGATCCACGAGATGAAAATAGCCTGACAAAAAATGATGTGCTTTCAATAATGGAAGATAAATCAGGCTCACTGTGGATTGGGACCAATCTTGGAAAAGGATTAAATAAGCTTGAACATAACACGGCAAAGTTTAAGCAAATTAACAAAGATATAAATGGAATTAACGGATTGAATGACGATGTTGTTTGGGCTATCGAGGGAGATGAAACCCCGGTATTATGGATAGGTACTTATAAAGGCGGGTTAAATAAATTTGATCGGAAAAGTAAAAAATTTTCTTACTATATATCAAACACCAGAGTTGCAAATTCGATTAACGATAATCACATTCGTTCAATCCTTGACGATGGAAAGGGATTTTTATGGATAGGGACATACAGTGGAGGATTAAACATATTTAATAAAGCGACCGGAAAATCAAAGCACTATGTTAATATTCCAGGAGATTCTACCAGTATAGGTGCAAATCAAGTCCAGTCAATTTTTAAGGATAGAGAACAAAATATTTGGCTGGCAACATTTGGCGGAGGGTTAAATAAATTATCTTATTCAGATGTTAGATCAAACAGGTTTTCTTTTAAGCGATTTACGAATAATCCGAGCGATCCATTTAGTATCAGCGATAATAGAGTGTACACAATTTTTCAAGACGGCGAAGGAGTATTGTGGATCGGGACATTTGGCGGCGGTTTAAACAAGTTTGATCCTAAAACCGAAAGATTTATTTCCTACAAAAATATTTTAGGTGATGAATCAAGCATAAGTGGTAACCGTGTGACAACGATTTATGAAGACTCAATGCAAAATCTTTGGGTCGGAACTTACGGTGGAAGCATTCAAAGGTTTAATAAACAAACAGAGAAATTTACCCGTTACAACAAAAAAAATAAGATTGTTAGTTCTGCCGTATATGGAATTCTAGAGGACAATAAAAAAAATCTTTGGATGAGCTCGGATAACGGTTTAATTAAATTTAATCTACAGACAGAAAGTTTTACGCAGTATGATCTTCATGACGGATTACAAAACTTAGAATTTAGCGGCGGTGCTTATTATAAATCAAAAAATGGTGAAATGTTTTTCGGAGGTATTAATGGGCTTAATTATTTTTATCCCGATAGTGTATTAGATAATAAATATGTTCCGCCAATTGTAATAAGCTCGGTAAGAATATTTAATATACCGGTAAAGGGGGATAGGGATACTTTAGTGCTTTCCTATTCGCAAAATTTCTTTTCGTTCGAATTTGCTTCACTTGATTATACTAATCCGTCTGACAATCAATATGCATATATGCTTGAAGGATTTGAAGATAGTTGGCGTTATATAGATTCTCGAAGAAGAATTGCAAATTATACAAACTTATCGCCGGGCGAATATGTCTTCCGCGTACGCGGTTCAAATAATGACGGAGTCTGGAATAATGACGGCGCAAAAATCTACTTAAAAATATTACCGCCAATCTGGAGAACATGGTGGTTCTTAACTCTTTCAATTTTATTTATAGCATTCATTATCTATTACTTAAGTACAATAAGGTACAGGGGATTGCTGGCAATTGAAAAATTAAAAGGAAAACTTGCGGCAGATTTACATGATAACGTTGGATCAGGTTTGACCGAGATATCAATATTAAGCGAACTCGCAAACCAACAAATTCAAAATGTTGCACAAAGCTCTTCCCAACACTTAATAAGTATAAGCGATAAAGCGCGTCAGTTAATTGATAATATGAGTGATATTGTTTGGATGGTTAATCCGCAGCGCGATTCTTTCTACCATCTTATTTTAAGATTGAAAGATACATACAGCGATCTGCTAAACTTAGCCGGGATTTCATTTAAAACATCTAATCTTGAAAAACTCAGTTCGCTTAAAATTCCTATGGAACAAAAACAGAATTTATATCTGATGTTCAAAGAAGGAATTAATAATTCCATTAAACACAGCAAATGTAAAAAGATAACTTTGGAAGCGAACATGAACAAAGAAGAATTGGAATTAATTTTAAAAGATGACGGAATTGGTCTTGATACAAAAAACAAATCACATGGCAATGGTTTAACAAACATGAAAAACCGTGCATCGGCAATTGGCGGTGAATTAACCATTAGTTCTTCTAACAAAGGCACCATTATAGTATTTAAAGGAAAATTAAGCGGAATAAGAAATATTATTCTTTCACGTCTAAAGTAGCCCATCAAATATTTTCAACCATCCCTTTTAATTGTTATTTTGCGATTGTAACAGGCTCAGTTTATATATGATCAAAGTAGCAATCATAGAAGATAACAATACAATTCGCGAAGGACTTGCCGCATTAATTAACGGAACCGGTGGTTATAGCTGCGTTGGATCTTTTGGCGATTGCGAATCATTTCTTTCCAAATTAGATAAAATAGATGTTGATGTTGTTCTGATGGATATTGGTCTGCCGGGTATGAGCGGAATTGACGGTATAGCAAAAGCAAAAAAAATAAAACCCGATTTAAATATTTTAATGCTTACCGTCTATGAAGACAGTCAATCCGTATTTAAAGCTTTGTGTGCAGGAGCGTGCGGATTTCTTGTTAAAAAAACTCCACCGAGCAGATTATTAGAAGCTATCAAAGACGCATCGGAGGGCGGAGCGCCAATGAGTTCATTAATCGCACGTCAGGTAATAAATGTATTTCGCCAGACCCAAGGAAAAGTTTCTGAAGAAAAAGAAACTGAATTATCAGCCCGGGAAATTGAAGTGTTAACCTCATTATCCGATGGAAATAATTATCAAGAAATAGCCGACAGATTGTTTATTAGTGTTGATACCGTCCGCCATCATATTAGAAATATATACAGGAAACTTCATGTGCACTCGCAGTCAGAGGCGGTAGCAAAAGCCATCCGTAAAGGACTTATCTAAATACTTGATTCTTGTTTATCGATATTGAATCTAAATGTAAAACATTAGATCAACCAATTATTATTATTCTATATCTAGAGTTCAGAAACCAATATTTCTTTAACCACATGAATATGTAGGTCAACACCAAATTTTATAGCTTTTCTATAAAATACCACACAATCGTGCGGTTTACAAAACCGCATCGAATAATTAAATACAACTCAGAAACAGAGACAGGTTATACAAATAAAATAGATTAACAATCAATTACGGAGGTAACATGGAAAATCTAAATCAAAGCAATAACCCGATTGCCGAATTAATCAGCGATGATCTTTACTCCCTGCTTACAAGCAGAGGATTAATTGATGAAAAATCCGTACGCGATTATATCATCAAAAAAAAATTCAAAGATTTAAGAGCTCAAAAAGTTAGCGCCAGTAATGCAATTGAAGTTCTTAGGGAAGAATATCCTTATCTACAATTTGATACAATTCGAAAAATAGTTTATCAACCACGCAATTAATTAATAAACCTCCTCTTAGAAAAGCAACCGGAGTATGCTGATTTATTATTCTCTCCGGTTTTTTATTATTATTCAAAAATTACCTTCTACTTTTAATAAGCCGAATAAATTTCTTTTTCATAATTTTGATTTGTTAATTGATTTGAATTTAGAATAGACATAAATACCAATCGCAAGATTATGTATAAGAAAGATTCACCAACAATAAACAGAGGGAAAAAATGAAGAAGTATTTATTTATTATAATTGCAATAGCGTTTACACTGCCGATTTTTGCGCAACAAGAAAAGAATCAAGAGGTTATTTCCGAAATAAAGGAGCTTACAGAATTTCATGATGTTATCTATAAGATATGGCACACGGGCTGGCCTCAGAAAGATATTAAGCTTTTAGTTTCACTTGCCCCGGATGTTGAAAAAGGATTTGACAAAATTAGAAAAGTTGAATTACCGGGGATCCTCCACGATAAGAAATCGAAATGGGACGATGGATTAAAGAAGTTTAGAATTATTGTTGAAATGTATAAAGTAGCTGCAGCTAAAAAAGATTCTGTCTGGATATTAAATGCTGCCGAGAAACTCCATTCGCAATTTGAAGCGCTTGTAAGAATAGTAAAACCGGTTTTAAAAGAAGTTGATGCATTCCATCAAGAATTTTATATGTTTTATCATTACAACATGCCGGAATATGATTACATGAAAGTTCAAAAATCTGCCGTAGTGTTGAAAGAAAAAATGAAAGACCTTATGAAAGCTCAATTATCGGAGCGGATGAATGCTAAAAAAGATTCATTTGAAAAATGCAAGGCGGAATTAAATATTGCCGTAGATAAGTTAAATGAGATTGTAGCAAAGGGCGATGATAAGAACGCAATTAATGCAGCTGTTGATGCAGTTCATTCCAAATATCAAGAGTTAGAAAAAGTTTTTGATTAACTCAGCAACTGTAGCGCAGATTAATAATCTGCGCTGCTTTTTTAATGATTGTCTTCACATCCGCAAAGTTTATCTGTTTTAGCTTTTTCAAATGCTTCTTTCCCTTCTTTAAAAGAAAAATATGCAATTAAAAAAGCTCCTAGAGAATCAATTCCACCCAATCCTGTTAATTCATAACCCAAGCTTGCGGCAAGTAAAATAACCGAAAGATAGAGACAGGTTTTTGTACAATTTGCATCAGCGATTAAAGCTCTTGAGTTTAACGCCTTGCCTACTTTCATTTTAAAAAATATTAATGCAGACATTGTGATTATTGAAATAAGCGAGATCACAATTCCCCAAAATGTAGTTTCCGGTTTATGGTTGGTATAAATATTGAAGACTGCTGTTGCAACTAAAGCCGCCGCTAAAATATAAAATGCTGTTCCGGTAATTTTTAAAGCAGTTTTTTCAAACTCATCCCGTTCTTCACCTTCATTTTTTATTTTTATCAACATATGCAAAATGCCGATGCCCGAAATAACTTCTACAAAAGAATCTACACCGAAACCAAAAAGAGAAAGAGTTTCATCGTGGACCCCAAAGTATATAGAAATCAATCCTTCGGCTAGGTTGTAAAATATTGTAATGAATGCAAGTATAACCGCATACTTATATAAAATTGTTTTTTCTGTTATCAATTAAACCTGTTACTCTTTCCTTGATTTAAGATGAAGTAGAATATTGCATTAAAGTACTTAAAAAGAACGACATAAAAAAAATGACAAGAATAATGCCCAATACCATTAGAGCTAATTGAACAATGATTAGGATTTTGATGATGCGGAAATATTTTCCCTGTAATTCAAAACCCAATCGAAGTGCAGCAGCATTGTTCGTAGTTTTAAAAATTAAAAATTGATCCGCCGCTTCACGTATCCGCATTCCAATAAAAATCATAGGCACACCAATCAATGCACCAATGATTGTTAAACAATTAAGCGCGCCGTAAATAATTGTAAACATTCCAACAAATCTCATATCCTTTGTCATTGATTCAAATGCATACTGAAAAGGACTTGGCGGTTTAATTGTAGTATTGGAATCGAGATTTAAATCATCTAGTTGTTCCATAACAATTCTCCAATTTAAATTAAAGATCGTTTAAGAATAGAAGTGAAAAAATGTGGAGCTGAAGGGATTCGAACCCTCGGCCTATTCGTTGCGAACGAATCGCTCTCCCAACTGAGCTACAGCCCCTTTGAGCTTAATTTGATTTTTTCTAAGTCCTTCCAAGTGATTTTGATCAAGCATACACAAACTGTACACACACTACTGTAAAAATTAGTTATCACTTTTAACACTACTTAAAGAACGATTATAAAATGAAAAAGTCCAAACAAATCGAAAGGATTACCACATCCTAAGTATTCAGGCTTCTTCTAAATATCGGAACTATTTTCACTGTGGTAATCTATCGGTTAAAAAAAATCAATCTATTTGTTTTTTGTAATTCTTTGACTTCTCGGTTAAATGTATAAACTTAGTTCCATCAATGACAATAAAATCTAATTTACCCGCTTCGATTAATTTATAAACCCTTTGTCGAGAAATTCCTTTTTGATTACCGTAATTAATAATCGAAACAAGTTTATTAATATCTACTAAGTTTGGTTTCATAACTATTGTAAATATATAAAATCTATTGTCAAATGTAAATAGCCGACAAAAATTAATTTCTGTTTGAATCATCGGTTGTATTCTCTTAGTAGTTCCGGTAATTTCATTAGAAAAAAAACGTAACTATAAGTATTTAAACAACTTAATCACAACATGTCTGAGTTAGTGAAATTTGGACATCTTCTTTAATAAAAACCACTTAACAATAACCAATGTCACTAAGTAAATTTTAGTCTCTTCGGGATACAGTTCTATACTTTCTTCTCTGCTACGCAATAGGTTTCTGGATATGACTTGTTAAATCGTTTCTTTGGGTGAAAAAATACTTCTCAACTCAACTTTTTAAAATTATCTAACCTTACTAATAGATATTTCTTACTATGCTGTAATTATACTATTTCTGTATGATTTTGACTATCTGGCAAAGTAGAATTATCATCTTTTATTCTCTTCCTTTAGTTTCCTGAACATTTTATAAACAGATGTTATAATAAATTTGCTTTCACAATTTTATTTACTCTACTAAAATTATTTTCTATTTTCTTGTTGTTCTATAAATATTGAAGTCAATAATAAGGAGAAATACTATGAAGAAATCATTTTTGGTTATTGCAGTAATGTTATTCGTATCTGTAAATTCTTATACTCAATCAGTTGTCCAAAGCGGGAGTTATTTTTATTCTAAAGACAGTCCCAATTATACTCTTCATGCAAACGAGGGGAAAAGAATTGTTGAATACGAAATTACATTCAACAAACCTTTTGACAAGAAACCTAATGTAATAATTATGCCATCGCTGATTGATGCTGAAAGTGCGACACAAATTAGATATAATATAAGAGCTTCTGGAATCTCCAGAGATGGTTTCGTTCTTTTAGCAGAAGTTTGGGGAGACACAAAATTTAATTCAATTGGTGGCTTTTGGTTAGCTTCTGCTGAACAAACACCTCCTCCTGTAATAGTTAAACCAGTAGAGCCGGAGCCCGTTAAACAGGTTGCACCTGAGCCAAAACCAGCTAAAAAGGCTGTAAAGAAAAAGAAGTAATTTTATTGACTAAGAAAGTAAGAGCAATAGCAAGCCTTTTGCATGTTGTTTAATGGTGAAGGAAGTCTTTTGTAACAGAATAAAAAAACTATACGGGACTTAGAATAAGGAAACGTCTACAATTTTAGAATAATTGATGGAATGATTATCTTTCACATATTGAAGATACTTTTCGTGAAATTGGCAGAGTGTTATATACTCAATCTTGGGCTTGTCTTTTATTCTTTATTTTAGCTCTGATAGAAAAACAACAGCATCTGTGTTTTTAGTCTGTTTTGTTGAGATTCTACATAATCTGTTTTGAACCTCATCCAAATACTGCACATAATAAATTACATTTCTTTTGAACAAGAACATGTTTCCTCCTCTCGTTCAAAAAAGTGCGAAAAGTGATTTATCACTTATCAGTATTATGTACAAATGAGTAAAAACTTGGAAAGGAAATTAAAAAAAGAATTTTCCTATTCGTTGCGAACGAATCGCTTTCCTAACGGAGCTACAGTCTCTTATTGTTAATAACTAAAGAGATTAAAAATTTTATTTTTTAAGCTTCTCTTGAATTCAATCTGCTGCTGTAAAATGGATTAAATAGCTTAGGATTGGAAAAAGAAAAATCTTGATCTTGGAAGAAAGATAAGTTACATTTTATACAGATTTCGGATGATAATTTTCACAATCCACTGAAAATTATACAAATCCGAAAAGGAGGATTGCTATGAAAAAGGCGATTGCTCTATTAACGCTTACCATTTTCCTATTTATTCCCAATTATAGTTCAAAGTCTATTTCTATTGTTCAATCTTCAGATTTTGAAATTCAAACCGCTAAGATACAGATCAACACTAGCCGCGATCTAATTGACGGTTACAACAAACTGATTAGCGATAAAAATTTGAAGAGCGGATTACACACAATATTTAAAAGTGCAAGCGGAACTATGTATTGTGTAAAGTTAAAAAATGGTAAGGTTGATAAGTTAATTGTTACTTCTAACGAAGGTAATCAGATTAAACCCAAAATCATTAAAAGTTCCGGTAAAAATAGTCAATGCATAGCTTGTGTTACTATATCTAAAAAGCCGCTTGTTGAAGAATGTTGGGAATGGTTTTGCAACTAGATAAAGCAATGCTCTTTAATTTGATTTACCTCTTGGGCTGAGATAAGTGTTTTGAATTGTTTGTTATTTGACCAACAAAGATTTCAAAGCGTGAGGGGGTTTGTTGCTCATCGGCAAAGATCAAATCCTTTACTTAAAAAGTTTTTGTTTGAATATAAGCCCACCATCTTAGAATTATTTCTTTTTTCTTTTCAATAAATCACAGCATATCATTTGACCAATCACAGCATTCTTAGTTAGATTAAACCTTAGAAAATCAAAAAGGAAGGAATCAACAATGGAATTCACATTTCTTGGAAGAACCGGACTGAAAGTCAGCAGACTTTGTCTAGGTACAATGAACTTTGGTCCTTACACAATAGAACCGGATAGTTTTAATATTATGAACAAAGCATTGGAACTGGAAATTAATTTTTTTGACACCGCAAATATTTACGGTGCAATGTGGGATCCAAATGGAGCCGGTAACACGGAAAAAATAATTGGGCGGTGGTTGACAGAGGAAAAATCCCGCCGAAATAAAATTGTACTGGCAACAAAAGTTTATGGTAATATGGGTAAGGCACCAAATGAATCAAAACTTTCCGCCTATCATATTCGCAAAGCTTGCGAAGACAGCTT
>Ga0182021_10011420_pt1 | contig 10538 bp, 10 predicted proteins | sample 612E3MmetaG_FD_120493 | JGI IMG/M metagenome (GOLD analysis project Ga0182021, IMG submission 120493) | Permafrost microbial communities from Stordalen Mire, Sweden - 612E3M metaG (Illumina Assembly) | ecosystem: Environmental > Terrestrial > Soil > Wetlands > Permafrost | place: Sweden... | reverse complement strand
CGGCTCTGAAGCCTCCCAGCCTGCCCTTGCCTACGGGTTCGCCTACGCCTCATCAACCGGGAGCAGCCTCACCGCGGTCCACACGTGGTGGTGGGAGCCGCTGGAAGGGGTCAGCCTCGGCGAGCCATGGATCGGTGACTGGACCGAGATCGGCAACCAGGAGGCGACCCTGGTCTCCAAGCTTCTGGCCGGCTACGCGGAGCAATACCCGGACGTCTCTGTGCGCAGCCACGTCGTGCGCGGTGATCCCGTCGTCGAGCTCCTCGAACAGTCCAGGGACGCGAGCCTGCTTGTGGTGGGCTCGCGCGGACGTGGAGGCTTCATGGGCCTGTTGCTTGGCTCGGTCAGCCGTCGCATTCTGAAACGTGCCACGGCCCCGGTGGCGGTCGTGCGCTCAGCTGGCGGGGCTCAGCCGGCGAGCTGAGCCTGCAAGAATGCCTCTCATGACATACGTCGCCTCGAAGGACCGCTACGACTCGATGACCTACCGCAGGGTGGGACGGAGCGGGATCAAGCTCCCCCTGGTCTCATTGGGACTCTGGCACAACTTTGGAGACGGGCACCCGCGCGAAACCCAGCGAGCAATCCTGCGCCGCGCCTTCGACCTCGGCATCTGTCACATCGACCTGGCCAACAACTACGGTCCTCCCTACGGCTCCGCCGAGGCCAACTTCGGCGCAATCCTGCGTCAGGACTTCCTGCCGTACCGAGACGAGCTCTTCCTGTCCACCAAGGCCGGCTATGACATGTGGCCAGGCCCCTATGGGGAGTTTGGGTCCCGCAAATACCTGCTGGCCAGTTTGGACCAGTCTCTGAAGCGGATGGGCGTCGACTACGTTGACGTCTTTTACTCCCACTGCCCTGACCCGCAGACCCCCCTGGAAGAGACCATGGGAGCACTGGACACAGCTGTCCGCTCCGGCAGAGCCCTCTACGCGGGCATCTCGTCTTACTCACCGCAGCGAACGGTTGAGGCTGCCCGGATCCTGACCGAGCTCGGCACGCCACTGTTCATCCACCAACCGTCCTACTCGATGCTCAACCGCTGGGTTGAGGGTGGCCTGCTCGAGACCCTTGAAAAGATGGGCACAGGGTGCATCGCGTTCTCGCCGCTCGCACAGGGGATGCTGACAGACAAGTACCTGAATGGGATTCCGGCCGGCTCACGGATGGCCGAGAACTCGTCGCTGTCCGAGGAACTGCTCACCGACCAGAACCTCAACCACATCCGCGCCCTGAACGAGATTGCCGCACGCCGCGGCCAGTCGCTGGCTCAGATGGCGCTCGCCTGGCTTGCCCGCGACGAGCGGGTGACCTCCGTGCTAGTCGGTGCGTCGTCGGTCAAACAGCTGGAACAGAACATCGCCGCGATGGACAACCTTGAGTTCAGTGCACAGGAACTGAACGAGATCGACACGCATGCGGTCGAGGGTGGCATCGACCTTTGGCGTAGTCAGACCCTGAGCTGACCTCAGGTCCCGTGACGGGGCTTACCAGGCTGCGCTCACCTCCGGATGAAGTCACTCAAAAGCTGGGCGAAGCGTTCGGGCTGGTCCAGGTGCGGAAAGTGCCCGGCGCCCTCGAACAGCACCACGCGGCTATCCGCGATCACCTGATGGGCGGTGGTGGCATGCCAGGCGGGAATCATCCGATCCCGCGTGCCCCAGACAACGAGGGTGGGAACCTGGATACCCATCGGCAGGTGGTCATGGGCAGAGACGGTCTGTCCACCGGGGTCGATGACACCGCGGGTCGTTGCCAGAAAGGCTCGCCGGCTGTCGGCATCAGCCAGCGACGTGAAGCCGCGCCAGATCTCGGTCGTGTCCGCACTCGCCCGCCAGCCGCTGCTGGTGAGCATCCGACCGGCGGCCTCGACTCGATCGCGAACCCAGCCGGACGCGATCAGCGGCAATACCAAGCCAGCCCCAGGCACGGTGGCCGCACGGAGCAACGGACTCACGGAACGTCCGAGACCGCCGCTGGAGACCAGGACGAGACGCTCGACCCGATCTGGAAACAGGTAGCAGAACTGCATCGCGATACCACCACCGAAGGAATGCCCCACCAGGGTCACCTGGTCGATGTCCAGGCGATCGAGCAGGTCGCGCAAGGTTGCCGCATGCGCCCCCAGCGAATAGTCACCCATCAGCTTCTCCGAGGCGCCGTGGCCGAAAAGGTCTGGCGCCAGCACCCGGTGATCGATGTCGAGCTTGCCGACCAGCTGTTCCCAGTTGCGATGCGAGCCAGTCAGCCCGTGAAGGAACAGGATGGCCGGGCCATCGCCGCTGTCCAGATACCAGAGCTCGTGTCCGTGCACCATTGCCGTATGTACGCGCTTTCTGGTCACGGCCACTCCCTCGCCTTTACCCACCAGTAACATACGCAAGCGCAGTCTACTGGAGCGATTCTTGGCCCGCCATATGTCAGAGGCGCAAGATGAGGAGGTGAACCCACGCGAGATCTACCTGCTCGATAACCAGCAGGTCGAAGCCGGACAAAGATTCGACGCGCTGTCAGTGTTGTTCAACCCCTCGACGTTCCGGCACGCGCAGGCGCTCGGGCTCACCACGGGATGGCGAGTGTGGGAGGTCGGCGCGGGAAGCCCGAGCGTGCCGGCCCACTTCGCCTCACAGGTTGGCCCGCAGGGCCACGTCCTGGCAACTGACATCGACACGTCATGGCTGGGCGGCGAAGAGGCCTCCTACGAGGTCCGACGCCACGATGTCGGGCTGGAGCCGCCGCCACCTGGGGGCTTTGACCTGGTGCACGCCCGGCTGGTACTCGTGCATCTGGCCCGCCGCACAGAAGCAATGGCCTCGATGGTCGCGGCCGTCAAGCCTGGGGGCTGGTTGCTACTAGAAGAGGCCGACCCAGCCCTACAGCCGCTGGTGTGCCCCGACGAGTCCGGAGTGGAACAGGAGCTGGCCAACCGCATGAAGCATGGCTTCCGCATGCTCCTGGCAGAGCGGGGGGTCGACCTGGCTTACGGTCGCACGCTGCCAAGGCTCCTGCGAGAGGCCGGCCTCACTCAGGTGCAGTCCGACGCCTACTTCCCGATCGGCGGGCCGGCGTGCACCGAACTTGAGCGGGCCACGATTGAGCAGGTCCGTGACCGAATGGTCGCGGCAGGCATAGCCTCCGAGGCTGAGGTTGAGCGGCACCTCGCCAACGTGATGTCCGGGCATCTTGACCTCGCAACCTCTCCGATGGTCTCCGCATGGGGCCGAAAGCCGATAATGGCATGAAGCTCAAGCTCGACCTGCATGACATCTACAACCACGGCGGAGACATCGACCGTGCACTGCGCGCCATCATCGACGAGGCGGTCCTGAAGAAGGCACCACTGGTCGAGATCATTCCGGGCAAGGGCTCTGGTGCCCTCAAGAAGCACGTTCTGCGCTTTCTGGATCAGAAGGAGATCAAGGCTCTCTACCACCGAGTGGAGAAGGACTCCAACAACTTTGGCCGCATCTTCGTACATTTTCGCTGGAAGTAGGCCCCAGCACCCGCTTGGGCCGCTGACCTGCCGGCTGGCCCACCACCGTTGGAACCGAGGTAAGACAGCTCGGAAGAACCGTCCCTGACAGACATGAGGGGCCCGACTGGCCGAAAAGGCAAAGTCAGCCCTTCGGCTGATGGACCGTCAGTTACTTAGTGAGTGTGCCATCGGCTAAGCGGACAGACTTTCCTCAACGCGCGGTTCCGGAGCGGCGGAGCTTCCTCGAAATAACCTAATTAGCCTGACAGCTGAACGCAGTCCCATCCAAACTGGACTGGTCCAAATAGTCTCAGGGGATAACTAAAGCAAAGGATCACGTGATGGGGTCTCGATTTTGTGCGCCTCCGAACTGGCTTGCGCCGCCTTCCCCCGATTGGCTCTCCCCCGAGGAATGGAAGTCAGATGCCTCTTCGGGTCCGGTACCGGATGTATGTAACTTCCGGGTGGAAGCCCCTGCGTTCGGGGGCCAGCGGTCTGCAGCTAGGGTTGCTGCTGCCCCGACCACACTGTGGACCGAGCGGGGAGCACCGCGGAGCTGCGCGTGGGTGTGACGCGCCGGCTAGATGCGGCCCACGCCTTGACCCCTCATGCCCTCAGCCGGCGCTCTCTCATTGCCGCATCATCGGCCTTTGCGATCGCGGCTGCCGTCGGCACCGCATCTAGAGCCAGCGCGCTCACGACCACGACCCAGACTGTTTGGGTGTTCGGGGACTCGATCGCCAAGGGCGGATGGCTGGCGGACCCACAGCAGGGGTGGTCGTTTGTGCTGCAGCGAGCCGCAGCAGCCCAGGGCATCACTGTCACCGACCACTCAGTCGGGGGCATTGCGCTGCACCATCCCGGCAGCACCAACCTTGCGCTGCCGTGGATCCAGAGCGTCTTCACCCAGCAGGGGACGGTGCCCGACACCGCGATCATTTCCTTGGGCACCAATGACTGCACCTGCCATCAACTGACCGCCCCGAAGGGGTCGTCGCAGGACCTGTTCTACACCATCAACGCCGCCCTAAACGTGGACAACTACCTCAAGTCCAAAGGGGTCAAACGGGTGGTCTGGAACACGGTCTACCCATTCGGCATGCACGCACCGACCTGGTTCAACCCCGCCGGCACTCCCGCCGGGTGGGTTCCCCTGCTGAACGGACGCGCGGACTACATCAACGGCTGGCTCAACGCCATGTGGGCGGGCCAAGGGCGAATCCTCAACACCAACCCGGTTCTGCGGGACTGGCCGGCAGTGACCAAGGGAGCCGACAAGTATTTTCTCGATGGCATGCACCCCACCACCGAAGGGCATGCGCGAATCGCCGCAGAGATATTCCTAAGCGCGCTCTGAGCCCACGACGTGATCAATTCAAGGTCAATAACGGAGCGCGTGTGCACCTCAAAACGGGCAAAGTCTCACAGTCTTCAGCGCATCTCCAAACACTTTCGCCGGCAACCTTAGCGGAACCTTTCACCCACCGCCGGACTGGCCATTGTCCACGTCAGCGGTCTAGGTGCCTTCCGCCGAACCGCCAGCCGACCATCGAGCGGCACCGTCCCACTCCAGGCAACAACGCCTTCGGTGCCGTCGGTGGACTGATGAAGCATTCAACTACTTTGGGGGGGTTCATCAATTCCGGTGAATCGCGAGTTGAGACTGACGTGGTGTACGACAAGACGCCCGTCGAGCGTGGCACCGTGAAGTGAATCGGCCACCGCGTGATCCTTCAGAAGACTGCCGACTGCGGGAACAGCTGCCTTTCGCGACGCCCGCGTCCTGGGCGGCTTCCTAGCAACACCGCCATCCTGGTCGGCAGATGGAAGCGCCAAGGCAGCCAGGCTCGGCATCCCAGTTGGTCACCGGGATTAGCTCCAGGTCTATTAGACCTGGGGCTGGCGGAAGCAAGTGCTACCAGAGCGGCCAGCCTGACGAAGTCTCCTTAGACGCCACCAACGGAACCAGAGTTCGTTCCGATGGCCCACGAGCTGAGGTTTTGTCGCCTGGTCCGCAAGAAGCCGCAAGACGTTCCTAAGACAGTCATCAGCTACCAACATTTGAAATGGGTATCTGTACAGGTCAACTCGCCGAACCACCACTAACCACCGGTACTCATCTACGCGGGCGCGTTTCCGCTGGAAGTAGCCCTTCCCTTGGACTCAGGCTCAACGCCTATGCACGAACTGACAGGTGGCCACACGAGCGGTCCGCACTCGAGGCGTAACCTTCTTCCATGTCCCTGCCGGAACGCCCCCCAGGGAGGTTCTCGAGGCGCTTTCGGCTCAAGGTTGCCGGGGTGCTCGCAGCGCTGATCGCGATCGGGGTGGCGGTGACCGGTCTCGCCACGGCATCTTCGGTCCACTCACCAAGCCGGCGCGTGGTGAGCACGAAGCCGTCAACCCCCGGGCTGACTCCTATGGCGACCCGTGCCCCGGCAGGCACAAGCCGCTCGATCGCCGTGGTCGGTATTGGAGACTCCGTTACCTCAGGTCAAAACTGCGACTGCTTGACTTTCGTCTCGATGTACGCGAGCGACCTGACCTCCGCGCGAGGTCTGAGAACCTCTGCCGTGAACCTGGGCGTCCCTGGGATGACCAGCACCCAGCTGCTGGCGAGAATGACCGCGCCCGGGACCTTTCGCGACCAGGTCGCGAAGGCAGATATTCTGCTGGTGACCATCGGGGCCAATGACCTGGGGTCGCTGGAAGGCACGAACCCCGCCAGCTGCCCGGCAACCTGCTACGGGCCCTTGGTTGACGCCGTGGGACGCAACACGCAGCTGATCGTGGCCGCGGCCCTGGCTAATCACCAGGGTCACCCCCAGACGATTCTGGTGACGGACTACTGGAACGTCTTCCAGGACGGGGACGTCGGCACCGCCGAGAACGGCGGGGGCTTCCAGATTTGGAGTGACGCGCTCACCCGCGCGGAGAGCAACTCGGTCTGCACCGCTGCACGAGCCGCGGGGGCCGTCTGCGTGGGTCTGTACGCACCTTTCAAAGGAAACGGCTCCAAGAACCCCACCGCCCTGCTGGCGGCGGACGGCGACCACCCCAATGCCGCGGGTCACCAGCTGATCGCCTCAACGCTGCTGGCCAGCACACCGCTGTCACTTCGATGAGGGAGCCCGAGCGACGGCGCAGGCACTGCCGGGAACTGCCCCCAGCCAGGCCCGGTAACAGTATTCTCCTGTTCGTTTCCTGGCCCCGGCCTCAGCCCTTTCCCGAGGTCGGACGGTAGGGCGTTTTTGCTCATCGCACAGACTTGTGTCAGGTTGGGGGCATCATGGAGAGCCTGACCACCGCCGCAGCACCGTCGCCGCAACTGACCGAATCAACCTCGGGATGAGGCTGACATGTCCTCGGTAACCGCCGTCCGGGCGCCGACGGACATATCCCCCACGGTTGAACGCCGCCGCCCTCGTTCCCTGCTCACTTTGGTGGACTCTACGTGGTTCCCCTGGGTATGGATGGCTGTGTGGGGCGGCATTCAGGTCGGGCACGCGCTGGTTTCCTGGCATTTCGTCGCCACCGGGGCTGCGCTGCTGACCTCCAACGGCGCGGGAACTGGCCTGCACCTCTACGCCGCACACCCTCAGCTACAGATCGGGCCGTTGACCTTCCTGGCTGCCGAGCCGCTGACCGGCCTGCCTTCCTGGCTGTCCGGTTCGGTGGCCGCGGTGGTGATCGCAGCGACCGGTCCGGCGATGTTGCTCTCGTTGTCCCATCTGCCGCATGTGACCGTTACCAACAGACAACGTGGCCTGGCGGCGGCGGTGCTGTTGCCGGTCTGGGGCGAGCTCGCAGTTCACTACGCCCACCTCGATGACGCTCTGGCTCTGATCCTGCTCATCGCGAGCATGCATGCAGTAGCTCGGTGCAAGCCCATCCCTGCAGCCTTGCTGTTGGCGGCATCAGCTGATGCCAAGCCGTGGGCGTTGGCCTTCGTGCCCCTGCTGCTGGTCCTGCCTCGCGGCCGCTGGTTTCGAGCAGTGCTGGTCTGGCTGGCCGCCGTGGCTGCGGCCTGGCTGCCGTTTGTCCTGGCAGACCCAGGCACTCTGCACGCGAGCGGGTTCACGATCCCCAACGTGGCGTCTTCGTCCTTGCGGGCGCTAGGCGTCACTGCGGCGTCAACGCCTTCCTGGGATCGCCCTGTCCAGGTGCTCCTGGGAGTCGCCCTCGGGGCGGTGGCGGTACGCCGTGGCCGCTGGCTGGTCGTGCCTGCGGTCGTCCTGTCAGTGCGTATGTTGCTCGACCCGGGTGCCTATCCGTATTACACCGCCGGCTTGGTACTAGCGACTGTGGTCGTGGATCTGGGTTGGCGCCGTACTCGTTGGCCGTGGATGAGCCTAGGGGTTGTCCTTGGCCTGTACGCGGTGCGCAGCCTCGGGCCTCTGACCCCGACCGATGAAGTACTGGGCTGGCTGCGCGCCGCAACACTGCTGGGCGTGCTGGCGATCACCCTTGGCCCCGACTGGCATAGACACCCCATCCACAGCTCGCACCAGATCCCGTCAGCCGCCGATCCCAGGGGCGCAGCGACCTCTCGGACAGGGTGACTACGTGAGGAGGATTGCTTTTCCGCAGGTCGGCGCGGAACCCGAAGGCACCCCCCCGCAGTTGACGAAGTTCGCGTGGCTGTCCATCGCGGCAGCCTTGGTGACAATCACCCTGAAATCTGGGGCTTACCTTCTGACCGGGTCGGTCGGGCTCCTGTCGGACGCCGCAGAATCGGGTGTGAACCTAGTTGCTGCTGTCGTTGCGTTGGTCGCCCTACACGTTGCAGCCCGGCCCGCTGACGACAACCACAACTTTGGTCACGGCAAGGCGGAGTATTTTTCGGCGGGCATTGAAGGCCTGATGATCTTCGTTGCTGCGGGGTTCATCCTGGTCACCTCGGTGCAGCGTTTTCTGCATCCGAGCGCGCTGGACAGTGTCGGGCTGGGCTTGGCGATCTCGAGTGTGGCTACAGCCGTCAACGGAGCCGTCGGCATGCTGCTGCTGAGGGCGGGCGCGGCCCACCGCTCGGTCACCCTCACCGCGGACGGCAAACACCTCATTACCGATGTGTGGACATCTTTCGGCGTGATCGTCGGCGTGCTGCTGGTGGCACTGACAGGCCGGGAGCGACTGGACCCGGTCGTGGCCGCAGTCGTGGGCCTGAACATCCTGGTCACCGGGTTCCGGCTGGTGTCCCAGTCAGTGACATCTCTGCTAGATGCCGCGCTGCCGCCTGAAGACCTCGCACGGGTGAATGCCGTGCTCGACCGGATGCGTACCGCGGACCTCGACTTCGCCGACCTTCGCACCCGGGAGTCAGGCCGGCACCGCTTCATCTCGCTGACAGTCCTAGTTCCGGCCAGCTGGACGGTCGAGCGAGGTCACGCCCTGGCCGACGACGTCGAGGTAGCAATCGCCACCAACTTGCCCAACACCGATGTACAGACTCACCTCGAGCCGCGCCAATTACCCTAAGAGCAGCCGAGATCACGTTGGGAATCGTCAGCCAGAGCGCGAGCGCCGCTGTGCGGGTGGCTCCGTCTCAGACTCTGAGACCGCAGGTTGCTGCCTTTCAGGCTCGGGGTCTGCCACTTTCTCCGCCACGTCCTGCGCCCCGTCGTAACCAGGACTGACGAGAAGGGCTTGGACCAGCTGGCTCAGGAATGCGCGCACTGTGGCCTCCGCAAGCTGATGCAGGAGAAGCCGGTCCAGCTGGCGGCCGAGGAGCCCAAGCGGCGGGTCGTAGCTGCCCGAGAGCCTCAACTGCGACTCGTGTGCTCCCAGGGGTGCAATCTCAAGGTCGGCTTCCATGACCGGGAAAAGCTCGGTGGGCCCGGTCGCTGACCACCGCAGCGGCACGACAAGCCCCTCGCCCCGTGCCCTGGCCGTGCCCACGTGCACGCTAACCGCCTTGGACAGCCCGGTAACGGGCCCGAAAGGGCCAACCCGGCTGAGCAGTTCGTCACCTTCGTCATAGGCGGCTTCGGCTACCTGCTGCCACAACCCGCTGACTGCAACAAAGAGCCGGTGACGCACCTGGGCGACCGGCAAGGGAATACGGGTGAAGTCATAGACAAGCATGTGCTCATGCCAACAAGACGCTGTACCTTCGCGCCAGAGTCGAAGGTCCCGAAGACGTAGTCCGTGCCCGTGCTCCGTGCTCCTGCTCGGCCGCAGCCACACCCTGCCCGACGAGCTGATGACCTGGCTTTGTCAGGTGAGCTGAACCCTTCTACCTCCCGGGGTGCCCGGATCCGCCGAAGCCCCGACCTATGGCTGCCAGTTTATAGCCGACGTCCTGGCTGCGAACGCCTTCCGCGAGCTGGAGCAGGCCTCGTGACGACTGGACCCGAGCTCTGAGGGGAGCCTTCCGGTCTCCTTCTGCCGGCGGAAGTGGCCCGTGAGCCAGGTCGGGACGGGCGCAGGTTAGCCTCGACCACTGTGACGGCATCCGGGCACGGTCTAACTGGGAGTGCTTGCCACAGGTGGGATGGTGGCATGCACCCTGATTCCCTTGGTTTGGGTCAGTTCTCGGCGAGGCGCTTGGCCATCACGGTGATCCCGATGGCCCGGGCATCTGATCGCCCATGAGCCAACAACCACGCGCGTTCCCACCCCGGCGATGCCTGCTTGCGGCGCTGAGCCTGGCGGTTCTGGCTGTCTGCCTGGTAGCCGGGGCCGATGCCGCACACGTGCTCGGGACCGACGAACATCCGGACGCTGCGGCAACCGCACGGTCCAGCAGTCAGCCTACGGCCGACAGAGCCCGCCTCCTCTCAAGCTCAGGTTCCCGGGCCCCGCATGCGTCCTGGGCTCCGGCACCGTCCCCGCACTCCACCTCACCCACCAAGGTTGCTGATCCTGCGAGCTGGTCAAGCCAGCAGCTGGCTGCAGTCCTGGTCATGACCGGTGCCAAGATGACCGACTCTGCCGCTATCGAGCACGCGGCAGTCAGAGGCATCGGCGGGGTCGTTCTCTTCGGGCCATCCTCGCCGAATCTGGCCCAGACGCTGGCCAGGGTAAGGGCGGCGGCACCTCAGGGGTACCCGCCGCTGAT
>Ga0182021_10011419_pt1 | contig 10538 bp, 8 predicted proteins | sample 612E3MmetaG_FD_120493 | JGI IMG/M metagenome (GOLD analysis project Ga0182021, IMG submission 120493) | Permafrost microbial communities from Stordalen Mire, Sweden - 612E3M metaG (Illumina Assembly) | ecosystem: Environmental > Terrestrial > Soil > Wetlands > Permafrost | place: Sweden... | reverse complement strand
CGAGATAGAATCCGGACCAAGAGAATTCAGGTACGGGCATATCTTTCATGCTGACCTTCGGGGCATACATGTCAGCGGCCTGCGCGGATAGCGCCGCGAAGGTGACGGCTGTCAGCGCGGACAGCCTGAGGGAGTTGACAAACACGCTATTCATATCGGTCTCCAATCGAGGAAATTGCCAGGAACTTGGGGACGCAATACAAATAGACACCACATAATACCCATCCGGGGTTGTATTTACGATCACGGCATGTTAGCCGCAACTTCTAATTGCAGGTGATTCGCCCGCGCGGTACGTTCTCAGCCGGACCCGTGACTCAACTGCCACAATGCGCCGCCTGCGGCTTGCTGCGGGAGGTAATGGTTTATGGCCTTGGTTGGCTTCCCTATAGCGTCGCAACCGTCGTCCCCGCGAAGGCGCATGCGCGCTTCTAACATAACGTCGCGACCGTCGTCCCCGCGAAGGCGGGGACCTATGGTAACCTCTTGCCACCATGGGCTTTTGGGGCTGCCATGGGCTCCCGCATTCGCGGGAATGACGCCAAATCGCAGGCAAATTTCCGTTATGTTAGCACCTATGGTCGGCTTCCCCCCTCTTCATAGCCAAGCAGCGTAAGAGCGCGGGCGCTAAGTCCCGCCTAGCGGCAATAAGAGACAAGCGCACCCTCGCGGCCATGCGCGACCCAGACTTCGCCCGCGCCAGTCTTGTGGACGGTTCTGACGAGGTACGGCCAATTGCGATGGCCGGAAACGATGGGCGCTGCCCACCGGACCTCGGCATCCAGCCGGAAATTGCGGCCGGGATTGCATCGGGCAGCGGGCAGCGCTCGCACTGGCGGCGTTAGCGATCAGAACTCCAGCGGCCTGGAGCCAAACGGGTTCATCTTGTAGCTAAGCACCACGCGGCCAGTCTGAACGTCCGGCTGATCCGTGATATTAAAGCTGGTGCCGGTGAGGGGGTCTGAAGCCGCAAGAACCGTCCCACGGTTAAGCCCGGTGAAGCGGTATTCGCCTTTCAGAAACCAGGAGCCGCCCACGTTCGTCTCGATGCCCGCGCCAGCCGTCCAACCCGAGAAATTGGGATGCACCATACCTTCAGGGAAGGAGAAGTGCGCCTCGGTGTAGCCTCCGAGCCCGTACACAAGGGTGCTGGGGTTGACGAGATAGCCAAGACGGCCGCCAACGGTCCAGCTACCGGTCAAGTTTAGGTGAATTGTGGTGCCTACGACGCCAGGATAGCCGGCCATGGTGGCGAGGCCGCTATACGAGCTGTTGAGCCCGGCGAAATCGTAGTCGAAAAAGGCGCCGGCAACGATGCGCTGGGCGAATTGCAAGTCATAGCCAACCTGGGCCGTGGCGAAGCCTCCCATGCCGCCGAGTCCGTTAACGTTGGCCGTTTCAACAACAACTCCGGAAGGGATCGCAACGTCCTGGCCCGTCAGATTGCTCTTCGTAGCGCCGCCGCCGCCGCCGCCGCCGAGGTAGAAGCCGGTCCAGACCGGACCCACTTCGGGCATATCCTTCATGCCGCCCCTGGGCGAGGGCGCGTACATGTCCGCCGCCTGTGCGGAAAGGGCCACCAAAGCAAACGCTGCAACGAGCGGAATGCGAACTGCGCTAAACTCACTTTTCATTTTAATCTCCAATGGGTAAATTCGACTGAGAGTGAAGACGCAGAACAAGCGAACCAACTCGACATGAGCGCAACCTTAGGTCGATACCCTTACTCGGCCAGTAAAGCGCGGCGGCAAATTGCGCAGAAACTCTCTTGGGGCTGGATCGATGTTGCCTGCCTGCAACAAAAAGCAAATCAGCTCTTAATTACCGGGCCTCGCCGTCTTCGCGGCCAAGCAGCGAAAGTGCGTGGGCGGTGAGCCCCGCCTTGCGGCAATAATGGACGAGCGCATCCTCGCGGCCATGCGTGACCCAGACCTCGCCCGCGCCGGTTTCATGAATGGTTTCAACAAGCTGCGGCCAATCGCAATGGTCGGAGATGACGAGCGGCAGCTCCACGCCCTGCTGCTTGGCGCGGGCGCGGATTTGCAGCCAGCCGGAAGCGGCGGCGGCGATCGCGTCGGGCAGCGCGCGCGCAAAGCGCTCCGCCAGCGCGGAAGGCGGGCACAGCACGATCTCGCCGGCGAGGGCTTTGGGGTTGTCCTCGGGCAGGGCGGCATAGGGGCCGAGCGCCACGCCGCGTTCCTCGTAAAGCCTCGTCAGCGGCATCAGCGCGCCATGCAGGTAGATGGTCCTGTCGTAGCCCGCGCGGCGCAGCTCCGCGATCAGCCGCTGGGTTTTGCCGAGCGCGTAGCAGCCCACCGTGTGGCAGCTTCCAGGGAAGACCGCGAGCGAGGCCAGGAGCTTGGCCGTCTCGTGCGCTGGCTCGGGGAAGCAGAACACCGGCAGCGCGAAGGTGGCCTCGGTGACGAACACGTCGCAGGCTACCGGCTCGAACGCCAGCGCGGTTGGATCGGGCGTGCGCTTGTAATCGCCGGAAACGGCGACGCGCGCCCCGCCATATTCGATCAGCACCTGCGCCGAGCCGAGGATATGGCCCGCCGGGTAGAGCGTCACCCGCGCGTCGCCCAGATGAACGGCCTGGCCGTATGGCAGCCCCGCCTGCTCCCCCGTGAACCTCTCGCCCAGGCGGCAGGCCATGATCGCAAGCGTGTCCGGCGTCGCGACGACCTCCGCATGACCGCCGCGCGCGTGATCCGAATGGCCGTGCGTCACCACGGCCAGCGGCACCCGCCGGGTTGGGTCGATGAAGAAGCCGCCCGGCTTGCAGTAGAGGCCGCCGGGGCGCACTTCCATCCATTCGCGCGGGTGTATCATGGATGCCCCCTTGCCGGTTGGCTCCACGGCCGGCCGGCTGTGTGCTCCGCTATGGCGGCATATTAACGCTCCTGGGGCGCAAATGGACCTGTTTTGAAGGCCGGAAGGGCGATATTCGATTTCGATACAATATAGCAGAGATGCCTCGAATAAGTGTAAATAGTCATAGCACATTGCAAATACACAGGAAACACGCCAACCGTGCGATCGGGTTTGGTTAATATCCAATATTCGGTTATATTTAACGGATATTTTGAATCGCAAAAAACAGGCAAAAATAGGTAAAATTCCGCAAAAATACGCATGAAAAACGCATGCGCTTTGCGCGTTTACCATGATCGAATTAACCATGATTGGATGCCACAGGAACTATACCATTCCTTAAGACGTGGGATTTGGTTAGGCGCTTGCGAGCCCGCAGCGGACGGCTGTGCATCTCTTAACCCATCGTGCATCTTCACCAGACGCTTGCGATGATCCAGCCGGCGCATCGGTTGCGCGGAGGCGCCACCTAGTGCATGCAACTCCGCTGGGCTGCCGGCATATCATCCGGGCTCAGGTCCGGCGTCAGGAATTCAGAAGCACCAAAAGGAAGCAGGATTCCGGTGCAATTAAATAGATAATAGAAAGACCCGCGCATTCAGCCCGGCTTAACTCTTGTCACCTCAATGAGTTTCAGAACGCCATACGGTATTCCGCCAGCAGCGTCTCGTAGGAACGAGACGTCCATGCCTGTTCGCCCATGTACCCGTTCAGGGAAAGCCGGTCCTTCTCGCTGAAATTATAAAATACGCCGGCAGAACCCGCGGGGCGGACGCCGTTCCATGTCCCGCCGTGAGCGATGGCCCAAGCCGCCATGCCGGGGATCTGGCTCGAACCGTTATAGCCGCTGGCGTTACGGCTGAAGTCGAACTCTCCGCCAAGCCCGGCTTGGCAACCGAGCCGCTCTCCCAACATCGCTTGGATTTTGACTCCGGACAGGCCGGTAATCAATTGCTCATAGTAAGCGTCGTAGGAGATCGGATAGATCGTTGCGGAAGGATTGAAGTTCTCCGAATAGGCATCCCGGGTTACATCGGTGAACCGCAGTCCGCCGTAAGGCGTAACGACAATTCCATGTCCCACCGGAACGCCGTATCCAGCCAAACCATAGGCATAAAAGCCGTTAAGTCCCGCGGCACCGGAGCCAGGCTCGGTAAGGTTTAGCGCGCCTCTGGTAATTGTGAGTTCCCCACTGCTATATCCTCCGGAAACGCGGGCCTGAACGCCTGTGCCATCTGGACTATCGCTCCATCCTATGTAAGCGCCGAAAGTCGGATTATCGTGGTTCCACTTGACACCGCCCGTGAGAGTATTGCTCGCGAGTGGCGTGGCCTGGGCTGCTTGATAGTCGAGATACACGCCAGCGCGGACCTTGTCCGTTACCCGATAGGCGGCGTTGAGGACGCCCGCATCGCTCGATTGATTGCCCCAACCAGTCGCCCTGGCCTGGAATGAAAGACAAAGGCCATGCTTGTCGAAGCGATTGCAGTCATATTCCATGGCCGCATTCAGAGCCGCGTAACGCTGATGCAGAGCGTTGAGGACGGCATCGCGGTTGAAAGTCAATGCCGCGTAGGTATTCCCTGCATCCGCATCGCCAAAGCCTATATATGGGTTCCAAAGGCCAGAGAGGACCAAATCAAAATTATTGGATGACCCTTCTATGAGGCGAAATACGCCACGTGTGCTAAATGTACCTGTAGTATTATTTAAATTAATCAAGCCAAACCCCTGAAGCACAGACGAATATATACCAGGCCTAAGTGCCGATGGATCGGATAGTGTTGAAATGCCGAATGTCATTGAGCCTGTCGCGGCTGAACCGGAATGACCAAGTTGGCCGTACCCATTTGGGGTAATAATTATATTATAAAAGCTTGGAACATTAGAGCCCCCAATAATTAATGGTCCGGATGCATTTCCGGTGCCTTGCGCATTATTCAGTGTCCCAATTATGCTAATAGGGTCTACAAGTATTCCGGCATTTGTTCCAGTTATTGTACCGACGTTAGTAATTGCTGTAATAGCACCCCCTGTATCCACTACAATACCGTATGACCCAGCAATAGTACCTGCATTATATAGTAGTTGCACCGTGCTGCCAGGGCCGTATACTTCCAGGCCATATCGGTTTGATCCGACCTTTCCTATGACCGATCCGTAATTATAAAAACTTCCGATGGAGCCACCGCTTCGCACTCTCATAGTTGGATTGTTAGTCACCATATTTTGAAACGTTCCATAGTTTATTACGGTGCCAATACTCCCCTCAACATTGAAAGCGGCACCCCCAGCGGGGTTCTGGCGCTCGACAACACCTGATGCGCTATTCTGAAATGAGACGCAATTGTCGCCTGCGGCTATCTGGATTTCGGGAACTGTGCCGGAATTGGGCGAAGCAGGGCAAGCCGCATTGGCGTTCGTCACGACAGCCACAGAGGAGGCGCCTCCAAGCATCAACGACATAAGAAGAGGACGCACACGTTTACAGCGATCGGTTCGGTTGGGCAGAGCTGGAAACATTGCGATATCCATTCAGGCTATTTAGCACTTTAAAATCGAGCATTATTTGAACGTGGATTTGTCTTTTGTCCACGGCGCACTCAGTGATACACAGTTGGCTCCATATTCTCTTTGACCACTGTCGCAAATAAACTACATGTAGTTAGAGGTATTGTGAAAATTATTAAAAACTGTAAGTGCTCTATTAAGGAAACGGCAAGACTACCAAACAATTGCCGCGTACGGAATAAGTGCGCACTAGCTGCACAAAGAGGCGCGCACCTGAATGGATGAAGTAAGATTTTTTAGCTCGCGCACTGAATCACTCGATAAATGCGAGCAGGCGGCGGCGTATAGCGCGGATGGTGCCCGCTGGCTTGCAGTGGAGCCCTCCAGGACGCACTTCCATCCATTCGCGCGGGTGTATCATGCGCCTTAGATAATGCCTGGCGGCCGGCAGGGGGAGACGGCGCGGCAAAGGGTGCGGCAAAGGGCTGACACAGACAGCAGACGCGAATTATAATCCGCCAGCCCACAGCAAAGCCCCTGAACCGGAGAGGCAAGCAGAATGGATGCCCCTAAGCACCACGATATTCTCTGGAAAGCGTGCAAGACCCTGCCCGCGGACTACGAGACTTATGGCCAGGCCGAGCGAAACTCGGGGGATTGCTCCTGCGGCTGCATCCACTTCTACCTGCTTGAGGCGAGAGACGGGCAGCCCATTTACCTGGATTGGGGGGCGTGCACCAATCCGAAGTCGCACAGGTGCGGCCTCCTGACCTTCGAGCATCAGGGCTGCGCCGCTTTCGAGGAAATGCCCGAGTAGCCCGCCCGCCGCAACTGGTGCGGCGCACCGCAATCGCCTACATCGGCCGCTATTATGGCTAAGCCGCGCCCGCGCAAAGAAATGCAACACAGCCTGCCGCCCTATGTAGAGGCATGGTTCGCCGCGCGCGGCTGGCAGGCGCATCCCTATCAGCGGGCGATGGCGGCGGCGTTCCGGGCGGGGCAATCCACGCTGCTGATCGCACCCACTGGCGGCGGCAAGACGCTCTCGGGCTTCCTGCCCTCGCTCATCGACATCCACGACACGCGCGCGCAAGGCATCCACACGCTCTACGTCTCGCCGCTGAAGGCGCTCACCAACGACATCGAGCGCAACCTGATGCGGCCCATCGCGGAGATGGGGCTCGCCGTGACGGTCGAAAGCCGCACGGGCGACACGCCGGCGCCCAAGCGCGCCCGCCAGCGCCGCGACCCCCCCAACGTGTTCCTCACCACGCCGGAAAGCCTGATGCTGATGCTCTCGGCCGCGGACGCGCCGCGCCTGTTCGGAGGTTTGCGCGCGGTGATCGTGGACGAGGTGCACAGCTTCGCTACAGCCAAGCGCGGCGATTTCACGGCGCTGACGCTTTCAAGGCTTAGCGCGCTCGCCCCGCAAGCCTTGCGCATCGGGCTTTCCGCCACGGTCGCCGATCCGGCCGCACTCGCCGCCTGGCTCGGTCCAACCGGCGCGCCGGCAGGCGTGCTGCAATCCGGCCTGCCATCGAAGCCCGATATCCGCATCCTCGTGCCCGATAACGCCAGCATCCCCTATGGCGGCTACATGGCGCGCTACGCCGTGCCCGCGATCTACGAGGCGATCCGTGCCGCCGGCACCTCCATCGTGTTCGTGAACACGCGCGCGCAGGCCGAGCTGATGCTGCAAATGCTGTGGGACGCGAACGAGGACAACCTGCCCATCGCCATCTATCACGGCTCGCTCGACCGGGAACTGCGCCGGCGCACCGAGGCCATGATGGCGGCAGGGAAGATCCGCAGCGTCGTGGCGACCGCCGCGCTGGAGCTTGGCATCGACTGGGGCGACGTGGACCTCGTGATCCAGGTGGCGGCGCCGAAGGGCGTCAGCCGGCTGTTGCAGCGGGTCGGCCGCTCGAACCACCGGCTGGATATTCCGAGCCGCGCGTTTCTGGTGCCCGCGAACCGCTTCGAGGCGCTGGAATGCCAAGCGGCGCTCACAGCAATCGAGCAAGGCCAGCTCGACGGCGAGCCGCCAAGCTCCGGCTCGCTCGACGTGGTGGCCCAGCACATCCTGAGCTGCGCCTGCGCCGGGCCGGTGCACCCCGATGCACTGTTCGAGGAAATCCGCACCGCCCTGCCCTACGCCGCCCTGGATCGCGACACATTCGAGCGCCTGTTCCAGTTCGCCATCGATGGCGGCTACGTGCTGCGCGGCTACGACCGCTACCGCCGCCTCATGCCGCTGGCGGACGGCAGCTACCGCATCGCCAACCCGGCCACGGTGCGCCGCCACCGGCAGAATATCGGCGTCATCGTCGAAGCCGCGCGGCTCAAGGTGAAGCGCATCGGCGGCCGGGGACCGGGCGGCCGCATCCTGGGCGAGATCGAGGAATATTTCGCACAAGGGCTGACGGCTGGCGACACATTCTTCTTCGCGGGCGAGGTGCTCTCCTTCGTAGGGCTACGCGACATGGTGCTGGAGGCGCGGCCCGCACCGGGCGGCGAGCCGCGCGTTCCGGCCTATTCCGGCGGGCAGATGCCGCTTTCGACCTTCCTCGCCGATGGCGTCCGCGCGCTGCTGGCGGCCCCGGATGAATGGCGGCGTCTGCCGGACGACGTGCGCGGCTGGCTCGGCTTGCAGGCGCGCTTCTCCGCCATCCCGAGCCCAGACCGGCTCCTGGTCGAGCATTTCCGCGAGCGCCGCCACCACACGCTGTTCTACACCTTCGCCGGCCGCAAGGCGAACCAGACGCTCGGCATGCTGATCACGCGCCGCATGGAGCATCTGGGGCTCAAGCCGCTGAGTTTCCAGATCACCGATTACGGGCTCGTGATTACGGGGCTCAGCGCCATCGAGCCCGGCCACATCGAGCGCTTTCTGGACCCGGATATTCTAGGCGGCGAGCTTGAGGAATGGATACTCGACAGCCGGATGCTGAAGCGCTCGTTCCGCCACGTCGCGACCATTACCGGGCTCGTAGAGCAACAGAACAACGCCGCGCGCAAGTCCATGCGGCAGATGACGGTCTCGACCGATCTGATTTACGATGTGCTCAGGCGGCACGAGCCGGACCACATCCTCTTGGCGGTGACGCGGCGCGATGCCGAGCGCGAGCTGCTCGACCTGAAGCGCCTGTCGGAGCTGCTCACGCGCTTCCGGGACCGCGTGCTGTTCATGCCGCTGGACCGGCCCTCGCCGTTCTCGATCCCCGTGCTGACGGATGTACGCGTCGAGCAGGTGCGGGGGGCCGGCGTGGAGGAGATCCTGGCGCAGGCGAGCCAAGAGCTTGAGGCTGAGGAGATGATGGAAGGCGTGCGGGCGGCAGTCGGAACAATGTCACACAAGCGGGAGCAGCCGGACCCGTGAGCGATGCGGCTCGATGATAATCAAAGCGCCCTCTTCCAGGCCGGCGGCCGCCGCCCGCAAAGCAAACACCACTTTCTCGCCAATCTTATCGGGCCGTGCGTCAACAGCTCGAATAATAATCACGCTCGGCTTATCGCCCCGCGTCGCCGCCAACATGGCAGCGAAGTCAAGGTCGCTGGTGAGGATGACATAATCGCTTGTTTTGGCGTATGCGGCGATGTCCGTGTCCGGGGCGTTGGCTTGGCCGATGGAAGACCAATGGATTGCTTCTATCCCAAACTGAGCGAGAAACCTCACCCAGCCAAGCCGCAAATTCATATCGATCAGCAGCTTCATGCGTCCGCGAGCACGATCTCACGCTCTTGAGCCCGCCAAGCCGCATAGCGGAGAGCTTGCATAATGTCCTCGCGCTCAAGATAGGGGTATGCTTCCAGGAGGGAGTCGATGGTCTCCCCGGCCCCGATTTGCCCAACGATCATCCCAACGGTTACGCGCATGCCGCGAAGGCACGGCTTGCCGCCCATGACGGCTGGGTTTTGCGTTATCCTGTCGAATTCCTTCATGGCTTCATATCCTGCTGCCTTGTGCGCTATTATATAGTCGTACCGCGCTTGCTTGCGAGGAATTCGTCGAAATTGAAAGGGGTTGAGGCTCCGGCCGCCCACCTTCGATGAGAGCGGCAGCAATCATGCTTTCATCCGCCGCGTAAGCTTGCGCCGCGCGAATGTCATCAATCGTGAGCGGAGCATAATCCGCGACGATTTCAGCCTCGGTTTCACCAGCCGCAAGGCAGCGCAAGATATGCTCAACCGGTATCCGGGTGCCCACGATAACGGGCTTGCCTTCCATAATCTTAGGATCGCGTTTGATGCGGGGGTGGTTCATAATCTACCTCGCGGCTTGTTCTCCGCTCTTCAACCCATGCCGGGCCTTCGCACTTCGAGCAACTCCGGCTTTTCGCGCTGCGGCATCGTCGCCCTCAGCTTCGCTTCCGGAATCTCCGGAAAATCGACCGCTTCCCAATCTTCTTGAGAGATTCTGCCAGGTTTTTTGGCATGTATTCGCTGCTCAGCCTTGGATGCGGGCCGAAAACTAATGACGCGGATTGTATCACCCTGCCATGTGAATGTCACCGCGCCCAGCATGCCGGGCAGCTAGCCACGATGCGCTGACTTTTCATCGTCCCATTCGGAGCGGATCGCATTGCGGCGCGTGCGGCATTTGCGCCGTGCCCCGGTTAACGGGGAATGAAGGCGCGCGGGCATCGTCTTACCTAATGAGAAGCATGGCAATCGCATCGAATTGGCGCCGGATACCACGGAGTTGAGGTAAACAGGCGATTACTGACAGATAATGCCAAACCCGGTTGAGTACCTTCCCAGCATCGTTGCGAGCGAAGCGAAGCAATTCAGGTTTAAGCCGCTGATGCTGCCGGGATCGCCACGGCGGCTTTGCCGCCTCGCGATAACGATGGGGGAAGCATTCGAGCGGAGCCGGTATAACGCCGTGGAATGCGTGCCCAACCTTTCGCCCCCGTTACGGTCCCCGCTCACGCAGGGCCGGCGGTTGCAGAAGCATCGGCCTGGACCCCGCCTCAATCCTTCTTGATGGCCCCGGACAGGATCGCGAGGAGGAGGCCCAGCGCCACCCAGCTCAGGAGCGTCTGCGCAACCACAATATCGCCGAGCCCCCCCTCGCTGAGCGTCTCCCGTTCGAACGAGAGCCGCGGCGCCATGGCGTAATCCGCATCGCCTTGCGGCTTAGTGGTGAGCTT
>Ga0182021_10011418_pt1 | contig 10538 bp, 9 predicted proteins | sample 612E3MmetaG_FD_120493 | JGI IMG/M metagenome (GOLD analysis project Ga0182021, IMG submission 120493) | Permafrost microbial communities from Stordalen Mire, Sweden - 612E3M metaG (Illumina Assembly) | ecosystem: Environmental > Terrestrial > Soil > Wetlands > Permafrost | place: Sweden... | reverse complement strand
CGATCTGGTGGTTCTTCCTGATCTGGCTGCCGGACTATTTCAACAAGAGCCGCCAATTGAACATCACGAAGAGCATTCCCCACCTCGTCACCATTTACACGATCGTGACGGTGCTGAGCATCGTCAGCACCTGGGTTACCGGCCATCTGGCCAACGTCGGCTGGACGGTTACGAAAGCGCGCAAAATCAACATGGGCATCGCCGCCGTTTGCGTCGTTCCGGTTTATTTTGCGACGCAAGTCGGCAATTGGACCGCCGTGTTGCTCATCGGTCTGGCCGCTGGCGCGCACCAGGCGTGGTCCGCGAATCTGTTCACCACCGTGTCAGACATGTTCCCGAAGCGGGCGATCGCCTCGATCGTCGGCATTGGCGGCATGGCCGGGGCGGCCGGGGGGGTGCTGTTTCCCGTTCTCTCCGGAGAGATCCTGGACTATTTCACCGCCCGCGGCAACGTGACCGGCGGCTACCATATCCTGTTTGCCATTTGCGCCTTTGCCTACGTGGTGACTTTTGCGATCCACCACCTGCTGGCGCCGCGCTTCGAGCAATTTGAAATGAAGTCAGCCTGAGCATATCGGATTAACCCTCTTCCCGAGCGCGGTCCGTCTGTTTTCCCACCCCTCCACCATTGCCATCCACCTCCATGCCCTCGTCGCGCAAGGCTGACAAACCCAGGCCCGTTCCCCGCATCACATCGACCGCGGAGTTCGCCCGCCATGTGGGCCTCGCCCGGACGACGGTTTCCCGCGTGCTCAACCAGCAGCCCGGGCTGAAGCAGAAGACCATCGATCGAGTGCAACGGGCGATGGCCGAAACCGGCTTCACACCCAACGCCTACGCGCTGCACCTGAAAGGCAAACGCACGGCGTTGGTCGGCATCTGTGTGGAGAACCTGCTGACGCCGCCGGCGGTCCGCAAACTGGCGGGGCTGCAACGCCTGCTCCGGGAAAATGGCTACAGCTCGCTCATCGAAGTGCTCGACCCCAGGTCGGGACAAAAGGTGATCCGTCACTTTCTCTCGATGCGGGTCGAGGCCATCGCCTTCATCGGCCACTTTGCCGAGGCCGAACTCGAGCGTTGGATCGCCGGATTCGTCAATCAGGGGCTGCCCCACGTGGTGATCGATCAACACGGCATCAAGGAGGCCAACACCGTCACCCTGGATCGCGCCAAGGCCATGGCGGAGCTGCTGGAGCATCTTTGGGCATTGGGCCACCGGACCTTTGGGCTGCTCGGCCTATCCGGACCCTTGCGCAGCACCCAGGACCGCCTGCGTGGCCTGGATGCCACCCTGGCCCAACACGGGCTGCTCATCGCCGCCTGCACGCGCTCGCTCGATCACCTCTACGAGCGACGCAACGATTTCGAATTCGGCCGCCTCCTGGCGCGAAGTTTCGCCCAGATCCCCGACCGCCCGACCGCGTATATCGCGCTGAATGACGAGATCGCCATCGGGGCGATGCATGAATTTCAACATCGCGGTCTCGCCGTGCCGGCCGATCTCTCGATCTCGGGATTCAACAACCAGGACATTTGCGAGATGACGACCCCCGGTCTTACCAGTGTGGACCAGCAGATCGATGCCACCATTCTCGCCGCCACGGAAGTCCTGCAAACCCAGATCAAATTCCCCACCCGGACCAAGACGGTGGTCCGCATGATCCCCCCGGCCTTGATCATCCGCGAATCCACCGGCCGAGCGCCCGCCTGAACATTTGCAGGCCGACACCGACGGATCGACGCGGCGTCTGCCGAAAGTACGTCCTGCCTGGGCGGTATCCTGCGCCGTGGGTGGAAGCGCAGGGCGCATGCGACAATTCGTTGAACTCGCCTCGGCCTGTTCGCCCCAGCCGCTCAGTCCTTCAATATCACTCTAGAATGCAGAATCTGGACAGGAAAGAGGTCCAGAGACGAAAGCACCTCGTTCAACTCTGAATTCGATGCTTCAAGGAGGTGTTTGTCCCATGTCAGCAACATGGCCACGCCGAAGAACGCCGATTCGATCAAAATGTAGGCGTCGTTTCGTTCATCCTCCGGAAGCAATCGGCACCGGACGTGACCAGGATGGGATGGCCTGCAAAGGCTCGGTCTAACACGACGTGCGAATCGTATCTCACGGGGATTCCGTCGAGAAGTGTTGTGCCATATTCAATGGGCGGCAGCTCGGCAGGGGCTGACGAGGCAGGCTTTTTCATCGAGTGCGCGAACGGTGAGGCGAGCCTGGCTTTACGACAAGCGTGGAGGTGTGGTGCCGTGATCGAGCCAACGGCGGGCAATGGCTGGCGGAAATCTTGTCGGGACGGCTGGTGGAGCGGACTAAGCAGTCCTTGAGCAGTCGCAACCGTAGCGATGCGGAGCCGGGAGGAGCCGACGAAGCAAGGCGTAGATGGTGACGACGGCGGAGTGTAGCGAAGGTGAGCAGCGGAAGGGTCTGCGCCGCGGAACTGACGGCGAACAGGTCTCGCCTCTTTGGCGAAGGACTTGTCCGTAGAAAAAGAGGCGAGATGTGTGAGCCGCGCCGCGCTCTGAGGCTGCACGGTAAGCGGGCGGTGGCGTCCGCGTGCTGCTCGTGAACTTGTCGCGCTCGTTTGAAGCGACGCGCACCGATTTCAAGCGCGTCGAGCCGTTCGACGAGACGACCGTGCCGGCGAAATAGGGTTGTGCCAGAAAGAACCGGTTTTGGCCCGAATCCGACAGCATTGCCTCGATCTTTAGGGAATGCCTCGATGACCGGTGAGCACCCGCACGATCAGCCGGGCGCCAGGGATCTTCGATGACTCATCGATCGTGGCCCCAATGATCCCGGCCATGTTTTCGAGCGGTGGTCGCGGCGCCGTGATGAACAGTGTGCCTTTGGCCTGCGTCTTCGATTGCAGCGTGTAGGGCACGCGAAAGACTCGAGCTGCCGGCACCCCCCAGTCGGCCCCGGTCTCGAGCTGAGCGGCAGACCAGTCGAGATTCATAATTGCTCCCGAAAGCAGCCCGGGAGAGTCCAACATCTCCCGTGTGATGGCGGCGATGCCATCGGTCCGGAATGCGAGGTTACCGAATTGGGCCAGCGCAAAAATCCCTTCGGCGAAGGTTCGCTCGTCCTCAATGGTGAAACCGGCGGCCTGCGCACGGGCGGTGGTGGCGGCAATCTGCTCGTCTGAAAACCGCGCAAGAAACATGAACGCAAGTCCGGGGTATTTCTTTCCGGAGGCGCGCAGCCGCAGCTCAATCTCGGCCATGGGTGCGAGACCGTGGGCGAGATATTCGTGGGTGACCAGGACGCGGGCTTTTGCCTCCGGCACGTCGCCTGCGACGGGAAACGGCCCGAAGGTGCGGAGCTCGAGAGCCGCTGGAGTCTGTGGAAAATTGTATGCGTGCCCGGTGTCGGTGCGCATCGCGGCCTGGAACACACTGAGCAGACCGAGACCCGAGCCCGGCTTTGATTTTGCCTCATGCGCCGTCGGGGTGACCGAACGGAATTCCGTCAGCCACTGTCGCGTATCGGCGCCCTTTTGAATCGTGAACAAAACCGTCAGGCTATCGCCCGGGCGGGCCTCCTCTGGCGAACGGGTCTGGATCACACCGGTTAGTGAGAGGTCGTGGGTCCCGGCGAATCGCACCACCTCCGGGAGAGGTGGGAAATCCAACGGTCCCGGTAATCCCGCAGCCATCGCTACGCTGGCGAAGCACCCAAAGGATAAAAGCACGCACGCGTGTCGTATCATTAGGTTAATTAACACCGAATGGAGCGCAAAGTCGCAATCCTTTTGATGGTGATACCGGCCATGACCAAGCTGCGGCAGCCCGTGCGCCGGTTCCCGGTTCGGCGGAACTCAAGGCCGACATCGACGCGCTCGACATCTGGGTCACTGGAAATTGCCAGATGCTTTGCCGGGGTCACAATGCAGCGAAAAGCGGGAAGTAATGCTGCTTTTGATCGCCGAAACGGATTCGCGATCTTGCGTGGCTTTTTGATGCTCTCTCAGCGATTGAGCCGGGAAATTTCCCCGATTGACCCGGGAAATTTTCCCGAGTGCAAAGAGTTGCCTGTTAATCCGAAGGAATCAATTACAGGCAACAAGGGGCGTCCCGTCTGGAAACCTCAAGATGCGCGCTGCGCGCTGCTCTGATGGCTCTTTTGGGCCATTAGCCTGGCTTCGTCTTTGGAAATGGCCGGTGCGCCTTCCGAGTTGTCTCCCGTTGAGTTTGGAATCTATGAGTCTCTTGCCGAGCCAGAGAACAGCGCGTTCAGGATTTGCCGCGATCTCGCGCTGCGAAAGGGTGACGGACAGTTTTACATGCCGTGCGATCACCTAGCCCTCCGTTTGGCTTCGCCCGGCGAGGTCAACGGATGGCGCTTACTGGCTGCTTTTCAGCAGCTGGGCATCGTCGAGCTTATGGAAAAGGGCCGCGCCCGTGCAAAAGGGCAGCGTTCGCTGGCCACAATTTACCGTTGGGCGCTGCCGCTGTTAGTTTCAAACGCCACGACGGCCGCACCATGAAAGACCCTCTCCTAGAATTGATCGTAAATGCTGCCCTAATCGTCGGTGCAAAATCGGAAGGGCACATCCCCACCTACATTACCGTGGCGGTCGGCGGCGTCCTGGTTGCAGGAGAAATTGTTTCCAGAGCCGAGTTTATGCTTGGTGATGAAGTAACCGACCTCCTAAGCGAAAGAATCAATTCATCGTCGTCACCGTCGAAGGATACCCTTGATGACGGATTCATACACCTCAAGAACGCGCGTTTTTTGTCAGGCGGAAAGACCATCAGGCCGCCGTTGGAAACAGGCCAATTGTTTTGGCGCGCCCGACTTGAGAGGGTCGATGGGTTCGCGCTTGGGGCGCTCAACGTATGATTCGGTGCCCCATTCGTTGCCGGCGACCGCTACCCGGAATTAGTAGACCAGAATCAAGACCACCGACTGTTGAGCCTTCGCAACCATGTCCTCGAAATTCGGCTTTGAAATTGGCTGCATCGGCTCGGGAGCGCTGGCATCCAAATACGGCTCCAAGAGTGCGAGCGCATACGCACTCTTTACCGCGTAGTTCACATTTTGCGGTATATCGCCAATCGCATTCGCAGCATTCAAACCGAGTTTTGCCACAACGACGCCGATCAGGTTTCCGTTCTCGTCGAGTAAAGGTCCGCCTGAATTTCCCGGTTGCACTGGTGCGCTGATTTGCCATCCGCGGGGATCGTCGCCGAATCCGTTAAGACTGCTTATCTCGCCTCGCGTGAGCTTGGGACTAGACCCTTGGAGATCGATATTGGGAAAGCCGATAGTGGCCACGCTCTGACCCAGACGAATGCGGCGGGACGGGCTGACTGGCAAAGCGGCGTAGGCACCGCCCCCGATCTTGAGGACCGCCAAATCGTTGGCCTCGTCCACGCGCACCACAGTCGCCGCCTTGGCACCCTGCGCGGTGATGACCATGACCCTTGCAGCGCCAGCCACGACGTGGGCGGCAGTCAGCACATAGCCTGACGGCGAAACGATGGCGCCAGACCCACTCGCCTTGGGTGTATCGTTTTTACTCGGCGACGTGAGCGAAGGCGTTGTCGTGTTCTGTGCTGCGCGTGCGGCCTTGGTCGATTCAATTTGCTTGAGGATTTCTTTGCTGCGCTGCTGGGCGATCAACGTTGCCTGTTGGCCGAGACGGCTCTCAAGGATGTCGCGATTCTTGGCAGCGTCTTTGTTGTATCCCGAAACGGCGCTTAGATTAAACCACGCCAAGGCTTCGATCTCGTCCTTCAGCACGCCCTCGCCGTTGGCGTAGTGTATGCCGAGGTTGTATTGGGCAGAATCGTCGCCTTTCTCGGCTGCCATGCGATACCACCTCACGGCTTCTTTGTCGTTCTTTGGAACGGTTTCACCTGAGGCATACATCACGCCTAGCATGTATTGGGCGGGGATGTTCCCTTGGTCGGCTGCCTTTCGATACCATTTCATCGCTTCTTTTCCGTCCTCCGGTACGCCTTCACCATGCAAAAGGTGCTTGGCAAGGGAAGATTGGGCAGACTCGACGCCTTTCTCGGCTGCCATGCGATACCACCGCACGGCTTCTTTGTCGTTCTTTGGAACTCCACGGCCAAGCTCATACATTCCGCCTATGCAGTCTTCGGCATCGGCGTTCCCTTGGTCAGCCGCCTTTCGAAACCACTTCATTGCCTCGGGGTAATCCTCAGCGACACCAACCAACCAAATCCCTGTACTATACAGCAAGCCGAGGCTGTATTGCGCATCAACGTTCCCCTGTTCGGCTGCCTTTCGAAGCCAATTGATTGCCTCAGTCCCATCTCTAGCCGTGCCGAAGCCATAGGCATAGCTCCTGCCAAGTTCGAGCTGGGCAATCGCGTCTCCGTTTCCCGCTTTGGCACGAAGTTCTGCGAACCGTAAGTCGTCAGATTCTTGCGCGAACGTCTTCGGCTTTTTCTCTGCGCTGGAGCGAAGTTCGGCGAGGCTCTCGGCCGCACCGAGAACGGGAACGGCGAGCAAAACCACCAAGTTCAACCACAGGGCAATGATTCGCTGCACGCCGTAGTTTATGCCACGCGCAATCGCAACGGCAATTGCGAAATCCGAGCGTGAGTGCTCCCATTCGACAAAGCATTTGCTAATGGATCTGCCACTTTCGAACGCTCGAAAATTTCGCCAAATGTAATTTTGGCGCCAATGTCTGCGACGGGGGTACGGTAGGTCACCCGGCACGCTGCGGGGGGTGTGCCACCCTCGATTTGGCACCGTCGGACGCTACCGGCATGGGGAAGCCCCGCAGCGAGCATCACCCGGAAGCCTAACCGTCCGGCGTCGGGTTCGCCGACACCTTGGCCGGCCCGTCCTTCGCTTGGCTCAAGTTTTGGACGGTAAGATTAATCTGCGATAACAACTGCGGATTCCACCGACCGTTCTCCTTCTGCGCGCCATCGGCGAGACCCTTGGGGATGCCGACTATGCCGACATCCTTCAAAGCGCGGGACAGGTTGGCTAGGGCAAACGTTGCGGTGTTATAAACTTGCACGTTGGTTGATGCCGCGCGGTTCTCCTCGACACCCTCGACGCACGTCTTGATTCGGCCGAGAACGATCAAAGCCGCATCGGAAAACTCGCGAACGATTGTCTGATCGATTTTGACCGCCGACAAAAGCACTTGGCTCGCGTTACATGCCTGCAACTGCGTTTCGAGGTGGGACGCGCGCAGAGCCGTCCAACCTTCGTCAGCCGCGCACCGCTTGATGCGGTTTTCGTTCAAATCGAACTCGCCCGCGAGTTCAGCGTACGTCGGGCGCTCAGGCCGCCTAATAAATGCGTCCCGCACCTTGGGCCAGTCCACCGGCCTAGCTATGAATTGTTGAGCGACCATGCAGCAACCGAACCCTCACTCTGGCGAAGAAGAGACGCAAGACGATATTGATGCTCTGAAGGTATCAACGATCTAACTGTGATGCCCGTAATCCGGTAATCGGCAAGCGCACACGTCACACGTCATGCTCGCCAGTCAGCAAGCAGAACGCCTAGGCACAACCGCGCACAACGGCACCTTTGCTGTGCTTGGTGCTGTAACCAATGATTCCCCCGTAAAATCAAAACCCGTTACACGCTGAAGTGTAACGGGCTTAGGTGATGGTGGACTCTACTGGACTCGAACCAGCGACCCCTTCCATGTCAAGGAAGTGCTCTAACCAACTGAGCTAAGAGTCCGAAAACCAAGGGTCGCAGAGTAAGCGAGACTCCGCCGGCCTAGCGCAAGGAAAAATCGGCCAGCGCAGCCCGGGCCGCCTCAACGTCGCGCGCAATCTGGGCACGCAGCTCCTCCAGCCCCGCAAATTTGCACTCCGGACGGAGAAACTGGAGCCATTCCACCGTAATGCGATCACCCCCATCGAAGGGGCACTCGCCCAACACATGGGTTTCCAGCAACGGGATCGCAGCCTCAGTCACGGTCGGTCGCAGGCCGTAGTTGGCCACTCCCTTCAAAGGCGCACCCGCCAGGCCATTCAAGACGCGGATCGCGTAAACACCATGGCGCGGCTGCAACTCCGGCTGCCAGGCGAGATTGAGCGTCGGGAAGCCGATCGTGCGGCCCAACTGCCGTCCCGGGATGACCTCGCCTTCCGCGAAATACGAGTAACCGAGGAGGCTGTTGGCCTCTGCGATATTTCCTGCCTCGAGACACTCGCGAATGCGGGTGCTGCTGATCGGGCCGCCGTTGTACTGGATGCGCGACGCACTCAACACCGGCACCTGTTGCTCGCGCGCCTGGGCCAGCAGCAACGCCACGTCGCCCCGCCGTTTCGCGCCGAAACGCCAGTTCTCCCCCACATAGATGCCGGCCAGGCTCGGCAAATGGCGCTTCAGGTACGGCAAAAACTCCTCCGCCTCGATCCGGGCGAACTCCAACGTGAAAGGCTGCTGGATGACGACGTCGACCCCCAACCGGTGCAGCACGCGGAATTTCATCTCGGGACTCATGATCATCCGCGAACGTTTCGCCGGATTGAACAACGCGCTCGGGTGCGGCCAGAACGTCAGCACGCCCGCGATGCCGCCGGAGCGACGCGCCGAATGGATCGCCGATTCGATCACCGCCTGATGGCCGAGATGAACGCCGTCGAACATGCCGATCGCCAGATGCAACGGCCGCGCATACAGCGCGACCTGATCGAGTCCGAAAAATTGTTGCGGCGGATTCACAGCATGAAACTGGGCACCACGTCGCGGGGATGCAGCAGCCTTTTTTCCAGCTCGGGCAGCGGCAGCGCCTCGATTTCCGGCACGGTGAGCGCCTGCTCGACCCGCAGTTTGTCGATCGCCGTGCGCCGCAATGCCGAAAGATGCGCGCCGCAGCCGAGCTTCTGGCCGAAATCGTGCGCGAGCGTGCGGACGTAGGTGCCCTTGCTGCAGCGCACGCGAAAATCGAGTTCCGGCGGGGCGAAGCGCGTGAGTTCGAAACTCATCACCCGGATGAAACGCGGTTCGCGGTCCACCTCCTCGCCCTCGCGGGCCTTTTTGTAGAGCGGCACGCCGCCAATCTTGATGGCGGAAAACATCGGCGGTAGCTGGTACTGGTCGCCCAGGAAACCCTGAATCGTCGCGCGCACCTGCACCTCGGTGAGCGGCGGCACCGGGCGCGTCTCGAGCACTTCGCCCTCGGCATCCTGCGTGTTGGTGACAGCGCCGAGCTTGATCGTGCCGGTGTATTCCTTGTCGAGGCTGATGAGGTACTGCGACGCGCTCGTCGCTTTGCCGACGAGCATGATCAGCAGACCCGTGGCCATCGGATCGAGTGTACCCGCGTGGCCCACGCGCTTCATGCCGAGCTTGCGGCGCATCCGCGCCACGACGTCATGCGAGGTATGATCGGTCGGTTTGTCGACCAGGAGGATGCCGTCGAGTTCTTTGGTAGGTCCGAGCATGGGGGAAGAGCGTTGCGATCCGTCGGTGATGGGCGGGAGCAGCGGGTTCTCGCCTTGGATGATCCTGGAATCGGCAGAAGAGGTAACCACTAATGAACACTAATTGACGCTAATGAACGGAACCGCCGGAAGGCCCCGCGGCGTTCCTCTGCGCGTCGACCACCGCGATTTGCCGAGCCAGCGCCGCCACGAGCCGGGCATGGAAGTCCGCCGCTCCGGTTTTCAGATTAAGCCCGGCGGCGCACGCGTGACCGCCGCCATCGAATTGCGCCGCGATCAAATCCAGCCGGTAGGCGGGATCTTTCGCGCGCAGACTCGCCTTGACGGACCCATCCCCGCGCTCCTCGATCAGCACTCCCACGTCGACGCCGTCGATGCTGCGGGCGTAATCGACCAGCCCTTCCGTGTCCTCCGCAGTCGTGCCGGTGGCGGCAAACACGCCCGGCGGCAGCCGGCCGACACAGACCCGGCCCTGACATTCCATCTGGAGCGTCGCCAACACCCGTTGCAGCAAATGGAGCTTGGCGAGCGACTCCCGTTCGTAGAGTTCGAAACCGGCATCAGTGGGTTTGGCCCCCCGCGCCATCAGCTCGGCCGCGAGCAGAAACGTCTGCCGCGAGGTCGAGTTGAACCGGAACTGGCCCGTGTCGGTGAGAATGCCAACGTAAAGCGCCTGCGCGGTCAACGCGTCGATGGGCAGGCCGGTGTCGAGCAGCAGGCCGGTGAGAATCTCGCAGGTGGCGGCCGAACCGGTGTCGATGAAATTGTGCGCCGCAAATCCGTCGTTGGAAAGGTGGTGGTCGATGGCGGCCAGCGGAGCCGGGAAGGCCTTCTGCAAGCGTTCTCCGGCACGCGCATGGTCGGCACAATCGACAAAAATCGCCGTGTACTGCGCGGCAGTAGGCAGGACGTCATCCGTGCGCAGGAAGGTCATGCCCCGGGTGAGGAACTGGAGCCGGCGCGGCACCGGGTCGGGGTTCACGCACGTGACGTCGAGCCCGCGGGCCGCGAGCGCCCGGGCAAGCGCCACCTGCGCCCCGATGCAATCGCCGTCGGGCCGCGCATGCCCCACGACCGCCAGTTTGCGGCCCGGGAGCAGCGGCAGGAGCGCGGCAAACTGCGGGGAAAGT
>Ga0182021_10011417_pt1 | contig 10539 bp, 5 predicted proteins | sample 612E3MmetaG_FD_120493 | JGI IMG/M metagenome (GOLD analysis project Ga0182021, IMG submission 120493) | Permafrost microbial communities from Stordalen Mire, Sweden - 612E3M metaG (Illumina Assembly) | ecosystem: Environmental > Terrestrial > Soil > Wetlands > Permafrost | place: Sweden... | reverse complement strand
CATGCCGGAGCGTCGGGTAGTCACGCAGCTTTAGCGTGTCCTGCCGCGGAATATTGAATGTCTCCCTCACCAGCGCGAACACTTCGGCCTGCTTGACTGTGTCGATGCCCAAGTCCGCTTCGAGATCCAAGTCGGGGTCCAGCATGTCGCGCGGATAGCCGGTCTTGTCACTGACCAGTTTGAGCACCGACTCCAAGACCACGTCGCCGCCGGACGGCGCTGCGGCAGTCGTGACCGCCGGAGAAGAAACCGCTGTCGAGGCCGCCGGCGCAGGCGCCGGCCGAGCCGCCGGAGTCGCAGCCACGACCGGCGCTGCCGACACTCGCGCTGCAGCCACCACCGGCGCAGTCGGCGCTCGCGACCCCGCCATCTCCGGCATCGGCACCCCATCGACGCTGGCGCGCGGGCCCGTTCCCATGGTCCAGGTCGACTGAGCCGGCTCGCGCGCCGGCGTGCCGTTGTCCTTGATGCGCAGGGTGCGCTTCTCGACTTCCAGGGCTGGCGCCGGGTAGCCCGAGATCTCGGACAGCCAGCGTTGGTAGGTAGCTCGATCCGCCACGCGCTCTTCCAGACCATCAATGCGACGAAGCACGGTCATCGCGATCTGCGACCCGAAGCCAGCGGCCAGGCGCAGGGCGTAGCGCACCGGATAGTGCCCGCCCTTCGACAAATTCAGCGTGCCCAGTTCGGGATCTGGCTCGCGGTAGTTGGGCACCGGCGGAACGATCTGCTTTTCCAGAATCTTGACCGCCACCGCGTCCTCCACGCCCACTCCCATGGGATGGCCGGTGAACCCCTTGGTGTTGCAAACGACCAGATCGTTGGCGCTGGCGCCAAAGGCCTTGCGCAGAGCAAACACCTCGGCCGAAGCGCTGCCTCCGCGCGCTGGCGTGTAGGTCTCGTGCGAGATGAAGACCAGTTCGCGCGCCATCGCGTGCCGGTCTATGCCGTGACGCCGCTCCACGCCGGACACCAGTCGCTCCATCACGCCCTCAATGTGCTCCACATCCAGGCGCGTCCCGTGGAACGCACTGTTGGCGAACTCGCTGCCCAGCACTTCGCACAGTCCGCGCATGCCGCGCTCGCGTAGCGAATCTTCCGATTCCACCACCAGGCCGCACGCCCCCATACCCAGCAGCATGCCGTTGCGCCTGCGATCGAATGGAAGCGCCGCCTTTTCCAGCACGTCTTCGGTGGTGGCCGCGCCCGAGGCCAAGAAACCGGCGCCCATCCATTCCAGCAAATTGTCCGAGGTGACGTCGTCGGCGCCGATGACCAGGACGCGGCGACAGCGGCCGGCCCGGATCCAGTCCTCGGCCATGCCCACCGCCATGGTGGTCGAAGCACAGGCCGCGTTGACCTGGGTGTTGGGACCGCGGATGCCGAGCAGCTCTGCGAACTGCGCGTGACCCATGGAGAGAATGCGGAAAAGGAAACGGCGATCGAACTCGTAGCTGGTGCCGCCGCTTCGTTGGGAGAAGAAGCGCGTGAGCTCGTCGACCAGGTTGTCGAAGCCCGGGAAGGCCGAGGCGAAGATCACACCGGTCTCGTCGGCCATCGCGACCGGAAGCCGCCAGCGGTCGGGCAGGGTGCCGCCCGTGGTGGTGCGACGATAGTGACGCACGAGAGGAATGCCCGCGTCGCGCAGCGCCTCGATACCCGCTGCGATCGCCAGCGCAGACGTGATGTCCCAGGCCTCCACCCGCTCACGCGGAACCCCGAATTCCTCGACGATATCGAAGGCGCCACGGCGCCCGGCCAGGCGAATAACCTCGTCCACCGATCGGATGGGATCCAGGCTGGGCTCGCCGACCTCGCGCTTGACCAGGCGGACCACGTTCTTCTCCACCATGCGGGCGCGGAAGACCTGGGGCACCGGATCGATGAAGGAGTCGCCACGCAGAATGCGGTCCACATTGCCGTCGTCGAAGACGTGTTTGTTCTGCCCAGGCAGGCCCAAGGCTGCGCCCGACACGACAATCGAACCCTGACGGGCTTCCGGCAGCGCGGGCGGGCCGACACGACGTCCGCCGTGAAGGGCCATGCCCTCGTCGAGGAAACGGGCGAACAATCTTCCCAGCCCTTCGTAGTCGGGCTGGCCTGCGGACGTGCGAATCGAACTCTCACTCATGGTCTGGTTTGCTCCGTGCGAAGAAGTCGGGCTCAAGGCAGCCGGTGCGGCTGGGGATTCGCTATGCGCCGCCGGCGAGGGCGCGCGCGAAGCGCGCGGGGCGGGTGGGATGGGCTGTCCGTCCCGAAGGGCCGGCGGGCTCCCCACGCGGCTGGCAGTGGCGATCCCAGGGTCGGGCTGCGTCCCGGCATGAACCGCCAGTAGATCCTCGGGGCGTGGGATGCCCGCCGCATAGAAGCCGCACATGGCATCGTGGAAGGAACGGACGCCGCCGCGTTTGGGATGGTTGGTGGAGAAGCAGATGACGTCGTCTTTGTCTTCGAGAATGCTTTCGGCCAGCGCCATGAGCGCGCGCTTGGGCCCGACCTCGACGAAGATACGCGCTCCCTCCCGGTAGCAGGTCTCGACCCCCTTGACGAACTGGACCGAGGACGCCATCTGGTTGGCCAAGCGCCGCCGGATGGTGTCCATGTCGTGGGTCGGGTAGAGATCCCCGTCGATATTGCCCACGAGAGGGATGCGCGGGAAGGCGATCTCCATTTCGCAGATGGTGCGGTAGAGCGCGTCTGACGCTGGCGCCACCACCTTGCTATGAAAGGCATGGGAGACCGGGATGAGCTGCGCAGTCATGCCCAGTTTGTTGAAGTAGTCGACCGCGCGGTCCACGGCCTCGCTGGCGCCCGCAATGACTGTCTGCTTGCGGCTGTTGATGTTGGCCGGCGTGAGGTAGCCGCCGATCTCGGGCAGCCGGCGCACGATTTCGTCAGTGGGCCCCGCCACCGAGGCCATCTTGCCCTTGTCGCCGATGGACACGGAAGCCATGGCCCGCGCGCGCGCACTCACCGCCACCAGGGCCTCGGGGAAGGTGACCATGCCTGCCCCCACAGCCGCCGCCCACTCGCCCAGGCTGTGCCCCATCACGATGTCCGGCCTGACTCCATGCTTGTCGAGCAGGCGCATGATCGCTATATCGCTGGCCACCATGGCCGGCTGGCAGATTGTGGTGTCCTTCAGCGCCTCCTCGGCGGCTTGCATGGCGGCCGGATCGGCCTCGTTCTTGTAGACGTATTTCGTCAGGGGCTGGCCCAGGATGGGTTCCATCACCCGATCAGCCTCGGCGAAAGTCTCGCGCACGATCGGGTCTGGCACGTCGGCCAGCATGTTCACGTATTGCGAGCCCTGGCCCGGGAACAGGAAGGCCACCTTGCCCGCTCCGCCACGGCGGAAATGGATACCCTTGCTCTGCAGCACGCGCCACTTCTTGGGCTCGCCTTGGTCGAGGCCCGCCAAGGCGGTCTCGCCCTTCTTGACCAGATCGGCCGCGTCCTCGAAGGCGATCACCAGACGCGCTGGCGCGGCCAGAAAGTCCGGCCCCGGCGGCTGCCGGTCGGGCGTTCTGCCTGCCTTGGCCGCATCTAGTGCCTGGGTCAGCGCTGTTCGCACCGCCGCGGTGTCAGCCCCACCCAGCGCCAGCATGTTGCCCAGCATGGGCGGCCGGGTGTCCCGGACGGTTGTGACCACTGGCACGCTGGCCATGTAGGAAGCGGGCACCTGCACCACCGGCTGACGCCGGGGCAGCATGCCCGGCACATACTCTTCGACCACCACATGGAAATTGGTGCCGCCAAAGCCAAATGCCGACAGGCCACAGCGCCGCGGACCGAACGACGGCTTCTCCCAGGGCTGGGCCTTGGTGTTCACGAAGAGGGGCGTCTTGTCCCAGGGGACGTTGGGATTCGGCTGGTTGAAATTGATCGAGGGCGGGAGGATCTTGTGGTGACAGGCGAGCACGGCCTTGAGCAGCCCGGCCGCGCCAGCCGCGCTCTTCAGGTGACCGATCTGCGACTTGATCGAGCCGAGCGCAATCCGATGCTTGACCGGCGAGCCCTCGGAAAGGAGCTTCATCGCGGTCTCCATCTCGGCGACATCTCCGGCCCTGGTCGAGGTTCCATGGCCTTCGAGCAGGGTCATGGTCGCGGGGTCCAGCCCCGCGCGTTCCCAGGCGCGACGCAACGCCAGTATCTGCCCGACGGGATTGGGGGCGGTGATGCCCTTGCCCTTGCCGTCGCTGGAGCCGCCCACGCCCCGCACCACCGCGTAGATGCGATCACCCGCCTCCTCCGCGTCCTGCAGGCGCTTACACACGAACATGGCACCACCCTCGCCCATGATGAATCCGTTGGCGTCTTTGTCATATGGCCGCGAGCCGTCGGGGGAAAGCGCGCCGATCTTGCAGAACTTGATGAAAGTGGTGGCGCCCATGTTGCGGTCCATGGCGCCGGTGACAGCCACGTCGTAGTGATGATCGGTGAGGCCGTCGACCGCGGATTGCAGCGCGGCCAGCGAAGAGGCACACGCGGCGTCGGTGGTGAAATTCGGTCCGCGCAGGTTGAACACCGCCGCCACTCGGCCAGAAGTGATGTTGGTCAGCTCGCCGGGCATCGTGTCTTCGGTGGTGTCCGGGAAACGTCGGCCCGCCGATTCCCGCAACTGCGCCACGAAGGCTGCGCGGTCGGCCTGGGAGAGCGATTGGAAGACCTGGGTGTCGGAGATTGCGTGCACGTACTCGGGCATGAACAGGCGCAGGCAAGTGAGGTAGTGCAACTCGCCGCCCATCGCATTGCCCAGGATCACGGCGGTCGATTCGGTGTCGAGCGGCCGGTCGGGATGGCCCGCGTCGCGCAGCGCCTCGGACGCGCACAGCAGCGCCCACTTCTGGCCGTCATCCATCGCGGCCGATACGGTGGGCGGGATGCGAAGCTTGGTGGGCTCGAAAGAAACGCCGCGCACCCAACCGCCGATCTTGGAATAGGTCTTGCCCGGCGCCTTCGGATCACTGTCATAGTAGTCAGCCTGGTCCCAGCGGTCCGGTGTGACCTCGCTAATTGAATTCCGACCGGTAATCACGTTCTGCCAGAAAGCCTTTGCGTCAAGCGCATCGGGCAGTATCGCCCCCACGCCGATGATGGCGACGGCTCTCTCGGCCGGATCCCGTGTCGAACGACTCATTTCAACATCCTCCCAGATATCGAAAACGGAAAACCGAGCGCCCAGCGGCCCTCCCCGGTGTCCGAATCAAGCGAATGGTTACGTGCTTCTTGTCTCTCTTTGACCGGTTAGGCGCGAGCGGCGTCTTGCTCAACCAAGGCCTTGGCCACCACGTCCATGTCGGCCATCAGGCCCTTGGCGCAAGCCGTGATGGCAGTGGACTGGAGGGCGCGCTCGAAGTCGGCAATGCCTGCATCATCCACCGCATCCATGCCACGCACCAGACGAACCGCCAGACCCAGCACGTCAAGCGCCGCCTCGCGCGCGCAAATACGCGACATGGCCTTGATGGCAGAGGGTGCGAAGAAGGCCTGGTACTTGGGCGCGCTTCGGCCGGCAGCGTAGCGGGCGAAGCAAGCCGCAATCTCTGCTCGCGTCATCAACTCGCCCAGCTCGAAGAGCACATGCTGGTTGCGGGTCAAACGGCCGATGCGGCAACGCTCAACCGTCTCCTGAACGACATTCACCGCCAGGGCCGCCGCATCAGCCCCCACGCTCGGGTCTTCGCGGTGCAGGGCTTCGAGTGAAGCGGCGATCTTCTTGTAGTACTGCCCGTGGTCCTGCAGGTGCTGGCGCCAGCGATCCCGTGACACCGTCCACTGCATGATCTCGCTGGTGCCTTCGTAGATCGTGGTGATGCGCACGTCGCGCCGGATCTTCTCGACCTCGTACTCCCTGGTGTAGCCATAGCCGCCGTGGGCCTGGATGGCAGCATCGGCCGCGGCGTTGCCCGCCTCGGTGGCAAAGAGCTTGACGATCGCGCCCTCGGTCTGCAGTTCGGGCTCGCCCTGGTCCAGGCGATGGGCCGTCTCTTCGATGAGGGCGCGCGCCGCCTCCAGCCGGACCACGTGGGGAACGATCAACTTGTCCATGTAGCCCGGCTTCTCGGACAGGGGCGACCCCGCCTGCACCCGCTCGCGCGCGTAGCGGATGGCCCTCAGCATGGCCGCGACGCCGCCGCCCAAGCCAAAGGCCGCCACCATGAGGCGCGTAAAGCCGAACACGGACTGGGCGTGAACCAGTCCCTTGCCCTCCACACCACCCAGCAGATTCTCCCTGGGAACGTACAAATCCTCAAAGATGACAGGCGCCGTGTTGGACGAGCGGATGCCGAGCTTGTTCTCGTGCTTGCCGGGAACCAAGCCTGGGGTTCCCTGCTCCACGGCGAAGAAGGTGGGCCCCTCGGGCGCCATGGCCAGAACCGTGTACAGCTGCGCGTAGCCGCCGTTGGAGATGAACTGCTTGGTGCCGTTGATCTTGTAGCCCTTGATTTCGCCGTTCTCCATCACCCGCTCGGCGCGGGTACGGATGGCCGACAGCTCGCTGCCCGCCAGGGGTTCGGTCACGGCGTAGGCGACAATCAACCCTTCGTCGGCAATTCGGCGCAGCCAGTAGGTCCGCTGCTCTTCGGTGGCGCCGACCACGATAGGGTCGGTTCCGAGAAATATGGCTAGGAACGCGGTAGCCACACCCAGGTCCAGCTTGGCCATCTCCTCCGAGACTCGGTAGACGTCGTAGGCATTGCCGCCCAGGCCACCTAGCTCTTCGGGGATGAACAAGAGGTGCAGGCCGATATCAGGCCCCAGCAACTCACGGATGAGGTCCAGCGGAAAGAGGTCCTTTTCATCAAGCTCCAACCTGACCTTGAGCGGTAGCTTCTGCTTGCCGAACGAGGTCAGTGTGTCGATCAGGGTCTGGAGTGAGTCTTTGTCGAGACCTGGGTTCTTCATCAGACTTGTGCTTTCCTGGGGCCAAGTGAATCGGTTGGAAAAGGAGGGTACCCCGGCTGAAAGCCTCCGATGCTGGCACAAGCCGGGCCAAAATCAAAACCAGACGTCAGGACAGGTGCTTCGCACCCCTAGATGCACATATCTTGCCGTAATCATTTAGTTATCCTCGACGCCCCACGACACTAGGATTCCCAAGAACGCCCCCATGTGCGTTGTCGCCTACACGCCCAAGCCGCCCGATCGGTCCTGGGTGCGACCCCTGACACGCACCCCCTGCGGCCTCCGGTACGCACCAAGGAGAGCCGCCAGAGGCTCTCTGTGCCCTCCGCTCTCCCCTCTGTGTTCTCGACCCGGTGTGGATGTCTAGACGAACTCGCTCGCTCAAGTTGCGGCCGCCAGGTCAACTATTTCCACCGGCTCTCACCGCCCTCGGCCTTCTTCTTGGCCGCTTCGGCCGCCTTTTCCTTGTTCTTCTTCGCTTGGGCCGCCTTGGCCGCCGCTTGCCCCTTCTTGTCGTTCTGCTGGATCTTCTTCAGCGCAGCCGCCGCGTCCTTTTCCTGCTGCTTGCGGCGCTGCTCCTCGCAGCCCGCTGGCTCACAGTCGTTCTCGCACGCGCACTTCAGTTTCTTCGTCTTGTTACAGTGGCACTGGTCCTGGGCGTCACGGTAGCAGCCGCATTCGTTGAGGGGCGTTGCGGCTGGCGGAGGCTCAGCTTCCACCTTCGCGGCCTTCTGCTTGGCATGGCCCAAGCCTGGCGCCCAGACCAGAAGGCCGAACACTGCGATGATCGAGAGTGTGATCCGCATGGCATTCTCCTCTGCCAGGCATTATCACGTGAGCCGCAAGCCATGCAACCGTGTAGCGGCCTTGCGGCCCGCCTGCATCCATGATTGAAACAGTCGAGGGAGGAAGCCGATGATTACAAGCCTGACGACCCGTGACAAAGCCGAAGCGCGGAAGAAGGGGTTGCTGGCAGTCGGGGCCTGGGGTGGAGCGGGGCTGCTTGTCCTCACGCACTTGCCGTTGTGGTTCCCGTTGGCCGCTGCCGGCGGCGCAGGGTACCTGACCTACAAGTGGTTCGTGTTTCGTGCGAAACGCGGCATGCGGTTCTGAGCCAGAGGATTCTACGGCTCGACGAAGAGCGGAGGCCCGGAAGGACCCTTGGACTCGCCAGATGGGGAAGCGGCTTGGCTGCGTCCGACTTGGTGGAACGTCAGGGGTAGGTCCACGTGCACCCCGTTTCCTTCGAATCGCGGGAAACTCATGTTCTGAACAATATTCCGGACGCAACGCTCAGCATCAGGGGGCGCCCCGCTGACACGAACCAGGCTGGCTCGTCCCGATGGATCAGCCTCGAACGACACCGACACCATGGGGTTCTGAGCGGAGGGCGAGAAGCAGGTTGCCAACGACGACATCGTGCCCTGGATTGAAGAGTTCAACACCTCACGGCTGAGACCATTCGGATTCCCGTTGAGCGTGCCTGAGCCGCCTGAAGCGGCGGCAGGGGGCACGGCGGCGATCGGCGCTGGATCGGGTTCGAAGGCCTGGTTCTGCGGACCAGCCAGGCCGAAGCCTGGCAGCCTCCGTGGAACTTGACGTTCGCTGGCCGTGAAACGCGCGGCCACGGCCGCGCCTTGGGGAAGGCGCGGTGGCTTCCCTTTCCCAATGCCCAAGGCGTCGCATCCCGTGCTCGACCATGCCAGCGCGACCATCAGGCCAAGCGCCACTGGCTTTCCTACCAAGCTCTGTGACGACCGAGTCCGCATTCTCTCATTGTATCGGAAAGTCACGCGCGTCGCTTGACCTGGGGCGAATGCTGCCGCACATAGCCACGGCGCGTATGTGGCGAGCGGGGACGGTCGAGTCGGGGTAGTGTCTTCCCCCGATGCGCATCGGAGTCGACCTGGGCGGAACCAAGATCGAGAGCGTTGCTATCGACGATACCGGAACCGAACGCGTCCGTTTGCGCGTACCCACGCCCAGCCACAGCTACGACGAGATCATCGCCTCCATCGTGCGCCTTCTGCGCGACACAGATGCTCACGTCGGGCAGATGGGCACCGTCGGGGTTGGGATCCCCGGCGCTGTGTCTCCTGCCACCGGGCTGGTCAAGAACGCCAACACTGTGGTGCTCATCGGGCGCCCGCTTGATCGCGACCTTTCGCGTGCCCTGGGTCGGCCCGTGCGCGTAGCTAACGACGCCAACTGCTTCGCACTGTCGGAAGCCTCAGACGGGGCGGGAGCCGGCGCACGGGTGGTCTTCGGCGTCATCGTGGGCACGGGGACGGGCGGCGGCTTGGTGGTGGATGGGAAACTGCTGACCGGGCCGCATGCTATCGCGGGTGAGTGGGGGCATAATCCCCTGCCCTGGCCGCGCGACGACGAGCGGCCAGGCCCGCCCTGCTACTGCGGAAGGAGCGGTTGCATCGAGACCTTCCTGGCTGGCCCCAGTCTGACCCGCGACCATCAGCAGCACACCGGCGAAACGCGGGACGCGGGCGACATCGCCCGGCGCGCCGAAGCCGGCGACGCGCCCGCCGTGGCGAGCATGACTCGCTATGAGGACCGCATGGCGCGGGGGCTGGCGTCGGTGATCAACCTTCTCGATCCGGATGTGATTGTCTTGGGCGGCGGTCTCTCCAACATCGCGCGCCTGTATCGTGAGGTCCCGTTGCGGTTGAGCCAGTACGTCTTCTCTGACACCGTCAGCACGCCGATCGTCCCGGCCCGCCACGGCGATTCGAGCGGCGTGCGCGGAGCTGCGTGGCTGTGGCCGCTGGGAGCTTGACCGCCGATCAGGACAACTACGGCGTGCAAGCTCCGGTGGTGCACGGAGTGCCGCCGTCTGCAGATGACGACGTCATGCAGTCCAGCGAGACCACCACAGGAGAACCGCCGGTGCAGGTGATGGTCACGGTCCTGGCGGTCTGGTTGACCACGTAGGTCGCCACTGTGGCTCCGGCGGGATTCTTGATCAACATCGTCACCCCACCTGCAGTCGCCGACGACGGAGGCATCTCAATCGAGTAGCACACCGTGCCGTTTTTCTTGTAGATCTGAATCGAGGTCTGTGGCTTGAGGGTTGTCGTGTCGGCGGTGGTGGAGACAGTGACGCCGTTGGCGAAGCACCTGTAGTTGAACATGCTGGTTGGTGCGGAGGTTGGGGGCTCCGGGCAGACCGTGGGCCCGCACATGAATCCCATCTGCTCGACACAGGCGCCGTCAGGAGCGCAGTTCGCAACCAGGTCGTTGTAGCACAGCGGGACACTGCATGCGCCCGTGCCACCCGTCCCAGTGCTGGTCGCCGTTCCCGTGCCGCCCGTCCCAGTGCTGGTCGCCGTTCCCGTGCCGCTGCTAGCCGTGGCCGTCTTCGTTCCCGTGCCGCCCGTCCCGGTACCGGTCCCGGTTGTCGTAGCGCTGGTCGCGGTCATGGTCGCCGTTCCCGTGCCGCCCGTCCCAGTGCTGGTCGCCGTTCCCGTGCCGCCCGTCCCGGTACCGGTCCCGGTTGTCGTGGCGCTGGTCGCGGTCATGGTCCCACTGCCAGTGGCCGAAATCGGGGTGTAAGTGGCGGTGCTCGTCGCCGCGCCAGTGCTGTCGGGTTCGGATTGGGCGGCGTCGACCTGGCTG
>Ga0182021_10011416_pt1 | contig 10539 bp, 7 predicted proteins | sample 612E3MmetaG_FD_120493 | JGI IMG/M metagenome (GOLD analysis project Ga0182021, IMG submission 120493) | Permafrost microbial communities from Stordalen Mire, Sweden - 612E3M metaG (Illumina Assembly) | ecosystem: Environmental > Terrestrial > Soil > Wetlands > Permafrost | place: Sweden... | reverse complement strand
GACTCCCATTCTTGATAAAACTGCCTCAAATGATCGAAGGCGTCCGATTGATCCGCCAACATCACGTCGCGAATGGACGTGATGTCGATTCGTTTTGAAATCAGGTCGTACAACGGGCGCGCCCACATTTGATCACCCATGACGACTGCGCCGACGATGTGACGATCGTCGAACTGCAGCCGAATCCGATTTGCCTCCCACCGCGCATAGACCGCCCTGGCCGGTTCCAGCGAGCGCCATTGTTCGCTCTCGCCGCGCGAGAGCGTCACCAGGTCATCGTTGCGGCCGGCGCCCACTGCGCCAATGATGGTGGTAATCAACCCGGCCAGCTGCGTCACATTCATCGGCACAGTTCGCCGGTACGGCGTGGCTCCGCCCGCCATGTTAAATCCGGCCGCACGTCCCTGCGCCAGCGCACTTGACCACAGTACATCCAGCGACGATCGTCCCGTGTGCGGATCAGTCACTTGCGCCACATCACCCGCGGCGAAGACATCTGGCGCACTGGTCCGCAGATATTCGTCGACGACGATGCCGCGTTCAATTTTCAGGCCCGCCGCTTGCGCCAGTTCCAGCCGGGGGCGGACGCCAATCGCGACGGCCAGCATATCGCAGTCGATTCTTTCACCCGCGACCGTCTCCACGCCGATCAGTTTATCGCGCTTGCCAAGCGCCTGTTTGAGCTGGGTGCGAGGATGAATGATCACAGCTTCTTCACGCAGACGATCTTCGACCAGGTGCGATTCGGTTTCATCCAGCACGTTCGACCAGTATCGTCCGCTGCGCATCAAGTAATGCACCTTCACACCCCGCGCGCGCAGCCCCTCGACCAGTTCCAACGCAGTAATACCACCGCCGATGACGACAGCCGTTTTCCGGCGACCGGCCAGTTTCACGATGTGATGCAGGTCGTCCAGATTGTCCAGCTTGACGATGCCGGGCAGTTCACGGCCGGGAAAATCAGGCGGCACCGCGACCGAACCGGTCGCCAGCAACAACCGATCGTACCTTAGCGTCTTGCCGTTCACCAGTTTCACCTGATGCTGATCGGGCAGCAGGCGCTCGGCTCGTGCGGTGACGATCTGCGCCTTCAACTGCCGCCAATCTTCCGCCGTGCGCGCCATGATTTGTTTTTCAGGGATGTCGCCGCGCAGCACGTACGCCAGGCCGGGGCGCGAATAGAAACGGTGCGGCTCTTCAGCCACGAGCGTAATCGGGCTGTGCGCGTCGCGCTCGCGGATCGCCTCGGCCGCAGACTGGCCGGCAATACTTGAACCGATGATCACATATTCTGGCATAGACCAACTCACCATGCGGCACGAATCTCGCGCCGATCGGATAATTCACGGATTAGCTGTTGAACAAACCGATGCGTTCGAAGCGCAGCACGCCGCGCGGGCAACGGGTGACGCATTGTCCGCACGTCAGACAGTGCCCATCGTGAATCGGCCAGCCACGCCACGCATGCGCCCGTACGTCGATGTTGATCGGGCAATTGTAGGAGCAAATGCCGCACTGCACGCAACGGCTAGCATCAGGCACCACCTGTCCTTCAGACAGCGCGGTGTAACGGTTCAGTTCAGGATCAATGGAAGGATTTTTACTCAGCATCAGTTCCAAACCGAAGACATGATTTCATTCTGTTCTGGGTCGGCTACCGCGTGGCTTGCCACGCGGTAGTTTATTTGCCGTCGAGGCCAGCAGTCACGGTCTTCTCTGAACTCACCCGGAATTCCAGCACGTGGCTGCCGGGTGAAAGCGTCGGTGGATCATCTTTGGTAAATTCAGGAATCGAGGCTTCAGCCGGTTTGATTAACCGCCCTATCTCTGGTTAAAGCCTCGACTCCAATTGGAGAGATAGGCACTTGCCAAAGTTCATTGGATTATACACCCGGCGTACTTTCGCATCGTCAGCGTGAGCTGGCCCTGTAACTGTTGAGGCTGGCTATCCACGATTGACCGAGGCGAGCCATCCGCTCGCCGCCAGGCTGTGAAGCGCCATCATCATTCCGATGGATACTGAGGTGATGCGCGTGCGGGCTAATCCGAACAGTCTGACGAAATGGAAAGAGGAGATCACTGGGTCGCGTTATTTGCAGGCCGCACCTGATGTGTTCGAGAAGTTGGGGTATACTCCGGCGCAGCTGTAATCCTTCGGCAAACCCATCACGCACCACGCAACACGCACTACGCCGCACCGGGAGCGTAGTGTGTACTGCGTAAGGAGGCCAGCCTATGCTGCTCTATCCCCATCATCAACGCACGGTCGATCGGTTGATCGATCGCTTCAAAGATGATGCCAATACCCTCGCCCTGATCATTGGCGGATCGCTCGTCAAAGGTTACGGCAACGAAAGTTCTGATGTTGATTTCGTGCTCATTGCCACCACTGACGAATATGCGCGTCGTGAGGCCACGCGTGCCCTGACCTACTACGCCACTGATTTGTCCGATTATCCGGGCGGTTACGTCGACGGCAAGATTGTGAATGTGGCCTTTTTAGAGGAGGTGGCCGATCGGGGCAGTGAACCGGCGCGCTCGGCGTTCGAGAATGTGATCGTGGCCTACTCGCAGCTGCCGCAGTTGGCCGATCTGCTGCACTGCATCACGGCTTACCCTGAAGCCCATCACGTCGAAAAGATTCGCTCGTTTTATGCGCAGTTGCTGGCGATGCAGTGGTATGTCGGCGAGGCGGAGAAACACAACAACTGCTACTTGATGATGCACACCGTGTCCGATCTGGTGTTGTTCGGCGGCCGCTTGATTCTGGCGCACAATCGGATGTTGTATCCGTATCACAAGTGGTTTCTGCGCACGCTGCAAGATGCGCCAGCGAAGCCGGATGATCTGATGACGCTGATCGATCACTTGCTCAACGAGCCGAACAAAGCCAACGCCGATCGCTTGTGCGAGGCGATTCTGAACTTCACCGCGTGGCCCACGCCGCCCGAAGGCTGGCCGGCGCGCTTCATGGAAGATACGGAATGGGCGTGGCGCACAGGCAGCGCGGCGATTGCGGATTGGTAGTCACGATCATGTGAGGTGTCTCTTCGTTTCAAGTTCATGACCTTGGCGTTGGAAGATGTGTCAGATGAAGCACAATGCAGACCTGCGTTGTGCTTTTTTCATGGGTTACTCTTGTACTACTCATCGTCTGTCCCCTGTAACGAAACACCTGTCACTTCGTTTAACTCTGCAAGCGATTACCGCAGCAGGATCATTCGACATAGTCTGTGCAAGGGGGTGATGAGTTTAGAGCGAATTCCTAAATGGTTTACGCTCGCAGTCCGCTGCGCGTGGGTACACACCGCACTGCACGCAGTGGGTGCAAGTGTCCGCTGTTTAGCCACTGGATGTGACCATCCAGCGGGAGCAGTGGCGTAAATCAAAACGGGAACCGATCTAGTAGGCTGTGGTCCTGATCGGGTCGCAAATCTTGCAGCCAAATTGTGCACACAGACGTATAAGGAGGATCTTCATGCACGCATCTCACCAGGCCTCGTTGGAGGCTACCAGCATACATAGACGGGGGCTATGGCTCAGCGTTATAGTCGCATTGGCTTTGATCGGCCTTTCCCTGACATCGAATCCCAATGTTTGGGCGGCCAGCCGCGCCGGGGATACAGGCTCAGGTATGCCAGGCCTGAACTAATCAACGCTTATAAAACAGCTTCGCCGTGGATGGTGGCTTCCGGTCAGACCTTGACCTACACGATTCACGTTCGCAACATGAGTATGACGGATACTACAGCGCAGGTCACCGATCCGCTGCCGCCTGAAATGAATTACGTTTCGGGTTCGGTCAATCTGGGCGGCGTCTATCACGCCGGCGCGAATACACTGGCGTGGACGGCCGTCACCGTGACCAGGGGCAGTGAAGTGGTTTTGTCTTTTGCCGTAACTGCAACTGCCGTGACAACGCCAACGTTTGTGATGAACACGGCGACTATCACTGCCGGGCTTGCATCGTTCGAGCGCAGTGCGCCGGTAATGGTGATTCCAGAATCGATGGCGGCCGCTGATCTATCTCCCTCGGCGAAATATGCCGCACGTATGATGGTCACACCAGGCGATTCAGTTCCTTACGTGATTAAGCTGGTCAATCGAGGAACCCTGGCCGCGACGGTGGACGTAAGTGATCCCTTGCCGCTTGAGATGAACTACGTTCCGGCATCGGCCACCGGGGGTGGCGTGTATGATGCCGGTACGCGGACGTTATCCTGGCACAACGTTAATGTCTCTGCCTTCGGACATATGGAGTTAACGTTCGTGACGACGGCGACGACGAGCAGCGTGTCGCCTACGCTTGTCGTAAACACCGCCACGATTGCCGCCGGGTCGCAGACATTCGATCGGCGTGCCACCGTTGTGATCGTTCCTCATTCAGAAGTGCCGCCGCATCCGTTGCTGGCAGGCTCTTACAAGAAAGCCTCGCAGCGTCGAATCACGGCGGATGACACGTTGACCTACACGGTTAAACTCATTAACAGCGGCGCGGTCGATGCGCTGGTCAATGTCACCGATCCGGTGCCGCCCACGTTGAATTACGTGGAGAACAGCGCCACGAACGGTGGCATGTACGATCCAGGCACTCAAATTGTCGCGTGGGATGCCATCACCGTACCTGCGGGGAGCAGCGTGCCCCTGTCGTTTGCCGTCATGGCGACCGGCACGGTCACGCATCCGACTTTGTTGATGAACACGGCGACGATCAGCGTCACTGGTGATGGCTCGTTCAAGCGCCAGGCGCCGGTCCTGTTGATGCCCATGGCGAGCGGCGATCAGATCGCCCCGATCGTCCACAGCGTCACCATCGGCGATCAAGATGTCTTGAACAGCCCGACGACCACGCTGCATATCTCGGCCACGGACAACATCAGCGTTAGCCAGATGTTCATCCGTGAATGGCAGTTGACGGCGGTGCCTTTCCCCCACTGGAACGTCAGCCACTCGAGCGGCTGGGTGCCCTATCAGGCCGACTATCCGTGGACGCTGATGTCCAACAGTGGTGTTCATTTCGTCGGCGTGTGGGTGGCGGATGCGGCGCACAACGTTTCGGAATTGGATCACGGGGGCTTAGACTTCGCCAGCCTGGTGTTGCCTGACGCCACCGTCGAACACAAGCATGTGGTGCCGTATCTGGTTTACTATCCCGCCGGAGTTACGGTGACAGCACAGATCACTTCTACGGTTGGCGATGCCGATCTGTACGTGTGGTATCCGCATAACTTCTTCTGGTCCGATCGGAAGAGCATCAAGCCCGCGCCCGGTGCGGATATGGTGACGTTCACGACCCCGCGCGCTGGAATTTACTTATTCCTGGTGCGCGGCTTTACGGATGCGACCTATGACCTGAGCATCGAACCCGCAGGCGGCCCGCGCGCCTGGCCGGCTTCAACGGGTGATGATGATCGTAATGACGATCATCGACCGGCGATCGACCTGACTGTGCCCGACACCATTTCGGCCAAGGCCGATGAGTTGACGCTGGAGCCGTTGTTGTCGCAGAGCGGCGTCGATCCGCTCGTGACGGCTCCAACAGTGGATGGTCTCTATCAGATCTATCTGCCCGCCGTTGTCAGGTAGTACGGAGTTGAAATAGCTCGTCCCAGAAGTTAACCTGATATAGAATGTGTCACGCCCTATCCCGATCAACGTGGGTCACTGATCGAGCTGTTGTCTGTCGCGCAGGCCTTGCGAGCAGCGCCCGCCGTGACACCTTCGCCCGATTTTCGATTCGCCCGATTTTCGAGTCGATGCCCGGCAGCGGTTGATCGCTCGCCTGCCGTCACGTCGATCGCGGCGTGCCAGCCTGGTTACTGCTTTGAGCGCGTGGGGTAAGCGCTTGGTTGCCGACAAAGTCCTGTTTCTGCGTACTGCGTTCATCTTGCTTGTGGATGTGCTGTTAGGGTCGAGTGTGGTCGTTGCTTCGGTCCAGTCGCTGCCCAATGATGTGCTGTATCCGGTGAAGCGCACGATCGAGCAAGCACGCCTGGCGTTTGCGCCGGATAGCGCCAGCAGCGGCGATTTACGTTTGACGTTTGCCGCCGAGCGCCTGGATGAGGTGCAGCGTTTGATTGATCGCGATCGGGGGGCCGATGCCACCATCGCCATCGACGACTTTGCCGATCAAATGCAATCGGTCGTCTCGATCGCGCACAGCATGCCTGACACGCTTGAGCGGGCGACTCTGATCGCGCGCGTCAACGAATCAATCCAATCATCTGAGGTCGTGTTGTCCAAGACGCAAGTGCGTTTGCCGGAATCCGCGCAGGTGGCGGTAAGGCGCGCGCGCGCCGTGCTGGCCGAGCGACCGGATGATCCGCGCGGCACTCAGCCGTCGGTGGCACCACTGGTTCCGACCGAAGTGATACCCACTCGGACGGCCACGCGTCATGCGACTCCTATGCCCTCCAGAACCTTGCCGAATGTGACGCGAGACGCACCCGGCTGGCTGCCAACTCCAGTCGAACATCCTGTTGATCCACCCACACGCCAGCCTATACCGCTGCCAACTCGTCAACCAACCGTTCTGCCCACGAACCAGCCTCAACGCAGAACGTGGGTGCCGCCTACTGTTCGCACCCAGCTGCCACCCATCATGCGTCCAACTCGTCTACCGCCTTCTTTCCCGACGATTATGCCGCCACTCCCGTCGACCTTCGTGCCGCCGCAGTTCCCGACACCCGTCCCGCATTTTAGCTGGCCGGGACCCGGGCGTCAGCGCTGAACGATTCGTGGCCGTGCCAACCCCGCTTGGGTCATCACCTTCTCACGAATGGTAAGAAGACCTGCTGCGGATCGATGATGACGGCCAACCACGGCCCGATCGCGCTGTACCCTCCAGCGGCGCTAATCCGATAGTCGTTGTTGATTATCGTCGCGGTGGCGGTGATGACGAAACTCACTTGCGTGTTGGCGCTCGGCGCTAGAATGCCCACCGGCCAGCTCAGCGTTTTGCCGTTCAGCGTTCCACCATTGACGTAAACGGCATTGAGCGGGAGCACGTTCGTGATCAACACATTCGTAGCGGTGACGGGACCGCTGTTCTGTGCAGTAAGCGTGATCGTGATGGGTTCACCAGAGTGCGCCGTAGCAACCGCGCTGGCTTGAAGGGCCAACCGTGGAATGGGTGTGAGGTCAGGCAGTAGAATCTTAGACGTATACGGCTGCAAGGTCAACGTGCCGACGACCGAGTCGCCACTGAGGTCGATGTACGGTTTGCTTAACGTGAAGGTCTTGGGATTGCGGGTATCATTGTAGAACAGCTCGGCCTGAGCCAGCGTTGCAGAAACCAATTCGGTCGAATGCGTGTCTTTGCCGGACGCCGCCTTCCATTCGGCCAACGTTTTGTCGCCGCTGACGCGGATGTGTTTCGCGCGGTTGGCGTGATAGAAGCTGTTGTAATCGGAAGTGACCAGCTGTCCCGCACTGTCTGCCGATAGTGTTCCAGCGTGGTCAATCTTGCTTAACAGGATATTGCCGCTGTGATTCGAGATGCTGCTATTTCCAGTTACATCCACCTGATTGGCCCACAAGTCAGCCGCCGTGGCGTTGTTGAAGAGCGTGTTATTCTGGATGACACCCGTTGAGTTCTGATACAAGATGCCATCCGCCGTAGAGTGCGCGATGGTGTTGTTGGCCGTCGTGATGTTGGCCGAGTTCTGATCGATGTAGATGCCAAAGCCGAACTGCGCCCGAAAATTGGGATGCGTGCCATCGGTGTTGCCGATGGTGTCGGTGATGATGTTGCTCAGAATCTGGATGTCATGTACGCCGCTGCCAAAGGTGTTGATCGCGCCGCCGTCGCCTTTGGAGAAGCACGTCTGATCGAAGAAGTTGTTGGCAAACGTGCTGCTATATCCAAATATCTGGATGCCGTTGTAGCCGATATTTTCGAAGCGATTGTACTGCACGGTGAAGCCGTAACCGGAACGAGCGGGCTTATCGACGTAGATGCGTAGCCCCGCCCCGTCCTCCGTGCAGGTGCCTTCATTTCCGGTCTTACCGCAGCCCATCCCCGCTTCATTCAAGTTGGCGATAAGGCCGATGTTGCGAATGGTGTTGCCCTCGATCGTGGTCACCCGACTGGGTGTGTGAATACCAAAACTGTTTGCACCATCGATGATGTTGTTCTGAATGAGGATGTTGTTACCGCCGCGCCAGCCGTCCACTCCGGCACTTGCGCCCCACACCCAACTCCATAGATTGACGCCCGAGTCGTCCACATCCCGAATCGTGTTGTTCCGGATCGTCAGGTAACTGTTCTCGTCGGGATGCAAGTTCCTCGGCGAGACGATGCCGCTTCTGAACCAGCCGCGAATCTCAAAGTTGTCGATCACCACGTCGTGCACCTGATCGGCCAGATCGGTGCCGAGATTGATCGCGCCCCAATTGCGATCGTCGGTTTTCAGTATGACTGAACCCTCGATCGTCGAACTGTTCGGATTGGTGGTCGTGTACAGATAGACCTTACGCGCAGTCTTGTCGTAGTACCATTCGCCTTCACGATCGAGCGTACTGAGTGAATTGTTGATGAAAAAGCCCCAACCGGTACAGTCGGTCGTGTAAGGGCACGCGACATTCTCGTTCAGCGTGATCATCGAGCCGTTCTGAGCCGTGATGTCACGATTCACCATCGACCAGCGAATAACCTTGAGGTGAATCGTCGCGCCGATCCAATTGCCGGTGGGCAGAGCCATGACGGACGTCAACTGGTTGCCGCTGGGCTGCGCTGAAACGGTCATGTAGCCGCCATCCCCATTATCCAGATTCGGCCAGCGACCCATCGTCAAGCGCTGCTCGTTGCGGAAGAGTTGATTGATGCCGTTGGGAAAAGTGGCGGCGGATACCGTTGCCATATAGATATTGCCGGAATAGACCGACCAACTGCCGATCGGTTGTGTGCCGGACATGATCGGTTTGTTGGCGCAATCGCTCGTGGGGTACGAGCCATAGGTGATCGGGTTGCCGGATGCGCCGGACTTCGTCACCATCAGCATCTCGCCGCGCCACACATCGCCGCACTTGAACAAGACCTTATCGCCCGCTTGCAAGTTCAACGCATTCACTTTGCCAATCGTCTTGAACGGCGTCGAGGTGGTAAGACCGTTGTTGGCATCCAACCCATCGGTCATGGAAACGTAGTAGGTGGTGTTGGCCGCTCGGGCGGGCAGGGCGGCGCTGAAGAACGATACGCACAGACCGATGATCAATAGACAACGCAGAACGGGATTCATGGCAGATCCTTTCACAGAGAAATTCATAGCAGGAGTCGAGGCTTGCTTCGTAACACTCTGATTGTGATGCACTCGCGGCTAAAAATGAATGGTACATTAGTGGGATGTCGCACAATCTACAAACGCAATTCTTACCTTGCGCGACAAGATTACATGATAGAATCGATCACGGGGATGCTGACAAACCATGAAACGCGCTGCGTGATCCTCATCAGTCACAATTAGCCCTTCATGATTTCTTGGCAAGTGCAGTAGCGGTGTCGTAATATGCTCTAATTGCAGAGCTGGTTTGCGATATCGTTCAATAACAGCATAGGGAGGAAACATGAAACCGCGTTGGTCCGTGTTGGTCTGTCTCTTCGTCATAGCTGGTCTGTGGCTGGCTCCCGCCAGCGTGATCGGTATCGTCGCTGCGAGTCCTCAGAGTGCCACCAGTGTTTCTGCCTCACGCGTCTCGGCGTCCCCCGGCGCGCCGCTGTCTCAACCCAATATGCCGCAGGATGTGCCTGACACGTTGGTCGCCAGCGGCGTTTCTGATTACACCATCGCCTCGCCCAAATTGTTCTGGCACACGGGTCCTGCGTCCTGTCCACCGCATGGCCCCACTACACCCACGGATAACTTCATCGACCAAATTAGCCGTGTCGCCATTCAGGGCAGCTTGCCGCGGCAACTGTATTTCCAGCAGTTGGTCTGTGACGGTCTTGCCGGGCGCATGACCTCCACCAACATGGTGGCCGATAGCAAGTACGTTTACTTCACCAAATCCGATGGATTGTATCGCCTATCGGTGAACGCGAATGTGGGTGACGCGCCGGAACTGGTGAACGCCCTCGTGTATGGCTACGCCGAGTTGGCGATCGACACTGACCACGTCTTCGTGCTCATGTTCAACAACGACAATACCGGCACCATCGACATGGTGAACAAATCGAATAACCAGCGGGTCTTTCTGACCAATACCGGCACCTATCCGGGAGCGCTTCAGGTCAGTTACGCCTACGACTTTCTCACCAACAGTGAGGGCTATTACCTCTACTGGCTGCAGGGCGGTTCGATTCACCGGCACGATCTGAACACCGGCACAGAAATATCCATCAACCCCGGCGGCGGTGCCTACGTCACGACCTATTATGCCGAGGGCGGACGATCCTTCAGCAGCTGCGGCATTATTTGTTCTTTCGGCACCAGCGACCTAGTCTACATGAGCACGGGGTCGCAGGTGAAGTATTACAACAATCGGACGGGCGCTTTTAGCGCCGTCATTTACGACGCCGGCGCCGACACGATCTATAGTCTG
>Ga0182021_10011415_pt1 | contig 10539 bp, 8 predicted proteins | sample 612E3MmetaG_FD_120493 | JGI IMG/M metagenome (GOLD analysis project Ga0182021, IMG submission 120493) | Permafrost microbial communities from Stordalen Mire, Sweden - 612E3M metaG (Illumina Assembly) | ecosystem: Environmental > Terrestrial > Soil > Wetlands > Permafrost | place: Sweden... | reverse complement strand
GCCGGAGTACTCGCCCACAAGGCGGCCGCCGTCTGCCGTCAGGCCCATGAACGCCAATGCCTCCCGGATGCGCGTCTGCTGCTCGCGATGTGGCAGGTCATAGAGTTTGGCGAAGATGAGCAAGTTCTCGTAACCGGTGAGCGAACCGTCCACGGAGACCGCCTGCGGCACATAACCGATGGCACGGCGAACGCCCACCGCTTGGGTGGTAATGGAGAAACCGGCTACCCGTGCCTCGCCTGAGGAAGGGGGCAAAAGCGTCGTGAGCATCTTGATTGTGGTGGTCTTGCCGGCCCCGTTCGAGCCGAGCAAGCCGAAGACTTCACCAGCGTTGACCGAAAGGGTCAGCGAATCGACCGCCGTGAAAGCGCCGAAACGGCGGGTAAGGGCCTTGATTTCCAGTACGGTGTCGCTCATAGAAGAAACCTCACGGCTTGTCTCCCGGGATCTGATGTTGCTCTCCGTTCTTCTGCTTCCAAACTTCGAAGGTCATTCTTGGAATGCGGAAAGAAGCGTCTTTCGTTCACTCGTGTGCCACCTGCTGTTGACATTCATTGCCGGGCCGGCGTCCGCCACCTGATCTATTCCTTCCACCACTCTTTCCTTGGGGCTCACTGTACCAGCATGACTATGGCCGCCCGCTTCATTGTCAGACTCGGTTTGACGGTCCAGCGAGTCACGTACGATATAACCGCTTCTTGTCAGAAGTTTGGAAATCCTGTGACGGCTCAGGCTCAGGATCGAATCATCGTGAGAATCATCTTGAATTGTTTCAACGCCTTGAGTGCATGCGGCTGCTGCGCAGGCATGAGAATCATCTCCCCGGAATGCACGCGATGCGGCTTGCCGGCGATGCTGACTTCCACCTCACCTTCGAGCACATGCACGAGAGCATCGAACGGGGCCATGTGCTCACTCAGGCCTTGCCCTTCGTCGAACGCGAAGATTGTCACGTTCCCGGTTGGCTTCTTGACAATCTCGCGGCTGACAACGGAGCCATCCTGGTAGTGTACCAAATCGGCGGCCTTCGCAACGTCACCGCCGGAGAGTCCTTTGGGTTTGGATGGAATTTCCGGTTCCATAACTCTCCTTTTCCCATTGATCGTCAGGATGCGAGGGCGAGCCGGCTTCATGGAGGGCTCGTTTGCCATTCGGCAATCCGCCGCTCTTTACGCAATCCTCTTAAAGTCGATAAATCCACGCTCCACATCCGTGCTGACCAATTGCACGCGAAGCCGATGGCCGACGTCCAGGCCTTCGGAACCGCTCTCCAGTCTTCCTTCAACAGGCGGTTGGAGAAGACGGACCCACGTGCCTTTGTCTGACGCGCCGGTGACGATGGCATCGAACTGCTCCCCAATCCTGTTTTCCAGCAGAATTGCCGCCGCTGATTTTGTGACCTGCCGTTCAACCTTTTTCGCTGCGTCTTCCGCTTCGGTGCAGTGCGTGGCGAGCGTTTCCAATTCGTCATTCCCGTAGGGCTGGGAACCCCCCGCCATTGCCCCTTTCAGCAACCGCTGCGTCATCAGATCGGGGTATCGGCGGTTCGGGGCGGTGGAGTGAGAATAGTCCTTGACCGCAAGACCGAAGTGACCGGCGACGCTTCCGCCCGGAAGTTCGACGACGTATTCACCGGCTCCCAGGAGTTTGATGACGCTGAGAGAGAGATCGGGGAAGCGGAGAGGATCAGCGGCTTTCGCAGAGAGCAGAAATTGCTCCAGGGCCTTTGCGTCGGGTTCCTTGGGCAACGTTGAGCCCCGCTCTGCGGCAAGTTCGACAATCCGGTCCCAGCGTTTGGGTACGCGAACGACGCGCCGCAGCGACGGCAACTTCTTGGACGCGAGGTATCGTGCGCTCACGCCGTTGGCGGCGATCATGAAGTCTTCAATAATGTCCTTGGCCCTGTTCTTTGTGTCGGCTTCCAGGTCCTTCAGCTCGTCACCATCGAAGACCGGACGAGCTTCGATTGTTTCGAGATCAAGCGCGCCGTGCAGGTGTCGGAGCGCCTTCAGTTTCTGGGCTACGCGGTCCTGGAGCCGGAGATTCTCGTCGAGGCCATTGACCGCGCCGATTGCTTGTGGCATCGGCCCGGTACCCTCCAGCCAGCCTGCAACGCTGTTGTAGGCAAGTTTCGCACGATTACGCACTGTCGCTTGATAGAGATCCGAGCTCTGAAGAGATCCATCCCCGGCGAGAACAAATTCAATGACGACGGCCTGGCGGTCCGATTCGCCGTTAAGAGAGGTAAGATCCGTGGAGAGTTTCTCGGGAAGCATGGGAAAAGTCTCGGCGACAGTGTATACCGATGTGGTGTTTTGCCGCGCATGATCGTCAAGTGCCGACCGCTTTTTGACCACTGCGTCAACGTCGGCAATGGCGACAAGGACCTTGGCGGCCCCGTCCGGCAAAGCTTCGGCAACGGTAAGCTGGTCCAGATCGCGCGAATCATCGTTGTCGATGGAACACCAGAGGAGGTTCCTGAGATCACGCGTCGATTCTTCCGTTCGCACCGCCGGCCCGTGGATTCCGTCGAGCTCGGCGAGCGCCTGGGGCGGAAAATCCGGAACAAGTCCCCGTTCAAGCATCGCCCGGTGGGCGATTCTCTGCAAGATGGAGCGGTGCTGCCGGTCGTCTGGGTCCGTCATAGTTTCACCAGTCTGTAAAAGATTCTCTTTGTCAGCTCCGCCGCGAGTACGTAGATCACGATGACTCCTCCTATGAGCAACGGGAACAGGAGTGGCAGCCGGGTGAATCCGAGTATCTCCCCAAGAGCTGTGTACGGCAGGAGCAGCGTCGCGACAACCACCATGATGGTGGTCGCCAACAGGTATTTTGACGGCCTGCTTCGGAAGAACGGTTTCCGGCTTCGTATGACCAGCACAATGAGCGACGCCGAAACCACGGACTCCAGAAACCAGCCGGTTCTGAACTGGTCCACCGTTGCGTGGAGGATGAACAGAAGGACGCCGAAGGTGAGATAGTCAAAGACCGAACTCACCATGCCGAAGGTGATCATATACTTGCGAATTGCCTTGATGTCCCAGCGCCGGGGATAATCAATCATTTCCTGGTCCACCCTGTCGGTGGCGATCGTCATCTCCGGGAAATCGGTCATGAGATTGGTGAGCAGAATCTGCTTGGGCAGCAATGGGAGGAACGGGAGAAAGAGCGATGCGCCGGCCATGCTGAACATATTGCCGAAATTGGCGCTTGTGGCCATGAACACATACTTCAGCGTATTGGCAAAGGTCGCTCTCCCTTCACGCACCCCCTCCACCAGAACGCCAAGGTCTTTTTCGAGCAGCACGATATCGGCGGCATCTTTGGCAACGTCCACGGCGCCATCAACCGAGATGCCGACATCAGCCGCATGAAGCGCCGAGGCATCATTGATGCCGTCCCCCATGTAGCCGACGACATTACCCGCCTTCCTCAGGGCAAGGATAATGCGCTCTTTCTGATTTGGTTCGATCTCGGCGAACACTTCCACGTCAACAACACGATTGAGCAATGCTCCATCACTCATCTGGCGGAGCTCCGGGCCCGTAAGAATCCCTGTCTTTGACAACCCCATCTGTTGACTGACGTTCGCTGCCACAAGACGATTGTCTCCCGTGATGATCTTGAGCGAAACTCCGAGGCCTTTCAGACTGGCAATTGTCTCGATGATATTGGGTTTGGGCGGATCAAAAAAGACGAGGAATCCCAGAAACGTCATGCCTGCTTCATCGTCCTTGCCTATGCGTGACACGGTTCCCATGTTCTTGGAGGCAACGCCAAGCGTACGGAAGCCCCTGGTACTAAAATCCTCAAAATGCTGCTGGATCCGTTCCTGCGCCGCGGCAATGTCGACGATCTTCCCTCCGGTCATTTCCACTGATCGGCAGACAGCGAGCACATTCGGGAGCGCGCCTTTGGTTATCATCAGGTGCGCGCCCTCGTGGGATACAAGGATGCTCAATCGCTTGCGCAGGAAATCATAGGGGATCTCGTCCTCCTTTGGGTAGCCTGACGCGTCAAACGGACGATAGTTCCGGATGGCTTCATCGATCGGATTCGTGAACCCTGTTTCGTACAGCGCGTTGAGATAGGAATGGAAGAGGACGTTGTCGCTCGGGGCCCCGTCCACATCAACGGCGGACTGCAAATGGACGATCCCCTCGGTCAGCGTGCCGGTTTTATCGGAGCAGATGACGTTCATGCTGCCATAGTTCTCGATCGACGCAAGGCGTTTGACAATCACCTTGTGTTGCGCCATCCGTTTGGCGCCATGCGCAAGGTTGATGCTGATGATCGCGGGCAGCAATTGTGGGGTCAGTCCGACGGCGAGTGCCAGAGAAAAGAGAAAGGAATCAAGGGCTGGACGTGCCAACAAGACGTTGATGGCAAAGATCGCGACCACCAGAAGCAGCGTGACCTCCATGAGGAAATAGCCGAATCGCCGTATGCCGCGCTCAAATTCCGTTTCCTGTGGTCTGAGTTTTAGCCGATCGGAGACCTTGCCGAACTCTGTTTCCCTGCCCGTGCAGACCACGAGTGCTCTTGCAGTGCCGCTCACCACATGCGTCCCCATCCACAGGGCGTTCGTGCGCTGACCTAGCGGCGTTTCCGCAGGCAGCAACGCAACGGCCTTTTCCACAGGGTACGTTTCACCCGTCAATGTTGCCTCATCGACGAAGAGATCCTTGGACACCTGGATCAGGCAATCTCCCGGGACGACATCTCCGGCGTTCAAAACAACGATATCTCCGGGCACAATCTCCTCGACGGGGACGTCTTGGGGACTTCCATCGCGAAGCACGGAAGCCTTGATCTGCACAATGGCGAGCAACTTCTCCACAGCGTTCTTCGCACCGCGCTCCTGCCAGAACCCGAGGAGGCCGCTGACGAGGACGATGGTAACAATAATGAACGCATCGACGGGGTCGTGCAAGAAGAAGGATAACCCGGTCGCAAACAACAGGATGAGGATGATCGGACTCTTGAATTGGCCAAGGAGCAGCGCAAATGTATCTGATCGCTTCGGGGGCCTCAGGAGATTCGAGCCAAAGCGTCTCAGTCGTTCCCTGGCTTCTTCCCCGGCCAATCCATTCTCCGCCGTCTGGAGCTGTTTCAGCATTTCCGTGGCGGGGACGCTCCAAAAGTCCGAATGCTGTTCTTCCATTCAGGATCTATCCGCGGTGGTGAAAAGGGGCAGAGTAATGAACGAGCTTCATGGCAGTATTCGTCGACGGAGCTTCTGCATCAAAATACGTCTTGTCCGGGAATAACTCAACCACTCGTCACATCAAACTCACAAAGGCCGCAAGTCCGGATATGATGAGCAAGACGCCCGAAATCGTATTGACCCATCTGAATCCACCCGACTTCAGCCTCTTTCTGAAAAATACGGCAACGTACCCCAGGGCAAGAAACCACAAACATGAACCCAAAAACACTCCGAGGACAAGAAGGCACGCTGAAACGAACGTAATCGTGTGTCCCAGTCCGAAGGCAGCGAACACAGCAACGAAGGCAAAGACAGTCACCGGATTGGTAAGTGCGAGAATAAGGGTGGAGACGTACGATCCAAACAGTCCTTTGAGGTTGAAAGGGAGTATCGGATCCTTGAGCTTGACACGAAATGTTCTTATCCCAAGAAACAAGAGTAATGCCCCCCCGATCAGACGCACCCAAAAATGCTCCCTGGCGATTGCATCCGAAACAAACGTAAGGCCGAACGCGGCGATACTGCCATACAGCGCATCTGCTGTTGCAGCCCCAAGCCCGACGATCAGGCCGCGTGAGGGGCCCTCCGCCAGTGTCTTGCGGATGCACATTATTCCGGCCGGCCCAATAGGCACCGCCATTGCGAACCCGATAATCAGGCCCTTCAAGAAAAAAACCAGCTCCATATCCTTATCTACCCATGAACTTGTGGCAGTTGAGGCAGCGAGGAAGATGTTTCCGGCGCAACAAGGCGTCCACGTTCATGCCCGTTCCGGCTGTGACAACATCTCCACGCTGGATCGCCATTCTGGCGGCAGAATGCCTTCTTCGTTCATACCATTTCAGAAACCCCACAGCAGCCAACTCTTCTTTGCCTTCTCCATCAGTATCCTGAATCCCGCTGATCCTTCTTTCAAATTGACAAGCGTAGAATCGAATTTTTGCGCGTCGGACGGGTTCATGAGCAATCTTCCAATCGTTCCCTTCCCGGATTGTATGCTCCCCGTAATTTCGGACAAATCATCGGTGATCTTGGACGTATTATCAATGGTTGTCTTCAACGAAATGAGTATGTCGTCCATATTGATGGGCTGGACTGTTCCAAGAGTATCGTTGTCTTCGATTTCCGCTTGTCCGCCTGTTCCGGGAGTTATGATGAGGACGCGATTCCCCATCAGTCCTTCCGAGCCGATACCTGCGACCGCATTCTTTTTTATGAACTTCCGGGTGTCTTCCCCGATGAGGACTTCCACCCGGGCGGAGCTATCGCTGGCGATGCGGATATCCTCCACAGTCCCCACGTTAATTCCCGAGAACCGTACGTTATTGCCAGCCTGGAGTCCGGCGACGTCTTTGAATACGCCGCTGACGCGAAAAGTCTTTCTGAAGAGTTGCTGTTTCTCGCCGATAAAATATATCCCTACGATGAATACTGCTATACCAAGGGAAACAAATACCCCCAGCCTGATGTTATGACCCGCGTCTTTTTTCATATGCATCGGTCACGCAAGATGTCTGATGAATTATTCAAAGAATGATCGTATCCATTCATCTGCCGACTTCTTGAGATCGGCATATGATCCTTCTGCGACACATACCCCGTCTTTCATAATGATAATACGGTTTGCCGTACGCCGGGCGCAGTCAATGTCATGCGTGATAATGATGGAAGAAGTACCATACGTTTGTTGCACTTCCAGAATGAGGTTACTTATTTCCTTTGATGTAATGGGATCCAAACCGGCCGTTGGCTCATCATAGAGCATTATTTCCGGTTTGAGAATCAGCGTTCGGGCCAATCCTAATCTCTTGCGCATGCCGCCGGAGAGTTCCAAGGGAGTCTTGTCAATTGCTTCTGCAAGGCCTACATTCTGCAATGCCTCTCGTACCAGCGACTCCATCTCTTCTTTTGGTATTGGTTGTTGTTGCCTGTTGAGCGGGAATTCAAGATTTTCCCTCACCGTCATGGAATCATAGAGGGCGCTGCTTTGAAAGAGGAAGCCTATCTTTTTGCGTATGTCCATCAACTTCTTTTCGTCGAGGTCGGCAACATTCTGCCCGAATAGGAAAAGATTACCTTCATCACAATCGACCAATCCCACGACGCATTTAATCAGTACTGATTTGCCTGTTCCGGACTTCCCCAACAGAACGAGGTTCTCTCCTTTTTTCAGCACGAGATCGATGCCCCGCAGCACGTGATTATCCCCGAATGATTTCTCAAGATGCTCCATGGCAACAACGACATGATCGTCCTGATGATGAGCATGTTCGGTGACGGCGGCAGCTTCGATCGCAGACATTCTCCTCGTTGCTCGATCTAGTTTTGGAACAAACTGGTGATTTGCACCGCTATCATATCGATGATGAACACCATGAGCGAGGCGAATACCACGGCTGCGTTGGCCGCTTTTCCAACTCCCTCTGTCCCCTTGTTTGCATTGTATCCTTCATAGCACCCTATGATGCCAACGGCAAACCCGAAGAAGAAGGTCTTGACGAACGCCGGGAGCAGGTCCTTATATTCGAGACTTTGAAATATCTGCGAGAAATACAGGTAAGCACTTACATGTCCATTCAGGTTCACGGCGACATATGATCCGAACAATCCGATGGCGTCCGAGAGAATGACCAGGATCGGAAGCATCAGTGTGGCGGAGAGCACCCTGGTGACGACGAGATATTTGAACGGATTGGTGCCTGAGACCTGCATCGCGTCAATTTGTTCGGTGACATTCATTGACGCAAGCTCTGCCCCGATTCCCGATCCGACTTTTCCGGCGAAGATCAACGCAGTGATAGCAGGTCCTATTTCACGTATGATCGAAACTGCTACCATCGCCGGCAGCCACGCTTCCGCCCCAAACTTCGCCAGGGTGGGTCGTGACTGAATGGTAAGCACAAGTCCAATGATAAATCCCGTAATGCCAACCAGGGGGAAAGATTTGTAACCGATCAGAAAGGACTGTTTTGCCAGCTCATGAAACTCGTAGGGCGGACGAAACACTTCTTTGAAAAAACGTAACGTAAATATGGTCAACGAAGATACTTTGAGAAAAAATGCACCCATTCGTGAAACAGGAATAGCCTCTGGCAATCCCTTCGGAGCGATATCTCCCTCGAGGTGGCTGTTTTGGGACTGGTGCGGGGTCAATTGGGACACTATCCTTCTGATTATCCGCTGTTTTTCCTTTGGGCTGCCGTTTTCCAAAGGCCCTCTCTCTTCCTGCGATTGCTGCATCCAGGGGAGCTGCCGCCGTCGCTATTCACGTGCAAGCGCTTCAATGGGGTCGAGTTGTGCGGCTTTTCTTGCCGGGAGATAGCCAAAGACGATGCCGGTCAGAAAGGCACACGCAAAGGCAATGGCTATCGGTGCGACGGTGAAAATCACGCGCCAGCCCGCTATCGCAGAGGTGGCCAAACCGCCGCCAAGTCCGGCGACGATACCCGCCAGGCCGCCGATAAAGCAGACCATCACGGCCTCGGTGAGAAACTGAAACAACACGTCGAAGCTGCGTGCGCCAATCGCCATGCGGATGCCGATTTCGCGCGTCCGTTCGGTCACTGAGACAAGCATGATGTTCATAACGCCAATGCCGCCGACAACGAGCGAGATCACCGCGATCGCCGCCAGCAGATAGGTGAGCGTGTTCTGCGTCTCATCGGCCGTTTCGATGGTGGTGGCCATGTTCCGAATGTTAAAGTCTTCCTTGCCATGTCGTTTCATCAGCAGCGTATGGAGACCATCCTGCACCACGTCCATGTCCGCCCCCGGCTTCACTCTCACGACGATATCGTTGAAAAAGCGCTGCCCGAAGATCCGCGCTCCCGCCGTTGTGTAAGGGAGCCAGACGGAGTTATCCATATCGTTTCCCCGTTGGTCCAGGCCTTTGCTGCTCAATACACCAATGACCAGGAAAGGCGCGCTGCCGATGAGCACATACTGGCCCACCGGATTCATGTCCTGGGGGAAGAGGTTCTTGACCACGGTCTGGCCGAGTACAACGACCTGGGAATAGCGTTTCACGTGTTCCGCCGAGAAGAAGACGCCGGACTGCGGCGGCCAATCGTGCACCTCCGGAAAGTGCTCGCCGGTTCCAACGGCAGTGACGATCAAGTCCTGATTGCCCAAGCGAAGAAGCGAAGACATATTTGTTTCCGGAATTGCCATGGCGACGCCAGGCACGCCGCCGATCGATGGCAGATCTTCAGGCAGAAAACTGGTCACGATATTGGCTGAGGCGCGAACAGCGGGCGGGCCGCGCATGATCGTCAACAGGTCGGTGCCCATGGCCTGAATGCGCTCAACGACGTCCTGCTTCGCGCCGTTGCCGATCGCCATCAGCGCGACTACGGAGGCGACGCCGATGATGATTCCCAGCATGGTCAGCAGGGTCCGCAGCCGATTGTGTACCAGTGAACGCAGCGCCATTTTCAGGGATTCGGCGAGGACCGCCGCACTCTGGTTGGCAACCTTTTCCACTTCGGCCGTTTGCGTCTGATGAGCCGCCTCCCCTTTTCGCTGCAGCTCGTCGGATGTGATACGCCCGTCGGCAATGCGCACGAGGCGGTGCGCGTACGCGGAGATGTCGCTGTCGTGGGTCACCACGATGATTGTGTGCCCTTGCCCGTGCAGCTTCTCCAGAATTGCCATGACCTCTTTGCCGCCCTGACTGTCCAGCGCTCCCGTCGGCTCATCAGCCAGGATGACCGGCCCGCCGTTCATGAGCGCGCGGGCAATGCTGACGCGTTGTTGCTGGCCGCCGGAAAGTTGGCTGGGTTGGTGTTCCAGCCGGTCGCCGAGCCCGAGTTCACGCAACAAGTCGCTTGCGTGCGTTACTCGCTGTGCCTTTTCCATGCCGCGGTAGACAGCGGGAATTTCCGCATTTTCGATGGCATTCAAATCGGACATCAGGTTATAGCGCTGAAAGATGAAGCCGAAGGTATCGCGCCGCAGTGCTGCAAGCGCATCCCCGTTGAGACTGGCAACATCGACGCCGCGGATGGAGTACCTGCCGCTCGACGGCCTGTCAAGACAGCCGATGATGTTCATGAGCGTGGATTTGCCCGACCCGGATGCGCCCATAATGGCGACGAATTCGCCGCTCTGAATCGCCAGACTGACCTCTTTGAGCACAGTCAGCGGCTCGCCGCCCGAGGTGTAGGTGCGGCTAACAGCATTCAGTTCGAGCAGTGGCGGCGACATCACAGGCCTTTCCGGGCGCTCAGCGCGCTCGCTGTTGCGTTGCCCTGTGCCGTGATTTCGCCGATGACGACCTCTTCCTTCTCCTTGAGGCCAGACCTCACCTCCGCTGAGATTTCGCTCTTGAT
>Ga0182021_10011414_pt1 | contig 10540 bp, 12 predicted proteins | sample 612E3MmetaG_FD_120493 | JGI IMG/M metagenome (GOLD analysis project Ga0182021, IMG submission 120493) | Permafrost microbial communities from Stordalen Mire, Sweden - 612E3M metaG (Illumina Assembly) | ecosystem: Environmental > Terrestrial > Soil > Wetlands > Permafrost | place: Sweden... | reverse complement strand
GTAAAAACATAATGTTTCATTTCAAACCAATCGATTATATCCCACCACCACAAGTAGTAAAGAATGCCGTACCCTCCGAAGAAGAGAACGGGAATGAGAACTCCAAACCGGCGGGGATCAAAGAAGAACAACATGAGAAATGAAAGTCCAAGGGCAAGAGCGAATGTCGCAGGCATATTCCATGGTACAAAATCTATGAGCACAAATTTGTGAGCAATCATAGCAATACTCATAAAAAATAGAAGGCTTCCCCAAAAGACTACTCCGCGCCGTCGTGTGATAAAAGCTTGTACAACCGTTACAACGCCAACCACGCCTAAGCAGATCCAGAGAATCATCCCCCAACTGTGGTGGTAGAGATGCAATTTATTTAAAATAAGGCCGGCACCAAGGAGAATGAGAAAAATACCGAAGATGGATAGTCCCGTATGTTTCTTTTGTAAAGTCGGTTCCATAGATTCCTCACTATTGTTCGTTCTGATGTGGCTGACCTGCCGGAACAATGAGATACATTAAAAAGTAGAGAATAATTCCCATGCCAACTGAAAAGACTGTAAAGAGTGCATACGCAACGCGAAGGAGTGTGGAATCAATGCCAAAATACTCTCCTGCTCCTCCACAAATTCCAAACACTTTTTTATCGGTGAGAGAACGGCGAAACACTTTAGGATTTATTGTATTTTCCGCCGGAGCTGCCGGTGGTGGCATCTGATTCTCCGATGATTGTTCTTGTTCGATTGATACAGCCGGCTGCGATGGAATCACCGGCAATTCTGTTCGTTTTATTAAAAGATATATACCTGTTAAAATAAGAATTCCGGGAAACACAAATTCCCACGACATATCCCAAAATCTGCAAAACGAAAAAATCTCAAGATTATCGAGCAAAAGAATGATGCCTACGACTACAAACAGGAATCCGAAAATTCGCCCTGCAGTGAAATCTGATTTCACAGAAGGAGAAGGCGAATCACCTGCTGTTATCTTTTTTTCAGGGATGATGAAGACCGCAAGGATATAAAGAATAATTCCGGAACCACCGAGAAGTGTCAGAAGAACCCAGACAAGCCGAACAATGGTTGTGTCTATATTGAAATATTCTGCAAGTCCTCCGCAGACTCCGGCAAAAACCTTGTTTGTCTGACTTCGATAAAGGCGGCGTTGTTGTTCTGTCATGTGAGTCTCCTTATTCTGCTTTCTCTTCCATACGGAGTGAAAACGCAAAGGTTGCAACACATGCCCAAAATAGGCAAAATCCCGATTCCGCTGCTGCAGAACCGGGATTTCAAATCCATGTCCAATATTCTTGGAATATCAGACTTCCATAATTTCTTTTTCTTTCAAAGCGAGGAGGCTGTCGATATCTTTTGTAAATTTATCGGTCAGTTTTTGAACTTCTTGTTCACCGCGTTTCCGTTCATCTTCCGGCATGTGATCGCCTTTTTCTGCTTTCTTAAAATGCTCGATAGCGTCACGACGTACATTCCGGATTGCAATCTTGCCGTCTTCACCAAACTTTTTTATAAGTTTCACCAATTCACGACGGCGTTCCTCATTCAGCGGTGGAATAGGAACGCGTATGACTGTCCCATCACTCGAGGGATTCAAGCCAATGTTCGCTTGAAGAATTGCTTTTTCAATCAAAGGGATAACGCCTTTTTCCCAAGGCTGCACAGCAATCGTATGCACATCAGGCGTGCTGACACTGGCAATTTTATTCAGTGAAGTCATGGTGCCGTAATAATCGACTTTGACTCCATCGAGCAATACAGTCGTTGCTTTTCCTGTGCGGATTTTAATGAGCTCTTCGCGCACAACTTCCACGGCTTTTTTCATTCTGTCATCTGCTTGCTTAAGGATTTCTTTTGAGTTTGTCATAGACATTCCATCAATTAGTGATAGGATGAATGATGGTACGACTTTTATGCCGAGAGTTCAACTACTTTTGAACCGACTGCTTCTCCGGAGACTACACGCTTCAAATTGCCGGGGATGTTCATATTAAAAACGACAAGAGGAAGCTTGTTTTCCTTGGAAAGCGTTATCGCCGTTAGATCCATGATACGAAGGTCTTTTTTTAACACATCTGCATAAGAAATTTCGGGAAAACGGATTGCCTTGGAATTTTTTTCCGGGTCAGAATCATACACACCGTCCACACGTGTTCCTTTAATAATGACATTCGCTTCAATTTCAATTGCACGCAGCACGGCTGCCGTGTCAGTAGTAAAGTACGGATTTCCTGTGCCAGCAGCAAAAATGACGATACGCCCTTTTTCCAAATGCCGAATTGCTCTGCGGCGGATAAACGGTTCGGCAATTCGTTCCATATTGATAGCACTTAAGCAACGAGTCTTCAGCCCTTGGTGTTCCAGCGAGTTTTGGAGTGCCAATGCATTGATAACAGTCGCCAGCATGCCCATATGATCACCGGTCACTTTATCGATGCCGTCGGTGGAACTCTCCATGCCGCGATAAATGTTACCGCCGCCAATGACGATGCCGATTTGCACATTGAGCTTGCTGACAGAAGCAATCTCTTCGGAGTAGCGCGTAACCACTTTGGGGTCAATTCCGTAATCGCGATCGCCCATGAGCGACTCGCCGCTGAGTTTCAATAATATTCGTTTATATTTGATTTTTTTCATAGTTCGACACTCACAAAAAAAATCCCGAAATGTTTTCGGGATTCTAGATTTTAGCTTGTTTCGCCAAGATGGTAACGAAGAAATCGGCGAACAGAAATTTTCTCGCCAACCTTTGCTGTTTCTTCATCAATAATATCTTTAATTGTTTTTCCGGAATCCTTAATAAAACTCTGTTCTAGCAACACAACTTCCTGATAGAATTTATCGAGGCGTCCCTGAGAAATCTTTTCCGCTATTTGTGCCGGTTTTCCTTCGTTCTGTGCCTGTATTTTATAAATTTCAAGTTCTTTTTCGATAACAGACTGTGGAATTTGTTCCCGCAATACATACTGCGGAGTCATTGCAGCAATCTGCATGGCGATATCATGCGCAAGCTGTTTAAAACCTGGCGTCTTTGCGACAAAATCCGTCTCACAATTTAATTCGACCATTGCACCGATACGCCCGCCGGCATGGATGTACGCTTCCACCACGCCCTGGTTTGTCTCCTTGTCAGCACGCTTCGCAGCAACTGCCGCGCCTTTTTTCCGAAGATATTCAATCGCTTGTTCGATATCGCCTTTTGTTTCTGCCAATGCCCTCTTACAATCCATCATGCCCGCACCGGTTTTATCTCGAAGTTTTTTTACTACTTCACTTGTAATCTCTGCCATGGTATATACTTCCTTCTTTCTATTACTTTTTCTCTGCAGCTGCCGCTTCTGATGTTGCTTGCTCTTCGGCTGCTGCCTGTTGTTTTGCAGATGCACGTTCATGGCCGTCAAGAACCGCATCGGCAATGGCTTTCGTGATCAATTGAACTGACTTGAGTGCGTCATCATTTGCCGGGATGGGATAGTCGATGGGATCAGGATCGGTATTTGTGTCGACAATAGCAACTATCGGAACTCCAAGGCGTTTCGCTTCCTTTACAGCAATGGCTTCTTTTTTAATATCCACTACAAATACTATACCGGGTAATCGCGACATCTCAACGACACCTGACAGTACTGCTTGAAGTTTATCACGTTCACGAGTTAAGAACAGCCGTTCTTTCTTCGTGATGTTTTCAAAGGTGCCATCTGTTTCCATTTTTTCAATATTCGTGAGGCGCTTGACACTCTTGCGGATAGTGCTGAAGTTCGTCAGCATACCGCCAAGCCAGCGTTCCGTCACATAATGTGCGCGGCAACGTTGTGCTTCCTGTTTCATCACATCGCTTGCCTGCAGCTTCGTTCCGACAAAGAGCGGCTTCTTGCCTTCAGCAACGGAGTTCGAAACAGCATTGCACGCAGCTTCAAGCATTTCTTGGGTTTTTTTCAAATCGATGATATGAATCCCATTACGCTCCATAAAAATGTAGGGCTTCATTTTGGGATTCCAACGGCGTGTGAGGTGTCCGAAATGGGCACCAGCTTGAAGCAATGCATCGAGTTCAACACGAGGCATAAAAAAGTTCCTTTCAGTTAAGCTGCTATTCTCGTCATCTTCTCCCGGAATCCCGATGAACCAAGTTCATCGGAACACTGCCGGTTAAATCAGAGAATATGATTGTTGATGAATCTAAGCGACTGTACAACAGCTGTCGCAGGTGCATTAAAAAATTAACGTTTGGAGAATTGGAACCGTTTGCGGGCTTTCTTCTGCCCGTATTTTTTTCGTTCGACCATACGAGGATCGCGCGTTAAAAGTCCCGCTCCTCGAAGTGCTAAACGAAAATCTTCATCCAGTGCAACCAATGAACGTGCAATGCCGAGCCTTACAGCTCCGGCCTGGCCAGCCGGCCCGCCGCCGTTCACTCGCACTTGTGCATCGTACCGCCCCATCGTGTCCGTCACTTTGAACGGTTTTAATATCTCATCCCGCTGAATTGCCAGTGGAAAATAATTTTCAAATTCCCGCGCGTTCACTAATAGCTTGCCTGATCCATCCAACAACTTCACACGAGCGATAGCATTCTTCCGGCGGCCTACTGATATTCTTGGTTGCATGAACTTGGTCTTTCCTTACTCAAAAAGAAATTGTTTCTGGTTGCTGAGCCGAATGGGGATGTTCTGCTCCACGATACACTTTCAACTTTTTAAACATCTGACGTCCCAAGCGGTTATGTGGAAGCATTCCTTTGACAGCATGCTCCATAACCTTTTCCGGATTCGTTTTGATGAGTTCTGAAAAAGATTCGAAGCGTGCTCCGCCCGGATAACCTGTGTTATGATACAGTTCTTTCAACTCGGGCCGTTTTCCGGTCAGTTTCACTTTTTCTATATTAACAATCACGACAAAATCTCCCAAATCGTGGTTGGGCGTAAATTCGGGCTTATGTTTGCCACGCAGCAAATGTGCAACGTGCGAAGCAATGCGGCCTAATGTCTGTCCTTTTGCATCGACAAGAAACCATTTTTTATTCACTTCTTCCGGTTTAAAAAACCGCGTTTTCGGCGACGTGTTCACTCTTCTCTCCTACTCTATATCTTTTTTCAAAAAAATTGTGTTCTACTTAAGAATTTCGATTCTCGATCGTCCGACTCATATTCATTCTGTCGAACGTAGGCTCTATTCGATACAGAATCAAGATTATTATATGAGCTCCAAGACTGTCTGATGCTTCGTGCACCCACCAGGACTCGAACCTGGAACCCACTGATTAAGAGTCAGTTGCTCTACCAATTGAGCCATGGGTGCAAATGTGCTATTTGCTACCCGGAATTGGAGATGTTGGAGCCTGTTGAGTTGGCGGTAGTGCAGTCGGCGGAGGGCCAGATTGAATAACACTCTCCTGCTTCTGTTCACCTCGTGGTAACAACCATAAGTTGATAACCAGGGCAAAGACCATAAAGATACCTGCCAGCCACTGTGTCAATGTTGTAAGGAAATCTGAGGTCCGTCGAACTCCAAAGACCGTTCCGATATTTGCCCCGCCGAAACCTCCGGCCAATCCACCACCCTTGCTCGATTGCATGAGTATAGCGAGCATGAGCAGAATTCCAATAATGACTTCGAGAATAATCGCAATTGTGTACATCAGTACTGTTCCTTAAGCGAAAAAAATCCCCACCAACTGTGGGGGTTTGCAGGTTTTATTATAGGGAAAAAAAGCTCAAAATGCAAGAAGGAAAATACACACTATTTCATTTCCTCATAAATGGCATACCTCTTTCCTCAAAAAGACGCTCAACATACTTGCCAAGGATATCAAACTCAAGATTAACCATATCGCCAGGCTTGAGCAAGTGGAATGTTGTCACTTCCATCGTATGAGGGATGATTGAGACCGCAAAGGAATTTGCTTTCACTTCCGCCATTGTTAAACTTACACCGTTCAGCGCAATCGATCCCACAGGAACGAGATGATACGAGAATTTCTTAGGAACTTGAATCCAGAAAATCCAACTACTTTCAAGAATTTTGAGCGATGTTACTTTTCCCAATCCATCCACATGGCCGAGAACAAAATGCCCCCCAAGCCGATCTGAAGGCAGCAGCGGACGCTCCAGATTAACGGGACTTTCTGCCTTCAAATTTCCAAGTGTTGTTTTCTTCAGTGTCTCTTCCACCGCTTGCACGTCGAATGTCTTCTCTGTTCTTTTAATGACAGTTAAACAAACGCCGTCTATTGCAATACTGTGATCTATACGCAAACTCTTGACGGTTTTTTTTCCTTGAATCGTGAAAATGACACTCCCGTCCTTTCGTTTGATGGATTGAACAAATCCAATTTCTTCAATTAATCCGGTAAACATATTATTTTATTTTCCTTTTTTGAATAAATCGTGCTTCAAGAAGTACATCATCCCCGATGTTGATCGTGTTCGTTATTTTTAATTTCACGTGCTGATGAAGAAAGAGCGGCTTGCCGAATCGAAATCCATCTAATCCGCCTCCCAATATTTTTGGCGCTATAAAGAGGTGAAGTGAATCTACAAAAGAATGCTTTACAAAAGGGGCAATCAGTGATGCACCACCTTCCAGAAGCACAGAAGAAACTCCCTCAGCGGCGAGAGCATTTAAAATAGATTCTGTACTTAATAAACGGGATGTCGAAACTGCAAGAATGCGTACTCCTTGCACAACAAGTTTTTGTATTTTCCTATCATTTGCTCTCACAGCGGCAGTTGAAGTCAATACCCAAGTCGGAGCGTTACTTGTATCGAATATTTTCCGAGTTGTCGGAAGCACCATTCGTCCATCGACGACAACCCGAATAGGGTTCTCTGCTTTGATGAACCGCACGGTTAATTCAGGATCGTCTTTGAATACTGTGTGTGCCCCTACCATGACGGCGTCATATTCGCTTCGCAATTTATGAACTTCTTTTCTTGCCTTCTCAGATGTGATCCATTTTGATGTTCCCGCTGTGTCGGCAATTCGCCCATCAAGCGTTTGGGCCAGCTTGATACCCACAAACGGTAAACCTGTGTTCATAAACTTGAAGAACTTTTCATTCAAGAATTCTGCTTCTTTTCGCAATATTCCAACCTTGACAGTAATCCCTGCTCCATGCAGTCGTCGTATTCCTTTACCGGCGACCAAAGGATTTGGATCTTTCGACGCAATCACCACCGTCGAAATACCTGATTGTACAATTGCATCCGTACACGGCGGTGTCTTTCCGAAGTGCGCACATGGTTCCAGGTTGACGAACAATGTTGCGCCACGCGCCTTCTTGCCCGCTTGCAAGAGTGCATAAATCTCGGCATGCGCTTCGCCAAATTGTCGGTGAAATCCTTCTCCAACGATTTTCCCGTTTCGCACAATGACACATCCCACCATGGGGTTAGGACTTACCTTGCCAAGACCATTCCATGCGATGTCGATACATCGCTGCATGAATGACTGTTCATTCATCGCCAGTATACTTTCACTTTCGAATCGAGGGTTGTGCTTAAAAGATGGGCAGCACTATTTTTTTTTACCGATACTTCTATCAGACCTTTGCTGCCCACAATAAGACAAGGAGTATTTTCCGGCGCTTCATCATAAAACCGAATCCACTGCGTAACCATATTATTTCCTATCGATATGGTTTGTACCTCCTTCATACTTTTTTCTACTTCAAGAGATTGAATATTGGTAATGATGTTTCCATAGTGATCAATATGTAAAATACACGCCGGCACCACATCCGTGCGGGAAGCTGTAAAAGGTGAAAGTATTTCAGACAGCGCATATGACCTCCCGAATCGTTGCATTGGTATATCGTTCGAGATATATGCAGCAAGCGGTGCGATAAGATCACGTCCATGAAATGTCGACGATATATCACCAAGAAGGAATTCTTTGAGCGACGATTGTGTGACTTCCATTGCTGTTGGAATCTTTTCTTGATGCAAAACGAAATCTAACAATCCATTATCAGGAGCAATAAATACATATTTCTTTGTCTTCATCATGATAATGCGTCGTTTGCTGCCAACACCGGGATCAACGACATTGACAAATATTGTATTCTTTGGAAAATAATTATATACCGACCAAAGCAGATACGCAGCTTGACGAGTTCGATACGGTTGAATTCCGTGCGTGATATCTATGATGTCAACTGATGGATTGATGGATACAATAACGCCTTTCATCGACGATACATATTGATCCTGTAACCCGAAATCGGTGAGAAGAGCAATATGAGAAATAGCTTTCTTGCCCATTGTATTTTATTATTTCGAGAGAAATATTGAATGAGACGTTAATGGTTATTTTAACTCTACTGCTTTCCCGCGCTTGGCAGACTTATAAATACTATCGATAATCTTCATCCTATGCACAGCTTCATCACCTGAAGAAATCATTGCATGCAGCCCTCGTAAAGATCCGATCCAATGCTTCAGCTCGTTTTCATATGACTTCCGGTAGAGGCTTTGCGGAGTTTCGGTCGATGCCGGCGCAACATTTACTAAACTCCCATGCATCCGTTTGATAATGCGAAATGGATTCAGCGACCCGCTTCCTTCCGTACCGAAACAATCACAATAAAAAAAGTCGGATGTTGATTCGAATGACCAGCTTGCTTCGATGGTCAGCGTGGAACCATTTTTCATTTTAAGGAAAACGATGGAAGAATCCTCCACATCCTTTGTGTGATGGGAATAATTAGTTGCTGTCACTTCTTTTACTTCCGGATATCCCATCATCCAGAAAGCAAGATCGAGCATAACGATACCAAGATCAAGCACAACCCCACCGCCGGATTGGGTTTTCCTCGTCAACCATGCGCTTTCCGTATTCAGTTTCTTGAACCATCCTGCCTTAGTATAAAAAAGTTTGCCGAGCGCTTTATCCTCAATAAAACTTTTAAGAATCATTGCATCAGGACGAAAACGATTATTCATTCCTACCATAAGTGTCTGATGAAACTTTTTTGCAGCTGCGGCTATTTCTTCGGCTTCTATGGATGTCCGGGCTAAAGGTTTCTCTACCAGTACGTTGTTCTTTTCTTCTAATGCTGCAATCGCCATATCTTTATGAAGTACGGTCGGCGTGCAAATCACAACACCGTCGAGATCTTGTTCGACTACAAGCATCTTCTCATAATTATTGTAATAACGGCGTACTTTGAATTTATCCGCCACATATTGAGCTTTCGCACGGTCAAGATCGCAGACGGCAATAATCTCGACATCCAAAAACTTGCTTAGGAGAGGAAGATGAATAGTCTGGGCAACCGACCCAAGACCAACAATACCTATTCGAGCTTTTTCCATACTGGCACCAAAGAATGATTGAAAAAGTTATAACACGGGATTCTTACGTACACTATTGAAATGCTTTATTGCAATTTCGGCGATTCCGGCAGAATCAAGTTTTTCCATCCCATATAATTCTTTCGGAGAACCATGCTCAATAAATTCATCCGGCAGGCCATGTAGTTTAACGGCAACATTGGAAATACCGAGATGACTGAGTGCTTCTAGCACTCCGGAACCAAACCCGCCGTGAATAACATTATCTTCAATTGTCACGAAAATATTGATGCGTTGAGCAAGTGACTGAAGCAATTGTTCATCTAATGGTTTGGCAAACCTCATATTCACCACTTCCGCATCGACCCCTTCTTCGCGCAACAGCTCTGCCGCCGATAATGCATTTTCTACCATATTACCGATGGCAAGCAAAGCAATATCTTTCCCTCTACGCAGCGTTTCTCCTTTACCGATTTCGATCTTCTGAAATCCATCCCGCATCGGTACACCAAGTGCATTCCCGCGGGGGTATCGAAGTGCTATCGGTCCTTGTTTATACTCAATGGCGGTAAAGAGCATATCGCGAAGCTCCTGCTCATCCTTCGGTGCCATGACAACCATACCCTGAATGCATCGGAGATAAGAGAGATCGAGCGCACCATGATGAGTGGCACCATCTGCACCAACCAACCCACCTCGATCCATGACGAATACGACATGAAGTTTTTGAATCGCGCAGTCGTGTACTACCTGGTCAAATGCGCGCTGCAGAAAGGTTGAATAAATCGCCACGACGGGTATATATCCTTCTGTTGCCATACCGGCTGCAAATGTAACAGCGTGTGGCTCTGCAATGCCGACATCGAAAAATCGCTCAGGCATTTCTTCATGGAGTTGAATGAGTCCTGTCCCGTCCGGCATCGCCGCAGTAACCCCAACCACTTTCGAATTTTGTTTACAGATTTCAACTAAGGCTTTTCCAAAGATATCCGTATAAGCAATCAATTCGCTGCTTTTCTTTGTTGAGATACCGGTAATTTTATCGAACGGCGTTACTCCGTGCAGGCGTGTCACTTCACGCTCTGCCGGTGCATATCCTTTGCCCTTCGTCGTAATAGCGTGAATGAGAATAGGCCCATTGAGATTTTTAACATGCTCGAATGTCTCAACAAGCTTCACAATATTATGACCATTGATCGGGCCAAAATATCGAAAACCCAATCCCTCAAAAAGCAT
>Ga0182021_10011412_pt1 | contig 10541 bp, 6 predicted proteins | sample 612E3MmetaG_FD_120493 | JGI IMG/M metagenome (GOLD analysis project Ga0182021, IMG submission 120493) | Permafrost microbial communities from Stordalen Mire, Sweden - 612E3M metaG (Illumina Assembly) | ecosystem: Environmental > Terrestrial > Soil > Wetlands > Permafrost | place: Sweden... | reverse complement strand
CGCTGGTATTGGCGGTCAACCGACCAGACCATATGGGAATTGCTGTTGACAATGGAGAACAGCAGCATCTGCGATTCGACCAGCTCTCTCTCCGCCTGTCTGCGAACGGTCATATCGCGGATGATCGAGGACGCGCCGATCAGTCCGCCGCCCGCGTCGTATATGGGAGAAACAGTGAGCGAGACGTCTATCTGACGCCCGCCCTTAGACATCCATACTGTTTCCAGGTGATCGATCCGCTCGCCCTTTCCGATCCTGCGCAAGATCTCCCCCATCTCGTGGGGTCGATCCGGGCAAGCCAGAACCGCGAGCGGCCGTCCGACGACCTCAGCGGCAGAATAGCCGTAGGTGGCTTCCGCCGCCTCATTCCAGCTGGCGATGACACCTTCGAGGGTCTCGGTGACGATGGCATCATCCGATGCACCGACGACGAGCGCGAACAGTGAGGCGCTCTCCGCCTCTGCCTCGCGGAGTTGTTCGTTCGTGGCCTGGAGTTCCGCGGCCTGGGATTGAAGCTCTTCGTTGGTGGCGGCCAGTTCCTCCGCCAATTGTTGCTCCTCGGCGAGCAGCATCTCGCGCTCTTCCTCGGCCCGCCTGCTCTCGGTGATGTCACGGCTGAAGATCGCGATCCGCTCCACATGGCCTTCGTCGTCAACGACAGGACAGAAGGTATGGTGGAAGACCATGCCTGCTCGCTCGTCCTCGAATTCAACCGACCGGCAAGACTCGGCCACTTGCCTCAGACGGGCCAGGCGTGGCTCGATCACGTCTGCCGAAGCCAGCTCGCTCATGTGCCTGCCGACGACCTGCTCTGCCGTTCTCCCCAAACGTCGGAAAGCCAGTTCGTTGCCGCCCAGGGCCACGCCATCGGGCGTGTAGAGCCAGATCGACTCCGTGGCCGAGTCCAGTATCCCCCGCAGAGTGGCTTCGCTTTGCGTCAGCGCCTTCTCGGCCCGCTTGCGCTCGGTGACGTCCTGGATAATGGAGAAGAGCAGCGTGCGGCCTTGCACCTCTATCGGCACCGAGTGGACGTCCACCCACCGTGTCTCCCCTCCGGCTGCCAGGTGGGGGAATTCAAAGTGGCTCCGTTCTTCGGCGGCTGCCTTCTGATATTCCGCAGCTACCTGGTCCGGCGGCAGCTGATTGAGATCGTGAATGCTCAGCGAGCACAGTTCGTCTCTCGAATAGCCGTAGAAATCGGCCGCAGCCGCATTGCCATCAACGATCGCCCCGGTCGTTGGGTCGATGATCAGCATCACGGCTCCGTGGCGCTCGAACATGAGACGGAACCGCTCTTCGCTGTCCCGAAGCGCCTCCTCGACCAGCTTGCGCTCGGTGATGTCCTGGACGATGCCTGCCATCCGCCAGCGTTCGTGATCCCCGAGCTGGTGCCTTCCCGCGGCCCAGATCCAGCGAATCTCACCGTCCACCCTGCGGATGCGGCAGTCAAAATTCCAGTCGGTGCGCCCGGCCATAGCCGCCTGGAACTTAGCGTCGACCATGGCCCGGTCTTCCGGTATGACGTGATCGAGGAACATCTCGTACGTCCATTCGGGCAGCAGAGATTCGTATCCGAACGTGCGGTCATGCTCGACAGAGCGATGGGCTGTGTGATCGACGAGGTCGAGGTCCCAGGCCCCGGTACCGCTCACCCCGAGAGCGAAGGCCAGACGGTCATCGCTTGACTTGACCGCTTCCTCGACCCGCCTGCGCTCGGTCACATCGTGACCGGCGACAAGGGCGCGCACCGGCTTCCCGTCTTCGTAGATCAACGATGTGTTCAAGACGAACGTCAGCTTGCGGCCGTCTTTCATGAAGCCGCTGTACTCGACGATGTCCTTTGGACTCTCCCCCGCCAGAGCCAGCTCGATCCTTTGACGGAACCGGGCCTGGCTCTCTTCGTCGAGGAGGGCATACGGACTCATCTCGAGAAGTTCTTCGCGGGAGTATCCGGTCTGCTCGCAGATCCAATCGTTCACGCTCACAAACGTGGGACCATGAAAGTCGATCTCAAATATGGCCGCTGGTGCCCCGCGCAAAAGCAGGCGTGCCTCTTCTTCCTTTCGCTGGAGCTCCCCCTCGGCGCGTTTGCGAGAAAAGGCCTCCACGATGGTCGGGGCCAGCGACTCCAGGGCCTCGACTTGCTCGGGGCCATAGCCGCCCTCTCGATTACCCACGGCGATCAGACCGATGGTCTCCCCTTCTCGTTTCAAGGGGACCCCCAGGAAGGCGGTGAGCGACGGATGCCCCACAGGGAGCCCGATGCCATCCGCATGGGAGGCGGGGTCATTGGTGAACAAGCTTCTGCCGTCCGCCAGCACGCGCCCGTGGATGCCATGGACCTTGAAATCCCCCAGAGGTCGCTGGCGGCCCGAGAAGTTTCTGATCTGACAATCATCCCCTCCCGGGTCGCTGATGGTCATGTCGAAGAGACGGCCATCCGGTCCGAATTCGCCGATGAAGCCGAACTTGCTGCCGGTGATCTCTTCGGCCACCTCGAGGCAGACATCGCCCAACTGCACCTCGCCCCCGGTCCTCAGGGCCGCTTCCAGTATCTTGCCGATCCCCGCCATGACGAGGTCGTGCGCGCGGAGTTGCCTTTCGATCTGCTTGCTCTCGGTAATGTCGCGAACGGTAGATACGGCACCGATGATGTGGCCGGCAACATCTCGCACCGGGGCGGCGCTGACCAGCCGGTGGCGGAGTTCCCCGCTTCCCGGGGTGCGCACTATCTCTTCCTGGTCACGAACCACCTCTCCGGCAAGAGCCCGCAAGGGCGGAGCCTCGTCGATAGGACGCAGGCTCATGTCCGGGCGATAGACCTCGGTCCGCTCGGCCAGTTCCTCCACCGACACCCCGTCGGGTGCGAGCGCGCCGAACTCCTCGATGGCGGCGGCATTCGCCAGGGTGAACTTCTTGTCGGCGTCGGCATACCAGACCTCGTCGGTTATGCTCGAAAGGATGGCCGAGACCACTTCGTTTTCTTCTACGAGTTCGGCGATCGAGGGAGGGGTGGCATCGTTCGGGCGAGGATCGGCGAATCCAGGGCGGTAGAAGGTAAGTGCAACAAGCGTGCCCCCATGAGGCCCGGAGTAGAGAGACAGGTGATCGGAGAGCTTGGCCATGAGCGGCAATCCCAGTCCGCGATGGACCCGCTCTCGGGCGGCCACGGCCGGAAGCTCGAACTGGCCACGCCCCTCCACCTGGACTTCGAGCCGGTCCGCGAGCACAGTAACGGCGAACTCCACTTCGGCGTCCAGCGGGGAGTGCTCGATGGCGTTCGCGGTCGCCTCAGAGGAAGCCACCTGGATGTCGTAGCACCGTTCCCCAGCGAACCCGGCCTCGCTTGCCAGCTGGGACACAAGCCGGCGGGCACGGCTCACCTCGCTCAAGTCCACCCGGAGGGTCAACGAGTTACGGATGGGTTCTGGGGAAGGAGCCACGGTCAGAGGTACATACGGGAAGAAGTTTCCGGCAGGTGTCCGGCCATGAACGCGCGATCCTCTCCCTCGTCGTCAGACGAGCGAAGGGATGCCGAAGAGTCCAGGTCACCCGAGACCCAGAGCAACGGAAAGCCTGGAAGAGAAGGCTGCGAGATTCCCATGCGCGCCTCAGCAGACACAGGCCAGTTAGTCGGCGGGCATCATTCTGCATCTGTGCTGGGATTTCTTCAAGGGGAGGCGCGGGAGACCTACCCAGGGGGCTGCGTGGTCACACCCACCCACGCCTCGTCCGCTCCCGGCGGACACATGTTTCCGCTACTGACAGGCGGTGCCACCGATTTGTTTGGCGCTCGGCGGCCTTGACTCGCTCCTCAGCCTGAGTATCATACTGACCAGAGTCCCGAGAGTTCAGACGCAGCATCTGAGGAGCTTACAAGGGGGCCCGCGGAGGAAACGCGAAGGTAAATGATCGCGGAGTACAGCGAGGCGGGGCCGAAGTAAGAGCCGATGAAAGGTGAAAAGCGAGTCCACTCGGGGCTCGCTTTTTTTGCGCCCGCGGCCGGAGCTTCGCTTATCAGCAGATTCCTAGCGCTGGCAGTCCGGGCAGTAGGCCGTACCTCTCCCCCCGACCACCGTCCTTGCCATGATGCCCCCGCAGCGCCGGCACTCCTGCCCCTGCCGCCCGTAGGCCTGCAGCCAGTCCTGGAATCCACCGGGCTGCCCCTCGGTGTCCACGAAGTCCGACAGCGAGCAGCCCAGCAGCCGCACTCCCTCGGAAAGCCGCGTGCGGATCTCCTCGGCCAGGCAGGACACCTGCTCCTCCACGAGGCTCCCCGCCTCGCGCAGCGGCGAGAGCGCCGTCCACCAGAGGATCTCGTCGGCGTAAATATTGCCGATGCCGGCCAGGTGGCGCTGATCGAGAAGGAAGGCCTTGAGCGGGGCCGACCTGTCGCGGAGGCGGCGGGCCAGGTAGGCCGCGTCCCAGTCGCCCTTCCAGGCGTCGGGGCCGAGTTGCTCCAGCCGGGGTGCGGGACCGCCGGCGGTGAGGTGGAGGCAGCCGAACTTGCGCATGTCGCGGAACTCGAGGCGGACAATGCGGGGCGCGGCGCCCGCGCCCGGCTCCGGCGATGCGCCGCCCTCTGTCAGACGGAAGGCGAAGCGCGTATGGGTCCCGGCGTCCGGCGGGTCCATGAGCAACTGCCCCGTCATGCCCAGGTGTAACGTGAGGAACAGGTCCTCGTCCAACTCGACGATGATGAACTTGCCCAGCCGGTCGATCCGCTCGATGCGGCGTCCCGGCAGCAGCCGCTCCACGTCCTGGGCCCAGCAATCCCGGAGCATGAACGGCTCCGCCTGGTCGACGGCGGTGAACGTGAGGCCGGTCAACGCCGCGTCGAGCTGGCAGCGGACGGTCTCGACTTCCGGCAGTTCAGGCATGCGCCTTACATGCTCTCCGGCGCGCTGACGCCCAGCAGATCGAGACAACGGTGGATCACCGCTTTGGTCACCAGGCACAGCGCCAGCCGGGACGAGGCCTCGGCCGGCGGCACGCCGATCACCCGGCAGTGCTTGTAGAACACGTGGAACTCGCCGGCCAGTTCCTGGGCATACGCCGCGATGCGGTGCGGGGCCCGGCGGTCGGCGGAGTCCTGAACGGTCCAGGCGAAGCTCTCCAGTTGCTTGATGAGGGCCCGCTCGTACGGCGAGTCAAAAACGGCCGGGTCTGCGGCGATGGCGGGCGCCGTCTCCGTCGGGACGTTCCGCAGGATGCTGGCGATCCGGGCGTGTGCATACTGAACGTAAAACACCGGGTTCTCCTGGGACTGCTGCCGCGCGAGGCCCAGGTCGAGGTCCAGGGTCTGGTCGTGGGAGCGCATCACCAGGAAGAAGCGGGCGGCGTCCACACCGATGGCCTCCACCAGTTCCGCCAGCGTGACCATCTCTCCGCGGCGGGTGGACATCTGCTTGAGCTCGCCCTCTTCCATCAGGTTGACGAGTTGGCCGATGATGACCTCCAGCGCCCCGGGCCTCCCCGCGAGGATCTCCACTGCAGCCTTCATGCGCGGCACGTAGCCGTGATGGTCGGCGCCCCAGATGTTGATGAGGTGCTCGAAGCCCCGCTCAAGCTTGTTCTCGTGATAGGCGATGTCGGCGGCGAAGTAGGTCGGCCGGCCGTTGGCCCGGATGAGCACTCGGTCTTTGTCGTCGCCGCGGGACGTCGTGCGCAACCAGATGGCGCCGCCCTCCATGAACGCCTCGCCCTCCTGCAAGAACCGGGCGACCACCCGCTCGAGCGCCCCGCCCACGTGCAGGCTGGTCTCGCTGAACCAGATGTCGAACTCGACACCGAAGGCAGCGAGCTCCGCGCGCATCTCGTCGAGCATGAGGGCGCAGGCATGTTTGCGGAAGAACGTGATGGCTTCCTCCACCTCCGGCGTGGCCGGCCAATCGGAAGCGGCTTCGGTCTCGTCGGTCTCTTCGTCCTGCTCTTGAACCGGCTCTCCGTCCTGCGCTTCGAGCCGGTCTTCGGCGGGGGCTGCCGCCTGCCCGGCAGGCGAAGCCCCGGGCCCGGCCGCGGCCGCGCTCGCTACCTGGGCGAGCGCAGACAGGTAGGTGTCCCCTGCTTCCGCGCGGATGGCGGCCGCCACGTCTTTAACATACTCGCCCTGGTAGCCGTCGGCCGGCACCGGCAGGTCGACCTCGAAGGACTGCGCGTACCGCGCCGCCACGCTGCGGCCGAAGCGGTCCATCTGCCGGCCGTAGTCGTTGATGTAGAACTCCCTGGAGACGTTGGAACCGCTGAACGTCATCAGCCGGTAGAGGGCGTCGCCGTACGCGGCGTAGCGCCCATGGCCCACGTGGAGCGGACCGTTGGGGTTCACGCTGACCCACTCGAGGTTCACCGAAGGGTGCTTACGCTTCTCGCCCCGGCCGATCTCGCCGCCTTCGCCCAGCATGCCGCCCATAGCTTCGGAATAGGCGGTGCCGCTCAGCGTGAAGTTCAGGAACCCCGGCCCGGCAACCTCGATGGCGTCCACCAAGCGGGCGACCTCCGGGTCGGCCAAGAGGCGGCCGCGCAGGTCATCGGCCAGCAGCTTGGGGGCCTTCTTGGCCGTGCGGGCGAGCTGCATGCAGAGCGGCGTGGCGTAGTCACCGTGGGCCTCCTCGGCGGGGCGCTCCAGCCTGACGGCCGGCACTTCGCTCCACCCCTGCTCCTCGGCCCAGCGGGCCACCACGCTCTGCACGAGTTCGGTTATCACGGTCTTTCAGTTCCTCTCTGGCGGTGTATCTACCGAGCCGGGCGTCCGGCGATGTCTACTCTCCGGTGCTCCCCGAACCCATTATCAGCTCTTCGAGCTTCGTTATCTGGGTGGGAGTCCCGATGGCGATGATGCGATCTCCGGTGCTGAGGCGCGAATCCGGAGCGGGATTGGTCTCGAACTCGCCGGTTACCGCCCGCCGCACGGCCAGGATGGTAGCGCCCGTCTTGCTGCGCACCTCGAGGTCCGCGATGGAGCGGCCTATGGAGCAGCACTCCCCTGCCAGCTCGAGTTCCTCCACCCGGAACTCCAACTCTCCCCCGCCGGTGACAACCTCCAGGTAGTCGCTCACCATCGGCTTGAGCATCAGGGTGGCCATGCGCTTGCCCCCGATGTCGTACGGCGTCACCACGTTGTCGGCGCCGGCGCGCTGCAGCTTGCTGATGATGTCGTCTGAACCGGCCCTGGCCACTATGAGCAGCTTCGGATTGAGCACCCGCGCGGACAGCGTCAGGAAGATGTTCCCCGCGTCTGACCCCAAGGCGGCCACGAGCCCCCTTGCCCGCTCGATGCCCGCGGCCTGGAGCACCTCGTCGGCCGTGGCGTCACCACAGATAGACAAGAAGCCGTCGCGCTCGACACGGGCGACGTTCTCGGCGTCACTGTCGACGACCAGGAACGGCGCCCCGTGAGCCGCGAAGTGACGGGCGACAGCCTCGCCCACACGCCCATAGCCGCATACGATGAAATGTGAATCGAGCTTGTCCACCTGCCGTCTCACCGCCCTTCTCCGGAACATCCCCGATAGTTGTCCGCCGATGACGAACTCCACCATCCGCCCGAGGCCATAGAGGATAGTGCCCACGCCCCCGATGATCAGGAGCAGCGTGAAGATCTGCCCGCCCCGCGAAAGCGGGTGCACCTCCCCGAACCCCACCGTGAAGATGGTGGTCACGGTCATGAAAAGGGAGTCTAGCAGGCTCCAGCCCTCTATCAGGGTGTAGCCCACGGTGCCCACCACGACGATCGCAAGGACCGCCGCGATGACGTTGAGCCCGGTTCTCAGCTGCCCACGCATTCGCCCTCAAAGCCGGCCGCCGCTCTCGGCGACCATCTAATGGTGATACGGCTCTCCGCGCTCGATGCGGATGGCCCGGTACGACTGCTCCAAAACGATACACCGTGCCATCTGGTGTGGGAACGTCAGACGAGAAAGTGACCAGCGATGGTCGGCCGAAGCGAGCACCCGGTCGTCCAGCCCGGCCGCTCCGCCGATGAGGAACTGGAAGTGGCTCTGCCCGTAAAGCTTCTTGTCGGCCAGAAACGCGCTGAGCTCTTCCGAGGAGTGCTGCTGACCACGTGCGTCGAGCGCGATGGTGTAGGCGCCCTTTCGCAGCAGGCTGAGCAGCGCGCCGGCTTCCTTGCCTTTGGCGATGGGCTCTCCCCCGGCGAGAGGCGTCTCGGGGACTTCGAGCACCTCGATGTCGGCGTACGGCCGCATCAGGCCCTCGTAGTGCCGCCACACCGCCTCGTACTCGCGAGATAGGCGTCCGACGCAAGTGAAGGTGAGCCGCATCAGCCGCGCCTCCTCAGCCCAAGCGGAACATGCTAGATGAAGGCCAAGTCGTCCGGCCCGGGATCCTCTTCCTCGACGGGCCGCTTCTTCCTCCTCTTGCCGTCCGACCAAGCGGGGTCCTTGAGGACGCTGGGCATATTGCGCCACAAGCAGACGTCATGCTTGAGATACCGGGATTTGATAGCGGCCGTGCACTCCAGCGTGCAGTTGGTGCACAGCTCTTCCTCCACGAACACCTTCTCGCGCGGAGGCCGCTCCCCCTCGTCCACCCTGCGATAGGCGTCCAGCAGGAGGGTCTCCACGCTCACTGTTGGGATGATGCGGAAATGCACGGATCTCTCGGGGAGCACGAAGCGGAAGGTGCCGGTGCTCCAGTACATGAGCTGCATCACCTGATCGGAGGTGTGCCGGTCCACGATGCGTTCGAGCGAGGTCTGGTCGGATCTGGCCGCGTTCAGCAGGTAGGAAAGGAGCGGCTGGCGACCCTACTCGCCATTGGACCAGCGCATCCAGCACTCTTTGACCTCGGCTTCGGTGAGCGCGTCAGCCGCGATCAGCCGCTGTCCGAAGGCCTCGTCCCCCTGCACCAGGCTGACCGCCTCGATGCGCCCCGACCCCAGATACACCGCGCCGGACTCTTCGAAGTCCTGGATCTCGAGTATCCCGCTCCTTCGCTGCTGCGCGAGGAACTGCAGGATGCTGAAGAGCGGGAACTCAGCTATGTCTCCCCAGAAGATCATTCTTTCTCCGATTCTAACGCGCGGACTTCTACGTTTATCGGCACCCGACGCGCCTGGGCAAGAGGCTGGACAAGACGCCGGGCGCAAGATACAGTCAGGCCGTTTTTATAACACCCGATCTTGGAGGGGACGTTTGATGGAAGGAAACAACGGCGATACTCACGTCAGGCTGCGGGATCTGACGTCGAACCCGGCACCGCTCGGGCTCCTGGCGTTCGGCATGACCACCGTCCTACTGAACATCGTCAACACCGGTTACTACACGCTGAACGCCGCCGTCCTAGCGATGGGCGTTTTTTACGGCGGCCTGGCGCAGGTCTTCGCCGGATGGATGGAATGGAAGAAGGGTAACACCTTCGGGACAGTGGCTTTCAGCTCCTTCGGCCTTTTCTGGCTGACTCTCGTCTATATCGTCGTCGGTCCGAGCCACGGGCTTGGCACGGCAGCAACCCCCGGTTTCATGGGCTGGTATTTCTTCATATGGGGTTTCTTCACGTTCTGCATGTTCATCGGCACCCTGAAGATCAACCGCGCACTGCAGACCGTCTTCGGCACCCTCGTCATCCTCTTCTGGCTCCTGGCCATCCACGAGTGGACCAGCGTGTCGGTCGTCGGCAAGATCGCCGGCTGGGAAGGCATCATCGTCGGCCTGTCCGCCATCTACGGCGGCGTTGCCCAGATCCTCAACGAGGTCTATGGCAAGATCGTCCTGTCCATAGGGCCGGTCAAGAAGTAGCGCCTCATGCCGGGTCTTCCGGGACCCGGACCAAGCTGGACCTTACGAGGCCGGCGCGAAAGCGCCGGCCTCTTTCTTTGCCTTCAAGGCCGCGGAGGAAAGCGGACCCGGCGCCCCTACCCCCTCGAAGCCGCCGCCCGCCTGCGCGCCCGCCACACCATGCCGTCCCGCGGGGCGAACAGGAAGGCCAGCACGAAGACGGCCGTGGCGATCAGCACGATGGCCCCGCCCGTGGACACGTTCAGGTAATAGCTGGCGTAGAGCCCCAGGATGGACGACAGCACGCCGATGACGGCCGACACCAGCATCATCACCGGCAGCCGGCGGGTCAGCAGATAGGCCGCGGCCGGCGGCGTCACCAACATGGCGGCTACCAGCGCCACTCCCACGGTCCGCAGCGCCAGGACGATCGTGGCTGCCAGCATCAGGAAGAGGCCGGTGCGGAGCCAATGGATGTTCAGTCCCAGCGTCCGGCCCAAGATGGGGTCGAACGAGACCACCAGCAGCCGCTTGTAGAGCAGCAGCACCAACCCGAGCACCACGATGGCGATACCGGCCGTGATCCAGAGGTCGGAGGCGGTCACGCCCAGCACGTTCCCGAACAGCACGTGAGTGAGGTCCACCGCATACGTGTGAATGGTGCTGATGAGTACCACGCCGAGCGCCAGCGCCGCCGCGAAGAAGATGCCGATGGCGGTGTCTTCCTTGATGGTCCCGGCGCGCGTCACGAAACTGATGCCTATCGCCACCAGTAGCCCAGCTACCAGCGCGCCCACCAGCAGGTTG
>Ga0182021_10011410_pt1 | contig 10542 bp, 9 predicted proteins | sample 612E3MmetaG_FD_120493 | JGI IMG/M metagenome (GOLD analysis project Ga0182021, IMG submission 120493) | Permafrost microbial communities from Stordalen Mire, Sweden - 612E3M metaG (Illumina Assembly) | ecosystem: Environmental > Terrestrial > Soil > Wetlands > Permafrost | place: Sweden... | reverse complement strand
GGCGAACTTCTGCAGGATCACGGACCGCCGCGATACCGGGCAGGCGAGCACCATGTCCAGCGTACCGGCTTCCTCCTCGCCGGCGACAACGCGGGCGCCGATGCCGATCGCGAAGATCAGGATGAGCACCGGACCCATGAACGAGAACATCTCCGTGTCGATGAAGCCGGTCGGAGAGGTTAGATCGACCACGCCGCCGAGAAACGCGTTGCGAAAGGCGGCCGGAAGGTTCTGGATGTATTGATCGAGGCTGCCGGCGCTCTTGTACACGGCCGGGTAGATGGCGCACAAGAGCGCGACGTACGCCGCTATTCCGAGGACCCAGGCGAGCAGGGAGCGGCCCTGATCGCGGATGCCCTTGGCAAACATGCTACTCAGCACGGCGTCCCCCTACGCCGGCGCGGCCGGCGGCCGGCGACCGCCGCCTGAGCCGGCCGCCGCGAGCCCGGGTCGGCCTTTGGGGCCGCTCACCATCTTCGCGACGTCCGCCGCCGGCATCACCGTAGTGAGCCAGGAAGACGTCCTCAAGGTCCGGCTCGCGGCTGGTCAGCGACAGCACCGCATGAGAGGCCGCCTCTTTCAGGACCGGATCGAACGCGCCGGAGAGCCTGAAGCGCAGCGTGGCGCCGTCGAGGGCGATATCCGAGACCCCCGGGAGGGCGGCGAACCAGCTCGCGGCCGGCACGTCCGCGAACGTGATCTGGATCTCGTAGACGGCTTTGCCGGCGATGGCCGCCACGTCTTCGACCGCCAGCAAGCGGCCATCGCGCACGAACGCCACGCGATCGCAGACGCGCTGCACCTCGGGCAGCATGTGGGACGAGAGAAAGACGGCCCGGCCCTCGGCGCGCGCCTCGTTGAGCAGGGCGTAGAACTCGTGCTGTACAAGTGGGTCCAGGCCGGATGTAGGCTCGTCGAGGATGAGCAGGTCCGGCCGGTGCATGAACGCCTGGATGAGGGCGACCTTGCGCTTGTTGCCGGTGGAAAGCTCCCGCACTGTGCGCGCCAGGTCGCACGTCAGCCGCTCGGCCAGCTCGTCGACCAGCGCCCAGTCGACGCCGCCACGCAGCGAGCTCAGAAAGCGCAGGTTCTCCCTACCCGTCAGGTGGCCGTAAAGGGCCAGCTCTCCGGGGACGTAGCCGACGCTGCGGCGTAGCTCGACGCCCTCGCGCTGGGCGTTGCGCCCCAGCATGAACGCCGAGCCTGAAGTGGGCCGGATCAGGTCCAGCAGCACGCGGATGGTGGTCGTCTTGCCGGCTCCGTTGGGGCCAAGGAACCCGAAGACCTCGCCCTTGCGTACTTCGAGGTCGAGGTCCGCGACGCCGAGCTCGCTGCCGTAGAACTTGGTCAGCTTGTCCGTCTGGATGGCCGCGCTCACGTCCGCTCAGTCCCATGCCGGCCGTCGTGCTCCGCCTGCCAGCGCTGCAGCGCGGCGGCCAACTCGGTCTCCCAGTACCCGTAGAAGGCGACCATCTCCTCAAGTGGCGCCCGGCGCTCCGGGTCCGGATCCTCGCCCAGCAACGCCAAGCCGCGGCTGCCCACCTCGATCATCGCCCGGACGGTCGGCATGCTGCGGCGGGCGGTCTCTATCCACATGCCGGGAGCAGCGCGGTAGTGGTCGACCCGGCGGGGAGGCAGGGCTGTCCGCTCGAGCAACCCCAGGCCCACAAGGGACCGCAGACCGGTGCTGATAGACCCCTTGCTGGCGCTGAGGGCCGCCGCGATCTGAGCGGCCGACTGGTATGGCGTGTCGGCGATCAGAAGCCAGCCGAGGATGCGGCCCATCATGCGTGGCCCGCCGGACTTCTCAAAGAGGTAGGCCATGTCCTCGACGAAGCGTTGTTCCGCCTTGCTGAGCGGCGCCGTCGTCTGCTCGGCGGTCATGTCGGTCCTCCTGTCGCGCCGTGCTCGGCCTGGACTCGGCGTTCTCTTCCCGCGGCGTTCGAGACGTTCAGTACGTACTGAAACGAGTGTATCAAGTGACTGAAGAATGGCGAGCCTCAGCGCGAAGGTCCCGCAGTCGCTCGTTTGCCGCCTGGAGCCGAGTCTCAGCGGCTCATCGACAGGAAGTTGGTGAGCAGGGTCAGGCCGTGGGGGCTGAGCATGCTTTCGGGGTGGAACTGTACGCCCCAGACCGGCAGCGAGTAGTGCGAGACGGCCATGATCACGCCGTCCTCGGTCACTGCCTGCCGCTTGAGCTGCGGCGGCAGATGAACGAGATGCAGCGAGTGATAGCGGGTGAAGGGCGCCGGGCTGGGGATGCCGGCAAACAGCCCGGCGCCCGTGTGGAGGACGTCGTGCGCCTCGCCGTGGACCGGCCGCGGGGCGCGCTCCAAGCGGGCGTCGAAGTGCACCCCGATCGCCTGGTGGCCGAGGCACACGCCCAGCAGCGGCAGGCGCGCCTTGACGGTCGTCGCCACCCAGTCGAGCATGCGGCCGGACGTGGCCGGCTCGCCGGGGCCCGGCCCCAGCACCACGTGGGTGACGCCGCGCAACTCCGGCGCCTCCAGGTGGTCGACGACACGCACGAAGGCGCCGATCGTGCGCAGGTAGTCGACGATCGTGTAGCTGAAGGAGTCGTGCGCCTCAAGGAAGGCCACGGTGGCAGGCACGCGGCGCTCGGCACGCGGCGGTCGCCAGGAGCGCAGCCGGCGCGGCGGGGCCGGAGCCACGCCGCCGCGCCCGCCCGCCAGCGTCTGCAGCAGAGCCTCGGCCTTGTGCCGGGTCTCCAAATACTCTTCCTCGGGGTTGCTGCCGATCACGATGCCCCCGCCGGCGGAGATGAAGCCGCGTCCGCCGGCGACGGTGAGGCTGCGGATGAGGATGTTGAAGTCCGCCTCGCGGGCGGAGACGTAGCCCAGGGAGCCGGTGTAGGCGCCGCGTGGCACCGGCTCCAGCCGCGCGATCTCGGTCATGACGCTCTCTTTGGGGGCGCCGGTGATGGTGCCGCCGGGAAAGATGGCGTGCACCGCCTCGCCGACGGAAGACGGCGTACGGCCGCAGACCTCGCTGACCAGGTGCATGACGTGGCTGTAGCGCTCCACGGTGAACGCCTCGCTGACCTGCACCGTGCCGGGCCGGCAGACGCGCGCCAGGTCGTTGCGGAGCAGGTCGACGAGCATCACGTGCTCGGCCTGCTCCTTGACGCTGGCGCGCATCTCCGCCTCCAGACGGTCGTCCTCGGCCGCGTCCGCCGCGCGTGGCCGCGTACCGGCGATCGGCCGCGCGCTCACATCGTCGCCCGCCAGGCGGAAGAGACGTTCGGGGCTCCCAGAGACCACCGCCCAGCCATCACCCTCCAGCAACCCCATGAATGGACTGGGGTTCACGGTCCGCAGTCTCTGGTAGAACGCCAGCGGGTCCAGATCTTTGGCGGGAAAGCTGAACCGATGGGAGAGGTTCACCTGATAGACCCAACCCGCCCGGATACGCTCCTGCACCTCTTCTACGCCGGCGATGAACTGGTCTGCCGGAAAGTCGCTGACGAGAGCGGGGGACGCCAGGGGCAGACCGGGACAGGGCTCGATCACTATGGGGACGGCCGGTGCGTGCACCAGCAGGCCGTCCTCCCACACCCAGCCGTCCTCGTAGAGCGTGAATGCGGCGTCCGGCAGCCCGGGCATGGGGTCGCCCGTCGGCAACCCCAGGTGGCGGGCGAGCTCGTAGGCGAGGAACCCGATCCAGAGGGGGAAGAGGCTGTCGCCATGCGGCAGGGCGCCCGTGCCGACAGGGCTCGATTGGGCGCCGGCGGCGCTGGCGAAGTCTCTGAGGCCTTCGGACAGCAGCGGGAAGAGCTCCGCCGGCCGGCCGGCCGGCCGCTCGTCGCGCAGCGCGGCTCCGCCGGCCACGCGGACATCCTGGAGCGGCCGTATGCCCAGGATAGTTCGCCGGCCGAAGTGCGTGGGCGGCCCAAGTGACTCAAGCAGGGCCGGCCGCAGACCGAGCGAGCGAGCGGCGGAATAGGCGTCCACCGGAGTGAACGGCCTGCCCAAGAGGGCAGTTTCGGGGGTGTCGATCCCTGCCTCCTCGTGTGCTGAGTGTGCGACGAGGCAGGGTGGCGTGCGGCCTAGAGCTTCCCTCGAACGCTGCGTGTCACTCAGTGTACACGACCGTCTTCAGCCGGTCGGCGAGTGGCGCCGGCAGCCACGCTGCAGCCGGCGCCGGTGGTCTGGAATCGTCGGCGAGGATGTTCGCGGCCGCGCGCGCGGCGCTGTGGCCGGCCGCAAGCCCGCCGGACTCAGACTGACGGCCGGCTCGTGATCGTGACGCCCTGCTGCGTGCCGCAGACTTGGACGTCGGCCGGGCGGCGTGCGAAGACGCCGCATTCCACGACGCCCGGCAGCGCGTCGAGCTGCAACTCCAACGATTCCGGGTCGCTGAAGTCCAGGCCCGATACGTCCAGCACGAGCTGGCCGTCGTCGGTGAGAAAGCCGGCGCGCTCGGTGACGGTGGCGCCCATGGCGGCTACCGAGCGCGTCACCAGGCCCCTGGCTATGGGCAGCACGGCCAGCGGCAGCGGGAAGCTGCCCAGCCGTTCGACCAGCTTGGTCTCGTCGACGATGCAGACGAACAGGCGGGCGGCGGCGGCGACGATCTTCTCGCGCGTGTGCGCGCCGCCGCCGCCTTTGATCATCCGCAGTCGAGGGTCGATCTCGTCGGCGCCGTCTACGTAGAGGTCCACGGCGCCGACGACGTCGAGCTCGGTGACTTCCAGCCCGGCTCCCCGCAGCATGGCGGCCGAGCGCTCTGAGCTGGCGACGAACGCGCTCACGCTCGGCCGCGCCTCTATGAGGCCGGCGATGAACGCCGCCGCTGTGGTGCCGGTACCTACGCCGAGCACCATCCCGGGCTGCACGTAGCCGACGGCGGCAAGCGCCGCGGCGCGCTTCAAGTCGTCCTGTGTGAGGCCGTTCACGGCCGGCCCAACTGGGCGGCGATGTCTGGCCAGAAGCCCGGGTCTTCGCCGCCCACGACCCAGATGGCCATGCCGGCGATCTGCGGCTGCTTGGTCTTCGTCCAAGCGGTCTTCGCGTTCACTGCGCTCCTGTCCTGGAAGTGAACGATGTGGGCTGAGCCCGAGGCGTCAGTGTACCGTAGGATCGTCTCTCCCGACGCCGCGTCCCGGCTGACGCTTCCTCCGTACTTGAGCGGGGCCTCAATGCCGGTCGCGAGGCGCCTCCCGGCCACTCTACCACCCTCGTAGTGGAGCGATCGCGCCGTGTGGGAACAGTACTTGCGAGCAGGACGGGATCTACCCGAGCCCGTCGGTCCGTGGAAGGGAGGCGGCGTGGCAGCGGTCGAAGTCGTTACTCTCAACAACGGCGTCCAGATGCCGGCGCTCGGCCTGGGCGTCTGGCAGGTGAACGCCGGCGACCAGTGCCGGCAGGCGGTCCTGTGGGCGCTTGAGGCAGGCTACCGGCACATCGACACGGCGCGCATCTATCGCAACGAGAAGGATGTGGGCGCGGCCATTCGGGAGAGCGGCGTGCCGCGCCCGGAGATCTTCGTGACCACCAAGCTCTGGAACGGCGACCAGGGGTACGACCGGGCGCTGCAGGCATTCGACACCAGCCTCGGCGCCTTGGGTCTGGACTATGTCGACCTGTACCTCATCCATTGGCCGGTCCCAGAGACCCGAGACGATAGCTGGCGGGCGCTGCAGCGCATCCTGCAGGAGGGAAGGGCGCGGGCGATCGGTGTGAGCAACTACACCGAGCGCCACCTCGCCGAGCTGCTCGGCTGGGCCGACGTCCGCCCGGCGGTCAACCAGGTCGAGTTCTCGCCTTTCCTCTTCCAGAGCGAGCTTCTTGAGCTGTGCCGCGGGCACGGCGTCCAACTGGAGGCTTACAGCCCGCTGACGCGCGGCCGCCGCCTGCAAGACGGGAGGATCCTGGAGATAGCCGCCCGCATGGGGCGCACGCCCGCGCAGGTGCTCATCCGCTGGGCGTTGCAGCACGAGACGGTCGTGATCCCCAAGTCGGTGTGTCGCGAGCGCATCTTCGAGAACGCCGCCGTCTTCGACTTCTCGCTCCCGGCGGCAGAGATGGCGGCCCTCGACGCCCTGGACGAGAGTCACCACTTCGCCTGGGACCCGTCGGACGTGGAGTGACCGCTGCAGCCGGCGAAGTCGCCGGAGCGCCACAAGCGGCGCCACCCGTAGGACGTGGACCATGACACCGCAGCGCCGGACGAACCGGTGTCGCCATAGAAGCAGGAGAGGCCTGAGAAGCGCGGCTGAGCAGGGCGCGCAGGCAGGGTCGACCGGAGCGGCGGCGTGAGGTCTAGCCGCCCGGCGGCTCAGGCGGCGGCGTCTCCTCCGCCAGCTGACTGGCCAGTGCCGCCGCGGAGCGCCCGCCGCGATGAGCGCCCGGCGCCGGCTGCCGGACGCGCCGGGCCATGATCAGGAAGAGCAGACCGCCGAGCCCGCCGGCGGCGCCCATGATGAGTGCGCCGCCGCCGCTGCCGAGGGAGTCCATCGCCCAGCCGCCGAACGTGGGCCCGAGCGCGTAGCCGCCCATCTGCACCAGCGTCCAGACACCCATGTAGCGGCCTCGTAGGGCCGGCGGCGCCAGCTCGGCTGCTACGGTCGATGAGATCGGTATCAGGAGGACCACTCCCTGCCCCAGCAGGAAGACGAACAGCAGCGTCAGACCTCCGAACGGCGCCAACACCGTTCCGGCAAAGCCGACGCCGACAAGCAGGCTGGCCGCAGCCATCATGAGCAGGGGGTTGCGGCCGCGGACACCGCGGATGACCGGATACTGCAGGACCGCCACGGTGGCCGCGTAGAAAGTGAGCAGCAGTGCCCACGTGTGGGCGCTGGCGCCGTGGCGGTCACGCAGCATCACCGGGAGCATGGACCAGATCTGACCGAAGCCGTACAAGGGCAGCAGCGTGACGGCGCAGAAGACGAGATATCGGCGGTCGCGCAGCACCTGCCCGTAGCCGCGCAATGTCGCCGCGAATGGCTGGCGACCGGTGGCGACCGGCCGTGTCTCGCGGAACAGTGTGAGGACGATAGCCACATAGAGCGCGCAGATACCGGCGCCGGCGAAGAAGATCGAGCGATACGTGGGGTCGGCGGCGATCACGGCCGCCGCCGCCAGTGGGCCGATGACCATGCCGACGTGCTGCGCGGTGCGCGTGATGCTGTACGCCTCCGCGCGCCGCTCGAAGACCACCAGGTCGGCGATCATGGCGTTGCTGCCGGTGAGGAACAAGGCCCAGCCAAACGCGGCCTCCAGGGCGACGGCGATGCCGATCTGCCACATCGCCGAGGCCGTCGCGAAGGTCAGGTAGAGGACAACGACGACGCCGATGCCGGCCACCATGATGGGTTTGCGTCCATAACGGTCGGCCAGGGCGCCGCCGAGCATGTGCAGCGGCATTGAAGCGAAGAGCGGCAAGCCGAGGACGAGGCCGATGACGGTCATCGACACGTGCAGGCGCGTATTGAGGTACGTCGTCTCGAACGGGTAGCACATGTCGATGCCCGAGAGGAGCACGAAGATGCCCGCCGCCAGTAGCCAGAACTGGCGCGGGAAGACGGCCGTGATCGCCGCCCGGCGGGAGCGGACGGACCGCAGCGCGGGCCCCGCCGTCGAGCGGCGGCGCCGGCGTCGGACGGCCGCACCGGGACCGGGGCGACGCGCGAGCGGCCGGCCGGGAAGGTGTCGGGAGCGGCTCATGGCGGTGAGTGGATGCTATCGCACGCGGCTTGGGCGGTGTCCGCCGGCTTCGGCGAGGCGGGCGGCGCCTCTTTCGCGCCGCCCGGGCCGTGCCTCAGCCCAGGCCCAGCCGCTCCAGGTCGTCGTCGCTGAGACCGAAGTAGTGAGCCGTCTCGTGGATGACGGTGATGCGGATCTGCTCCCGCAGCTCCGCATCGTCGTCCGCCTCGGCCTCCAGGTTGCGCTGAAAGAGACTGATGACGCTCGGAAGAGATGCGCTCCCCATGGTGGACTGGTTGGGCATGCTGACGCCGTTGAACATGCCGAGCAGACGCGGGTCCACACCGTCGCGCACCAGCAGCTCCGAAGGCCGGTCGTCGATCAGCACGGCGACGTTGCCGAGCTCTTTGCGGAGGTCGCGCGGCAGTTCGGCCAGGGCGCGTTCGGCGACCCTCTCGAAGTGCGAAGGGCTGAGACGCGGCTGCGGCGGGTCGTAGGCCGCGTCCAGACCCCGGACCAGGAGCCACTCGCGCACCATGCCGGCGGTATCTCCGAGCTCCTCCAGCACACTGCCGAGGAGGTGCCGCGCGTCGGCTTCGTCGAACGGCTCCAGTTCGCCGCCGGCCAGCAATTCTTCCAGGAGGCGGCGGGCGTCTTTGGCGCGCTGCTGCTCCAGCAGCCGCCAGGCGTGGTCGATAACGCGCTCGGCGTGTCGTTGGCCGCTCACCGCGCCGCCGGCTGGACCCAGACCTTCCACATGTCGACGAGGCCGAGAGGATTGAGCTCCTGGTCCCGCACCCTGTTGTTGAGCACCCGGAAGTCGCGCCCGAAGGAGAGGGGGATGACGGGCGCATCGGCGAGGATGCCTTTCTCGGCCATCGCATAGAGGTTGCGCCGCTGCGTCTCGTCGCCGGTGGAGCGAGCCTTCAGCAGTAGCTCGTCGACGGCTGGGTTCGAGTAAGACGTGTAGCTGTCGGGGAGCGCCTTCTGCGACTGGAAGAACGGCGACAGAAACGCGTCCATGGAGGGGTAGTCTGCCGACAACGTCATGCGGAACAGCTGGCTGCCGGCCTGAGCTCCCTTGGAAAGACGGTCGTTGAGCACGGGCGCCGTGAGCCCTGTCGGCTTGACCGCCACGCCGGCCGTCTGCCAGGCGGCCTGCAGCGCGACGGACGTCTGCCACTCGGCCGGGCTATCGACATACCAGTAGTCCAAAGAAGGAACGGCGCCGCCGGCAGCGGTGGCCTGAGCCACGAGCTTATGGGCCCGCTCGGGGTTGTACTGGTACGGACTCTGGCTGTTGCGGTACCCGGGCGTGCCGGGAGGGACGAGGCCGCTGGCCGGCACCGGGACGCCCTCTTGGACGACGCTGCAGACTGCCTCATCGTCGGTCGCGCGCGTGAGGGCCTGTCGGAGCAGAGCGCCGTTCGCGCCTCCGGGAACGCCGAGGATGGGATCGTTCATGTCGATGCCGATCAGCGCCACGCTCAGCCTCGGCCACATGACCGCCGACCACGTCCCGGAGGCTACGTGCGGGTCGTTCTGCGCCGTGCGGACCTGGCCCTGAGGAACCTCGGTCATGTCCAGGCCGCCCGCCTGGAACTGGCGCCACATCGTCCCCGCGCCGGCGAAGATCTGGAACTGGATGGTGTCGACGTGGCCGGCGTGGCCGGTGTCCCAATACGCGGCGTTGCGCACCAGGTCGATGCTGTGGTGCTCGGTCCACGACTGGACCAGGTACGGACCCGTCCCCACCGGTCGGCGCTCGTAGGCCTTCAGGCCCACCGACTTGATGTACTCGACAGGAGTGACGGCCGCTACGATGGTGCCCAGAGTCTTGGGGAAGTCGGCGAAGGGGTAGCGCAGTTGCACGCGCAACGTGTACCTGCCGATGGCCCGCACGCCCGTGAGCCCCTTGCTTGGATCGAGCTGATAGCCGCTGTTATTGCAGCCGAGAATGGGCGCCAGAATGTACGACTTGGGGCACGCAAAGCGGGGGTCGGTGACCCGGTTCCACGAGCGGACGAAGTCGGCGGCGGTGACCTCACGCGCCACGGGCGGCTGGAAGTGGACCCCGTGGCGCAGCGTGAACGTGAAGATGGTCTCCGTAGGGTCTGCTTTCCACTTGGTGGCCAGCTCGGGCACCGTTTGCAACGTCCCGTCCTCGTCGAGCTCATAGGCGACGAGTCCCTGGAAGACCTCGTGGGCCACCTGCACGCCGCCGGGCTCCTGGGCGGTCAGGGGTTCGATGCCGAGCGGGTCGCCCTTGAGCGGGAACCTGTAGGTGCCGCCGTCCTGCGGGCTGCCGCTGGGGCTGGGGAGGACGGGCTGGGGGCTGGGGGTGCCACACGAGGCGGCCAGAACGGCGACTGCGAGCGCGCCGGCCGCAATCAGCGTGCGTGCCCGTCTGCCGGTCCTCGTCATCGGTCGCTCCCGCCGCCGCCCGCGTCGTCGCCGGCGGCGGCGGGCGGCTTCTCAAGGCTTCCCAGCAGAGCGTCGAGCAGAGGTTCCTGCGCCGGCAGGATCGTGCGGCGCGCCTCTTCTATGTCGAAAAACGCCGCCCGGTCGACCTCGGGGAAGCTCTGCCGCCGGCCCGACCGTGGGGGCCACTCTATCTCGAACGTGTTGCTGGTGATCGCCGACGGGTCGCAGTCGCCCTGGACGGCCCAGGCCAGGACGGCCTTACCGTTCGGGTAGCGCGCGGCGGGAAGCGGATGGAAAGGCCCCTCCGGCCGCAGACCGGTCTCCTCCGCGAACTCTCTGACGGCGGCGGCAAGATCGTCCTCGCCGGGCTCGATAAGCCCCTTGGGGATGGACCAGATGCCCGCGTCGCGCCCAGCGTTGAACGGACCGCCCGGGTGCACGAGCAGCACTT
>Ga0182021_10011408_pt1 | contig 10543 bp, 8 predicted proteins | sample 612E3MmetaG_FD_120493 | JGI IMG/M metagenome (GOLD analysis project Ga0182021, IMG submission 120493) | Permafrost microbial communities from Stordalen Mire, Sweden - 612E3M metaG (Illumina Assembly) | ecosystem: Environmental > Terrestrial > Soil > Wetlands > Permafrost | place: Sweden... | reverse complement strand
TCCGGAAATAAGTCTGTTAAGATTGTCTCTCTACCGGAATTGAATCATCTGTTCCAGCATTGCAAAACCGGACTTCCGGCCGAGTATGGGGAGATTGAAGAAACCTTTTCTCCCGAAGCCTTAAAGATCATTGCTGACTGGATTTTGGCACTGAAGGAAATTCGGTAAGTTTTTTAAGTATTGCACGTCCTTTTGAAGTAATTCCTGCAGTTCCGTCCTCCATGAGCATCCTGATGGAAGCCGTAAGTTCATTTGCAAGTTCGGGATAAATCAGAGTAAGTTTGTACAATATTTCCATAGAATATGCCTTAACTGCTATTGATGAAAATCCTGAATTCAATCTGGCAAAACAGAAATCGGTCAGAATTCCCTGCTGCAGATTGTTAATTTTTCCGAGGTCGCCAAGGGATAGAATTCTGAGAAAAGAGCGAAGCGTGCTTTCGTTATCAAGTTTATTTAATGTTTCAACTATCTGCGCAAGGTACGGATAGAAAACCTCAGGGAACTTATCACAAACTTTTGTCAACGTCCATGACGCCCTGAAGGAAAGCTTTTTTTCGGCAGAAAATGAATATTCTAAAAGTTTATTAAAAACAGCAGGATTTTCCAAAGCTGAAATGGCTATCCATTCAGCCTGTTTCATACCCATCATATTATTAACAATGGCCTGAAGATCAGAATCGTCTTCCATCGTACCTGGATTTTCAGGAGGATTCCCGGCATCAGGATTATTTATGGCATTTATACTTTCCAGATAATCTTTTGCTACAATGACATCAGCTTCCGAAAAATCGACTGATTCCAGATCAGTTGACGGTAACCATTTATAATCTAAATGCTCTGAAAGGATTGGCAGTTCATCAAGCGTATCACAGACGAACGGGATCAGTTTTATCTGTTTATAGCCATAGTCGTATTCAACCACAGGCAGAGGATGGCAAATAACAATATCAATAGATAATTCTTCCGATACTTCACGTATAATGCACTCCTCTTCCGATTCACCCTTTATAATCTTTCCACCCGGAAATTCCCATTTAAAAGGATGATCAGTTGCTTCTCCCCTCTGGACAACCAACACTTCATTTTCCTCATTCCTGATAACGGCACAGGTAACCTCAATCATAGCGCAATATCTTCATATAATGGAATAACAAGTAAGTATTCATATTTCATTTCCTGGAAATCGATCTTACATGCATAATGGTGCATGCCATTCGTGACAACAATATATGGTACTTTATACTTCATATCGTAAGTGACAATCTGATCGAATACACTTTCATCAATTTTCACATCCGGCCTTTTACATTCAACTATCATTACCGGTTCACCCAATCTGTTATGAACCAGAATATCTAATCTTCTTTTTAATTTATTGAACCTGAAAAAAACTTCAACACCCAGAAGTCCTGCCGGATATTTGCCTTCATTAACAAGATACTGAAGGAAATTTTGCCGTACCCATTCCTCTTCAGTAAGCTTTACATATTTCCTCCTGAACGGATCAAGGATCATTTCGGCTCCCTCTTTTCCGTGTATTTTAAATGAATATTGAGGCAGATTTAACTGTTTCAACTTAGTTTTGTACTTTTACAATGAAGTTTTTATTGTTTTTCACTTTATGCCTTAGAGAAAACTCTGAGTTCATTGACGCTCAAATCATCATATCACTGTATTACACGAAGCAGATCAATAAGGGACAACAAGCAGAAAACAAAGAATAATTAAATTTTTACAAATATATTGAGATAAATTTAAACTCCTTTTACCGGATGAAAACGAAAGAAGAAATTGTTAATAACTGGCTCCCACGATATACCGGCAAAGCTATCGACAGCTTTGGAAAATATTTTCTCCTTACCAATTATAATTACTATGTTGAACTTTTTGCCAAATGGAACAATGTGAAGGTTGAAGGAAAAGATAAAAACATGCCAAGTGCCACTGCCGATGGGATTACTATAATAAACTTCGGAATGGGAAGCCCGAATGCCGCAACAATTATGGATCTTCTTAGTGCAGTTGATCCGAAGGCGGTTCTGTTTCTTGGCAAATGCGGCGGGCTGAAAAAAAAGAATACCCTCGGCGATCTCATCCTTCCGATCGCTGCCATAAGAAGCGATGGAACATCTAACGACTATCTCCCAAGTGAAGTTCCTGCTCTTCCTGCCTTTAAATTACAAAGTGCAATATCTGCGACAATAACCAGGTATAACAGGGAATACTGGACTGGAACTGTATATACCACGAACAGAAGGGTTTGGGAATATGATGACAGGTTCAAAAAATACCTTGTCAAGACACGTGCAATGGCTATTGATATGGAGACTGCAACCATTTTTACAGTTGGCTTTGCGAATGAAATACCTACAGGAGCACTTTTACTGGTTTCAGACCAACCAATGATTTCAACAGGTATAAAAACTGAAGCAACCGATATAAAAGTTACAAATGATTATGTTGAAATCCACCTTAAGATTGGAATAGATTCTCTACGGGAAATCAAAGCAAACGGAGTTTCGGTAAAACATCTAAAATTCTGACTATGGCTGTTACTACATATGAGGAGATAATTTCCGACCTGAAGAAACGGATTTTTAAACCAGTTTATTTTCTTGCAGGTGAAGAACCATATTATATTGACCTCATTATTAATTACATAGAAGACAAGATTTTACCTGAGTCTGAAAAAGCCTTCAACCAGATAATTGTATATGGAGAGGATACAAATATTGCTTCCGTAATCGACACTGCCCGAAGGTTTCCGATGATGTCAACCCACCAGGTGCTTATAGTTAAGGAGGCACAGGCATTAAAGAAAATTGATGATCTTGCCTTCTATATTGAAAAACCACTTTCATCAACTATTCTTGCATTCAGTTACAAGTATAAAACAATTGATAAGAGAACCAGATTATACAAGCTTCTTGACAGTCACGGAGTATATTTTGAATCGGTAAAATTAAGAGATTATCAAATCCCTGCCTGGATTGAAAGATATCTGATGACCAGGGGCATTAAATGTGATCCCAGCGCCAGTGCGATGCTTACCGAATTTCTTGGCTCTGATCTTCACAAGATCGTTAATGAACTTGAAAAGCTTATTATCACTCTTCCTGCAGGCAAACCAACAATAACCACTTCGCTGATCGAAAAGAATATTGGCATCAGCAAAGACTATAATAATTTTGAATTGCAGAAGGCAATAGGCGGGAAAAATATACTTAAAGCCAACATGATAGTTCAGTATTTTGCAAATAATCCCAAAGACAACCCGTTAACCCTTTCCATATCTTCGATATTCGGATTATTTAATAAGCTTCTGACATATCACTACCTGACTGACAAGTCAAAAAACAATGTAGCTGCTGTTCTTAAGATAAATCCGTTTTTTGTAAAGGACTATGAGACTTCGGCTTCGATATACAGTGTATCAAAAACTGTACAAATCATAAGTCTTCTGAGAACCTTCGATATGAAATCAAAAGGATTCGGAGATCCGGGCACTGATCAGGGAGAGCTGCTAAAAGAACTGGTATTTAAGATACTTCATATCTGATCACAAAACCAGTTTATTCATTTCCTCTTGCCTTTCCTTATCCTCTTAGCCATCTTCTCCCACATCAAAAGTAGCAACTGAGTGATATTCTTTGTCTTAGCCCCTCTCCCCCGGGAGAGGGGTTGGGGAGAGGTAATCTTCAATTCATTTCGGGAGAATCTGGAAAATCAGCCCAGATTCTATATTTGTTCTTAAAGCTTCTTAAGACGTTCTTCCAGGTGTCATCACCCCTGTTATTCATTATAATTTCAGAGTTTACAGAGGTAATTACCCATGAGTTTTCTGAAAGCTCACGCTCGAGCTGACCGGCTGACCAGCCGGAATAGCCCAGAAAAAACCTGATCTGAGACTGTTGAAGTTTTCCGGTTTTTATCAGCTCCCTTATGATATCAATATCACCACCCCAGAATATATCACCGCTCACATGGACGCTTTTGGGAATCAGGTCACCCTGACTATGCAGATAATGAAGGGTATCGGGAGCAACTGGTCCTCCCATGTTCAGATTTTCATGCCAACCATTAAAACCTTCAATTGCCGAACTGATTTTTAAATCAAGTTTTTTATTCAGAACAAAACCAACCGAACCCTGAGGAGTATGATCAGTTAGATATACAATGCTCCGGTTAAAAAATGTATCGGGCAGAAAAGGTTCTGAGATAAGTATCTTACCTTTCTCGGGGATCTTATCTTCAGGCAAAATTGCGAACATGTCAAGTTCCGGTTGCATACAGATTTTTGCTGGTATAAAATATCCATTACAAAAATAATTAACAAAAACTTTATATTCAATTAAATATTATCATATTTTTGCCCGCATCGTTAAATAATCATATGCAAAAAAGCACATTACGTCTGATTGGGAATAAAGCGGTATTAAATATCCGCGAAAGAATGTGTGAAACTCCGGAAGAACTGATCTCAAGCGATAAATTCCGGCTGGTTCTCAACCATTGCCTGGAACATCTGCATGACAAGAACTCCCCGTTGCTCGAAATTTTCGGAAATGGCACATTCGATGAAGAATCTGTAGATGATCTGGTAAGGACACTTTCATTTCTTGTAAAATATGAAAGTATTGTTGTCCCCCATATTTTTGAAAAATCCCAGAGTTTTTTAATAAACCTTGATAAACTGGCCGGTTTTGTGGAATACCTTTATGATTACTGGCGTCATTTTGACCGTTTTGTAATTAATGATTCCGAAGGTGACAGACTTGATAAAAGGCCCTATCGTACATTTAATGAAACCATTGAACAGCTTACTCATCTCATACGCAGCGTTTACAGGCATATCCAGGAGAACATAACCGGGAGTCATCCAAATGTTTACAGGCAGGTTCCGGCAGGCGGGGAGATAGCGGTGATTTCCCTTCCGAAAGATATCGCCTATACCGGAGTTCAGTATACAAAGTTAAATAACGTGCCGGTTATACGTCAGATGCTGATTTATCCTCCGCTCGTGATCCAGCAGCCGATGAACAAGCGTACAGGGCAGTTTAAAAGGATCCAGCAGAATCCTATTGATCTTGTTGAATTAAGCAGCGGAGAATGGATCTGTTACCCGGCTAAAGTCGGCAAGCTGCTGATAATGGTTTACTTCCATCTTGAATTTTTTGAGCTGGGATTCTCAATGTGTAATTTGTTCGAACTTGCCGACGATAGTGATCTCACAAAAAAGCCAGATGCCCTTTTTATTTACGGAGTTGAAGGGAATGTACTCGACGGTCTGTCAAAATACTCTACCGTCTTTTACGATGACCAGGAAAACGGGATATTTGTCGGAGCTATACCAAACAAGCCGGAATTCGGATATTTCGGTTATCTTAAAAAGATGGTCCTTACACTTCATAATTCCATTGTGATGAAATTAGGCAATATGCCTTTCCATGGAGCTATGATTAAGATCCTTTTGCAGGGGAACAAAGAGGCAACCATTCTTATGATGGGCGATACAGGTGCAGGTAAATCAGAGACTCTGGAGGCTTTTCGCGTACTGGGCGAAAAATATATACGTGAGCTTACAATTATTGCTGATGACATGGGCTCTATTGAAATTGATTCAAATGGTTATCCTGTTGGATTCGGAACCGAGATCGGAGCATTTCTTCGTCTCGACGATCTTCAGCCAGGCTATGCGTATGGTCATCTCGACCGGTCAATAATTATGAACCCAAGCCAGGTAAATGCAAGAATTGTACTACCTGTTACAAGGTTTGAGACAATAACCCAGGGCCACAAGATTGATTATATACTCTATGCCAATAACTACGAGGAGATAGATAATGAACACCCTGTTATAGAGAAATTTGAATCTGAGGAATCGGCACTGGTTATTTTCCGTGAAGGAGCCGTAATGAGCAAAGGGACAACAACCTCCAGTGGCCTGGTACACTCTTACTTTGCAAATATTTTCGGCCCTCCCGAGTACAGATGCCTTCATGAGGAGATAGCTACGAGGTATTTCTCAGCTTTTTTTAAAAATGAGATTTTTGTCGGACAGATGAGGACGAGGCTTGGCATTCCAGGTTACGAATCAAGCGGACCAAGAGAAGCAGCACTTGAATTGCTGAAGATAATAGGGGTTACGGAATAATACCCATTAATTCTCTTCCTGTTATTCATGAACTCACCCCCTCCCGATAGCTATCGGGCCCCCTCTCTGCTTCGCAAAGAGGGGGCTATAACAATCTTATATTTAGTGACTTCCCCCTCTTTACAGAGTAGAGTGGGGGAAAACAAGGGGGTGAGTTCATGAGGAAAAGAGAGCCGCAAGGGGATGAGTTCATGAGGTCATACAGAGATGGTGATTAGTATTTCTCAGGAACTGCCTCTTTCATTATTCCATAAATCACATCAAAAATATCTTCTGAACTCGGCTTTGAAAAATAGTCACCATCGGTAGTATATGCCGGACGATGCTCTTTTGAGGTAAGGGTTTTGGGAGGACTGTCAAGAAACTGCCACCCGCCCTGTTTTTCAATAACTTCCTGCATCATAAAAGCTGTCGTACCTCCCGGTACATCCTCATCGAGGAATAAAACTCTGTTTGTTTTCTTTAATGATTCCAGTATCATTCTGTTCCTGTCAAAGGGTACAAGAGTCTGCACATCAATTAATTCAACTGAAATATCATGAGAAGCCAGGTGTTTGACAGCCTCTACGGCAATTTTGACTGTTGAACCATAGGTAATTAAAGTAAGATCGGTACCTTCATTTAAAATTTCCGGAATTCCAAGCGGTAACCGGAATTCACCAAGATTGGCAGGCAACTTTTCTTTCAGTCTGTACCCGTTCAGAGGTTCAATGACAATGGCCGGATCGTAACCCTCAAGAAGCGTATTATAGAAACCTGCGGCTCTTGTCATATCTCTTGGCACACATACATATACACCTCTTACCGAATTGATAAGCATACTCATGGGTGATCCTGAATGCCAGATCCCTTCCAGACGGTGACCACGCGTGCTGATAATTAACGGAGCAATCATCCTTCCGGCAGTTCTGTAATGGGTTGTTGCCAGATCGTCGCTTAAAGGCTGCAGACAATACATCAGGTAGTCGAGATACTGAATCTCGGCAATCGGCCTCATCCCTCTCAGCGATAATCCTATGCCCTGGCCAAGAATAGTCGCTTCCCTTATACCGGTATCAGTAATACGAAGCTCCCCGAATTTTGCCTGTAAGCCCTCCAGAGACTGATTAACTCCTCCAATTTTCCCGGTGTCCTCCCCGAATGTTACCAGAAGGGGGTACTTTGCAAACAGTTTGTCATAATTATCCCGTAATATCTGCCGGCCCGGAACCTCGGGCGAATCAGCGGTATATTCAGGAGAAACAGGCTTTACTTTCAGAACTGATTTTTCAGATTCATTATAAAGAAATGAATCATAACTTTTACGGGCATCTTCATAATTGCGTACAAGCCAACCCTCAAGTTCTTCTTTCAAATTATCTGAAATTAGACACGAGCTGCAAATATTTCTTAGTATTTTCCGGGCTGTCACAAAGTTATCTTTCCTGATCGGGTTAGGCACTTTTTTAAGATCTTCCGTATAGTTATCCACAGAATCCTCTTTCGACTTTTCAGTGCACCTGCAGGTCCGGTCATTGATTATTTTAACCAGGGCATCGCGTTCTGTCTTTATAGGGTTCTGGAACATTTCCCACCCCTTCTTCCTAGAGTCTTTGACTTCCTCATCAGCTTCAGCAATAATTTTTTCAAGCTCTTCTGAAGTTGCAATGGCTGATTCAATTATCCACTCCCTCATTTTCTTTATCGGGTCAAATTCCTCTTCCCATTTTAACCTTTCCTCACTTTTATACCTCTCATGCGACCCGGACGTAGAGTGTCCCTGAGGCTGAGTTACCTCCTCAATATGAAACAGGACCGGAGTATGCTCGTTCCTGCAGATCTGGATACCTTTTTCATATAATTTTATAAGCCCCTGGTAATCCCATCCTTTTCCCCTGAATATTCTGATTCCCGGTTTGCCTTTTTCACTTTCAAATCCTTTGAGAAGTTCCGATATACTTCCCTTTGTAGTCTGGTACTTTTTTGGAACAGATATTCCGTAACCATCATCATAAACAGATAATGCCATAGGTACCTGCAGAACTCCCGCAGCATTCATTGCCTCCCAGAAATGACCTTCAGAAGTACTGGCATCACCTATTGATCCGAAGGCTACCTCATTCCCCTTGTCAGAAAGGGTTGTAAACTGGTGGAGTTCGGTGTTCAGTCTGAATAGTTTTGAAGCATATGCAAGACCCAGCAAACGAGGCATCTGGCCTGCAGTAGGAGAAATATCTGCTGAAGAATTTTTCTGTTTTGTCAGATCGCGCCACGATCCGTCAGGATTGATATTGGGAACAGAGAAGTGGTTATTAAAGACCCGTCCGCCGCTTCCGGATTTAATACTCCTGTCGGTATTCCCGTAAAGCTGATGAAAAAATTCAAGTGAGTCGTACAATCCCATTGCCATCATCCAGGTTTGGTCCCGGTAATAACCTGATCTCCAGTCACCATCCCTGAATTGTTTGGCCATGGCAATCTGGATTATCTCTTTTCCATCGCCAAATATCCCGAACTTGGCTTTGCCTGATAATACCTCACGACGACCTGTTACACTTAGGTTTCGACTAAGGTTCGCAAGCCTGAAATCTGCCAGGATATCTTCTTTTTTCATCACATTTTCCGATGGATTTGAATCTTCTTTCATTTTATTCTCAATTAACTGGAAATTAATTTCGTCTCTCAAGAATTTAACAAACCAGATTAATTGTTGTTTAATTTAACTTGAAGAAATGATTACAATCTGTTTTATCGCTAAAAAGCTCAGAAAGAAAGATATTCTTTGCGATCAGGAGTCCCTGAAGAATTAAAAATAATTATTATTCTTCTGAAATATTCCCTTTCAGTTTTTCTGAAATCCAGGTTTTGAAATTACCACTTTCATCTGAAAATATAAGGTAGGCTTCAAACTCGGGATGTTTTCCGAGAAATTCTATTGTCTTTTCTTTACCCATTACAAGACACCCGGTTGCAGCACCATCAGCCATAGCACATTCATCGGCAATAATTGATACGCTCAGAAGAGTATTTCTTGTGGTATATCCGGTTTTCGGATCAACATGATGAGAATATTTGACACCATCCTCGATATAAAACTTCCTGTAGTTTCCTGAAGTTGCAATGGCTTTATCTTTAATCCTGATTATAGCCTGAAGAGTTTGTCCGGGTGACATGTTATTATCTACCGGTTTATCAATGCCTATCCTCCATAATGCGCCTGCCCTGGTACCTTTTCCTCTCACTTCACCACCAATTTCAACCAGATAGTTCTTAATCCCCAGTTTATCAAAAAAACCGCAGATCACATCGACAGAAAAACCCTGCGCTATCGCATTAGCATCCAGACATATGCCGGGATTACTCTTAACCAGATGACCTTTGACTATTGATACCTTATTCATGCCAACAAGATTCAGAAGACTATCGCGTTTCGATTCTGTAAAATTCTTATGCGCATCCGGTCCGAATCCCCACGCTTTTACAAGGGGGCCGACAGTAATATCAAATGCGCCATTCGTCATCTCCGATATCACAGCCGATTTTCTGAAGACTTCAGTAAAAAAAGAGTCAAGGGTCACATCCTCATTCCGGTTAATTTTCGAAATTATCGATGAATCAATATAGAGAGAGAGCGACATATCGAAATTATGAAGTATTTTTTCAACTTTTGTTTTAAGCTCCCCGGTATTGATATGCTTAGAATTATCGTAAACTATGCTGTAAGTTGTTCCCTGGATGAACCCTGTGAAACTATCAAAAACAGGTTTTTTATTTCTGCAGCTGCCTGTAAGGAGAGCAAGAAATACTAATACAGATAATGATTTATTAATCATGATGTTACGTAAATATAAAGGATGCTTTAACTTAATCACAATCTTACGCAAAATTTATTCCTCTTCAAAATAAATTTGTTTCCCGGGGAGCGCACTATACAACATTTACTTACATTTAAGGTTTATAATCCAGAGATAACATTCTGATGAGAATAATAATGCTTGCTTTTTTATTGAACAATTTCCTGTCAGTTCAGGGACAACAGAGTTATCCGGATTCGGTGATCTGTTCAAATCATATTTTTAATGATAAGATTAAAACAGTTCAGCTTTACAGGGAAGGCTGGAACCTTTCATATCCACTTATGAAATTGAATAACGACGAGAAATTAATATTTGGTTTCGATCTGATAGGCAATCAGGTTGAAACATACTCATACACTTTTATCCACTGCGATAAGGACTGGAAAAAATCTGACATTTTTCCAAATGATTACCTCGATGGCTACATTGAAAACCCGCTCGAAGATTATCAGTCCTCCTTCAATACTACTGTGAGTTATTATCACTATAAACTCAGTTTCCCAAACGACAGAGTAAAGTTGAAACTTTCCGGTAACTACATTCTTGTTGT
>Ga0182021_10011407_pt1 | contig 10543 bp, 9 predicted proteins | sample 612E3MmetaG_FD_120493 | JGI IMG/M metagenome (GOLD analysis project Ga0182021, IMG submission 120493) | Permafrost microbial communities from Stordalen Mire, Sweden - 612E3M metaG (Illumina Assembly) | ecosystem: Environmental > Terrestrial > Soil > Wetlands > Permafrost | place: Sweden... | reverse complement strand
GCAGCTCGCGGACGCAACCAAGGCGGCGACCAGCTTCACGACGACGTCGAGGTCAACGGCGGATCCCTGGCCGCCCGGGTGGATGGCCGTCCAGACGACATAGGCGCCCACGCCGACCAGGGCAGCTCCGGCGGAGACGGCGAGCCTGCGGCTCGAGGAGGGGGCGAGGGCGGCGGGGGCTTCGGGCACTCGTGAGCCGTCGGCGGGTGTCTCGGTCACGGGCGTGGCGGACCGTGGAGGGACGCCCCTAGTCGCCGTGTCGGCGATGTCCACTGCCATGATCTCCAGCACTTCCTGTCCGATACCGCGTGATCGACCCCAGGACCTTGGATCCACTGTCCCGACGATGCCCCCGGATGGCCGCGGACCCACCTGACAATACCGGCCCTGAACAGTCCTCCAAGAAAAAACCTCGAGATTGCGGGCTCGGACGGCTGCCGGCGGTCCCGGCGGAGGCTCGCAACCCGATGCAGGGTCGACCTAGGCGCGAACTTGCGGCCTATTCCTCGGGCTCCCTGTCCACGCGTCGACCGCTCTTGCGTTCGGAGCGCAAGCGCTTGGCGGCAAGCCTCCGATTGACCGAGGACCTGGTCGGCGCGGTCGGCCGCCGGGGCGTGCGGACGATAAGGGCGGCTCGCACGCGGTCGCGAAGCCGTTCGAGTGCCAGGTCCCGATTGCGCGTCTGGGAGCGCTCGTCGACGGCCACGATGCGCACCACGGGCCCAAGCTCTTCGACGAGGCGCGCACGCAGCTGGTCGGTCAGGGCGGCCGACTCCTCCATGTTCCAGGTGAGCATCACCTTGGTGTTGGAGGTGTTCGCGTGCTGTCCACCCGGTCCTCCGCTGCCGGAGAACCGCCACTGCAGCTCGTTCGCAGGAATCGTGAGCCGTCGGCTCACGACGAGATCGCCGGTCACGTCCGCCGCCATGGAGGACTCTCGGGCCGGTAGGAGGCTCGGGCGCTCGGCTGTCCGGTGGCTCAGGCTCAGGCCGGCAGCACGGACTCGATGGCGGCGACGATCTCCGGCGACTCCGGTTCGACTTTCGGGCGGAAGCGGGTGATCGACTTGCCGCCGGGAGCAACCAGGAACTTCTCGAAGTTCCATTGCACGTCCCCCGCCTCACCCGAGCCGTCTTCGACCCGCGTCAGCTCCTCGTAGAGCTGATGGCGGCCGGCCCCGTTGACATCCACCTTCTCTGTCATCGGGAAGGTGACTCCGTAGGTTGTCGAGCAGAACGTCTCGATCTCCTCGGCCGAACCCGGCTCCTGGCCCCCGAACTGGTTCGAGGGCACGCCGAGAACGGTGAAGCCGCGGCCGGCGTAACGCTGCTGCAGGCTCTCGAGGCCTGTGTACTGAGGGGTGAGACCGCAGCGCGATGCCACATTGACTACCAGGACCGCCTTGTCGGCCAAGCGGTGAAGGTCGAGCGTCTCGCCCTGCAGAGAGTGGATGGAGCTGTCGTAGATGGCCATGGCCCCACACTAGGGACCTTGGCTTTCAAGCGAAGCGGACGATGAAGAAGGTACCCGCCACCAGGCAGTAGAGGCCGAAGGGCCACATTGTGCGCGACTTGAAGTACCGGGTCAGGAACGTGACGGAGAACAGCGCCGCCACAAAGGCGCACAGGGCGCCGACGAGAGCCTGGGCGCGCACTCCGTTGCCGAGCGACCCGAGCAGGTCCGGGATCTTGTAGAGCCCGGCGAGGAGGATCACCGGTGTCGCGAGCATGAAGGAGAAACGGGCGGCGTCCTCGTAGTCGAGGCCGCGGATCAGGCCCGCCACCATCGTGATGCCGGAGCGGCTGATCCCGGCCAGGAGCGCCGCGGTCTGGGCAACCCCGATGACCGCCGCCTCCTTGACATCGAGCTCCTTTCGCGGTGCCAGGTGGGCGTGCCGCTCGCGTATCTGGGCGCGCCGCCGGGCGACCTCTCCGCCGAGGAGGATGAACCCGTTGACGACGAGGAAGATCGAGGCTGACAACGGCTTTGTGAACAGCACGCGGAGCTTGTGCTCGAGGAGGACCCCGGTGATGCCCGCGGGGATCGTCGCCACTACGAGGAGCCACGCGAACCGCTGCGTCGGCGTGGTGATGCTCCGCGAGGCGATCGAGCGCACCAGGCCGCTGATGATGCGAAGCCAGTCCTTCCAGTAGAAGGCGACGAGCGCGAGGGCCGTCCCGACATGGAGCGCGACGACGAAGGCGAGCCAGAAGGACTCGGGCTTGCTCTCGGATGCGACGAGGTTGTGCCAGTTGAACAGGGCCGGGAACACCACTGCGTGGCCCAGGCTCGAGACGGGGAACAGCTCTGTGATGCCCTGCAGGACTCCGAGCACGACCGCCTGGAAGAAGGTGATCTTGCTCTGGGCGGCGACCGGCGGGGTGCCGGATCGTGCGATCAGATAGATGTGCGACAAGTGGTGGACGGTCGTGATCAGCACCGGCGGAGCCTATCTGCGCTCGCGCGCCAATTACGTGACACGCTCGAGGTCGGCCGGCGCGTGGTCGCAGCGACGGCCACCGGGACGTTGGCATCGCAGGAGGTCCTCTGTAAGCTCCACCAGATCGAACCGACGCGAGCCGTGCCGGCACAGCCGGCTGCTCGCCTGACCGCCAGGTGGTGATCGTGGTGGAACCCGTCGAGGTCTCCCAGACGCGGGACATAAGGACTGCGATCCCCGGCCCCCGGTCTTTGGAGCTCACGGCCCGCAGGAAGGCATCGCTGCCCGCGGGCGTCGGGGCGGCCATGTCGATCTTCGCCGAACGTGCTGCCGGCGGCATCGTGGTGGACGTGGACGGCAACTCGTTCATCGACCTCGGCGGCGGGATCGCCGTGCTCAACGTCGGCTCGAGCGCACCGTTGGTCGTCCAAGCCGTGACCGAGCAGGTGCAGCGATTCACCCACACCTGCTTCCAGGTCACCGGATTCGAGAGCTACATCACCTTGGCGGAACGCCTCAACGCACTCGTCCCGGGTACGGACGAGAAGCGGAGCTTCTTCGTGAACTCCGGCGCGGAGGCGGTCGAGAACGCCGTGAAGATCGCCCGCTCCTTCACCGGGCGTCAGGCCGTCGTCGTGTTCGACCATGCCTTCCACGGTCGGACTCTGCTCACCTTGTCGCTCACGGCCAAGGCGATGCCTTACAAGTCCGGTTTCGGTCCGTTCGCGCCCGAGGTCTACCGCGTCCCCTTCAGCTATCCGTACCGCTGCACGGCGGGAGCTTCCCCCGAGCACTGCGGCGACGCCTGCGCCGACTTGGCGATCGACTCGATGGACAAGCAGATCGGAGCCAATCGCATCGCGTGCGTGCTCGTGGAGCCGGTGCAGGGCGAAGCCGGCGTGGTCGTCCCCGGCCACGGCTTCCTCCCGCGTCTCGCCGAATACTGCAAGGAGCACGGGATCGTCTTCATCGCCGACGAGGTGCAGGCCGGCATGGCCCGCACGGGCGCCATGTTCTCCTCCGAGCATTTCGGCCTCGTTCCGGACCTCGTCACCACCGCCAAGGGGCTCGGCGGCGGACTGCCCATCGGAGGCGTCACGGGCCGGGCTGACGTCATGGACGCCGTCCATCCCGGCGGCCTCGGCTCCACTTTCGGCGGCAACCCCGTCTCGTGTGCGGCGGCGCTGGGGGCCTTGGACGAGATCGAGTCCCGCGGGCTCGTCGGGCGGGCCCGGCACATGGGCGAGATCTTCCAGGCCCGGCTCGGCAACCTCGCCGACGAGGTACCGGCCGTCGGCGAGGTTCGTGTCATCGGGGGAATGGCCGCGCTCGAGTTCGTCACCGACCCGAACACAAAGGAGCCCGATCCGGCTGCCGCCTCTAAGGTGCTCACCGCCTGCCACGAGGAGGGGATCATCCTGTTGAGGGCCGGCACTTACGACAACTGCGTCCGCCTGCTGCCCCCGCTCGTCATGTCGGACGACCTCTTGCTCGACGGGCTCTCCGTCTTGGAGAAGGCCGTCCGGGCGCTCTGAGCCGCCCTCAGCCCCCGGTTAGACCGCTCATAGCCCCGGCGAGGCGTGACTCCTTGCCCGAGCGCGCCTCGGACCAGTCGGAGGCGGCCATCGCCTGCAGGGCGGTGTTGACCCCGATCCAGCGGAGCGGCTCGGGCTCCCAAGGGCGGGACCGGTGCCCGACCCAGCACAGCCGCGTGCAGTCTTCGTCCCTGCCCGTGATCAGCGCAGCCAGCGTGCGTCCGGCGAGGTTCGTCACGGCCACTCCGTCGCCGACGTAGCCGCCGGCCCATCCGAGACCCGTCGTCCGGTCGAAGCCGACAGATGGGTGCCAGTCCCGGGCGATGCCGAGCGGGCCGCCCCAGCGGTGCGTGACCCGGGTCCCGCCGAGCGCCGGGAACAGCTCGACGAGCGTCTTTCGAATGTGCTCGTGCATCCGCCGACTGGCGTCGAATCCCGGCTCGATGCGGGAGCCGAAGTGATAGGGAGCGCCTCTGCCTCCGAAAGCCAACCGCCCATCGGCTGTTCGCTGGCCGTAGATGACGAGATGGCGCAGGTCGGCAAAGGTCTCGCCGGACTGCAACCCGATTCCGTCCAGCACGTCGGGTTCGATCGGCTCGGTCGCGATCATGAGCGAATAGAAGGGGATCACGTCCCGGTGCGCCCCCGGCATTCCGGCACTGAAGCCTTCGGTCGCCCTGACGACAGCTCCGGCGTGCACGGTACCGCGCGTCGTGACAACCCGGCCCGGGCGGATCTCGAGGGCGGCCGTCTGCTCGAAGATCCTGACCCCGCGACGCTCTACGGCCTCGGCGAGGCCGCGCGCGAGGCGGGCCGGGTGGATCGAGGCGCAATGCGGCGTGTACAAGGCGCCGAGAACCCGGCTGGCACCGGCGTGCTCGCTTGCCTCTGTGGCGTTCAGCAGCCGGATGTCATCCGCACCGATGCCGAGGCTCCTGGCTTCCTCGATCTCCCGGCGCGCCCGCTGCAGCTGCGCGGCGCCGCGGGCGAACATCACCTGGCCGCCTTTTCGGTAGTGGCAGTCGATGCCTTCCTCGGCGGCCACCGTGCCCACCTTGTCTACGGTGTGCACGAGCTCGGTGCGAAGACTCTCTTCTGCCTTCGCACCGTAGAGGCGGACAAGCTTCGCCGATGAGGTCGCGAACATCGCCGAGCACCAGCCTCCGTTGCGTCCCGAGGCCCCGAAGCCGGCCGTCTCGCGCTCGAGCACGGCCACTTTCAGGCCCGGGTCAGACTTCGCGAGGTAGTAGGCGGTCCAAAGGCCGGTGTAGCCGGCGCCGATGACGGCAACGTCCACCTCGAGGTCGCCGTCGAGCGGGGGGCGAGACTCGAGCGGGCCCGGCAGGCTGTCGAACCAGTAAGAGAGCCCGCGGTAACCGCCAAGCGAGGTGGCCGAGGCTTGCGCCACAGCGGCTAGGTCACTTCGTGAAGGTGATCGAAACCGTGCTGGGGACGAGCTCGTACCAGATGTTGCCGGGGTGGAGCCGCATGGGCTTGCCGTCCGGGAAGGCGAGCTTGGTGATGGCATAGCCGGTCGGACGGCTCCAGGTTCCCGTCTCGAGGTGTCCCTGGCGGAGCACGTATGCCGTGCCGCTTCCGTAGGCACCGGTCCCGAAGGTGTGGCTCTCGACGTCGGGGCTGTTGGGCCCGCTTTCGTTGTAAGGCCCGGGCGAGGTCTGCACGACCTGGATCACGACGTCGCTGGCTTGGAACTGATGTCCGGACGGGTCGGTGTCGGCCTGGGTCGAGTAGAAGCGGAGCCACCGGCTGGCAGTGGAGCTCCATTTCCAGACGACGGGCGAGGCGTACGAGAAATAGATCCCGACCGAGGCCAGCGGAGTGGCGGTGCTCGGGAGGATCTTGGAGAACTTGAACAGCTGGGGAGCGGGAGTCTTGGCCTTCGGGAACAGGCCGTAAAGGTTCGCGCTCGAGGTGTAGTAGTTGTAGGGGGCCCCCCGGCTCGCGGGCAGCGCGCTCGAGGTGGAGCGATAGTAGGCGTTGGCCCAGGGGTACTCGCTGCCGTTGGCGTTCAGGATCCAGGGCAGCGACGCGGCCTCTTGCATCCAGGGATCGATCCCGCCGCTGTAGGCGAGGATGGCGTGTTGGTACTGCTGCAGGACGTTCCAGTCGTCCCAGCGAACCGACCGCGTCGGGCCGATCACCGGAGCGTTCTGGCACTGGAAGACGGCCAGGTAGCGCGTGATGCCGCCCTCGGCCATCTCCTCGTAGACGACGTCGGCGTTGTCGAGGCCGCTCTGAGGCCGCGAGGCGGGATCGTTGCCAATCTTGACACCGAGCGCCGGGCGGCGGGGCACCTTGTTGCCCGGCGCTGGCACGCCCGTGAGCGGGCAGTTGTAGGAGGTCTTCCCGGGGTGCGTGCTCCCGGTCGTGGTAGTGGAAGAGCCCGTCCCGCCGCTCGTCGTGGTCGACGAGTTGTGGGTCCCAGACTTGGTCGTCCCTCCCGACAAGACGGCTGCGAGGACGACTCCGACGAGGGCCACGACCACTGCGGCCCCGCCGATGACGCCGATTCGCTGATTGCGTCCGAGGGCTGCGAACCATCGCTTGATTCCCGCGCCTGCGCCACCTCCGGAGGAGGCGCGGCGGTGCTGTGGAGCCGGCCCGCTCATAGTTCACTCATCGAAAAGGTGCTGAAAGGTCGCATCACCGCATCGAAAGTACAGGAAAAAGGCGGCCAAATGGGGGACCCCCCCCGGCTGCTTCCGGTAACCTCGCAGCCCGATGGAGCGTGCAGACTCGGACGCAGCCCTCGGCGGGCTGCTCGTGGCAGATTTCTCCCGCGTGCTCGCCGGGCCGTTGGCGACGATGCTTCTCGGGGATCTAGGCGCCGACGTCGTCAAGATCGAGCGCCCGGGCACGGGCGACGACACCAGGGCGTGGGGACCGCCGTACGTAGACGGCGAGAGCGCCTACTACCTGGCGATAAACAGGAACAAGCGCAGTGTCGCTCTCGACTTGTCGACCCCGGATGGCCTCGAAGCGGCGAGACGCCTCGCCGAACGGGCAGACGTCCTCGTGGAGAACTTCAAGCCAGGGACCATGGAGCGCCTCGGGCTGTCGTATGAGCAGGTGTCGGTCGTGAACCCGGGCCTCGTCTACTGCACTGTCTCTGGTTTCGGGACAACTGGCGAAGGGGCGTCGCGCCTCGGCTACGACTTCATCGTCCAGGCTGTCGGTGGCCTGATGCACATCACCGGCCCCGAGGGTGGCGACCCCACCAAGGTCGGGGTCGCGGTTGTCGACGTGCTCACGGGCACCTTTGCTTCGAACGCCATCCTGGCCGCCCTGCTGGCCAGATCGAAGACGGGCCGGGGCCAGCGGGTCGAGGTGGACCTGATGTCGTGCCTGCTGGCCGGCCTCGTCAATCAGGCCTCAAGCTATGTAACGACAGGCGAACTGCCACGAGCGATCGGCAACCGGCATCCGGCCATATCGCCCTACGAGATGTTCGGTGCTGCCGACCGGCCGCTTGTCGTCGCCGTCGGCAATGACCGCCAGTTTGCCGGTCTTGCCGGCGCGCTCGAGATGGACTGGCTCGCTTCGGACGAGCGCTTTGCCGACAACCCCGGCCGCGTGGTCCACCGCAACGAGCTGTCCGAGCTGATTGAAGGGCGCCTCCGCGAGCATCCGGCGTCAGTTTGGATAGGACGTCTCGAGACCGCAGGAGTTCCCTGCGGGCTCGTGAACGACATCGGGGAGGCCTTCGCTTTCGCGACGCGGCTCGGCCTCGATCCCATAGTGCACATCGGCGAGGAGTCGAGTGGCGACGTGATCGCGCAAGTCGCCGACCCCATGCGCTTGCGCGCGAGCCCGGTCACCTACAGACGTCGACCCCCGCGCCTCGGTGAGCACACCGAGGAGGTGCTTCGCGAGCTCGGCTTATGAGGGGCCTCAGGAGGCTGCGGCAGACCGCCCGTTCAGCTCGGTGATGAGGTCGTCCCAGACCGGCACCAAGTCGAGCAGCGAACGCCAGAAGCTCTGGTCCCGACGGGCCTCGAACTCCTCGATCGAGGTCCCCTGTTGTTCGACCCAGGTGTAGTAGCCGAGGTTGAAGATCCGGTTCCGGTCGACATCGAGGCACTCGAGCAAGTGGTCCTCGCTCGCTCCGAGGAGATGCTCTCCGTACACCTGGGCGGCGGAGACTTCGCTGAACCCGTCTGGCCAGTCGCGCTCGACGGCGTCGGCGAGCTCACTCGTGTACATGGCGGCCCCGTCGGTCGCGACCGTGAGGACGAGATCGTCAGAACCGAGCTGCAGCCGCTTGGCGAGCTTGATCGCCGCGAGGACATTGCACCAGCTCGACAGGCCGAAGGAGGAAAGGGCCGCGATGATCTCAGGCGAGACGCCGCGGCGTGCCAGGTAGGCGCGACCCTCGTCGGTGTTCGCGAGCACGTTCAGGGAGTCGGTTGCCTTGTCCGAGATGGCGACGACGACATCTGTAGCCATCACGTTGTGGATCAAAGGCACGTGCTTGTCGCCGATGCCTTGGATGTTGTGCTCGCCAAAGCCGTTGTTGAGCAAGGTCGGGCATTCGAGGGCTTCGACGGCGACGGTGAGCGACCCGAACCTGTCCTTCAGGTGGTCGCCCGCACCGATGGTGCCGGCCGATCCTGTCGCGGACACGAAGGCCCGGACCTTGAGCTCCGGCCGGGATGCCGACAGGTGCTCGACGACGCGCTCGAGGGCGGCGCCGGTCGCAAGCCGGTGCACCAGGTGATTCCCGAACTCGCAGAACTGGTTCAAGATGACGTTGTCCGCGTCCTGAGCAAGCTCGTGGCAGCGGTCGTATATCTCCTTGACGTTGCTCTCGGTCCCGGGCGTCTTGATGATGTCGCTCTCGTCCACGACCCAGCGCTCGAGCCAGTCGAACCGCTCGCGGCTCATGCCCTCAGGCAGCACTGCGACGCCGCGGCAGCCCATGACGCGCGAGACGGCCACTCCGCCGCGGCAGTAGTTGCCCGTGGAAGGCCAGATCGCCCGATGGCGGGTGGGGTCGAACGTGCCGGTCGCGAGCCGCGGGGCTAGGCAGGCATACGCGGCGAGCACCTTGTGCGCCCCGATCATCGGGAAGCGGTCACCGAAGGCGACGACGATCTGGGCGTCCACGCCTGTCAGCGCTTTGGGCAGCACGACGTGATCGGGCTCCTCTCCCAGGCTGCCGTCCAGCCGGTTGTACCAGTGGATGCGCCACAGGTTGACGGGTGAGGCGGCATTCTTGTCGACCTCGCTCAACGCGGCGCGCGGGGCGCTGTGGGGGTCCACGAGCTGGCTGAAGGTGGGCAGGACGATCTCCTGCTCGCGAAAGCGCTGCGCGGTCCGCTCGACGGCGGCGGGGTCCATCACTTCTGAGTCGAGTCCGTAGATGTTCACGAGCTGATTCTCCCGCCGTGCGCGGAGTTTGGGCAAACCCGCTGCGAGCGGCGACCTGCCGCCACCTTCTCGGCCGGAGGTACCTTTCGGCCAATTGACAGCTCGTCGCGGCGCACGGTACTACAGGCTGTGACCACACGAACGGTTCTGCGGGGGGCACGCTGGCCTGGCGAGGTGGCGTTCGAGAACGGCGTCATCACCGAGATGGGCTCGGTCGCCACCCGACCCGGCGACGAGGTGATCGAGTGCGACGGCGCCATCGTCACCGCCGGGCTGATCAACACCCACCACCATCTGTACCAGTGGCTCACGCGGGGCCGTGCCACGAGCTGCGACCTGTTCACGTGGCTCCAGGAGCTGTACCCGGTCTGGGCGCGCATCTCGGTCGAGGACGTACAGGTGGCGGCCACCGTCGGCCTGGCCGAGCTCGCCCTGAGCGGGGCAACCACCGTTGCCGATCACCATTACCTCGTGCCCCATGGCGACGACACCGTCTTCGACGCCATCGCGGCGGCGCGGGCCCTGGTCGGGGTGCGCCTTCACCTCTCGCGCGGCTCGATGGACCTCGGTCAGAGCGCGGGCGGCCTGCCGCCCGATGACGTGGTAGAGCGCACGGACGCCATCTTGACTTCGACCGAGTCCGTGACGGCCAGGTTGCACGACGGCGACCGCGTCAGCGTGGTGGTGGCGCCCTGCAGCCCCTTCTCGGTCACCCGCGAGCTGATGAAGCAGTCCGCCGAGCTCGCACGCCGGCTCGGCCTGCGCCTGCACACGCACCTTGCCGAGACGCTCGCCGAAGAGCGCGACTGCCTGGCCCGCTTCGGGGCCCGCCCGCTGGACGTGGTCGAGGAGCTCGGGTGGCTGGCCGACGACGTCTGGTACGCCCACGGCGTGCACCTCAGCGATTCGGAGGTGCTGAGGCTCGGTGCCGCCGGGACGGGCGTCGCCCACTGCCCGAGCTCGAACGCGCGACTGGCCTCGGGCTTCTGCCCGGTGCGCGGCCTGCTCGACGCGGGAGCCCCGGTCGGGCTGGGCGTCGACGGCGTCGCGTCGAACGAGAGCGGGGATCTGCTTCCTGAGCTGAAACAGGCGTTGTTTCTCGCGCGCCTGCGCTCCGGCCGACCCGACGCGCTCACTCCAGCCGAGGCGCTTGAGCTGGAGTGAGCGCGTCGGGTCG
>Ga0182021_10011406_pt1 | contig 10544 bp, 8 predicted proteins | sample 612E3MmetaG_FD_120493 | JGI IMG/M metagenome (GOLD analysis project Ga0182021, IMG submission 120493) | Permafrost microbial communities from Stordalen Mire, Sweden - 612E3M metaG (Illumina Assembly) | ecosystem: Environmental > Terrestrial > Soil > Wetlands > Permafrost | place: Sweden... | reverse complement strand
TTTACTTAAACGTGAAGTTCCGGAAGTGGCGCAAGGCTCGGTGGAAATTAAATCAATTGAGAGGGAGCCTGGAAACAGAGCAAAAATTGCAGTTTATTCCAATCAGCCCGGAATTGATCCTGTCGGAAGTTGTGTCGGACAAAAAGGGGTTAGAGTCCAGGCAATAATCGCAGAATTTAACGGCCTTGAAAAAATCGACATAATTCAATGGCAGGAAAATCCAAAAGAATACATAATCCAAGCTTTGTCTCCTGCTAAAAACTTAACCGTCGAGGTGGATGAAAAAGAGAAAACAGCCCGCGTCAAAGTTCCTCAAGAAGAATTGTCTTTGGCAATTGGAAAAGACGGACAAAACGTCCGATTAGCTTCAAAATTGACGGGTTATCGAATTGAAATCGAAGGAGACGAGACTATGATTTCAACTCTTGCTCCAAAAGAGCCAAGAATTGAAGAGCCAAAACCAAAGGAAGAAAAATCTAAAGACGCAGACGAAAAGAGCGCAGAAGTAGTTGAAGTTGCGAGCAAGGTTAAAGAGGGAAAGGATTTGGCGACAGCAGAAGTAGCAGAGCAATTGGAAAAAGCAGTTGAAGGTGAAACCGAGGCAGAGCCGGTTGAACTAAAGCAAGAAGAGTCGACAATTGCACCGATGCAGCCTGAAGATCCAGCACAAGAGCCCGAAGAAAACAAATAATATGTTACGCGTAAGTTTTCTTCAAAATTTAATATGGAAAACAAAAATAACACACAGAAATTTCCTCCGGTCGTAGCCGTTTTAGGTCACGTTGATCACGGTAAAACAACTCTTCTAGATACTTTCAGAAAAACTTCAGTCGCTGCGCGTGAACACGGTGGTATTACTCAGAAAATTGGAGCATCGACTGTAGAAATTAAGCACGAAGGCGTGACGCGCAAAATAACTTTCATAGATACACCTGGACACGAAGCGTTTTCAAAAATGCGGGGACGCGGAGCACAAGCTGCGGATATTTGTTTACTCATAGTCTCCTCGGTCGACGGAGTTATGCCCCAAACCCAAGAAAGCATACAGCTGATCAAAGCTTCGAATCTCCCTTACATTGCAGTTCTTACTAAATCGGATTCTGATCAGAAAAATCCCGAAAAAGTAAAACAACAACTCATTAAAGACGGAGTTGAGCTTGAAGGATATGGCGGAGAAGTGCCGGTTATTGAAGTCAGCGCAAAAGATAACACTAACATAAGGGAACTCCTTGATTTGATTTTGCTTGTTTGGGATTTACATTCTGCAAAAGACGTTTCCTCTATCGGAGCGCTCAAGGCAGTTGTAATTGAATCCAAACAAGATCCACAATCGGGAGCAAAAGCTACAGTTGTTGTAAAAAATGGAAAAATTTCTGTCAGAGAAGATGTTGTTGCAGGGCAAATAACAGGTAGAGTCAGAGGCTTGATAAATGACTCCGGTAAGCAAGTCCCATCGGCTAGCGTAGGAGATGCTGTTGAAATTCTCGGTTTTGATAAAGCTCCGGATGTCGGAAGTGTTGTTACCAAAAAAGGTGATGATTTGACCGAAAAAACTGTAAACGCAGAAGATGCTCCTCAAAGCCGCGCGCTAAAAGAAGGCGTTATTTCTCTGATCTTGGTTGCAGATACACTGGGCTCGTTGGAAGCGATAATAGGTTCTCTTCCTCCCGAAAAACTAAATGTAGTGCTTAAAAAAACCGGAGAAATGACTTCCGCAGATATTTTACTTGCCAAATCTGTAGGCGCACTGGTTTTGGGTTTTAATATTAAGATTAAGCCGGATATCGCAAATCTGGCCTCTACTGAAAAAGTTCTGGCTAAAAATTACACAATAATTTATGAAATGCTTGAAGAAATTACTGATGCGATCGAGGGAAAAGAGCTTTCAATGCAGGAAGAAGTCTACGGCACAGCTCAGATTTTAGCCTCATTTCCGTTTGATAAGCAGATAGTTATGGGAGTCAAAGTGCTCGAAGGAAGAGTCGCAAAAGGGGACAAAGTCAGAATTGAGCGTGGAGAAGAGGTTATAGGTGAGGGTCACATAAATTCAGTGAGACAGGGAAAAGATCAAACCTCCAAAGTCGAAGCAGGAGCGGAAGCGGGAATAATAGTAGGCCCTGCTCTTGACTTTACTATAGGCGATATGGTAATATGCCATAGCTAAAAATAAGCCTATAGACTTTATGTCTTAGGCTTTTATTTATGGATACACAGCGACTCAAAGAAATATTTGATAAACCCGGAATGACGGCTATAGTAGTCGGAGAAAGTTATGGGCTTGACGAAATGGCAGGAGCCCTTTCCCTTTATTCCGCGCTTTCTTCTCAGGGAAAATCGGTTTCCGTCGTATCAAAAAAACAGCCTCAAGTAGAAGTTTCAAGTTTAGTAGGAATAGATCAAGTCAAATCAAGATTTGAATCTAAAAACGGCGATTTAGTAGTTTCATTTCCTTTCAAAGATGATGAGATAGGAAAAGTCAGCTATACGCTTGAAAACGGATTACTCAACATAATTGTAAAACCAAAAACGGACAGCTTATCATTCGGTGAAAAAGATGTAATTTTTCAGAGGTCCGGAGATCTTCCTTCTATTTTAATAACGGTTGGAGTTAAAAGATTAAGCGAACTCCAAGGATTGTTTAATGTCGAAGCTTTGAAAGATACGACTATTATTAATATAGATAAAGGTCAAAATAACGACGGATACGGAGAAGTCGTAATTGTTTCCCAGAGTGCATCTTCGGTTTGCGAGCAAATTGCAAATTTACTTATTACATTAGGTTATCCAATGGATCCTGATATCGCGCAGAATCTTTTTTCCGGAATCATGCAGGGAACAGGAAATTTTCAAAGTCCCAAAACCAGTTCTTTAGCTTTTGAAATGGCAGGAGTTCTTTTGAGAAACGGCGCAAGAAGGGAAGCCCCACGAGCAGCTGCTCCCATGCCTCCGCAAAACGCAAGAATTTTTGCTGCATCCAGACCAACGAGACCTTTCGTAGGTCAACAGCCAAGAGTGGGACAGCCTTTCCCTCCAAGAAATCCGAACCCAATTCCTCAGCCAAGAATTGATCAGGCACAAGGACAGCAGTTTGCCAAACCGACACCTAGACAGCAGGAAAGAAATACTACAGAATATACCCGCGAAGTAAAACCTAATGACAACCAGGATTTAGGAGAGGCAGCACCTCCCGATTGGTTAGCCCCAAAGATCTATAAGGGCTCTACCAATGTTGAGTAATATTTGGTATAATTCACATCTATGCCGCTTACATCAGACAAGAAAAAAGAAATAATTGATAAATACGCAACGCAAAAAGGCGATACAGGAAGTCCCGAAGTACAAATCGCACTTTTGACAACAAGAATTGAAAGATTGACAGAACACCTAAAAGAGCACGGACATGACGTTCATTCCAGACGCGGTTTGCTCTCAATGATTGCCAAAAGAAGAAGACTAGTGAATTTTTTAACAAAAGTTGATAAAATAAGATCTGAAGATATTACTAAAAAAGTAGGATTGAGCAATTAAAAGACTTACTTCTTTATACTTCCACGTTTTAGTAGGATTGATAGAAAAAATTAAATGAAAAAAACCTCAGTTGAGATTGAGTTTTCAGGTAAAAAACTTACATTTGAAACAGGAGAATTAGCCTTACAGGCGACATCTTCAGTTTTAGCGCGGCTCGGAGACACGGTAGTCTTAGTTACTGTAGTTGAAGGCGGAAAAACGGATTTAGATTATTTCCCTCTCTCTATTGAATACCAAGAGAGGCTTTATGCCGGAGGAAAAATTAAAGGATCCCGTTGGGTAAAAAGAGCTGGAAGACCAAGCGATGAATCGGTACTGGCGGGTCGTCTCATTGATAGATCTATTCGTCCACTTTTTCCTAAAGCGTTTAAGAATGAAGTTCAAGTAATTGTTACTGTATTATCAGTTGACGGAGAAAACCAAGCAGATATAGTTGCCCTGAACGCTGTCAGTGCCGCAATCGCGATTTCAAGAATTCCATGGAATGGTCCTGTTGGAGCAATAAGAATGGGATTCTCCAAGGAGAAAAAGGAATTAATATATAATCCAACGATTTTAGAGCAAGAAGAATCAGATTTGGATATCGTAGCCTCTCAACTTTCAGACGGAAAAACCGTGATGATTGAAGCAGGCGCAAATCAAACCCCAGAAGACGTGGTATATTCCTCAATTGAGCAAGCTCACAAAGAGACAAAGAAAGTTATAGAAGGAATAGAAAAATTAGTAAAAGAAGTGGGAGAAGAAAAGCTAAAGCTCGAAGTAGAATCGAATCTGAACGAAGTAGTCGCCTTAATTGAAAAATCTTATAAAGAGGATGTAAAAGCTTTAATTGAAAACAGAGTTAATAAAGAAAGCGGCGGAGACGAGACGAGTACTTTGATAGATAAAATCTTTGAAGATTTGAAGCTTAAAGATAAAGAAAGTGAAATAGACAAGAAAACAATTGCCACAGGAATTGAAAAAGTAATGTTTAAAGTCATAAGAAGCGATGTTATTACAAAGAAAAAAAGAGTCGATGGAAGAAAAATGGATGAAATCAGACCGCTTCTTACAAAAGTTGGAGTTCTTCCAAGAACACACGGGTCAGCGCTGTTTCAGCGAGGAATAACTCAAGCATTATCTATCGTAACTCTAGGTTCGCCCCGAATGGGACAGCTTATTGAGTCAGCCGAAGGAGAAGAAGAAAAAAGATATATTCATCATTATTCAGGGCTTCCCTATTCTTTTGGTCAAGCGGGAAGAGTCGGTACTCCAAGCAGGCGAGAAATAGGACATGGTGCACTGGCAGAGAGAGCTCTTGAAGCCGTTATTCCTGATCAAAAGACATTTCCTTATACAATCCAAGTCGTATCGGAAGTTCTTTCACAAAACGGTTCGAGTTCAATGGCTTCTACTTGCGGATCTACCCTTGCGCTTATGGACGCAGGAGTCCCAATCATAAAACCAGTCGCCGGAATTTCAATCGGAATGATGAGCGACGAAAAAGATTACGAGCTTTTGACCGATATTATTGGACTTGAGGATTTTTCAGGAGACATGGATTTTAAAGTTGCAGGAACTGACAGTGGAATAACAGCGATTCAGCTTGATGTTAAAGTCCCAGGTTTGACAGACGAGCAAGTAAAAAATATTTTGGAGCGGGCTCTTACTGCAAGAATTCAAATATTAGAAGTAATTAAGAAAGCTCTTCCAGCTCCCCGGAAAGCTTTATCTGAATATGCTCCAAAGATTGAGACCATCCAAATTCCGGTCGACAAGATCGGAGAGCTCATCGGACCCGGCGGAAAAAATATTAAACTCATTATTTCTACAACCGGAGCACAGGTGGATGTTGAAGACGACGGAACAGTTACTATTTCGGGAACCGATGCGGATGCGGTTAAGAAAGGAACCGATTGGATCAGTAACATGATGAGAGAGGTTCACCCCGGTGAGGTTTTTGAAAACGCCGAAGTTAAAAGAATGCTTCCTTTCGGAGCTTTCGTAGAGTTCCTCCCCGGGAAAGAGGGAATGGTACACGTCTCGCAAATGGCTGATCAATATGTAAAAGATCCTTCGGAGGTAGTAAGCATTGGTGATAAAGTAAAAGTCCGAGTCGTTGAAATTGATGAACAAGGGAGAATCAATCTCTCTATGAAATTTGGTCCGGACGCAGATAAACCAAGAGGTGGAGGCGAAGGTTCCGAAGGTCCCGGCCCTGGTGGACCAGGCGGTGGATCCGGCGGACCCAGAAAATTTGAGTCCCGTGGTGAGGATCGACCATTCCATCCCAGACAGCGCCCAAGTTACGGACCACCTATGAGAGGCCCAAGACACGATGATCCGGAAGCAGGACCACGCACTGCACATCCATTAGCGATGCAATTTAGAAGAGAACGAGAAGAAAGTTTTAGAAGAGATAGGCGAGTCGCTCCGCGCCCCTTCAAAAAAACCCACTATTAAATTTAGACCGCTTGTTTGAACTATAATCAGCTTATGCAGACCTCAATAATTATTCGTGTTAAAAACGAAAAAGAAAATTTAGCAAAATTATTCACCATCTTAAAAAAACAAACTTATCAAGATTTTGAAGTTGTTGTCGTAGATAACGAGTCTACAGACGGATCGGATAAGATTGTTTTTGACTATTTTCCAAAAAACAGAGTTAAGATATTGACCATTAAAGAATTTTCTTATCCTAAAGCGTGCAATTTAGGATCTGAAAAGTCATCTGGAGAGTATCTTGTTTATATTTCCGCTCACTCATTCCCGATTTCAAATACTTGGCTATCTGATGGTTTATCAAATTTTACCGATGAAAAAATAGCCGGAGTAAGCGCATATCCACATTCCGGAAAAGCAGGATCTATTTAGGAACGCATGTTTTTCGAGCCGCCACATTTTTTGCTTAAAGTGGGTTTGAAGTCGATTAATATCGGCAATACCAATGCGATTATCAGACGCGATCTTTGGGAAAAACATCATTTCGATGAAAGCTTAAAAGTCTCAGAAGATCTGGAGTGGTCTCTATATTGGAAAAAGAAAGGGTACATGATTATTAATGACACAAAATTTTCAGTTTATCACGCGCATAATCTTGGGCCGATTGGACTCTTTAAGCAAGAGTTTGGTTGGCACAAAGAGAATTTGAAGTTTAGAAACGCTAGATACTAAATATCAAATACAATATACTTAATTTATGGATACTGCTCAGGGTTTAGACGCCCAAATAAAAAAACTTGAAGAGAGTTTGAATTCCGCCAAGCTTCCGCCGCCTCTTATGGAGAAAGCTTCCGGAATGCTTGACCTATTGAAAGCTTCGATAAAACAAGGTGGAGATTATACAAATTTAGAGAACATAAAAAACTATTTAGATATCATCATCCAGATTCCTTTTAGCAAAGAGACTGCTGATGTTTTAGATTTGAATCACGCCAAGCAAGTGTTGGACAAAAATCACTACGGCCTTGCTCCTGTCAAAAATAGAATTTTGGAATATCTTTCGAGTTTGATTCTGAACACTAAGGAGGGGAAGAAAATAAATAGAGCGCCAATAATATGCCTGACCGGTTTGGTCGGAACGGGAAAGACGACTCTGGCTTATTCGATTGCAGAGACACTGGGCAGAAATTTTCAAAGAATTCCTCTTGGAGGAATGGGAGATGTTAGAGATATTAGGGGTCAAAGCAGAGCTTTTGCAGATGCGGAGCCGGGGCAAATTGTAAAAAAGCTCATTTCGGCGAAATCTAAAAACTGTGTAATTTTACTTGATGAGCTAGACAGGGTTACTGAAGGAGCACGGTCGGACATAATGGGTGCGCTCGTTGAGCTTTTGGATCCGGAACAAAATCAGGCTTTTACCGATCATTACGTTGATTATCCGGTTGACCTTTCCAAGATATTATTCATTTCCACCGCAAACAATACTACAAATATTTCGACTGCAGTTCTGGACAGGCTCGAAATAATCCAAATGCCGGCCTATTCTGATGAAGAGAAATCTGTAATAGGTAAGAATTATCTGCTCCCAAAAATTATGGATGAAGCAGGTTTGCCGCCAAATGTTTTGAAAATTGATGACAATGTTTGGCCTGAGATCATAAGACCCTTAGGATATGACTCGGGAATTCGCAGTTTGGAACGAACTGTTGAGGGGATTTGCCGAAAAGTTGCCCGGGCTATAGTAGAGGGAAAAGTAGGTCAGGGTGCTATAATCACAGTGAACATAGGAAATATAAAGGAATTCATAGCTCAGTAATATGGACAAAAATTTAAAATATATTCCTCTTGGTGGAGTAACGGGTGTAACCAAGAACATGCACCTTTACGAATACGAGGATCAGGTTTTGATTATCGATTGTGGTATTGGTTTTGCAGATGAAACCATGTTGGGCGTTGATCTTATGCTTCCAGACGTCAGTTATTTCAAGAATAATCCACAGAAAAAAATTGTCGGAATTGCTATAACACACGGACACGAGGATCATTTAGGCGCGCTTCCTTATATTCTTCCGCAACTTCCCGGAAACTTTGAAATTTTCGCAACACCTCTAACTGCAGCTTTTATTAACGAAAAATTAAAAGAGTACGGAGTAGTTAAAAAAGCGATCAGCGTGAATTTTGATAAGGATATAGTTCTAGGTCCGTTTATGATCTCATTTATCAGGATTACACACTCCGTACCCGATACTTCAAACATTTTCATAAAAACTCCTGTTGGAAATTTTTATCACGGAAGTGATTTCAAATTTGATTTCACTCCATATGACGGAAAGAAAACAGACTTTGCGAAAATTGTCAGAAAATCAGACGAGGGAGTTTTGTGTTTGCTCTCAGACTCGCTGGGCTCTGAGCGCCCTGGATTTACACCGTCAGAGCAAGAAATAGGGGAGCGTATTCATACCGAAATGGAGAAGACGACCGGTAAATTTATTTTCACCACTTACTCTTCAAATCTGTCGCGTCTAAATCAAGCTTTAGCTGCATCTAAAGCGCTCAATCGTAGGGTTTGTTTTGTCGGCCGCTCGCTTTTGAAAGCTAAGGATGTGGGCGTTAATCTGGGTTATATGAAGATAGACCCCAATATGGAAATAGATTTAAAAGAAGTGCGCAATTACAACGATAAACAAATTGTTCTAATCGTGGCGGGAAGCCAGGGGCAGGAAGGCTCGGCTCTATCCAGAATTGCCAACGGAGACCACAAAGATATTTCAATTAACAAGAACGATTGCGTAGTTTTTTCCTCGGATCCGATTCCGGGAAACGAAGTAGCCATAAATGCGTTAATAGATGACATATCTGCCTTAGGCGCCAGAGTTTTATATTCCGATGTCTCCGAAAGACTACACGTTTCAGGGCACGGAAGCAGAGGAGACTTGTCGTTAATGATGAGTCTTGTCCGGCCAAAAAAAGTTTTGCCGATTGGAGGAACGTACAAACATATGGCCGCCTATAAAAATCTTGCAATGAAGAACGGATTCTTAGAAAAAGATGTACTTTTGCCCGAGGACGGACAGGAAGTATTTTTTAGCAGCAACGGAAACGCAACATTAGGAAAGAAAATGCATCTTCAAAATGTCTTCGTTGATCAGGTCTCCGGAGAAGAGGTTGACACTTTTGTACTTCGCGACCGAGAGAAAATTTCCAAAGAGGGAATTGTTGTGATTATGGCCGAAGTCGACACTTATGGAAGTTTAACCGACCGACCTAATATTATTGCCAGAGGTTTTTCGGCTACAGAAACTGCGGAGTTAACTAAAGGATTGCCAAATGAAATCAGAAATAGTATCAAGACGAGGAATTCTAAAGTTACGGATTGGACATATGTTAGAAAAGCAATTTCCAATGTTTCCGAAAAATATATTTTCCAGAAATTAAAGAGAAGACCTCTTGTGCTTCCCGTAGTTATTGAAGTTTAGCTCTCCTTACTGACAGTGGAATGAAGATAAGCAAGCAGATTTGGCCTGTCCGGTTAGTGAGGCACAAATGGAACATTGGGACGAAGGATTTGTAGTTTGACTTGAGCTTGCGCCTGACGGAAGAGCAACTCCCCCAAAATTAGTAAATTTTATGTTCGTCGGAGGGGTAAACACCGACTCGTTCACCGTCCAATTGGAGCAGCTTACTTTTTGGTTGGCGTTAAAGCCGTTGGAATATTGGCTGGATGAGACGTTTTTAGCCAAATCATCCACCGACATTGTCATTTTTATTCCCGTGGGTAAGGCGCTGCCCCAGATGTAGAAATTATCTGTGTCTCTAATGACGTAATTAGTTGTAGTTTTGCCTGAAGAAGTTATGGTAAATGTTCCGTAAGCTTTGTTTGCAGTTGCATAAATTGTGCCATTTGTTTCCGAATCGGAAGTTTTGGAGTCGAAGGTGCATTTCTCGTCTTTGGAGGTTTTGAAAATATCCGCAACTGTTCCCGCAACGCTATTTTTAGCAGGAGTTATTTGCGTTGCCACTGTTCTGTTGGGTTCTGTCGCCGGTTTGGTTTTATCGAAAAGATAAACAAAACCCGCACCTAGTATTATTACTACGGCCGCAACGAGTCCCACAACAACTTGTTTATTTTGCATAAGCGAATTTTATATTAAACTGTCTAAATGTCAATAGCACGTTGGTATCCTCCTCTGTTTAAAAACTCCGGCAGGACAAGTATAATGGATTTATGGAATTAAAAGATAAAATCGTTTTTGTTACGGGTTCTAGTAAAGGAATTGGCGAAGCGATTGTTAAAGCTTTTTCGATTGAGGAAGCAAGGGTGGTTATTACGTATAACTCTGATTTGGAGGGCGCACAAAAAGTTTCGGAGGAGTGTAAAAAATTAGGCGCACTAGAGACTTTAGTTATTAATTTGAATGTGGCTTCCGGGGATAGTATAAAGAATGCTGTTTCGGAAGTTGAAGATAAATGGGGGCATATAGATATCCTTATAAATAATGCGGGAGTGATTGCTTGGGAAAAATTTGATAAAGAAACTTTTGAGGATATAGAAAATCAGGTGAGGACGAATCTTGAAGGAGTGATAAAAATGACTT
>Ga0182021_10011405_pt1 | contig 10544 bp, 9 predicted proteins | sample 612E3MmetaG_FD_120493 | JGI IMG/M metagenome (GOLD analysis project Ga0182021, IMG submission 120493) | Permafrost microbial communities from Stordalen Mire, Sweden - 612E3M metaG (Illumina Assembly) | ecosystem: Environmental > Terrestrial > Soil > Wetlands > Permafrost | place: Sweden... | reverse complement strand
CGCGCAGCGCGAGGACCTCCTCGTGTCCTCCAACGAGGAACGGACGACCCTGCGGGCGGAGCTCTCCGAGATGGGGGCGTCGATCGCGGGCTACAAGACGGAGCTTGCCCGGTCCACTGACGAGGCGATGGACACCCTGCGCGGCCAGCTGGACGCTTTCCAGCTGGACAGCCAGAAGCGCATGCGCGACGTGCAGGCGGACATCGAGGGCCGGATCAAGGAGCACAAGCAGCAGCTCACCGATGCGCGGGAGAAGTCGGAGGCGATGCAGGAGAAGCTCTTCGGCAAGATCGAGGAAAGCTACCGGCTGCTCTCGGTGAACATCACGGAGATCGACAAGCGCGTGAAGAACTTCCTCTCCCAGACGCGGCTGTTCGAGCGCGCCGATTCGCTGAAGGCGGCCCTGGAGGGCACGATCGACGAGATGAAGAAGGAGATGACGAAGCTGAACGCGGACCGCTCCGAGATCGCCGAGATCGACGTCCAGCTCTCCCGTACGAAGAAGACCGCCGACGAGGTGTCGGTCAAGCTCACGCGGTTCCTCTCGGAGAAGCGGCGCATTGAGGACATGGACAGCGAGTTCAAGAAGATCATGGCCCTCTCGCGGGACGTCGACCTGAAGATCAACACCCTGTCGTCCAGCAACGACGCCCTGCAGCAGATCCAGGCGAAGATCCGGCAGTTCGAAGACATGGGAAAGGCCGTCGAGGGCGGCTTCGAGAGGCTGGAGAAGAAGCGCGAGATCCTCAGCATCACCTCGGAGGGCGTCGACAGGAACTTCCAGCGCCTCGAGGGGATCGAGAAATCCCTGCAGGAGGCCGACAGGGCGGCCGACGACCTTTCCGCAAAGGTCCAGGACCTGCGCTCCGAGTACGATACCCTGGCCGGCAACAAGAAGGACGCGGACTCGGCCATGGAGACCGTGGGCAAGCTCAACGGGATCATGGTTGAGCTGGAAACCCGGCTGGAGAAGGCACAGAGCTCGCGGGAGTGGATGGCGAGAACCGAAACGCGATTCGAGGAGATCGGGCGGCAGGCCCAGGAGCAGGTGCGCCTGCTTGAATCCATCATCAAGGCAGAGACGAAGAAGGACAAGCCCGACCGCGGCGCGCCTCCCATGGACAAGAGGGAAACCGTCGTGAAGCTCTCCCACCAGGGCTGGTCCGTGGTGGAGATCTCCCGTGTCACGCAGTTGAGCAGGGGCGAGGTCGAGCTCATCCTCGAGCTCGCGCCCAAGGTCTAGCCCGGTGCGCGGGGCCTCCACGGTCGTTCTGGCGGCCTGCCGCGACTACGACAAGGACCGGGTGCTCGAGGCGGTGCGTGCGGCGCTGGCGAGCTTCGACGTCGCGGGCATCGCGCGCGAGACGTCGGAAGCCGGCACGCCGGTTCTCCTGAAGCCCAACCTCCTCATGGCTGTCCCCGCCGAAAAAGGCGTCACGACCCATCCGTCGGTTTTCTCCGCGGTCGCGCGCGTTTTCCAGGAGCACGGAGCGCGCCTCACGTTCGGGGACTCCCCCAACATATCCTCCCGGCCGCTTGCCGCGGCCCGCCGCTGCGGTCTTCTCGAGGAAGCGGAGGCCCTGGGCATACCCCTGGCGGATTTCGAGACCGGTGAGGACACCAGCTATCCCGCGGGAATGCAGGACAGACGATTCCACGTCGCCCGCGGAGCCCTTGAGGCAGGGGCGATCGTCAACCTGCCGCGGCTGAAGACGCACGCGCTCACCGTGATGACCGGCGCGCTGAAGAACATGTTCGGAGTGATACCGGGCGGCAGGAAGGCGGGATTCCACCTCTCGCATCCGAACGTGGACGATTTCTCCCGGATGATCGTCGACCTCAACGGTCTCGTCCGCTCCCGGTTGGTCGTCCTGGATGCCGTGAAGGCGATGCAGGGCAACGGTCCGGGAAGCGGGGAGCTGGTCGACGTCGGCCTCCTGATCGTCTCCGATGACCCGGTCGCGGCGGACGCCGTCGGCTGCAGGATCATGGGGATCGACCCGCTCTCCGTTCCCCAGATCCGCATCGCCCATGAGAGCGGGCTGGGCAATGCCCACCCCGAGTGCATCGATCTCCGGGGCGAGAACATCGCCCACCACATCCACCGCGGGTTCAGGATTCCCCCGCGCATCCCGACGCTCCGTTTCCCGCCGTTCGCCGTGCGCTTCGCGCGGGATCTCGTCGTGCCCCGGCCTGTCATCGATGCCTCGCAGTGCATCGGGTGCGGAGAATGCGTTACCGCCTGCCCGACGGCGCCGAAATCCATCGCCCAGAAGACGGACGGGGGCGTCCCGATCTACGACTATGCCGCGTGCATCCGCTGCTCCTGCTGCCAGGAGACATGCCGACACGGCGCAATCAGCCTGCGGCAGGCCCTGCTTGCACCTCGAACGAGGAGAGCATGATGGCGAGAAATCACTTGACCCGACGCGAAGAGCGCTGTTACCTTTAGTGTAATCAATTTCTCTCCAGGCGGTGCTAATGTCGAAGAAGAAGGACCAGGAAGAGATATCCGACGGGCCGCAGAAGAACTCCGGCCTCGAGCCCGCGCACGGCGCAGGGAACACTGAAGCTGCGTCCGACGCCGGTCCGTGCGGGAGCGCGGAGGACCGGATCGCCGCCCTGGAGAATGAAGTCGCCGACCTGAAGGACAAGCTGCTCCGCAAGCAGGCCGATTTCGAAAACTTCAGAAAGAGGATGCTCCGCGAGAGGGAAGATGCCGCACGGTACGCCAACGCCTCCCTGTTGAGCGACATCATCGGGCTCATTGACGATTTCGAGCGCGCCATCAAGTCCGCTGAGGAGTCCCGTGACTTTGCGACTTTCCTGCAGGGCATCAGCATGATCGAGAAGCAGTTCGTCGAGATGCTGGAGACCCGGTGGGGGCTGAAGCGGTTCGCGTCGGTCGGCGAAGGATTCGACCCGAACCGGCACGAGGCGGTCCTGCGCGTCGAGGGCCCGCCCGGCACCAAGCCCACGGTCGTCGAGGACTACCAGAAGGGGTACTACCTGCACGAGCGCGTGCTGCGGCCCGCTCGGGTGAAGGTCATGGTTCCCGTTGTCGAGGGGACGCCCCGGGAGGGAGCCGATGAGGCCGCAAAGTAGGGAGAATGCCCGATGGGCAAGATCATAGGGATCGACCTCGGCACGACCAACTCCTGCGTCGCGATCATGGAAGGCGGCCAGCCCGTTGTCATCCAGAACTCGGAAGGGCAGCGGACCACCCCCTCCATCGTCGCCTTCACCGACCGGGACGAGCGGCTCATCGGCCAGCCGGCGAAGAACCAGATGATCACCAATCCCGAGAACACCGTGTACTCGATCAAGCGCTTCATGGGGCGGCGCTTCGACGAAGTGCAGGCCGAGGCGGGCAGGGTCCCGTTCAAGGTGTCGGAGTCGGGAAACGACGTGCGCGTGTCGATCCGTGGGACGCTCTATTCGCCCCCCGAGATCTCGGCGGCTATACTGCAGAAGATGAAGAAGACAGCCGAGGACTATCTCGGCGAAGCAGTGACCGATGCCGTGGTCACGGTCCCCGCGTATTTCAACGACGCCCAGCGCCAGGCCACGAAGGACGCGGGGAGGATCGCGGGGCTCGACGTGAAGCGCATCGTCAACGAGCCCACCGCCGCCGCGCTTGCTTACGGGCTGGACAAGGGCGGGCGCGAAGAGACGATTGCCGTGTACGACCTGGGCGGAGGGACATTCGACATCTCCATCCTCGAGCTCGGCGACGGCGTGTTCGAGGTCAAGTCCACGAATGGGGACACCCACCTGGGCGGGGACGATTTCGACCAGCGCATCATCGAGTGGCTCGTGGCGGAGTTCAAGAAAGAGACGGGCATCGACCTGCTCCGTGACCGCATGGCGCTGCAGAGGCTGAAGGAAGCGGCGGAGAAGGCCAAGATAGAACTGTCCAGCGCGCAGACGACCACGGTCAACCTGCCGTTCATCATCGCGGACAAGGCCGGTCCCCGGCACCTCACCATGACACTCAGCCGGGCCCGGCTTGAGCAGCTCCTCGAGGACTTCTTTGAGAAGACACGCGGTCCCTGCCTCCAGGCGCTCCGTGACGCGGGCCTTGGGCCGAAGCAAATCGACCATGTCATCCTGGTCGGCGGCTCGACGCGCATCCCCGCGGTGCAGGCAATCGTCCGCGACATCTTCGGCAAGGACGGCAGCAAAGGCGTCAACCCGGACGAGGTCGTCGCGGTCGGCGCGTCTATCCAGGGCGGCATCCTCGGCGGCGAGGTGAAGGACGTGCTCCTGCTGGATGTCACGCCGCTGTCCCTGGGCATCGAAACACTTGGCGGCGTGTTCACGAAGCTCATCGACCGCAACACCACGATCCCGACGCGCAAGGGCCAGACATTCTCCACCGCCTCGGACAGCCAGACCGCGGTCTCGATCCACGTGCTCCAGGGGGAGCGCGAGATGGCGGCGCAGAACCGGACACTCGGACGATTCGACCTGGTCGGCATACCGCCGGCCCCGCGCGGCATTCCGCAGATCGAGGTGACGTTCGACATCGATGCGAACGGTATCGTTCATGTGTCGGCGAAGGACCTGGGAACCGGCAAAGAGCAGAAGATCCGCATCGAGAGCTCCTCGGGACTTTCGGAGGACGAGATCAAGCGCATGGTCCGTGACGCCGAGTCGCACGCTGCTGAGGACCGCAGGGAACGCGACCGCGCCGAAACGAGCAACTCGGCCGATTCGCTCCTGTACTCGACGGAGAAGTCTCTCCGGGACCTCGGCGACAAGGTGAGCGAATCGGATCGGCAGGCGGCGGAGGCAGCCGCGGCCGAGCTCCGCGCGGCACTGGCCTCCGAAGACCCGGGCCTCATCACGTCCAAGCTGGAAGCCCTCCAGCGGGCAGCCTTTGCCCTCGCGGAAGAGGTCTACAAGGACGCCTCTGCCCGGTCCTCGAAGGCCGGCCCGGCCCGCGAGGAACCGGGCACTGGCGAGAATCCGGGCAACGGAGAAAGGGCGGGCGCTCCGCGCCGCAAAGGCGGCGGCGAGCATGGTTCCCCGGAAGGTGCCGAGGACGTGGACTACGAGGTCGTTGAATAAGAGATGGCCAAGCGCGACTTTTACGAGGTGCTGGGCGTTCAGAAAAATGCCAGCCGTGAAGAGATAAAGAAGGCCTACCGGCAGCTCACCATCAAGCACCATCCCGACCGCAACCCGGGGAGCAAGGACGCCGAGGAAAGATTCAAGGAGGCCACGGAGGCCTACGAAATACTGGCAGACGAGCGCAAGCGCGCGACCTACGACCAGTACGGGTTCGCCGGTCTCAACGGCATGGGCCAGCCCACGGCGCAGGATTTCTCCACGATCTTCCAGGGCTTCGAAGACATCTTCGGCGACGTGAGCGGCATCTTCGACTCCTTCTTCGGCGGCGGGACGTCCCGGCGGCGCTCCTCCAGCCGCGGACAGCGCGGTTCCGACCTGCGCTACGACATGGAGATCAGCTTCCTCGAGGCCGCATTCGGCGTGAAGAAGGAAGTCACCTACGCGCGGGCGGAGCGCTGCGACGTCTGCAAGGGGACCGGCGCGGACAAGGGAAGCGGGCGGAAGCTGTGCCCGACCTGCGGCGGCTCCGGCCAGGTCCGGAGGAACTCGGGCTTCTTCTCGATTGCCTCCACGTGTCCAAGCTGCAGCGGCGAGGGGGAGATCATCGAAAAGCCCTGCTCCGAGTGCCGCGGCGCGGGCACGCTGCGCAAGTCGCGAACGATCACGATCACCATCCCCGCCGGCATCGAGGACGGCAAGCGCCTGAGCCTTGCCAGCCAGGGAGATGCGGGCGCGAACGGGGCCCCGGACGGCGACCTGTACGTGTTCCTCCGGGTGCAGCCGCACGAGAGCTTCGAGCGGGACGGCAAGGATGTGTACTGCGCGATCCCCATCTCGATGACGCAGGCGGCGCTCGGGGCCGACATCGTCGTGCCGACCCTCGACCAGAAGACGGTGCGGATGAGCATCCCGGCGGGCACTCAGAACGGCCGCGTGCTCCGGCTGAAAGGCGAGGGGATTCCCGAGCTGCACTCCTCCAGCAGGCGGGGTGACATGTACGTCAAGGTCGTGGTCCGCATCCCCACGAAGCTCAGCGCAAAGTCGCGCGAGCTCCTCAAGGAGCTCGCCGCCTCCAGCGGGGAGGAAGGCAGCCCCCGTCCCATTCCGCTCTCGGAGCTGAAGCAGTAGCCGAAAAAAGACCGCCCGGAAACGGGCGGTTTTCTTTCAGGCGATGACAGCAGAGGCGGTTACAGGACCTTGTACTTGATTCCCACCATCAGCGTGAGCGACCAGAAGGTGTCCTTGTAATCGGTACCGTTCGGCGCCGGGATCGGCTTCGTTGTATCGGTGAGCCCCATGTCGAACTGGAGCGCGGGAGCAATGGCCAGGCTGTCGTTGAGGGCGATGTCTGTCCCTGCAGTGAAATGCAGACCATACTCCCACTGGTAGGTGTTGTTGGAATTGAGGGTTTGCGCGCCATTCTGGCCTATGTCCGGAGTATAGGTGTCAGTGGAGGTTCCGCTGAGAAAATACCCGAGAAAACCGCCTGCACGAACGACAACTGAGATCGACTGCGTGAGAGGTATGCGGCCGAGCAGTGCGATCGGGAAGTTGAGGTAGCTGTAGTTCGAATCCGCGGCCTGGTCGACGTTGAACGGGGACGTCAAAAAGCCGGTCCAGACGCTGTGAAAGCTCAGGTAGGAGTACTCGGCACCGACGGAGATCCCGAGGTCGACCGGCCCCAGGTTGAGAAGGTACAGGTCGGCACCCACTCCACCGCCTCCCGCCACGCGGGCCGACCCCGTTGCGTTGGGGTTGTTTGTCGTGCCCAGTGCAATTCCCGCGCCCGCTTTTGCCTCGACATCCAGCCCGAGTCCGCTCACCGTGACGGGCAGTCCGATCACCGCAATACAAAGCAGCATAATAACAAGGTGCGTCTTCCGCATGATCGACCCTCCTTCGAATCGTTTCGACTGTCTATGCATCGACTGTCGATGCATAGACAGTCGATGATAGCATCTGAGGGTCGTTTTCTGTCAAGAGGCTGAAAATCAGTCTTTTTTCACTCGGGATGCGAAGAATTTCAGTTCCCAGATGGACTGCTGGGGCTGCTCTTCGACCATCGACTGCAGTCGATCCATCAGCTTTTTGAATACCCCCGTTTCCATGAAAGCCCGCGCGTGCAGGTTGTCCTCCCAGGTGCCGATGGCCATGGCGCGGGGACGGGCAGCGAGAAACTGCATGCGGACGAAGCCGCGCTGCGACTGCGCATGGTCGAGAATCTCATTCTTCCAGACCTCGCACGCCAAGTCAAATGATTCTGCCTTGAAATGATACATCATGGTTGCCGTGTACATGCGTCGCCTCCCCCGGCCTTCCTTATAACACAACTTTCTCCGCCATTCATCCTGTATTTATTCCGTTTGCCGAGCCGATCGCGTAGCATTTGAGGAGTACGGAGGTTCACCAATGAGACGATTTGCTTTTTCCCTTCTGCTGATCCTGCTGCCCTTGGCGCTTTTCGCCCAGGCTCAGCTGGCCCCTGAGAAAAAGATGCTCCAGCAGCAGCTTGGCCTGACTGACGCCCAGGCGAGCCAGGTCATGGACATCCAGTCGAAGACGCGGGATGCCATGGTGCAGCAGATGGCACAGGTCCGGCTGCTCAGGGCGCAGATCGACAAGGCCATGGTCGCGACGACCGTCGACATGCAGGCAGTGAACGGCCTGGTCGACCAGCTGTCCCAGGCGCGGGGCGCCGCGCAGAAGACGATGCTGGGTGCGAAGGTCCAGCTCCAGCAGATCATGGGCCCCGACAATTTCCGGGTGTACATGAAGCACGTCCGGCAGCTGTTTGCGAGGGAGCTCGGGCGGAGGCCCGGACCCCGTGGCATGCCCATGATGCGCGGCGGGGGCGCCTGGATGTAGGCCGCGCCCGTATTCGAGAACGTCGTTCATCGCGGGGAAGGGTGTTTTTTCCCCCTTTTCGCCTTCCCCGCATTTTTGTAGGATTGCTCCATGCAAAATGTCGACGCGGCTGCCACAACGGCCGCCGTGTGCCTGCTGGTTGCCCAGGCCGGCCTCGTGCTCGTCCGTGCCCGTTTGTGCGTGAGGCGATCGGTTCCCGTCCTTCTCGCGGCGTTTCTGCTCGCCGTTTCAATCCACATTTCGCTGCCTCGCGGATCCGTCCTCGGTGAGCTGATCGGTCCCGTGCTGCTCTGGGCTGCCGGGGCATTTCTCATCCAGGCCGCCCGCCGCGGGGCGCTCCGAGCGTGGACGGGATCCGTCCTCGCGTTCCTCTGCTCGCTGGCAATCGCCCGAGCCCTTGGCCCTTCGGACTCGATCCCCTACGAGGCACTTCGATCATTCGGGACAGTCGTGCTCGCCGCGGTTCCCCTGGGAATCACGATCGGCTGCTGGCGGCAGCGCCATTCAGCGGCCGCCCTGGCAGCCTTTCTCTCAGCAGTGCTCTGGATGGTGTGCGCGGGACGGGACGTGCTCGGCGTCCTGCCCCTCGGCGACACCGTCGCTCTTTCTCCCTTGACGGTCCTTTTGCTGTCGCTGTGCACGGGCTGGCTCGTCTTTCAGGAGGGATACCCCGAGCGATCGGGGTGGCATGAAGGCCTCGCTGGGCTCGCATCGCGGGAGGGAATGGTTCACGCACTGCACGCGCGGCTGCTCGAAACAGAGAGTGCGCTCGTCGGCCACGAGCGGATCGCCGCGGCCGGGTTTCTCGCCCTCGGCGCGGCGCACGAGTTCAAGAACATCCTGTCCCTCGTCCGGCTCACCGCCGCCCACGGTCTCAGTCGCGGCGACCCGGGAGAAAAAGATGCGTGCCTTCGCCTGATCGTGGAGCACACGAACACGGCGAGGGACTCCGCAGTGGACGTGCTGGGGAGGCTGTCGACGAGCGGCAGGGAGGAGGCGGGCATCCTCGATGCCCGTGACCTTGCGGGCGCCATTCGCCGTGCAGGGGCAGGGCTGCGCGCCGAAGGGATCGTCATCGAGATGGACCTCGGGGCCGGAGTGACGTTCTGCGCGCGAAGGCTCGACGTGGAGCAGATCGTCGTGAACCTCATTCACAACGCGGCCGAAGGCTACCGTCGATATCCGTGCGAGAGGACTCAGACAATAGCGATCCACGCGAGGAGTGAGGACGAGCTGGCCGTCATCGAGGTCAGGGACTCCGCCGGCGGGGTCGATGACGGCATCCGCGCAGAGCTTTTCAGTCCGTCGCGGCCGGGTACGGGAGGCAGCGGCCTGGGATTGTACCTGTCCCGCAGTCTTGCCCTGTCCAACCAGGGAAGCCTCGACTACCAGCCGATCGACGGCGGGAGCCTGTTCAGCCTCACCCTTCCAGCGGTGCCCGTCGAGGGACTTCGTCCCAATAGTCCTCGAGCATGAAAAAAGCGCCCCTCGGTGGGGCGCTTCATTCGGCTTGCGGAATCTAGAAGTACATGTACAGGCTGATCGAATGACCTGTGGAATCGCCCGAGTTTGAATGCGGCATGCCTATCGAGGTAGTGAAGCTCCCGTCGGGAAGCTGGAAAAGGATCATAGGACCGTAGTCGAGATTGGAGAATACGCTGTGGTAGTACGCAGTCAGAGCGAAGGTGTGTTCCTTGAGCTTTGGGTACAGGAAGTCAAAATAGAGATAGTTGCCATCAATACCATCCCAGGAATTTACGAATGTGGTCTGCGCGCCGCCACCTGTGACGTCTGTCAAAGTCAGGGTGACCGACGAAGGATACCCGTTGACCCAATCGTGAAAAAAGGCGCCATTTGTCCCTTTATAGACCGAGACTTGGACCTTGATCTGGTTGGTCGAAAAGATCGCGTCCAGCATAGCATCGCATCCGGACAGCAGGAACAGTGCTCCCACCGCAAGGAGAACCGCGGGCAGTAGTTTTCGCATCTTCATTTTCTGCCTCCCTTAGAAGTAGATGGCGAAGTTCAAGGTGGGAACCATGCCTTGCGTAAGCTTGCTCCAGTCGCCATGTTTGAAGCCATCACTGAAGGCGGCGCTCATGTCCTGTGTGCTGGCGAACACCTGGGTCCCTGAAATGTTGACGCCCCAGAACCCGAACTTCAGCCCTGCGCCCAGCCTCGCGTTGACGCCGACTCTGCCGTAGCTCTGTCCACCCCGAAGGTAGAGGTAGTTGACGCCTCCCTCGCCGTAGAAGATGAATGGCTTCAGGACGATCTTCGCGCCGATATCGAACATGTTGAGGAAGCCGGGGACATAGTAGCCGGAGTTGTAGTATCCGGTATTCGCGTCCACGTAGGAGGTGTTTGCGTACACCCAGTAGTCGGGCATCGCATACGCATCCCAGGACAGGTACAGGATCTGCCAGCTCCAACCGACGTGGAAGTTGATGATCGGATCCACATTGCTCGGATCGGGTGGATTTGCAACCGATCCCGGTGACAAGCCAATCCCCAGCTCCGCCTCGGAAAAGGCCGCGGGGACTGCAAGCGCGAGAAGCAGTAACGCTGCCAGAGGCAACAAGAGCTTCTTCATCTGACTCCCT
>Ga0182021_10011404_pt1 | contig 10544 bp, 11 predicted proteins | sample 612E3MmetaG_FD_120493 | JGI IMG/M metagenome (GOLD analysis project Ga0182021, IMG submission 120493) | Permafrost microbial communities from Stordalen Mire, Sweden - 612E3M metaG (Illumina Assembly) | ecosystem: Environmental > Terrestrial > Soil > Wetlands > Permafrost | place: Sweden... | reverse complement strand
CGCGATGTGCCTGCGCCATACCTTCGGGGATCCGCAGCAGGCGCAGTTTCTGGAGGACGCGGTCGAGCGCGTGATCGGTGCGGGCATCCGGACGCGCGACATCGCAACGCCGGGGACGGCCTTTGCCTCGACGGTCCAGATGGGCGACGCGGTCATCGGCGAACTCGAGCGGTCGCAGCATTAGCCGCGGCGACGAACCAAATTCAGAGTGAGGACGAGATGAAAAGACGCCAGGAAACACCCGCATCGATCGCGTCGCGCCGCCGGGCGCTGCACGCCGCCGCCGCGATGGCTTGCGCCGCGGCTTGCGCGTGGCCGGCGGTGGCGGCGGCCCAGGCCTATCCCTCGCGCCCGATACGCATGATCGTCCCGTTTCCGCCGGGCGGCGGCTTCGATGCCGTGGCGCGGCCCTTCGCCGAGAAGATGTCGACGCTGTTGAAGCAGCCGATCGACATCGACAACAAGGCGGGTGCGGGCGGCAACATCGGGACGGCCGAAGCGGCGCGTGCGCCGCACGACGGCTACACGATCCTGTTCGCGAACGAGATCCTCGCCACCAATCCGAACATGTACGTCACGGCGCCGTTTGATCCGATCAAGGACTTCGCGCCAATCTCGATGATCGCCACCACACCGCTGGTTCTGGCCGTGTATCCCGGGCTGCCAGCGAAGAACCTGGGCGAGCTGATTGCCTTGTCGGCGAAGGAGCCCATCACGTTCGGCACGCCAGGCATCGGCACATCGCCGCACCTGTTCGGTGAACTGCTGAACCTGACGACGCCACTGAAGATGCGGCACATCCCGTATCGAGGCACCGGTCCGGCGATCAACGACGCGATGGCCGGCCAGACGAACGCCGTGCTGACCAGCGCCTCCTCGCTCACTCAGCAGATCGTCGGTGGCAAACTGCGCGGCATTGCGATCCTGAGCGACAAGCGCAGCCCGCTCGTGCCCGACCTTCCCACGCTGGCCGAAGCCGGCATACCCGGCCTGACGCACGACATTTGGTACGCCATCCTCGCGCCTGCGGGCACGCCACCCGCGATCGTGGCGCAATTGCGCGAAGCGTCGATGACGGTGATGCGCGACCCGGAGCTCACTGCGCTGCTGCGCAAGCTGGGCTTCGAACCGGTGATCGGCGACGACAAGGCCGTCACTGCCATGATCCAGAAGGACTTGAAGCGTTGGAAGGACGTTATCGCGGAGGCGAAGATTCCGAAGGAATAGCTGGCGCCGTGCCTCGTGAAGATTGCAGGGCTCGATTCATCGCAGCGAGGCGACCCCGGACTTCGGTCCCGCGCAGTTCCTATCTGGGCGAGGGGCATCTTGAGGCACTCGACCGCGGGTCGGGCAGGTCACTGTAGTCCAAACGGCTGATGCAGACCGGGTCCGTTCAACGGCGGCATTCGGCAGTCGCCTTTGAAGTTACCGATGGTGCGGGTCGTCGGCAGACCGGGCGCAAGGCGTCTCACGCCAGACGCTGAGACAGTCCGGTCACTCCAGCTTACCGATACGCCGAACCGCCTGCACCAACGCGGCGGCATCGCTGTCCCAGTAGGCCTGGAATTCCGGCGCGTCGAGGTATTCGATCGGGCTGCCCGCCTTGTTGACCACGTCCCGGACCTGCGGATCGTTGGCGACCCGAGCGGATGCGCGGCGCAGTCGCTGCACCACCTCATCGGGCGCCCTGGCCGGCACAAACAGGCCCGACCACTGGGCGAATCTCACTGGGTAGCCTGCCGCCGTCAGGCTTGGCACGTCGGGCAGCGAGTCGAGCGGGCGGTCGCCCCAATGCGCCAGCGCGCGCAGCTTGCCGGCGTGGATCTGCTGCACCACTGTTGACGGCCCGGTCGCGAGCGCGTCGACTTGGCCGCTCAGCAGTGCGACGATGGCGGGGCCCGCGCCGGTGTAAGGAATATGCGTCATGTGCAGGCCGGCGCGCGCCTTGAGCATTTCCATCGGCACATGCATCGTGCCGTAGTTGCCGGAGCTGCCGTAGTTGTACTTGGCCGGGTTGCGGCGCAGATCGGCGACGAAGTCGCCCAGGGATTTCCAGGGCGAGTCGCCTCGCACGACCAGCACGGTCGGGTCGGCGGTGAAGCGCGCAATGGGTTTGAAATCGGTCAACCGGTAGGCCGGCTTGCGTTCGAGGATCGCATCGGCTTCAGGCAGGATCGAGATCGACGACAGGCTCAGCAGAACGGTGTAGCCATCGGGCGAGGACCGGGCCGCCTGCGCGATGCCGACCGCACCGCCGGCACCGGCGCGGTTCTCGACAATCACCGTCTGGCCGAGCTCGCGCGACAGCGCTTCGGCCACCGGCCGCGCAACGGTGTCGGCCACGCCGCCGGGCGGGAAAGGCACGATCATCGTGATAGGCCTGTTCGGGTAGACTGGCTGGGCATCGGCCGCGAGGGCGAGGGTCAAGGCGACGGCGGCGAAGAGCGCGGCGCCCGCGCGCGGCGCCCGGCGTTCGAGCGGGTGGCGATTGCGCATCTCAGACGAAGCGGTTCTCGATCGCGCCCAGCCCTTCGATCTCAATCCGCACGGTGTCGCCGCTTTGCAGGAAGCGCGGCGGCGTCTGTCCCATGCCCACGCCCGCCGGCGTGCCGGTCGCGATCACGTCGCCGGGGTGCAACGTGATGCCGCGCGAGCAGGTCTCGATGAGGGTCGGGATGTCGAAGATCAGGTCGGTCGTGAGCCCATCTTGGCGCAGCTCGCCGTTGACCCAGCACCGTACCCGGGTCCGCGTGCCGTCGAATTCGTCGGCGGTGATCAGCCACGGGCCCATCGGGCAGAAGGTATCAAAGCTCTTGCCCAGATCCCACTGCTGGTGGCGCATCTGGACGTCGCGCGCGGTCACGTCGTTGACGACCGTATAGCCGAAGACGTACGACAGGGCCTCGGCGCGCCCGATATTGCGGCCGCCGCGGCCGATCACCACCGCGAGTTCGGCCTCGTAATCGATCTGCGACGAGATGGCCGCACCCGGCAGCCGAACCTCGTCGTATGGGCCGACCACGCACTCCGCAACCTTGGTGAAGACGATGGGCCAGGACTCGGCCTCGGTCGCGCTGGCCTTGAAGACCGACCCCGACAACTCTCTGGCATGGGCCCGGTAGTTGCGGCCGACGCAGAAGAGATTGCGGCGCGGCACCGGCAGCGGCGCTTCGAGCGCCACGTCGGCGAGAAGCAGGGGCGCGCTCGCGATCGCCGGTGCCGGTGCGCCGGCGGCCAGGGCCTCGATCAACGCGAGCGCTCCGCGAGCCGACTGCTCCGGGGCGAGGAGGAAGGGCGTCACTGCGAGGCCGTCAGCGGAGACCAGTCCGACGGCCCGGCGGCCGTCGTGACGATAGGTGGCGATGCGCACGGGAGGCCCCTCCGGTTGTTCTGAACCAAATGCTACCGATGACGGCCCAAAGCGATAGCCGCGTTATCCCGAAGAGCCCGCGCGCACCCCCTATTGATACGATCTGACATGGACAGCGCTCTGGCCCTGCGCGAATCGATTCTCGACAACTTGCGCTCGCGCAAGTGGCGGGCCGGGCACCGCCTGCCGACCGAGCGGGAACTGAGCGGTCAGTTCGGACTGAGCCGCTCTGCGGTGCGCCGCGTGCTGGCCGACATGAAGGACAAGCGCCTGATCACCCAGACCGTGGGCAGCGGCACCTACGTGAGCGAGCAGGTCGCCGAGGCGCTGGCCGCAGCGGCGCAGTCCGCCGGGCAGCTGCCGACCAGCCCGGCCGAGCTGATGTCCGCGCGCACGGCGCTCGAGCCGGCGATTGTCGCGATGGTGATCGGCCATGCCACGTCGCTCGATTTCGCCCGCATGCACATGTGCTGCGAGCACGCCGAGGCGGCCGCGACGCAGGATCAGTTCGAGCATTGGGACGCGATGTTGCACGAGTCCATCGCCGACGCGGCCCACAACAGCTTCATCTCGAAGGTGTTCCGTTTGATGAATCAGGTGCGCACGCAAGGCGAGTGGGGCGCGCTGAAGCGGCGCAGCGCGACTCCGGAGCGCCGCCTCGAATACCAGCAGGAGCACCGCGCGCTGGTCAGTGCCCTGCAGGAGCGTGACGTCGAACGCGCCACCGCCCTGTGCCTGGAGCACCTCGACCATGTGCGGCGGAGTTTGCTCGGCTATTGAAAGAGGAGGGCGGAACGCCCCGCGTTCGCGCGCGGCCCCGTACAAACCCGCTGCTGTGGGAAACGGGCGGTGGCTATATTGGTCCGGCCCTGGTGTCCGCGGTAAACCAATTCGAACCAATTGGATTGCCACGTGCGTCGCCCAGGACACCAAGGAGACCCGATGTTCTGGACGATACCGAGACCCGGCGTGCCGCGGCGTGTCGGCTTGGCCCTACTGGTCGCGCTGGCCCTGGCCGGTCCCGGCCGGGAAGCGGTCGGCCAGGCCTACCCGAGCCGGCCGGTGCGCATCGTCGTGCCCTTCGCTGCCAGTGGGCCGGCCGACGTCTACGCCCGCTACCTTGCGATCCGGCTGCAAGACGCACTCGGACAGACCTTCGTGGTCGACGACCGCCCCGGTGCCGGCTCGGTGATCGGCACCGAGGCGGTGGCCAAGGCCGCGCCCGACGGCTACACGCTGCTGCTGATGTCGAATGCTCACACGGTCAACGAGTCGCTGATCCCGGACAAGCCGTTTCAGTTGATGCGCGACTTCGCGCCGATCGCGCCGATCAATGAATCCGATCTGGTGCTGGTCGCGCGCAAGGACTTGCCGGTGAGCGATCTGCAGGACCTGCTCATGCTCGCAAAAGCCAAGCCCGGTGCGTTATCGTATGCCTCGTCAGGTCCGGGGACGCCCTATCATCTGGCCGGCGAACTGTTCAAGTCGATGGCTGGCGTCTCGATCTTGCACGTGCCCTATAAGGGCAGCGCGGGCGCACGTACCGACCTGCTCGGTGGCCAAGTCGACCTGATGTTCGACGCCGTGACGACGATGAACGAACAGGTCCGTGCCGGACGTGCCAAGGCGTTGGCCACCACCGGGAGGACCCGTTCTACCGTGATGCCCGACGTGCCCACGGTGGGGGAGGCCGGCGTGCCGAACTACCAGGCAACGATCTGGCTCGGCTTGATGGCGCCCAAGGGCACCCCGCCCGCCATCGTCGAGCGCCTGAACGCAGAGGTCCGCAGGATCGTCTCGGACCCCGCGACCGTCAAGGCCTGGAGCACCCAGGGGGCCGTTCCGATGGCAATGAACGTTCCCGAATTCACCCGCTACCTGAACCAGGACATCGCCAAATGGGCCCGGATCGTGAAGATCTCGGGCGCGAAGCTGGACCAGTGACCCCGATGAACGACGTATTGAACATACTCTGCGCGGGCGCCGTGCAAGGCATCGTCAAGGCGCTTGACGCACGCTTCGAGCGTGCGAGCGGGGTGCACCTGCAGGCGCGCTTCGGTGCGGTCGGCGCAATGAAGGAGGCGCTGCTCGGCGGCGCAGCGTGCGACGTGATGATCGTCACCGATGCCATGGTCGACACGCTGCAGGCCGAGGGCGCTCTCGACCCGGCGTCGCGCGCCCCGCTCGGCCGCGTGCGCACCGGGATGGCCTCACGCGCCGGCGAACCGGTGCCTGACGTCTCGACCCCCGATGCCTTGCGCGCCGCCCTGCTCGCTGCGACCGCCATCTATTTCCCCGATCCGCACCGCGCCACCGCGGGCATTCACTTCGCATCGGTGCTCGGCCGGCTCGGCATCGATGAAGCCGTGGCCGAACGGGTCCGCAACTTTCCGAATGGCGCGACCTCGATGCACGAACTCGCGCAGGCCGGGCGCGGCGCGATCGGCTGCACCCAGATCACCGAGATCCTCTACAGCCCCGGCATCGCGCTGGCCGGCGCGCTGCCGGACGCATTCGAACTCGCGACCGTCTATACCGCCGCGGTCACCGCCAGCGCCGCCCAGCCGGTGCTGGCGCAGCAGTTCATCGCGTTGCTTGCCGGCCCCGAGACACGCGCGCTGCGCGCCGAGAGCGGCTTCGAATTCCGTTGAACCTCGTGGAGATTGGCTGGCGTGGTGATTGTCCTTCTCGTCAAGCCGCGCCCGGCGCAGCCTCGTCGTTGGCTGCCTGGTCGCAGCCGGATTTGCGGCGCTCGCTCGGCGGATCCGCCGCCTACAGGGTCGGCATGCTACGGCTCGGCCAGTCCGGGTTCGAGATCAACACGGCGACCGCAAGAATGGTCGTGATCGATGCGTACCTGACCAACCGTGCTCCGCTTCGGCAGATCAAAGTGTCAGACAGCTCTCGAAGTGGTCGCAAATCGACGACCATGATCGACGGAAGATGACCCGGCCGGGAAGCGTAGACGATGCTACGGCCGCCTCGACGAGCTTGCTGCTTGCCGCTGTCACCAGGATCAACAGGACAGCTGCCAAAGGCAGGCGTCGATTTGACGATGAGCTCGTCATCGGCAGCGCGCAGAATCGGCGTCTTTCCCCAGAAGGACCGAGATGCCCAATTTCACCGCCGTTGCGCTGACGGGCTTCATTGCCTGGACGCGGTTCCTCTTGGTGCTGATGGAGGGCATCCGGTCAAAGTTGGTGTTGACCAAAACACTGCCGGCCAACGGCTTCACTCCCGACAACGCCAACCTGTCGCACTTTATGCAGCGGCTGGCGCGCGCCCATGCCAACTGCCTGGAGGGCTTGCCCATCTTCGGAGGCCTGATGCTCGTGGCACTGACCACCGACAGGGCTCCGGTCACCGACCCGCTCGCCTTCGTGCTGCTCGGTTCGCGAATCGTCCAGTCCAGTATTCATCTGATGTCGCTGAGTTCGACCGCAGTGACGCTTCGTTTCTTGGCGTTTGCAGTTCAGATGGGCATCGCGGTCGTCTGGTCGGTGAGACTTCTACTGGGCTGAGCGCCTGTCGCATATTCACACGTTGTCCGGACGCTCCGCCAGCTTGGCCGTGACCTGAAACACACGGCGGGCCGATCAAATCGGTCGTCGATGCGGTGGACGGTTCCGCGCGCTCGAACCGGGCCGCGTCGCCGTGAGGCTCGACGCGGGTGGGCCGTTTCCGTGACGTCATTGACGTGATCCTGGTGTGCGGTGACCCCCACGGCATCTTCGACCACATCGCGTCGACGTCGCCAAAGCGCTCAAACCGACCGCGGTGATCCACCAACGATTTCCGCGATCGGCGCCAGCTCGTCGTGTAGAGGTCGCTGGGCATTTTGATCGCCCAAGAGGATCCACGGCAACCACGATACCGCTTCCGATCTGGCCTTCGTGAACTTTGTTTGAATGCGACTCCGGACTCCAAGACCGAAATCTTCACGGCCGCGCGGTCACATTGCCGGACGGAACTCGGGTCGCTGGACTCGGGTGCGCGTCTCGGGAACGCGCCGACCTGTCCCTGTCAGCAGCAAACGAATTGTCAGGTCCTTAGCGGGTAATCTGTTAGGGGTACGCCGCATGGCACACACACGTGCCGCGCACGTGTTCGGCCACATCGCCGTCGGCTTGCAGGTGCGCATCGCTTCGACGATACTGTTCTTTACACTGCGGGCGGCAATCCAGCGCAGAACGGCGTGAGGTTCAGGCGATTGCGGGGCGCCGACTTGAAGTACAGCGCAGGGCGCGGTCCCGTTTGAACGTTTCGACCTTTCGCCTCCACGGGATGACTCCACCCAACGACCATCCGAATTCCCCGCCGGCAGGCCCTGGCACCCGCCCGGGGTGCCTCGGCAGACTCATCGGGGCTGTCGTTCTGGCTGTGCTGGCGGGCATTGGAGCTTGGCTCTGGGATGCGCTGATCGAGGCGCCCTGGGCGTATTCGCTCTCGAGCCTCGTCGGCCAGGACAAAGACGGTCGCGGGACCTTGACCGGTCCGTGGATCGGCGAGTTCAGCTCTCCGAGTCAGCGACTGCACGGCGTGCTCGATCTGCAAATCGAACGTCGCCAATGGGGCAGCGCAGGGCGCACGCGCGGCGTCACGGGTCCATCGCAGCCGGATTTTGCCGGTACGGCGCGCCTTTGCGGCTTGCCGACGGACCCCACATCGAAGGGGCCGCGCAAACTCTGGGGCTATGCACACCGCGACGGGTCACTGGTGCACGCGGTCATCTACGACGGCCCCGAGCACGGCTGGGACCTGGGTGCGCTCAACGGTAGCTGGAACCGGGATACGGGAACGCTCACGCTTGCTGGCAATCTGCGCAGCCACGGTGGCCCCGCTCGCGGTGGCAACGCCGCCGACGATCGTCAGCCCGTGACGATCACGCTGACGCGCGGAATTTCGCGCGACGCGTTTGAGCAGCGCTGCACGGCGCGCGGATTGACGCTGCCGCCCTAACGGGGCCACGCGGCTAGACGAACGGACGATTGAGCCGTCGCCAGGACGCCCGCCCAGACCTCTTCGGAACGCGGCCGTGAAGCGGGCTGCAAGGAAGTCGGCGACGAGATAGCATGTGCTTGATCGGCGGTAGGGTCGCCGTTTGCCACTTTTGGCACCTGGCGGGTCTGATACGCTTCGAGTAGCCGTTCGGGACCACTTCGCGTGACGGCTCGTCCCATGAAGGAAGCTTCTCTCCGCATTCCCGCCCTTGCGATCGGCGTCGTTCTGATGGCTGGTTGCGCAGGACTCGAACGCGCGCCGCAGCAAAGGCCACCAGCGGCGGCCCCGGCCGAAGCCATCGTGTCGATCGAACCGAAGGCCGCACCGGCAACGATGCCTATCGGACCGCCGCGGTCGCTGCCGGCGGAAGGCGGTGCCGTGGCTTCCCCGAACGTCGCCCGAGCTGCAGAACCTGCTCGACCGGCGTCCACGGGTGGAAGCGTGGCCAAGCCGGCGGTGCCTACGCCGCCAGCCCCGGCAAGACTCGCCGCATCGCCGCCGCCTGCCGCGCCGCCAGTGAAGACGCAGCCGACATCGCCGACACCTGTGAAGCCTGCGGTAGTGCCCTCGCTGGATCTGAAGTCACTTGAGACCCGACTAAAGGAAACGAAGGCGATCGGTGTCTTCGCCAAGCTCGCGCTCAAGAACCAGATCGATGATTTGCTCGAGCAGTTTCGGGCCTTCTACCAAGGGCGAATCAAGACCTCACTGGTCGAACTGCGGCGGTCGTTCGACATGCTGGTGATGAAGACGCTCGCGCTGTTGCAGGATGCCGACCCGCCGCTTGCCGGCGCGCTCGCGTCATCGCGAGAGTCGATCTGGGGTATTCTCTCGGATCCCACGAAGTTCGCGACGGTCTAGTGGGCTCTACGGAAGATGCACGTGAACACCCGTACCGACACCTGGATCTTCGCCGCCTTGTGGGCGGTGCTGGTTGCGGCGCCAGCCGCGGCAGCAGAAGACGCTGCGCTCCTCAAGGATCTCACGTCAGTGATCGCGCTGCTGGGCTTGCCGTGTGGCCAAGTGGTCAGCGCGACGCGCCTGAAGGACAACGATCACGTCGCGACCTGCCAGGATGGCAACCGGTATCACGTGTTCATCAATGCCGAGGGACGCGTGGTTGCTCAGAGGCTGTAGTCGTATTTAATGGCCCGCGTCAGTGGTCGCTGGCGCGCTGCTTTATGAGACCGACGTGGCACCCATGTCGGCATACGCTGATAGCTGTGCTTCAACGGCGAGAGCCGGGCCGGGAAGCGCGCAGTTGGTGGCACCTGGCGCCGCCAGCCGCGAAACGAACTTCAGCGACTTCAGCTTCAGCGCCACTGGCGCGTGGTCACGGGACAGCGCCTCGACATGTGCGTCCTTGAAGAGTTACTGACCGCGCTTCAGGCTCACGCCAAGTTGCGTCGGCGTCGTCCGTGGATCAATTTGACGGCCTCAAACGACAATAGATTCAATCGGTGCGCCGACGCTAGCCAGCCCGAAGCAGCAACGTGCCGAACCGAGCCATTGGGCGCGTTCGACGGCCGGTTGGCAGGCCGTTGCCTTCAAAACCGGCTCATCTACGCCTCCGCCATCCAGGATGTGGACCTGGCTCGCGCCCCAGATCCTCTCGGGTTTTCTCGGGAGGTCCACAACTACGAGTTTACATAATATACATTGTAGCGCATTCATGGGCCGCCGATGGGCTTGCTACTGGGGTTGTAAGAATCGCTTGGTCACCCCAACCACACGCGGTAGCTCCACTAACGAAACACTGTCCCCAGCCAACTCCGATAGGCTGCCGCGTGGCCTATGACAGCAGTCAAGGTTTCAGTAAGTACGCCAGCCTCGGCCGAGGCTCGCCCAGCGCCGCACTATCACCGTCACCGCGGGCTAGAGACCCATTCATCCAGGTTGCCAACGGACCGACTGCAGCCGGCGCAGTGAAGTCGCCCCGTTGGACGCATGGCGCCGTCAGCGTCCCGGGCAATCGCGCGGCGATCGCAAGTCGCACCGCACGCGCGACAGGAGTTTGTTGCTGAACGAATATGCATGATTCAAAACTTCATACGACGGAAGCCAGCCAAGCTGCGCTGCGCCCCAACACCTGCCAACCGCCGACGCAAGCCATGAGGCCGACGCGCGGGCGACCATGTCGCACCCAATGGCTGCCACCACGAGGACATTCTTG
>Ga0182021_10011403_pt1 | contig 10544 bp, 9 predicted proteins | sample 612E3MmetaG_FD_120493 | JGI IMG/M metagenome (GOLD analysis project Ga0182021, IMG submission 120493) | Permafrost microbial communities from Stordalen Mire, Sweden - 612E3M metaG (Illumina Assembly) | ecosystem: Environmental > Terrestrial > Soil > Wetlands > Permafrost | place: Sweden... | reverse complement strand
TTTATAAAATTTTAATTTCATTTATAACAGTTTTATAGTAATACTATTATTTTAGAAAATAATATTAATAAATTGAACTATATAATATATTGGTGGTAAGATTTTTGATGTGTTGATTGCATGTTTAATAGGTGTTTTATGTGGTGCATTAATTGGTATAATACCCGGTGTACATGTAAATTCTATTGAATGATTACCATTTTAACTCCCTTTTTGACATATATTTGTATATAATATTATTACTAATTTTTTTTGCTGATATGTGTTTTATTAAAGATTTGAGATCATTTAAATTTTAAAAAATTTTTTAGCATCAGAATTTTCACATTTTATGAATATGTTGGTTGTTATTTATTCTGTCATATTTACCATTTTTCATGTTTGTATAGGGTTAATGTAAATAGTATACCATATAGAAGGAGTAGTGAAGATAATATTAGGTCTCCAGTTAGATAAGTGTTCAATAAGGCTGTTAATGGGATTAGTGCAGAAATACCAAAGATTAGTACATAAAACATGTTCTTTATTTTCAGTGGCATTTCGTTTGTTAAATTTTTTTTCAAACTATAATATGCGGGAATTACTGATAAAGCCATTAAAATCAGTATTATTTTTATAATTATAACGTAAGATATTAGATTTTGTTGGATCTGGTTATATAAGAGATCAGTGTTTGGAACTAAATACAAGATAATGATCCTTAGAATTACCAATAGATAAAACAAAGCCAGTATCACTATAATAATATTTTTATATTGTTTCATTTCTTAAAATACCCTAAATAGCTATTGTCTTCTTGTTTTTCATATCTTAGATCATCATAATCATTGTGTTTTATTTTAATTGGATAATCTTGCGGATCTAATTTGTTTTCATTTATTATTTTAACTCCATAGTCTATTAGCATTTGGACAATTTTTTTTAAATCAGGGTCATGTTTTTCCCCATTTGTCCTTCTACGGCGCCTAATTATCCCTACTAGAAATACATAGATTGCAGGAAATCCGATTATGATAGTAAAAAGTATGCCTTGCAAAGAGGTTAAAGAAAAATAGACTATTGTTAACACTGAAGTCACCACAATAAACGTCATACATAGAATTAGAGTAATGTTAATGTACATTTTGTCGGATTTACTTATTTCAAAGTCGTAACGATAGGATTTTATATATTTTGAGATTTCATTGTAGAAAATATGATCCTTTTTGAAAATATCTTTTTTTCTACCGTTCATCAATATTTCAAAAGTTGAGTTTAATGGAAGAGGAAATATCCCCCATGATATAGGAAGTCTCAAAGAATCATGCTCCATTATATTCAACCTCAAACTTTCATACATGTCTACAAGTTTAATCTCTAATTTTGACATACTAGTTCTCCTCATTAATGAATTGATATAATAGATTAATATAAATATAATAAATTAAAGCAATTGCTATTAAAAATAGACATTAATAAACAAATAACATTGATAAAAGATAATGTTAGTAATCAAACTTGATTATGATATGCAACAACTGATTATATAGTAGAATATAAGAATTAATTAGTAGTAATCTTTGTAGAGGTTGTTTAAAATGGGGTATTTAGTTTGTGATAAGTGTGGGGGTTATTATGAGCTTCAGAAAGGTGAATCTTCTGATACTTTTGATGAAAATTGTAAGTGCGGTGGAAAGTTAGGATATGTTGATAATTTAGATGAAGAAATTGAAGTTTCAAATACTAAAGAAAGCGATATTCTTTTTAAAAAATATATATTTCCTCCTACTCTCCTAATTATGGGAAGCGCAATATGTGTTTGTTTAGGTATTTTGTATAATGTTTCTGCAACTATATTTTTAGGTTTTATTGGTGTGATATTAGGTTTAATTTTTCTAATTATCCGTATTATGGGATTAGAAAGTACATTCGATGTTAAATATATGCAGTTGGTCTATTTTTTATCAGCAATACAATTTTTAATAATAAGTTATATTTTAATTATTAATTGGATTCAAATTGATAATAGTTTCAGAGCGAAAATAATATTGCCTATTTTCATAATTTTATCAATCATAGCATGTTTAAGTATGATTTCAAAAACTGTATATCCTGATAATCCACAAAATTTACTTAATCCACCTGTATAAAACAACTCGAAGACTTGGAAAAAATATCAACTGCAATGGGTAATGTTAGTAAATCCAATCTAATTAGGATAGCTATAACTGAATATATTAAGAAATATAACGACTTTCTAAATAGCAATAACTGAATATTGAATATCACAAGCTATTAGAGTAGCTTTTTAGGATTTGTTTCTGAATATTAATTTATGTAATAAATAAATTCACATTCTATTTCCGGGCTAATATGTCTTTAAATTTAAACCAGAGTCTTATAAATCCCTATTTCTTATTTTTTTAAACTGTATCTCATGTAAATTCTACTGAATGATTACCATTTTAACTCCATTTTTGACATATAATTTAATAAATAAGTACCTTCCCATTAATGAGAAGGCTTAACATGGTATATGCAGGGGTACCCGAGTGGACTAAGGGGATAGGTTCAGGGCCTATTGGTGTAGGCCTTCGCGGGTTCGAATCCCGTCCCCTGCATTAGTTTTAAAATAGAATTTTACTTAAAATATTCAGCTACTATGATACATCTTTAATTAACAGCAGCTCTGTGTATATGATATAAATAACTACCTAATATATGAATGAATGAAGCTATAAATGATTAAACGTATATGTTTATATATTAAAGCACTTATGAGATCTTTGATCTATACAATGTACGCGAGCCCCGAAGTGGTATTGCAGTCTTTATTGACAAATTAATACAGAATTTCGACATCAACTATCTTCTTCTATTCGTTTTTGTATCAATTACTGCTTTATCTCTATCTGTTTTTTCCTGTTTAAACTTGGAGATTTTTTAATTTTGTATATAAACAGCATTAATTACGGTTTGCTTTCAAAATTAGTTATCATATTCACCAGTTTATTGGTAATTATTTTTGCATTAATAGAAAATGTTAATATTTTATATGTTTTATTAGTCTTCATCACATCCATCTCATTGGGAATGATCCCACATTATACAGGTGTGAATAAATCAAATTTAATGGGTGTCCTCATAATTCCAGCAATTATTATTTACGCCAGTATGGCATAGACAAAGTATTTTTCTAATGGATAACCTTGTAATGTAAATGATTAATAGAAATTCATGTATCTTGATACACTATAACTAAATTATAACTACTTCTCTACACATCTCCTTTACGGATTCAACAAAATCTGTGGTATCCACACCGGGGAATGTGTCAATTATGCATATATCAAATTTTTCGGTTAGAATATCTTTTAAATCCATTATATTTTCACAGTAAACTTCAAAGTTTTTTCCAGATCCTATTAAACCTTTTCTTACGTCAAAAAAGTTTGTTTTAAATCCATTTACTTCTAGATTTAACAAGGCCATCTTGGCTGCAGGATACCAGAGATCATTGAAAACAACTTTCTTTGCTCCGGACTTCAAACAGGCTATCCCCAGGGTTCCTGGCCCACAAGTACAGTCCAGGACAGTAGGATCATTATATTTTTTAATTATTTTTTTTAAAGCTTCTATTTTTGGTGATATGGGTTTAGAGAATTCTACATGGATCTCTGCTTGGATTTTGTAGATGCATAATGCACCATATGGAGTTAAAACAATATCACAGCGCATGTCGCATCCAGCAAGTAACTTATAAACATGTGGTAATGAATTTGAATCTTTCAATCCCACTGTCTGTTTAATATCTCCCTGTAAAACACCTTTTATTTCTGGTATTTCATTGATAATTCTTTCTGCACACCTTTTGTTCATTCCATCTGCCAGAATGACAAGGGATTTATTTGGGAGATATGGTGCTGATGTAGTGGGATATGCAGGTGTAAGTAATGGGGTGCAAGCATTTCGTAGTGTGGATTCTTCTTCTCTAATACCTTCATCCATCATAATCTTGAGTGTGTGTGCCATTACTTGATCTAAATGTCTTTTTCCACAGTTGCAAAGTCCTGAATTTGCATTTAACTTTTTAAGATTTAATTGATCCTTCAATGGTTTGAATTTTCTAAGTTTAGGATCTTTACATTTGTTACAAGGAGTGTATAACTTTTTAATATGTTTCAATGTAGTTGGTGCATCTTCTACACAGTTAAATCCACATGTGCATTCTATTTCCATATGCTTAAATATTGGTTCATTTATATAAATAGTTGAGACTTATGAAAGATAAACGTAAAGAAATCCTCAGGGATCTTCTAGGAGAATTTGCAACGGATGAGGGGTCATCAACTGGCACTAATGACGTTTTTGGGAAGGATACTCTAGAAAAAGAGGAGAATATAAAACCCACCCCAAAAAAAAGTGAGGATGATGGATTTAACCTTGATAAGGTTATGAAAAGACCATCTAGGCGAGCCAAATCTGTTAAAAAGGTTTCTGATGTACTGAAAGCAGAGATTGTAGAAGAAGGTTTAATACCTACTTACAATGTGAGCCTTCCTAAATTCACCGATCAAGAAAGAATAATATTCAACGAAGTTCGTGAAAAACTTGTCGAGGTAGCTGTTGCCCAGGGAGAAGATTTCCGAATCGATGAACCTAGCTTTATTGGAGAGGTAAAGGAATTCCTGAGGAGTAAAGGAGTTAGGGATGTTGACAGACTAGCCACTCAAATATCTCAAGAGATGTTAGGTTATGGTCAGTTAGATCCGATGATCAAAGATGATGATCTCGAGGAAATAATGGTTATAGGGGTCAACAGGAATGTTTTTGTTTATCATCGAAAAATTGGGATGATGATAACTAATGTTATTTTTGAAGAAGATTCGGATATTAAAGCTATAATAGATGTTATAGCAAGACAGGTAAACCGTAGGATTGATCAACAAACTCCAATACTCGATGCTAGGTTGCCTGATGGGTCCAGGGTTAACGCAACAATACCTCCAGTATCTGCTGATGGGGCAACGTTAACCATAAGGAAATTCAGGAAGGATCCATTAACTATAATTGATTTAATTAACTTTAAAACATTATCTTCACATTTAGCAGGATTTTTATGGGTTTGTACCGATGGACTCGGTGTTAAACCTTGTAATGCTATAATAGCCGGTGGTACAGGTTCAGGGAAAACCACCACATTGAATGCTGTCACAGCATTTACACCTCCTCGTGAAAGGATAATTACAATTGAAGATACTTTAGAGCTTCAACTTCCTCATACTCATACTCTAAGAATGGAAACTCGTCCACCAAATATAGAAGGGAAGGGAGAACTAACAATGGATATTCTTGTTAAAAATTCCCTCAGGCAAAGACCAGACAGGGTAATAGTAGGTGAGGTAAGGGGAGCTGAAGCAGTAACATTGTTTACAGCTTTAAACACTGGACACTCAGGTATGGGAACAGTTCACTCAAATACTGCAAGGGAAACTGTTACAAGATTAGTAAATCCTCCTATGAATGTGCCAACCATAATGATACCTGCCCTTGATTTCATTATCATGCAAAATAGGATGTACAGAACTGAAGGTGGTTCAATCAGAAGGGTTACCGAAGTTGCAGAAATTGTTGGTATGGAAGAGGGTAATGTTCAGCTTAACAGGGTTTTTGAGTGGAACAATGTATCAGATAAAGTAGAATATGTTGGAATTGCAAGCCAAACTCTTCGTGATATAGCAGAACTCCGTGGTATTGGAATTACAGAGATAGAAGAGGAAATTGAAAAGCGAAGACTTTTACTCGAATACTTGGCAGACAATAATATCAGATCAATTGATGAAGTTGGACATTATATAAACAATTACTATCGAGATCCTGATGAGATTCTCGAAAAAATATTATGAATGAAACTTAAATATTGATGAAATATTATAACAGATTAATAATGTTGTGTGATATTATTAAATTATTTAAAATTACTTTCTGGTGGTAAAATGGTTTTTGATGGTCTCAAAAAATTCTTTAACAGAATCGGCGGAATGACAGTAGATTCAACTAAGAAGGTAGGGGGAGGAGTATCTGTACCGGTTGATAAATTTAGTAAATTATCATCAAAGGCAGGTAATATCACATCCAAAGCAGGTAATATCACATCCAAAGCAGGTAATATCACATCCAAAGCAGGTAATATCACATCCAAAGCAGACAATATAAGATCCAAAACAGATAAAATGGGTTCTGGATTAAAAATGTCATCTTCTTCTAAAAGTACTGTTAAAAGAACATCTCCTCGTGTCATAGAAAAGATGAGAATGGATAAGGATGAAATTGAGATTTTCAAGGAACTTATAGATAAGAAGTATGATAGGGGAGCAAAACCTGCCCCTGAAAAAACAGCAAAAAAAGAGGCTTATCAGAAGGCATCATTGGAAGAACTTCTAAAAGAAGATGAGAAAAAAGGCCTTGATCCTAAATTGATCATGGTTATGGGTGGAATCTCATTTGTAGTAGTTTTCATGCTTATGATTATTCTTGGATTTGGAATTATTATTGGTGTGGTATTCGGATTGATTATCCTCTTGATGGCTGGAGGAATAGTATTTTTACCAAATTTACAGAAGGGTTCACGTTCAAATGAAGCATCAAGGGAACTTCCTTTTGCTCTCAGACAAATGGCAACAGAACTTCGTGCAGGGATCGGTATGCATGATAGTATGAGATCTATTGCACTTTCAGGTTATGGTCCTCTTTCTGAAGAATTTGCAAGAGCCCTCGAGGAAATAAAATATGGAGAAACGACTGAAAAAGCTTTAATGGATATGAGTGAAAGAATAAATTCTGAAGGACTCAAAAGGGCTATTTATCAGATTACAAGAACACTTTCCAGTGGTGGGGATCTTGCTAAAACACTTAATGTTATAGCAGAAGACACAGCCTATGAACTTAGGATGAAGCTCAAGGACTACGCACAAAAATTGAATTCTTTCACTATGATCTATATGTTCGTTGCGATATTAGGTCCGGTAATTACAATGATCATGTTGATAGCAGCATCAACTGTTATGGGTGCTGTTTTACCACCAATAGCACTTTTGCTGATGTATCTGTTCCTGTTTCCTATGGTAGTTGCATTCATGGCATTCATGATAAAAAGGTTAGAACCGCAAGTGTGAATAAGATATTATAAATTACATCAATTCCTTATTTTTTTTTATTTCAGAATGAATTATGATATTATTCTGCTACCTTTATTCAGTTCTTCAATTTTTATTCCTTCTTTTTTTAATATTTCCACTTTCATTGATGTTCCTCCTCTGAATCCTCCGATTTTACCATCGGATCTGATAACTCGATGGCAAGGTATTACAATTGGAAATGGATTATTACCTATTGCTGTCCCAACAGCCCTATATGCTCTGCTGTTAATGGATTTTGCTATTTCTTTATAGGTTTTTACTGTCCCATAAGGTATTTTTGCAACTTTAATGATCACATCTCTTTCAAATGATGTTTTAATGGTTGTTTTAGGAGAAGATGAACTGTTATGATCTAATTCTAATTGATCAAGTTCGATATCTAATTTAACACCATGATATATTTGACATATCTTACAGGCAGTGTCATTGTGTTTGTTTGATAACTTGTAGTTGGGGTGATATTTTGCAATTTCACCAATAGCTTCTTCTAAACTTTTTTGAGGAAGAGCTATCCTTACAATTTTGTTATTTTCTGAGTAACCCACAGCAAAATAGAGTTTTTCATGGTTGTAAGTAGAAATTGTAATGGGATTTTTTTTTATTTCATTCATTTGAACATCACCATATTGGGATTGTTTGATATATTACTAATTTAATTTGTAAAATATTCTAATCTATAAATTCTACGGAAGAACTTTTTAGTGAAAAATAATTACTTAGATAGGGTAAATCTGTGATTAAAACTTTTTTATCTGGAAACTTTTAACTATCATATCAATATCTTCATCAAAAAATTCGAAATTATCTGGAGCACTTGCAAACCATAAATAGAAAAGTAAGTCCTTCCTTTTAAAAACCACAATCATTATTTTGGTTACTGATACGTCATGTGGGTTTTCCCCTATAATCATATAAGCATCCATTTTCCTGGCTTTAAATCCTACTTCTGATATAATTTTACTTTTCTGCATCAGAAATACATTCTTCAGTATACCTGCAAATTCTTCAGGATCTATATCTTCCACATCATCTAATCGATTTATTGAGAAAAGCATCGAATTGTTGTCGATTCCGCCAGTTATAACCTTTTTTTCGTCTGTTGTCTCAATTATTTCCCAAGAATTTGGATAATCAAAAGTAAATTCACCATTATCAAAATGTACAGTCCAAGATCCTTTACCTTTAGATTTAATTAAATCTAAAGCTTCTGTAGCTTTAAGTCTTACATATATATACTGATCATTGAGTGCTTTAATCAAGGGATCTACCGCTCTTTCATCCCCTATTCTTCCGAGAGCTTCAATAATACGTCCTCTAACATATTTATTTTGAGTTTTATCTCTGCTGTTTAGGGCACGTATTAATGGTTTAATAGCTCTTTCATCGCCAATTTTTCCAAGAACTTCAGCAGCTCTCCCCCTCATGTGCCAATCATTACTTTTAAATGCATTTAATAATGGTTTAACAGAAGGTTCTCCAATTTTTCCCAATGCAATCAAAGATTTCCATCTTACATCACTGTCTTCATCGTTCAACGCATTTACAAGTGGATTAATTGCCCTCTCATCACATAGTTTTCCCAATGCTACAGCAGCATATTTTCTTACATGCCAATCTTTATCGTTTAAAGCTTTTATAAGGGGATCAAACGCCCCTTTATCACCTATATTTCCCAAAGCATTGGAAGCATTCCTTCGTACGCCCCAACTTGGGTCATTGAGGGATTCTATAAGTGGTTCTACAGCTGAATGATCTCCAATTTTTCCAAGGGAAGCAGCAGCTTTCCACCTTACTTCTTCATCCGAGTCTTCATACAATGTCTGAATTAAAGGTTTAACAGCCCTTTTATCCCCTATTCTTCCAAGTGCATCAGCAGCGCTTTCTCTTACAGCAATTAAAACTGTATAATCATCTTCCCAACTCTCATATTTAAGTGCATGAATGAGGGAATCTACTGCACTCTCATCACCAACATTTATCAGTGATCTGGCAGCATCCTTCCTTATAAGATAATCTTCATTTTCAAGGGCTTGGATTAACCCTTTAATATCTTTTTTTTCTTCCAGATCATCAATATCAGGTTTAAATTCTTCTTCAAGCGAATCCACTGTATTACACATCCTTAAAATATAACATTAAAATGATAATAATTTATAAACGATTAATATTTTAATTTTTATGGATAAATAATTTAGGATTTCCTAGAAAATCTTTCATAAGATAATTTTATACTATAATTTTTAATTTGGTGTTATTATAATTCATAATATCTCGGTTAGAATTTTCATCAAGTTGGGATGTTTCCCAACAAATTTTAGTACAGATATTTTGGATATTGCCTCTATGTCTTGTGTCTCTATAAACTCAGCTAGTGCATTCATATCTTTATCGTTAAGTTTATCGGCCATTTTCCTATATTTAACGGAATTGTCTAAGGTTTTCCCTATATCTTGTCTCCATTTACTCTCATAATTTTTTAAAAATTGTGCGGAACTGTCCTCCATTTTCACAGATTCTGCTGCTACTTCTCCAGCAATCCTTGCACAAGATATTGTTGTATGAATTCCTCCACCAGTTATGGGGTCAACCTGCCCGGCTGCGTCTCCAACAACTAAAAATCCATCTGTGTATGTCTTCTCAATGGGTCCTGAAACAGGTACTCCTCCTATATTCAGTTCTACAGGGGTTGCATCTAATTTTGATACATATCTGTTTAGATAGTCAATTGCATTATCAACTGTACCACGGATTCCCAACCCTACATTTGCAACTCCATCACCCTTGGGGAATATCCATAGATATCCTTTTGGAGCAATTTTGCTTCCGAAGTAAAATTCAAGATATTCTGGGTCGACATCTATACCTACAAGTTCGTACTGTGCACACGAAGCTATATTTTTTGGGTCTCTATATGTTTCAATACCTGCATATCGTGCCATATTAGATTCAACACCATCTGCACCTATCACAACATCGGAATGTATTTCGATGGTTTTTCCCAAATGTTTTGCAACTACTCCACAGACTTTGTGATCTTTAATAATAAGATCTTTGACACTAGTTTTAAGCATTATATCAGTGCCAGCTTTTGCTGATTCAATTGCAAGTTCTTTATCAAAGATTTTCCTGTCAATAATAAGTCCTTGGGCTATTCCACCTTCATAAGAGATTCTTCTACCGTCTGGTGCGTGGATATGTGCACCTTTAACTCTTGTTCGAACATATCTTTCTGATGGTTCAATTTCAAGGGTTTCAAATGCACCGTAAGTCACACCCTCCGCACACTGTACAGGACTTCCTATTTCCTGTCGTTTTTCAATCATTAGAACGTCGACATCTGACTTTGAGGCGAATAATGAGGCAGTA
>Ga0182021_10011402_pt1 | contig 10544 bp, 10 predicted proteins | sample 612E3MmetaG_FD_120493 | JGI IMG/M metagenome (GOLD analysis project Ga0182021, IMG submission 120493) | Permafrost microbial communities from Stordalen Mire, Sweden - 612E3M metaG (Illumina Assembly) | ecosystem: Environmental > Terrestrial > Soil > Wetlands > Permafrost | place: Sweden... | reverse complement strand
TCCTTGGTGTGTCTTTGGCGGACACCCAACACCTACCCCAAGGGCGGTGTCAGGCGGGGGACCGCCACTCAAAATCTACGAGACCCGGGACAACCTCCCATCCTGGCCTGCCGTGACCTCGTTCCTCATCAACGCAATTGGTTGCGGCCCGTTCCAGTAAGGCGGGTAACGCTTATTGCGCAAGCCTTGAACTGCCTGCGGGGTGATGCTGTGTCGGCTATGACAGAGCACCAGCCCCGCAACGTTCCTGAGAAGGCTCAGGCCTGGACGACGATCGTGCCGGCCATGATCATGTCGTAACCACGGCCGTCATTTCCCTTGATCTCCATGCCCAGATGCGTCGGTCCGTCGCACGGAAAGGCACAGTACCAATGGAACGCGCCGGCCTTGGTGGCAACGAACGTCGTTGTTGACGTTGTCGGAGTTACCTTCTTGGTCGTCGGATTCTCCTTGCCCGCAGCGATGACGAAGCTCAGCCCGAGGGCGGGGGATGTGATGCTGTGCGGTCCGCCGTCGTAGTTGATCGCGGTCAACGTGAAGGTCTGACCCTTCTTGACGACCCAACTGCTTGGCAAAATAGCGTCGTGCATCTTTGAATCCATGCCCGACATTGTGATTGCTCCTGGAATCACGTTCACGGTGATCGCGTTGGTGCCATAGGAACTGGTATTGCCGGTTGCTGCCGAGGCAACGGCAGGGGCGGGAGCAGCCGCACCTGTGGCTCCGCCGCACGCTGTGATGCCCAAGGATGCAACGGCAAGCGCGGTGAGCGCGACTACCGCTTTCCGGGTAACGAGTTTCATGTAGTTCCTTTCCCTCTGTCTTTGCAGCGCCGACCCCGCGCGCTGAATCCAGCGGGCGCGGGACGCCGACGAGAGTCGACAGTCCTGATCTTGCGAGCGATAGCCGATGCAGTTCATCAGCCACTCCAAGGATCTAGGGACACTGCGGATCTCCGCATGTGCGGTGGTACGGATCTTGGCTCGGTGATTCCGCCTATCCCAGGTGCGGCCTCGCCTCATATCAGCACGGCGTTCGACCGAACATCGCTGGAGGTGGCGCTGCCAGAACCCTGGCGTAGCGCGTGGGTAAGTGCCGCCGACTCCCACATTCGCCATGTCGCGCGGTGGTAGGACAGGGGCTACGCGTGCACCATCGGGACCTTGGACAGTTGATGCGACACCAGTGGGAGGTCGAGAGTGACGCAGGTCGCGCCGGGGCGACTGGAGACCTTGAACGCCGCGCCGATCAGGCTGGCGCGTTCCTGCATCCCGGCTAGTCCGAGGCTGCCTTGCCGGACATGCTGCGGATCGAATCCACAGCCATCATCGACGACCTCGAGGCAGAGCCGGTCGGGGCCGTACGTAAGTAGCGCAACGACCCGATTCGCCATCGCGTGGTGCTCGATGTTGTGAAGCGCTTCCTGTGCGACTCGGAAGATGACCAACTCCTGCTCGGGGTCCAGTCTCAGACGATCGCCTTCTTCTTTGAGCACCGTGTGGATCCCGCTGCGGTCGGCCAGATCAGAGAGCAGCCATTCCAGCGCTGGCACCAGTCCCAGATCGTCCAGCACAGACGGGCGTAGGGCACGGCAGAAGCGCCGGACGCCGTCGATACACCTTTGCAGCGCAAGGTCGACAACGTCGAGCCGGTCACGCTGACCTGGAGCTTCCGGGACATTCTCGAGGGCTCCCTTGGCTACGACGAGCTCCTGGACGGTTTCGTCGTGCAGCTCACGGGATAGGCGGAAACGCTCATCCTCCTGCGCGCGCAGCGCCATCCCGATGTAGCTCTTGAGGGAGACCTGAATATCCGCCAACTGTCGGTTGGCGTCTTCGGCTACCAACCTTGCACGCCGTTCCTTGTCGACCCGACGGGCCACTACGACGCCAAGGATCACCAGCAGTGTGAGTTGGATCGCAATGCCGATACTCTCGTCGCCGTCATGGAACAGCAGGACGTTGGGGATTGTCAGCGCGACACACCACAGGCTGGTCGGAAGTGCCCCTTCGATGCCGAAGTTCAGCGCGGCATACAGAACGGGCAGGAAATATGCTGATTCCGGCAGCATGTAGAGATCCGAATTGAGCTGCAGAACTCGCGCAGTGTCTAGTGTCGTGTCGACGAGGCTGATGCCGATGGCGAGCACCTGAACAATCCAGAAGCGCTGGTCGCGCATTCGCTCCCGAAGGGACGGACTGGATGCCTCACTCCTTACTGCATCCAGCGAACTCGCCCTCCTCCAACCGCAACAGCCCTGCCTTGACGGCGAAGACCACCGCTTCAGTGCGCGAACCCACGAGGAGCTTGGCGAAGATGTTTCGCAAGTGGGCCTCCACCGTTCGCACGCTGAGGCTCATGGACGTGGCGATCTCTTTGTTGGTAGCGCCACGCGCTACCAGGACCAAGACCTCAGTCTCTCGTTGGCTCGGTTGCTGCCAGGCTGCCGGTTGGTCTGCACCACGCAACCGCGACTGGAGCCGGCCGAAGACCTTGTCGGCTACCGCAGAACCCAGGACCGTGTCGCCGTGGTGTGCGCTGCGCACCGCTGTCGCGAGGTCGGAGCCCTTCACCGTCTTAAGAAAGTAACCAGAGGCCCCCGCGTCGAGTGCTGCCTCGATGTACTGCACGTCGTCATACAGGCTCAGCATGATGACAGCAGTTCTGGGCGCTAGCCCCTTGATCGCCCGAGCGGCATCAATGCCGTTCTCATCCGGCATGGAAATGTCCAAGAGAACGACATCAGGAGCGAGTCCAACGACCATCTCTTGCGCCTGCCGCGAATTGCCGGCCTCCCCGACGATCTCCAGATCCGGATCATGCTCGTGGAGCCGTTGTCCCACGCCGGCGCGAAACAGCGGATGGTCGTCGACCAGCAGGACCCTGATCCGGCGTGTCTGCACAGTGCGAGCAGGTTCGTCGCTCATGTCCGGCCCATCAGTCCCATGGCCAGTCAACCGATCACCTTCCATAGCCCCCAAGGCCATTTTGGCCGCCTGCCGCGAATCATAATCTCGGCGTCGGGTGATGGCGAACTCAGGCCGTCGTCGATCGTGGTGGTGGCTGGCGTCTTCGCCAGCCGGGCGGGGCGCAAGCTCTGCCTTGCCGACAGGGGCGGCTAAGGGAGGGAACGTGCCCGCCCTGCCCTTCCGACATGAGAGTGGAGGCGCCTGGGGAAGGAGGTTGCTGCGTCAGAAGCGTCACTGATGTAGCCACACACACAGATTGGCTCCCCCCCGGGGAGATGCAGTTGCTCTGGTGCCGCAGCGACGATTCGCGCCTAAGCACTGGATACTCCAGCCGCCCACTTCTGAGCAAGCGCTGTGGACTCGCGGTGGTCCATGATCTCGGCTCAGACCTTGGTGAGGTGGGCGAATACCGCACCTTGGGTGGCTTCTGCCCTGTGCTGCACGGGGAGAAGGTGATATCGGAGGGGTCCATCCAGGACTCCAGACACATCAAAGGGGGACGATCATGAACCGTTCAAGAGGCCGGCTCATCGTGATGGTCCTGGCGCCAGTCGTCTTGGGCCTGGGCGTTACGTCTTGTACACAGAGCACGAGCCAGCCGCCGCAGACCTCGGGCCGTTTCACCACCACAACCACGAAGCCAACCGCGATGCCCACATCCCCTACGGGTGGCACGACGGGCAATACAGCTAGTACCCCAACGCCGTCCCCCCGGACGCCGTCCCCGACAGCGTCCACGTCGAAGGTCGCAGCCCCCGGTCCGGTCTGGCCGATTGAGCCGCGCACGATCGCTGCTGTTGCCTCCGGGCACGGCGTGCCGGTGCTGACGACGATCCGGACGGGGCGACACGGCTCCTACGAACGCCTCACCTTCCAGTTCACCGCCGCTTTCGGCGAGGCCAGCGTCCGCTATGTGCCCGTCATCCGCCAGGACCCGTCGGATCAGGTCGTGCCGTTGCAGGGCCTGTCGTACCTGCAGGTCGTGGTCCACGGGGTCGCGGCCCACTGGTCGGCCACGCCCATTACGCCCTACACTGGCCCGTCCACGCTGACGCCGGGCTATCCCACGCTCAAGCAGGTTTGCGTCTCCGGCGACTTCGAGTCCGTGCTCAGCTTCGGGGTAGGACTTGACCGTACGGCGGGCTTCCAGGTCATGCGACTGCGGTCCCCGGACCGACTGGTGGTGGACATCGCCGAGACCCCGGCCTGGCAGATGTGGCCAGACGACAGCCTCGCGATGGCCCGAGCCACTCAGCCCTCGTTTGACCAGGGCCACATGTCCTGGCGCGGCAGCGGTGAGAGCGTCGCCTGGTGCTACGCGTTCGACGTGTACGGATGGAACAACCCGGTCGTGACGCCAGTCCCCGGCACCGACACCTACCGTCTAACGCAGCAGGGCTCGCCCGACCACGTCACGGTCCGGGCCGTGCCGGAATTCCCCACGACAAGCAGGTACAGCATCTTCGAAATCGCCGACACCCGCTAAGCCAGATCGCAGCCGGGGAAGTCTCAGGTCCACAGGTCCACAGGTCCCGAACCGGGCCGGCGGGCGCGAAAGTCCCTGTCGCGCATGGGAGATTTGGACTTGCGAGAGTCCAAATCTCCCAACCAAGCACGGAGCATGACAGCGAGGGGAGTGCGGGAGATGAGCGAGCCCCTGGCTTGCGTTTGCGCGGGTCATCCCTGAAGGCTCGCTTACGTGGGGTGAGTGACGAGACTTGAAGGTAGCCCTCGAAATGCCTTCACAAGAGTGTTGGTGGAAGGGTCAGCCTACTTGGCGAGCGGTGATCCCAGTTGTTCTCGATCGAACTCAGGCCTGCTCAGTTCGAGTCGCTCACGGGACTGATTTTCTTACGCAAGGAGTGAAAGTCGCCGCGGTCCCGGGGACGGTCTGGCGTCCACTCTCAGAGGGACCCACCACGATCTGGCAGATGGCCACGACCGGTGCCCTTTGCAACGACCTGGGCGTAACTCTCCACCCGGCACTACCCCGAGAAGGCTAAAAGTCGCGCCACCGAACAACTACCTGCGATGGGTATCCATCACCCTCGCGCCACTCCAGGAACCCGTGATGAGGGAATCGTCGAGTCAGTCTTCCGGGTCGCTTCGGGCGGCACGGCTCACCCAACGTTGCTGTAGCCACTGCCATTCTCGACGCGGGATCGCGGCGTGGCATAGGTCGTTGTGCGTTCGCGCGCAGAACGGCCGATACCTTGTGCGATGAGGGTGAGCTCTTCAACGGTCTTGGCGGACCCATGCTCCGACCCGGCCATCCGGCTGATCGTCTCTTCCATCAGAGTGCCGCCTACGTCATTGGCGCCGCCCTGCAGCATGACCTGGGTCCCCTCGACGCCGAGCTTGACCCACGAGGTCTGCACGTTGTGGATGCGTCCGTGCAGCATCAGCCGTGCCACGGCATGGACCGCGCGGTTGTCCCTCATCGTCGGCCCGGGACGAGCGAGTCCGGCCAGATATATCGGAGCGTTCGTGTGGATGAACGGCAGCGGGACGAACTCGGTGAACCCGCCGGTGCGGTCCTGCAACATCGCGAGCGTGCGTAGATGTCCGACCCAATGCCGAGGGTGATCAACGTGTCCGTACATCATGGTGCTGCTCGACGGTATCCCCATCGCGTGGGCCGTCGCGACGATCTCGACCCATTGCGCCGAGGGCAGCTTGCCTTTGGTCAGCACCCATCTGATCTCGTCGTCGAGGATCTCCGCGGCCGTCCCCGGGATCGAGTCGAGACCGGCGTCCTTGAGCTCCTCGAGCCATGACTGGGCGGAGATCCCGGACTTTGCGGAGGCAGTCGCGATCTCCATGGGAGAGAAGGCATGAACGTGGATGCCAGGCGCCGCGGACTTCACCGACCGGACGATGTCCGCGTATGCCGTCCGCCCCAGCGATGGGTCGATGCCACCTTGCAGGCAGACCTCGGTGGCGCCCAGGGCCTGGGCCTCGGCGGCTCGTTGACCGACCTGCTCGAGGGACAGGGTGAAGGCGTCCGCGTCAGCTTTGCGCTGGGCGAAGGCGCAGAACCGGCACCCGACGTAACACACGTTGGTGAAGTTGATGTTGCGGTTGACCACGTAGGTGACGTCATCACCGACGACGTCGCGACGTACGTCGTCGGCCAGCGAGGCGACCGCGTCCAGGTCGGCACCGTCGCAGGTCAGCAGCGCCAGATAGTCGTCGTCGCTAAGGCCGGCCGGATCATCCTTGGCGCGAACCAGTGCCGCCCGAACATCGGAATCCAGACGGGGTGCCACGGCAAGTGAGTCAGGGGCGCGGCTGGCCACCTCGGCCCAGCTGCCATACACCTCGTTGAAGTCACTGCGACGATCGGCAGTTCGGCCTTCCTGGTCGACGCCGCGATGCAGGTCTACCCGGCCGCTTCCGGTCCCTTCAGCCTCTATCCCGCCGTCCGGCTCCTGCCACGGCAGGCCGCGCGGCCGGGCCGCCTCGTTCGCCAGACCGGTCTGCGGGTCAGCCAGGGCCCGCACGTGAGGGTGCAGCCGGGGATCGATCCAGGGCTCGTCCCGTTGCAGTGCGCCCAGGACGTACCGCGCCCCGGTCGTGAGCCGTTCGGCGAGCCTCAGCCCCGATTCATCGGTCCAGGCACGCAAATCGTCGATCTGCGGCCAGGGCCGCTCCGGGTTGACGTGGTCCGGGGTGACCGGCGATACACCGCCCCAGTCGTCGACACCAGCAGCTAGCAGACGCGGGATCTGTTCCGGTTCCGAAAGGTTCGGCGGCACCTGGACGCTGACGGAGGGCCCGAGCAGGATCCTGGTCACAGCGATGGTGGCGAGGTACTCCTGCTCACCGAGATCCGGTGTCGAACGCATCGAGGTGTCCTGCTTGGACCGGAAGTTCTGGACGATGCACTCCTGGATCGAGCCGTACTCGCGTGCGACCCGCCTGATCGCCAGGATCGTGTCAAGCCTTTCCTGCACCGTCTCACCGATGCCGACCAGGATGCCGGTGGTGAACGGGACCCCCACCCGCCCCGCGTCCTCGAGCACCCGGAGCCGGGTGGCTGGATCCTTGTCCGGAGAACCGAAGTGCGCCTGCCCCGGCTCTTCGAACAGCCGGCGTGACGTTGTCTCGAGCATCATCCCCATCGAAGGTGCAACCGGCTTGAGCCGCTGCAGATCCGACCACGACATGACCCCGGGGTTGAGGTGCGGCAACAGGCCGGTCTCCTCCAGGACCCGGATCGACATCGCCCGCACGTAGGCCAACGTGTCGTCATACCCGTGGGCATCCAGCCACTCGCGTGCCTGCGGCCAGCGATCCTCGGGACGGTCGCCGAGGGTGAACAGCGCCTCCTTGCAGCCCTGGGCCGCGCCTGCGCGTGCGATGCTCAGGACCTCGTCAGGGCTGAGGTATGGGGCAGACAGACGCTGCGGGACAGTGGCGAACGTGCAGTAGTGGCAACGATCCCGGCAGAGACGAGTCAGCGGGATAAAGACCTTGCGCGAGTAGGTCACTACCCCAGGTCGGCCTGCCTTGGCCATCGCTGCATCGCGCACACGCCTGGCGGGCTCGCATAGCCGCTCCAGATCGGCGCCGCGAGCCCCCAGGAGAACGTGCGCCTCGGCCTCGTCCAGAGCCTTGCCATCGCGGGCACGCGCCAAGGCGCGGCGCATCTCATTGTCACTCACCCAGGCAGGCTATCTGGCTCCGCTACTGCCTTGCCCGAACGGGGCGTTGTGGAAGTCGGGTCCGAGCGTTGACACCGCCCGGTCACTCGGGGTGCGCAGGCGTCACCAACCCTCGCAGGCGCAACGCCATGGACACCGCGACGTAAGGGTCGGTCGAATGGTCCAGTGTGTTCCCCCGACCGCCAGCCGATCGGCATACGGGTGCAGCCCTGGCGCCAGTGGCCCTTAGGTCAACGGCTTCGCCAACCAGTGCTCAGCCTACGGGCCGTCATTGAAGGCGGGCACCTCCTCGTAGCCGAGGGTCGCATAAAGCCGGCGGGATTCGACCAGGTCGTGACGGGTGTCCAGGCGCAGTGCTGACAGGCCGTGCCCGCGGGCGAGGCGTTCCAACTCGCCCATCAGGCGGGCGCCGAGCCCGATGCCTCGGGCTGCAGGAGTAACGAAGAGCCGCTTCACCTCTCCGATCCTCTCCGGCAGTATGCGCAGGCCCGCGCAACCTAGGAGCGCGTCGCGCTGACGGGCAACGAGGAACACGCCGGACGGTAGCGCGAGGTCGATGCTGGGGTCCTCGCGCAGTGAAGCGTCGATCTCTTCATCAGTCGCCTGCCGGCCGTAGTACCTGCTGGCGACGTCTTCGATGTAGGACCGCAGGATTTGACTGGCAGCCGAGGCATCTGGGGCAACGACCTCGATGAGCACCGGTTCGGGCGAGAAGTGCACACCCTCAGTCTCTCCCACGTTCTTGCCTAGCGCGTACGGCAAGGTTCTTGCCTAGCGCCACGGCAAGGTGCCCCTGACCGGTCACCGATCCTTGGTAACCGGACACCGATCCCTTTTGCAACACTCCAGAGCGCTACCTACCGGGGTTCTTCGAAGGGCCACGTCTGCTTTGTGGCTATCGAGTCGAGCAACACGACTTCGGACTCCTGATCGTGCGCAATGTCCGGATCGCCGTTGACTCGCAAATCCGCCCTCACCCGGGTCGCGTCGGCGGTGAAGGCCTGGCTCGCTGTGCTCCTCGAGTCCAGCCAAAGGTCGCGATGAGTATCTCCATCCCGCTCCAGATGACGCCTCAGTCGGACCTCGTCGGGCGCTTCGACCAAGATGCAGCAAGGAAGGCGATCCGCCATCGCGGATCGCGGGCAGGTGAGTCCCTCCAAAAACGTCAACGGGGGACCATTCGACAGTCTTCCAACCATTGAGCGAGGTTCCGAACTTTTCGTTTTCCCAGTCGCGAACCCGAAATGCGTATCGTTGCCCGACAGCAACGGGTTGAGGACCTAGGTTTCAAAACATGGCCACCAACCGACGAGGTCCACCCAAGAAACGAAGTCATCCATCTGGTCTGGTGGCGCGCCGATGCGGGCCGAAATCCGCGCAGCAGAGTGCTCTTGCCGGAGCCCGACGGACCATCGACACCGATCATGCGCATCCCACTATCTGCAGTGCGCTCCATGACCTCGGCAAGCATGTCATCAAGGCGCAGTACAGACATTTCGAGACGATAACTGCTCTTGCGTCTGCTCCTGCCGCGACGGGGTGGGTTCGAGTTCGGTGAGGGTTCGCCTACCGAATTGGGCGAACCTGACGATACGTTTGCCAGACCCCCACACAAAAGGATGGGCCTATGCGCTCGCATCTGCCGCCAGAATCGATTCAGCTGTACGACCCGGCACGTGGCTGTAGTCGGGGTCTCTGGTGACGGGGCGTCGATCAGCCGGTTCAACGGACGAGCGGATAGTCCAGCAGGCGACCCAGGTTCTCAAGGACAACGACCTCGGGACGATGGTGATGGCTGCGCCCCGGCTGTATCCCCACCAGTGGTCCTGGGACGCTGCTTTCATCGCGATCGGCTTGGCCCGCATCTCGGTGCCACGGGCCATCACCGAGATGCGCACGCTCCTGCACGCCCAGTGGGACACGGGTATGATCCCGCACATCGTGTTCACCGATGTCCCTGGATACTTCCCCGGTTCGGACGTCTGGGGAACTGACGACGCGGAAGCTAAGCCGGCTGGCGTCCAGACCAGCGGCATCTGTCAGCCACCCATTCAGGCCATCGCGGCAGCGCGAATACTCCAAGTCGGGCGCAAGATCGGCGGAAGAGATGAAGCGGAAGCCGAGGCTTTCGCCATCGAAGTGGTGCCCAAGCTCGCGGCATGGCACAGGTGGCTCAGCGGTGCACGTGACCTGGACGGTCGCGGTCTGGTCGAGATTCATCATGGCTGGGAGTCCGGTATGGACAACTCGCCTCGATGGGACGATGCCTACGCCGCGATCGCCGTCAACAAACCCGTCGAGCTCCGACGACGTGACATGACCGTGGTCAAAGAGGCCTCTCAGCGCCCGACGGACAGCGAGTACCAGCGGTACCTGCACCTCGTCGCACAGATGAGATCGGTCCAGTACCGCGACACGGACATTCCTTCGATCATTGACTTCAGGGTCGGGGACGTCTTCATGACCGCGATCCTGGCTGTGGCGGCCCAAGAACTGGTCCAGATGGGCACTTCTGTGGGGCTCTCGGGTCAGGTCGCTGACCAGCTCGCCTTGGCAAAGAAGGCGCAGGCGGGGGTACTGTCGTCGATCAGTCCGACGACAGGTTTGTGCCGGGATTTCGACGCTCGCTCGGGCTCGTGGACCTCGGCTGAGTCATTGGCCTCCTTCTCGGCCCTGCTCTGCGGGGGCGACTCGCTGGTCTGCGCGCGGCAACAGGAGATCATCACCGGACCCCGTTGGGCGGGCCATCCGGACCTGGCCTATGCCCTTCCGCCGACGGTCTCCCCCAGCGCAGAGGGGTTCCAGCCTCGTACGTACTGGCGCGGCCCGAGCTGGCCGGTCATGCGCTGGCTCTTCGCGTGGGCACTGCGACGGCGCGGCGACCTTGCCCTGGCGGACCGGTGGCGTT
>Ga0182021_10011401_pt1 | contig 10545 bp, 12 predicted proteins | sample 612E3MmetaG_FD_120493 | JGI IMG/M metagenome (GOLD analysis project Ga0182021, IMG submission 120493) | Permafrost microbial communities from Stordalen Mire, Sweden - 612E3M metaG (Illumina Assembly) | ecosystem: Environmental > Terrestrial > Soil > Wetlands > Permafrost | place: Sweden... | reverse complement strand
TGCTGGCGGCGCTGCTCATGGCGGCGGGCGTGAGCAACTACTGCATCCGGGTTGCGCTCGGCTCGCTCCTGATCCATGTGCCCCGTGGCAAGGCCCGGAAGCACGACCACTGCTGGGTGATGTGCCAGAACGAAGGCGGCGTCTGGGAAATTATTGAACCCACCGTGCTGGTGGATCGGAAGGCTCTCGCCCCCATGGGCCAACCCGCTGCCGTTGGACCTTACCCCACCGAGTATGTGCCCCACTACGTCTTCAACACCGACCACTTGTGGCTGATCCGCTCGGCGCACGTCGATCCGAACAAGCGCTTTGACGAGTACTGCGCCAGCCGGAAGGATTTCTGGAACAAGTTCAATCCGGCTTTTGCGGCGGCGGTGCATGACACCATCTTCGACGTTGCGCTGGGAGGGCGGGTTTCGCAGGATGCGATGGCCGCTATCAAGCGCAAGAGCCTATTGCTCGATGGCAACATCGCCACGTACGACCCCCGCGATCACTTTGATGACGGCTACATCGCCGCAAGCTGGGAGGGCGTGCGCCAGAACTTGGCGAAGTTCAACGCCGACAACTCGGACTGGGAGAGTTTTGGCGCGGCGGGCCACGCTCTAGCAGCCTGTCGAAATACCCATGTTTTTGAAATGCGCACACTGCTTTTGTTGGCAAATTCGCATGCTGTTCGTGCGAAAGCGCACTATTTCGACAGGCTGCTAGGTGATTTATACGCGCATTCGTCTTATGTCCATTTCGCCCAACTCCAGAACGCGGCGGGACCAGACGGCCAAGCGCCGCTCTACGCGCCCGACGTGCCGCTTGCCGGAACCCCTGCTTATACCGCCACGCCTGCCGATCCCTCCCTGCCTCCATTCGATCTGACTTCGGGCAAGTTCTCGACCAACGGGAATCTGTGCCCCGGCACCGGGCAGGACGCGGCCAATCAGTGGGCGGGCCAACTCATCTCCGGGCGCTACGCGCAGAAATATGATCCGAAGGCAGGGTTCTGGGAGGGCTTGACCAGCATTCCGTTTTCATTGTCCAGCGCCCCGGACTACAAGGTGCGCGGCCTCTTGCCGCACCACAATGAGATCGCCATTGACGCAACAACGCCTTTCCAAGAGCACCAGCTTTACAGCACAGCGCCCAACGTTGCCCCGGACGACCGCAGCGCCTACGCGAACCAGTTCCGCTGGCGGGTGAACACCGCCATTGCCCACATCCGGCAGGCGTTCGACGCCAACTGGCATGGTTCCCAGCCATGAACCTCTTGGTGCTTGCCGACGATGACGGGGTTCGCCACGACCTCACCGCGCAACCCGCTGATCTCGTCGTTTCCCTCGGCGATGTCGCCGACCTCGTAATTCTGGAGGCGGCGAGGCAGGCCCAGTGCCGCCGAATCTTCGGCGCGATGGGCACGAATCGCTGCCTGAATTCTCGACGATCCTTCAGACGCTTCATCCTGTTGGTCAGGGACCATTGCGATAAGTAAACCGGTACGGTTGAGGCTGGCTGATCTTCAAGCCGAATCCTGATTGTCAATTTCCGCTGTTTCAAGCACTCTGCCCACGATGAAGAGCGATGCTCAGAACACTGCGGCGGGTACGCAACAACCCCAGCTTTCGCCGTCGCCGCCCAACGCAAAAATCATTTGGAGCCAAGCGGCACAATATTCGGTCCTCGTCGCGTTTGGCTTATATATGATCGGGTTTGTTGTGTGGCACGCCTACTTAGCCACATTTTCAGTCTCCTCTCTTGATTTCCTGAGAACGGAGTATTTTTCCGCCGCGCTGTGCTACCTGCTAGTCACTGTGGCCATCGTTTATCTACGCTATTTCGTCGGTCAGAGGTTTGCCGAGCCGCAACACCATAGACTCCAGCGACCGAATATGGGCCTGACGATTCACTACCAACTGGCGACCACGGGCGACGAGGCGCACGCCCGCAAGCTCGTCCAGCAACTTCGTCAGGCCGCGCTGGACCTGCCCTTCCAGCAGGTCGGCGAAATTGCCGAGTTCCGGGGCGACCAGTGCGATTACAAACAGAGGGCCGACGACGATCCGTACCGCTGGCTGCTGATTCAGGCGGGCACCTTTATCGTGCTCCCCGTGACACCGGCGGAGCGACGCCGGGGCGTCACCCGCCAACTGGATGTCCGGCCCCTGCATGTGATCGCCTTTGAGACGGAGCCGGGCGACGGTTGCGAACAGGCCAATTTCGGGCTGTGCCTGTTCCCCGGTGAGGTTTCTGACCCCGAACTGGGGATGCCCGCGCTGTGGCAGCGATAAGGTGCTGCGCCTCACCAAGACTTGCGATTGAAGCCCGCGCTTGTTGCGCGTCGTGCTTCAGCATACCATCGTCCACGTCAAAAGAATAAAGCTTATGCCGACACTGGATTTCAAAGGCAAGTCGTTCGTCTATACGCATCATCTCTCCGTGCCGTTTCGGGAACTGGTTGTGGACACGAAGAAGTCGCACCCGGCTGAGGGCGCGAAGCCGTCGCTGGAGGACAACCTCATCATTCGCGGCGACAATCTCCACGCGCTCAAGGCGCTGCTGCCCATTTACGCGGGTAATTCCAGTGGCTTCATCGTCCTTGCATCCGGCTGCTCACCTTGCCCTGATGGTGGCGTTTGATTTTGGCTCGGCTCAACCGCTTCGCTTCGCGGTAGGCCGCTTGCCGCTTGCGAATTCTGTCCCGATTCGCTGCGTAGTAGGCCGCATATCTCTCCCGGTTCGCTTCGCGGTAGGCCGCTTGCCGCTTGCGAATTCTGTCCCGATTCGCTGCGTAGTAGGCCGCATATCTCTCCCGGTTCGCTGCGTAGTAGGCCGTATATCTTTCCCGGTTCGCTGCGAAGTAGATTGCTTGGCGTTTGACAAGTCTGTCCCGGTTCGCTGCGTAGTAGGCCGCTTTGCGCTTGGCAATGCTGTCCCGGTGCGCTGAGTAGTAGTCCGCCATGTAGCACTTTCGACCGCAGCAACGTTGCTTTCTTCTGGTGGGTTCAAACGCTGTGCCGCAATGAGGGCAAACCCTGCTCACTTCCGGCCTCCTTTCCTTGTCCTCAAATTCTTCAGCCTGTCCCGGTTCGCGGCGTAATAGGCCGCTTGGTGTTTGAGAATTCTTTCCCGGTTCGCAACGTACCAGGCCGCTTGGCGGTCGCGAATTCTGGCTCGGTTCGCTGCGTAGTAGGCCGCTGCGCACTTGGCAATTCTGGCTCGGTTCGCTGCGTAGTGGGCCGCAATTTTGTCGCGGTTCGCTGCGCGGTAGGCCGCTTTGCGCCTGGCGATTCTGGCTCGGTTCGCAACGTACCAAGCCGCTTTGCGCTTAGCAATTTTGTCTCGGTGTGCGGCGTAATAGGCCGCTGTGCGCTTGGCATTTTTGTCCCGGTTCGCTGCGCAGCAGGCTGCGTCGGAGCATGTTCGACCGCAGTAACGTTGCTTTCCGTTGCTTGGCACAAACGCTGTCCCGCAATGAGGGCAACGCCTGCTCACTTCTGGCCTCCCTGCTTTGGCAGCAGCCCCTGGAAGGCGTCGCTGTCCTCGTCGCTTCATGTTTTTCCGCTCTCCTTCCATAACGGCTCCAAATCCAAGTCTTCCAGCGCCTTCAGCTTGATTGCGTTCCCGCCTGCTTCAATGGCTCTCGCCAGCCAGGACCGCGCCTCGTCAAATCGCTATAACGCGCAGCAGACGCACGCAAGGTCATAGGGAATAATCTCATCTGCCGGAAACAGGGCTGCGGCAGCGCTCACCCGCGTAACGTCCAGTGCGTTCGGGGGCCAGAAAGCGGCACATATTGGTAGAAGACGATGCCCGCTGGAGGGCCACCGTAGCCAATCTGCCCTGCGGTTTGGCCCACTTCAAACTTGGCGCTGTTTATGGGCGTGCCTGTGCCCTTGGTGTCGAACAAAGTCACCTCGGCGACAGCCGGTCCGCCTTGCTCGACTCCGTAGTACGTCATTGGTCCAACCGTGTTGGATATGCTCCAACCGGTTAGGTCGCCGGTCGCAAAGTCACCGTTCACGAGCTGCGCACTTGCGATGGACGCCGCGAGCACGGCCAGTCCACCAACAAATCGTAATGCGGTCAAAACAATGAGCTTTGCTTTCATTCGCCAGCGGCAGACCCAAGAAAAATATCGAAGGCACCCTCGACAATCTCGGGCTCACCAAGCATGGGCCTACTGTGCGCCCCTGCCGGGGGATTGCAAGCCTGATTTTGAGCCTGACCCGTGGCGAGATCCCCGAACACATGGCGCGTGCGATGCTGGCGGCGATAGGCGTCACCAGGGACCGGCTGCGCGGCAAGGCTGTGCGGAATTGAACGGCTTGGTGCGCCGATTGACCACACCCCTACAGCGCTGGCTCAAGTTGAGCCACGTAAAACGGGTCAGCGACCGGCGACTTGCAGCGGGCACTTCCTCGACTGTGGCTTTGGGGGTTTCAGGCACAGGTTGCTTGTACGATGCGTCGGCCTCTGTTGCAAGAGCGCGTGTCTGGAGTGTTCTGACGATCTCTGCTGCCTGACCGTCTCCACCTTGGGCAGGAGGTCGTCCGCGATGAGGACGAAGCCAGGCGGGAGCGGTTGCGAAAGTGCCGGGTGATCCTGATCGTGTAGGGCTGGCCGAGCTCGATGCGATGGACCTTTCGCTGGTTTTGGATGTGAGAGCCCGAATTCATACGTGAAGGCATGCCCGGAGGCGCTCGGTTTGTTGAAGGTTTCTGACAACTTGGCTTGAGGTGGCGTAATTCCTATTTCTTGGAGTTGATGTCGCCGGACTTCTTGATGGCGCGCAACAGGCGCCAGCCCAAATAGATCGCCAGAAGGTAACCGGCGCCGCCGAATACCGACACGCCAGCGAGCGTAGGCGGCGCTTTCATGCTCCACAGCAGAGAGGAGCCGACGAAGAGCGCGGCGGTCATCACGCCCAGTACGAGGCGGTTGATGACCGGATCGAGATGGCGGTGGTCGAGGTGGACGGAAAACGTGCCGTCGCGCACGCGGTTGAGGACATCGCCCAGGTCGCGCGGCAAGGATTCCACGAGCCGCTCCCAGTCGCGGTAGGCGTGCTGCATGCGGCTGAAGATGCGCTTGGGGGAGACGCGCCGGCGGATCATCGAGGTGTAGAAGGGGCGAATGACCTCGGCCAGGCTGAATTCCGGGCTCAACTGCTGGGCCGTGCCCTCCAACTCGACGAGCGTGCGCAGCAACAGCGAGAGCGGAGGCGGCAGGGTGATGCTATAGCGGCGGATGATATCCAACAGGCGGTTCAACGCGCCGCTCAGGTCCATCTCCTGGATGGGTTGGCCCGTGTAGTCGGCGACGAAATCCGTGACGTCGGCGCGCAACTCGTCGCGGTGCGTGCCGGGCGGAGCGGAGCCGAGACGCAAGAGGATTTCCGCCAGGTCAGTCGAGTTGTGGTTCACGACCGCCATGAGCATGTCTTCAATGCCTTCCGCCAGTTCTTCGTCGAGCCGGCCAGTCATGCCGCAATCCATGACACCCACCACGCCGCCGGGCAGCAGCATGAGGTTGCCGGGATGCGGGTCGGCATGGTAAAACGCGTCGCGGAAGATCATCTGCAGATACATGTTGGCGCCACACCGGGCGAACTCGTTCAGGTCCGCGCCCGACGCCGTAAGCGCGGCGGAGTCCGTGCCGAGGATCCCGTCGAGGTGTTCCATGGTCAGCACGCGACGGGTCGAGAACTCCGGGTACGTGCGAGGGAAATGCACGGTCGGGTCGTTGGCAAAGTGGGCGGCGAACTCTTCGAGGTTGCGGCGTTCGAAGGTGAAGTCGAGTTCGCGCAGCAACGTGCGCCGGAACTGACGGACGACCGCGCTTGGCTGGTAGAGGCGGACCTGCGGCGCATCCTTCTCGGCCAGCTCGGCCAGACTCGCCAGGATATCGAGGTCAGGCAGTATCTTGTCCAAGATGCCAGCGTGTTGGACTTTGACCACAACGTCCTCGCCGCCGGGAAGGCGGGCGCGATGGACCTGGGCGATGGAGGCCGAGGCCATCGGCTCGTCTTCAAACCGGGCGAACAGCGCTTTTGGCGTCTGGCCGAGCTCGGCCTCGATGGTGTTCCGGACGGCATCGGGCGGATCGCCGGGCGCGGCCGTCTGCAAGCGAGCGAGTTCCCGGGCCATCTCGGGGCCCACGAGGTCGGGCCGCGTGCCGAGCACCTGGCCCAACTTGATAAAGGTGGTGCCCAGCTCGGTTAAGGCCAGGCGCACACGTTCTTCGAGCTTGAGGTCGGGAATATGCTGGCCGTCAAAGCTCTGAATCCGGTCCTGGATCCAGGAATAGTGCCAGCCCTTAAACCAATCGGCCAAGCCGTACTTCGCGAGCACGCCGATGATTTCACCCACGCGGTGCGCGTTCCGTTCCAGTCGTGTGAGCGCGGCAATTTTCATAGCTTGTGTCCCAGTCGCCAATCCAGCCCCAGCGTTAGCAGGAATTTGCTTTTCAGAGCTTCGCCCGATTATTGACGCTGCGGGCATGACATTAACCAGGATCAGGCCGGAGATACACCGCAAATCATAGCAAGGAATCCGCTAACCGGGCGTTATTCTCCAAAACCTTCTCCACCAGCGGCCGGCGCTTCCAAATCTCCGCGGATAACTTTTTGCTATTCGCAAAGTAGCGTTCCTGCACCTCCCGTATGGCGTTGACCACGGCCGGGTCGTAAACCACCAGGTTGATTTCCGCGTTCAGCGCGAAGGATCGGATGTCTATGTTGGTGGAACCTAGCAGCGCGATATCCTCATCCACGGTGAGGTGTTTCGCATGAAGGAAGCGAGGCTCGTAGAGATGAATCTCGATTCCGCTTTCGAATAAGGCTTCGTAAAACGAGCGCTGCGCCAGTTGTGTCAGGAGTTGGTTGGCGTGCATCGAAACGACCAGGTGCACCTCCACCCCGCGCAGCGTGGCGGAGCGAACGGCCTGCAAAACCGGTTCATCGGGCACGAAATAGGGGGTGGTCATGACGACCCGGCGGCGCGCGGCGTAGAGCAACGCCACGATGAATTCCTGACCGTTCTCGTGGCCGTAGCCCGGACCGCTGGGAATAAGCTGCGCGCGCGATTGGCCGGTGGGTGGCAGCTCTGGAAAATGGTCCTTGTAAACCGGCGCCTGGCCGGTCTCAAAGAAATGATCCGCCAGGAACACGGCCTGCAATTGCGCCACAATCGGGCCGGTCAGCCGCGCCTGCAATTCTTCATTCGGGTACCCCTTCACGAATTCCGGATTCACGAGGTTCTGCGAGCCGGTGTAGCCGATGCGGCTGTCTATGACGGCGATCTTGCGGTGATTGCGCAGATCGAAGCGCGCGGCGTTCCGGCGGAAAAACCCGGCGGCCAGCATCGCCTGGACTTCGACGCCCGCGCTCCGCAACCGTGGAGCCAGTTTCCGCAGGCCGTGCTTGGAACCGACCGCATCCATGAGAACCCGGCACCGAACGCCGCGCTTGGCCGCGCCCGCTAATGCCTCACTGACGCGCCAGCCGGTCTCGTCGGCCTCAATGATGTAGAAAAGAAGGTGGACGCTCTCTCGGGCGGCCTCAATATCGCCAATCAGGCGGTCAATGGAACCTCGGTAGTCTGTGAGCAGATCGACGGAATTACCGGCGGAGGCTTCGAAATCGCCGAGCTGCCGGCCGAGGTGAACAAGGGTCTGGAGATTGGGCGGCAGGGCCAGAATCCCGGCGTCAATCTCTGCCTTCCGTTGCGCCTGCACTTCACGGATGCGGCCCGAGGCGCGCTCTTGCATCTCGATGCGGCTCTTGGGCAGATAAATGCGGCCGAAAAGCGCATACAGCAGCAGGCCAGGCCAGGGTAGCAGAAAGATGAGCAACAGCCAGGTCCGCGATGCGGCGGCGCTCCGCCGTTGCGGAACGTAAATGAGCATCACGAACCGGATGATCCACTCGCTAATAAGGTAGGCCAGCGACCAGTGCATTTCTCCACGACCGTCTGGCATGAGCTGCCGAACCTCCAGCCGGTTGAGCTCGAGGCTCTTGGCCATGAGAGTTCGCAGTCATGCGTGAGAGCATATTCGCAGGGTCCCGGATTGTTGAACGGGTTTCAAACAAAATTTGACATCGCCCGTCCGGCATTACATCAACACTGCCACCTCAGAACAGTGCTCTGGCCTGAAGACCAACGGTGTTTTCATATCATAAACAAACACTGTCTTCGTGCCAAGTGTGATCTCAAGCTGAACCGCTGGGCCAATCTGCGCTTCGACCTGGAGCATCCGTGGAAAAGCGATGTGGGCGAGGTTCTCGCCGCATCGGAACTTGAATCCATGGAGTTCAACGGGGTGCTTGGCACGATTGGTGGTGGCAACCACTTTGCGGAGTTACAGGGGGTTGACGAGATGCTTGAGGCAAAGGCATTCAAGCGCTTTGGGTTAGCTCAGTGAGATCAGAGCGCCACCGTGCGAAGGTGGAGGTCGTAGGTGCAATTCCTGCCGTGGACGCCATTTTGCCAGGATTGTGGTGTGATAGCAGCATCTCCGCCCGTGAAGCGGACGGTCCGGGTGCGAACCCCGGCTTCCTGACCAATTTCGATGGGCCGCCGTTGATCGGTTATCGGGACGAGTTCGTCGGCGACGCCAAGGCGGTTGTTGTGGGGATGACCTCCAACGGCTTCACCTTGGCCGACCCGAACGACCGTGGAATACTGGATGTGGTGGGCTTCGACACCACCGTGCCAGCGGTCATCTCGGACTTCATAAAGTCCTAAGTAATAGGCGGCCTCATCGGTTCAAGGATGCCAAGAGGCAAACAACGCGGGCGGATGGGAAACTGTCCGCCCGCAAGTGTTTTTCATTCTGCGATGTGACGCTATCGGCTCACAAGGCAAGCACGATATACAACATTTATGTTGTAAATTGTGAGCAAGTGAATTAACATTTTCAGAGTGCAGACCCAGACTCAAGAGACAGACAGATTACAGAGGGTCGTCGCTAGATTGGTAGCGACCAGTCCTGCCGGAGTTAATTTGCTGCTGATCGGTGGATTTCGGTATCGTTTGCTCGACAACAGCCAGCGCTTCTCAGTGGATATTGATTATCATTGGGGAGGGGATCTGGAGGCAAAACAGCGGGAGCTGCTCGGTCTTTGCCGGCGGGTCATTCTGGGCCAGGTCCGTCGGGAACTTGGCTACGAAGGCTCGGCCTCTGCCCGCACCGGGCCTGACGCAGACTCGCCCAATGCGAGATTCATAGATCTTCGCTTCTGGAAAGGCGATCTCCACATTGAGATCCCGCTGGAGGTCACCCAAATCGTCTGCCTGGATCCGCCAACCATCCGAACAGCGGGTGGAACAGTGCATCCGACGCCTTCAGACGCCGACCTGATCGAAAGCAAGATCATAGCGGTCCTGAACCGGATCTTCCTCCAGCACCGTGATTTGGTGGATATCTTTCTTTACGGGGACAAACTGCGCTCGGATTCACCCGCCCGGCTGAAGCAGAAGATGGCGAGAATGCAACTCCGCCCGGAGACCGTCGCACGGAGGTTGAAAGACCTGCACGAAAACCGGGACTACCACGCGGCCGCCATTCAGAAGGTCATTGACGAGCAGATGGATTCAGCCGTGGTGCAACAGATGAATGCCGGGGGAGGTGGCAGAGCGGTTCTCGACTCAGCCCTGAATCCGATTATGCGGGTTTGTCCACCATGAAAACTCTGAAATGGCAAAACTTTTTCGCCGAACAGAGAGACGTGCACGGGAAGGTGGTTTTTTCCGTCGCGGAACTTGCGAACGCGGCTCAAACCACGCTCCATGCGGTGAATACCGAGCTTGGCCGTTTGGTGGGTCGCGGCATCATCCATCGCTACGCGCACGGGCGGTACGGTCCAAGCCAGGGAGTGGATCCTGAAGCTATCCTGGCGGCGGTTGATCCGGGTGCCTACATCACTGGCTTTTACGCGCTGTTTCGGTACCACCTCGTCACCCAGGTGCCGACGGAGGTCACCTGCTTCACCCACCGTCGCCATAACCGGAAGTCCGATCGCATCACCCCGGCCGGCAAATTGAGGTTCATCTGCGTCCCAGCCAGCGTTTATGCCAAGCCTGCGGACCAGGTGATCGCGGCCGCTGAGCAGGCGCTCTGTGATTTTGCGTGGCTGAACCTTCGTGACAGCATAGATCCGCAGTCCCTGGTTACATTTCAGAACCTGGATACGTTGAGCCGCCGGCGATTGAATAAAACCCTGCAACGTTATCCCGAGAAAGTCTGGAGCACGGTCGGCCGGATCACCGGAACCGCCGCAGACACCAATTCTCACCCGTAAAATCCGCGGTCATCCGCGCCATTTGTGTCCGAACCTGTGCCTTCTATAGCCGCTCTCGGCGGCGCAGATGCCCCCACTAATCCATCACTCCACTACTCCGTCAATCCATTTCTCCCTGCCGGGTCGTCTAACGGCACGGCCCCGGCCAAAGTCCCCGCTGCGCGGTAAGGGATGAGGAGGGCAAGAGGCCGATGACGGCTTGGCCCTATGGGCTGTGGCGTATGGTCTTGCGCCCTGAAGGCAGTGGCGGCCGG
>Ga0182021_10011400_pt1 | contig 10545 bp, 7 predicted proteins | sample 612E3MmetaG_FD_120493 | JGI IMG/M metagenome (GOLD analysis project Ga0182021, IMG submission 120493) | Permafrost microbial communities from Stordalen Mire, Sweden - 612E3M metaG (Illumina Assembly) | ecosystem: Environmental > Terrestrial > Soil > Wetlands > Permafrost | place: Sweden... | reverse complement strand
GCAGCGCCTCGAGCGCAGCCTTCCTTTGGGATTCCATCTGCTTGCGCTCGGTGATGTCGAGGAAGGCAGCCACAGCACCGCGCGGCCGACCCTGTTCGTCGAACAGGGGCATGACGTTGCCCAGTTCATGAACCACGGCGCCATCGTCGAACACGATGGCTTGTTCAAAATCGCGAATCTCGACCCCGGTCGCCGCGCAGACCTGGATGGGAAGTTCGTGCGGCGGCAGCTCGACGCCGTCTGTGACTAGCTTGAAGTGGCTGGGCCGTTGACCTTCCAGCGCGGTGATCGATAAATTGCGGTGCGGCGGCAGGCGCAGCAGTTCATACGAAGACTGGTTGCCGGTAATGACCTGGCACATTTGATCGCGCGCGATCATGATGGCAGCCGGAACGGAATCCATCAGCGCCTGCAATTCGGCAGCGCGGGCCCGTTCGCGCTGCTCGCTGTCGATCAGCGCTTTAAGCGCGGCCTCCTGTTGGGCTTCCAGCTGCCTGCGCGCGGTGATGTCGACGTTGATCGTCACGGCGCCGAATTGCCGGCCTTCGCTGTCACGCAGGTAAACCGTTGAGGCCAGGACGTCAACGGGCGAACCATCTTTGCGCTGCTGGAGGACCTCGCCGCGCCAGTATCCCTCGCGCTCCAGTTGTTGGCGTACGGCTTCGGCGCTGGCGCCGGGATACTCTGCGGGGATGATGTGTGTAATCGGTTGGTCAAGCACTTCGGCGGCCGACCGGCCATAGATCCGTTCTGCGGCGGCGTTCCATATCCGAATATTAAGGTTTTCATCCGTGCCCACAACCGCCTCGGCGGCGTTTTCTATCAGGGCCGTCTGATAGCGCATGATGTACTCGGTCTCCCGGCGTACGGAGATGTCATTGGCCAGCACCAGCCGCGCCGCTTTCCCGTCAAAGACGGTGTCGTGCGTGGTGATTTCCACATCGATCAGCGCGCCGTCTTTTTTCCGCTGCAGCCATACGCCGAAGGTCTGATACGATCCGATCTGTCCATGAACCAGGTCCAGCAACAGGGGCACATCTTCCGGCAGGTGAATGTCTTTCAGCGTCATACTCAAAAACTCGTCGCGCGAATAGCCGTAATGGTTCACGGCCGCATCGTTGATGGCCAGAAAGGACAGCGTGCTGGCGTCGTAGACCCACATGGGCAGCGGGCTGTTCTGAAACAACAGCCGATAGTCAATCATACGCCGGCGCAAGTCATTGAGTTCGGCGATCAGCTGCGCTTTGGTTTTGCGTTCGTCGTTCATAGCTATCTCCCGGACAGTCAACTGAATCGTTACTGCTCAGCTCACGGCAGCACTGTCATTCCCGCGTGCTTCTGGCGGGAATCCAGAGGCCGTGTTAGCCGCGAATTTGGATGCCCGACAGAAACTTTCGGGCATGACGGCCGAGTAGTTACCTGAATCCTGATATACAGTATAACCCCGATTACCAATGGACTGGCGATGAGTTTGCAACTCCACCCGCCTGTGCTTCAGACGGGCAAAAACAAACCGCGCCGGTATTCCGGCCGCCGGTATTCCGGCCGCCCACCGCCGACGGCAGAATACTCAGGAAAATCCTAATGGGCAGATCGGCTGATACTGAGTATGATGAAAAAAGGGTTCTTCGATCGGCGGCGCACCACCTGCCGCGCGGCGCGTGAGGCGGCCTGGCTGGAGCAGACGATGAAAGACAACCGCAAGACCAAAGCACAGCTCGCGAGCGAACTGGCAGAATTGCGTCAGCAGGTTGCCGCAGGGGAGGCCGCCGAAGCCGAGCACGCGCGCGGGGAAAAGGCGCTGCAAGAAAGCGAATCAACACTGCGAACCCTCATCAACGCCAATCCCGAATCCGTCTTTTTGATAGATACGCAAGGCATCGTGCTGGCCGCCAATGAGCTGACCGCCCGGCGCTTGAATTGGAGCCTCGATCAACTGATCGGCGCTTGCCTGTACGATGTGATTCCACCGGAGGCGGCTCGGACCAGGCGAGAGTCTATCGAACAAGTCATTCGCACTGGCCTGCCGATGCGCTTTGAAGACGTGCAAGCAGGCCGGTATGTGGATAGCTATGTGCATCCGATCCTGGCGCAAGACGGCCAGGTTGGCCGACTCGCCATCGTAACGGCCGACATCACCGAGCGCAAGTGGGCGCAGGCGTTGGAACGACGGGTCGCTCAATTAACCCTCCTCAATGATGTGGGTCGGCAGATCTCGGGTGTTAGAGAATTGGAAAGTGTGGTGGATACCTCTGCCCACCTGGTGCAACATACCTTTGGCTATCATCACGTGGCCCTGTTCACCCTGAACCGCGAGCAAGGTGTGTTGGTGATGAAGGCGAGAGCCGGTGAATTTGCCAACCTTTTCCCGCCTGAGTACCGCATCAAGTTGGGTCAGGGCATGGTGGGTAGGACCGGCAGCTACGGTCAAACCCTGTTGGCCAACGATGTGCGCACTGAACCGTACTTTACCAATTTTTTTCCGGATAAGATACCCACCCGCGCCGAACTCACGGTGCCGATCCGTGTGGGCGCGGAGTTAGTGGGTGTACTCGACGTCCAAAGCCGGCAGATCAACGCCTTTGACGAAAACGATGTGATGGTGATAGAGACTCTGGCCGATCAGATCGCCGTGGCCCTCAAGAACGCAGCGCTGTATCAGGCGGTTCAGGAGGAACTCGCCGAGCGGAAGCAAGCGGAGGCAGCCCTGCGGCAGAGCCAGGCCCAACTGCTCCAATCGGCCAAAATGGCCTCGCTGGGGGTGATGGCCGGGGGCATTGCCCACGAGCTGCGCAACCCGCTGGGGATCATCTCGGCCAATACCGGATTGCTCATGGAACACCCCGATGAGCTGGAGCTGCGCGGTCAGTGTGTTGAAAAAATTTTGGCCGCCACCCAACGCGCCTCGCTCATCATCGAAAATTTGCTCAAGTTCGCGCGCCCCCAGAGCGAACGCGTCCACCTGGTCGATCTTCATGCCGTCATGGATGGGGCCCTGGCCCTGCTGCGCCACCAGCTGGCGTTGCAGCAAGTCATCTGGAACAAGGACTACCAACCGGACCTGCCCCGCGTACAGGGCACTCCCGAATTGTTGCAGCAGGTCTTTATTAACTTGATCCTGAACGCTTGCCATGCCATGCCCAAGGGAGGTACGTTGAGCGTAGGAACCCGAACTGCCACAGGGAACCAGGTCGAGATCTGGTTTACGGACACCGGCTGCGGGATTCCTGCCGATTTGTCGCAAACGATCTTTGAGCCGTTTTTCACTACGAGGCCGCCGGGCGATGGCATCGGACTGGGTCTTTCGGTGAGCTATAGCCTCATCCAGCAACACCAGGGCACGATCGAGGTGAAAAGCCAAGTCGACCAGGGCGCTACGTTCATTATCCGGTTGCCGTGCGCGGAGCAAAACGATGCCTGAAAAACTTGCCGGCATTTTGGTCGTGGATGACGAGCCTGACATGTGTTGGGCCTTGGAAAATATCCTGCGGCCGTCCGGCTTTGTGGTGACCAGCACCACCCAGGGAACAAAAGCTCTGGAGTTGCTCACGAACAATGTGTACAAGCTCGTCTTTGTGGATGCCAAGCTCCCGGATCTGGACGGCTTGGAACTAGCTGCCTTCATCCGGAAGTGCAGCCCCCAAACCGCCATCGTCTTGATTTCGGGCTACTTCTACCAGGAAGATCCGGCCATCGCCGACGGCTTAGCGAACCACCTCTTTTATGGGTTCATCGCCAAACCCTTCAACCTGGATAAGGTCCGCTCACTCGCCCGCCAGGCGATGGCGCAGGCGTTCTAGCAGGTAGCGAAACGACGCCATTCCGACAGGATGCCAGAGAGGCTAACCCTATGGACGCAACGCGAATTCTGATGGTGGATGACGAGGAAGACTTGGTCTGGGCGGTGCAACATAGCCTGGGTGATGAAGGCTACGAGGTGCTCACGGCCGCCGATGGCGTGGAAGCCATCGGCATTGCCGAGCGCCGCCATCCCGATTTGATCATCCTGGACATCGTCATGCCCCGGCTCGACGGTATCCAAACGCTGCACAAACTGCGTCGCGACCCCACCCTGGCCGCCGTGCCGATCCTATGCCTCACGAGCCGCAGCGCGGTGGAAGACCGCCTCAAGGGCTTTAGCGAAGGCGCCGACGATTACATGGTCAAGCCGTTTGATCTCCGCGAACTCAAGGCCCGCATCAAGTCCCTCCTGCGGCGAAGCCCGCGCCGCACAACGGAGGCGCCCGCTCCAGCTGAACACACGCTGCTCACCACCGGATCGCTGACGTTGAATCTGCACACGTATCGGGTACGTGTTGGAGAAACCGAAGCGCAGCTTACGCGCGCCGAGTTTGACCTCCTGCGCTACTTGATGACTCACCCGGGCCAGGTCTTTTCCAGCCAGCAACTTTTGGAAGAGGTCTGGGATTATGCGCTGGGGACCGCCGACCCCGGCCTCGTGCGTTGGCACATCAAGAACCTGCGCTCCAAACTCGGATCTGAGCCGGGCGGCACAGACTGTATCCAGACCGTTCCTCACCAAGGCTATATCTTGGAAGAAAGGCCCGCTGGCATATCCGCCATGTAAACGCCGACCGACAAACCGTGTTAAAAATCAAAGAGTATTGGCTTAGAGCGAATTCCTAAATGGTTTACGTTCCGGACTCGAGGCTTTAGCCGGAAACCGCCTGAAGGCTCGACTCCGAAATGGCGTAAATCAAAACGGGAATCGCTCTAGGCCGACTGCCTTTCGTTTAGGCGAATGATGAGTTTTCTATGACGGATCAAAGCGAACAGTCACAGTCTTTACAGGTATTACACCGTCGCCGCGATGCGATCGCGGATGATTGGTATCAGGCTATTGCGAAAGGTTTGCCGGCCGCCAGCACAGCCGAAGTGCGCGAGCGTCTGACTGAAGCGACCGAACGGGTCAGCGCGCTTTTGTACGCGGAGACATTCGAGCGCAATTCTCTGAAGAGGATCTCCAACCAGGCGGAGGCGATTGGCATAACGCTGGCGAGCTTGCGCTGCATCCAACCAGAAATCCTGCGTGGAACGCTCGAGGTACTGACGCAGCAGCTCGTCGAAGGTCTGCCAGCCGAACAGGTTGCCGCGCTGATGCCCCGTCTGGCTGCGCTGTTGAGCGGGCTGGCAACCGGCTTTTTCCGGCAAGCCCAGGAATTCATCCTCTCCGGACCAGAACAAATTTCTCCAGGGTCAGGCACCGAGCGCAAACCAGAGGTACTCACGAGAGTACAAACGGAAGAGGCACTGCGTGCCAGTGAAGAACGTTACGCTCAGCTGCTTGGCTCGGTCACAGACTATGTTTACACGGTGGAAGTCCAAGATAACCGGCCAGTGACCACGTTGCATAACCTTGGCTGTGCGGCGGTGACCGGCTATATGCCAGAGGAATACGCAGCCGATCCGAACCTCTGGCAGCGCATGGTCTACGAGCAAGACCGGATCGCCGTAATGGAGCAAGCGGCCAGGGTAATGTCGGGAGAAGTGGCGCCGCCTCTGGAACATCGCATTATTCACCGGGATGGTTCCATCCGCTGGGTGCGCAATACCCCAGTGCCGCACCATGATACACACGGCCACTTGATTGCTTACGACGGTCTGATCGCAGACATCACCGATCGCAAACATGCTGAGGAGGCGCTGGAAAGCCGCGAACGCTTCATCACCCGCATCCTCGAAAGTGTGCCCAGCTCTCTGGTTGTGATTGACCGCAGCCTGCGCATCGTTTCAGTCAACCGCAACTTTCTCGACAAGGGCCGGCGCGAGGCGCAGACCACGCTGGGCCGCAAGATCGAAGAAGTCTTTCCCCATGTGTTAGTCGAGTACACCAAGATGGATCAAAAGGTACGCGACATCTTTCGCACCGGCCAATCTGTGGAGGGGGGCAAGGTGGCCTATCGGGCGCCGGGCATTCACACACGCATTTACTACTATCGGCTGATTCCGCTTAAAGCCAGAGAGACCGTCGAGAACGTGATGCTGTTAATGGACGACATTACCGAGCGGGAGCAGCTGGGTGAAGAAGTGCGACGCGCCGAGCGACACCTGGCGAGTGTGGTCGAGTGCGCCAATGACCTGGTGGTTTCCATTGATCCCCAAGGGTGCATTGTCACCTGGAACCCGGCGGCCGAGAGGACGTTGGGTTTGAAAGCGGACAAAGTCAAAGGGCGGCCGCTGATTTCCTTATGCGCGGCCGAACACCGGCCGGTGATGGCCAATGTATTGCACGGGTTGCTGCACAACGAAAAGGTCCACAACACGGAAGTGAGCCTGCTGACAGCCACGGGACAAGAGGTACCGATTGCCTGGAGTTTCTCGCCCATGCTGGACGACGCCGACAAGGTAGGAGGCATAGTTGCTGTAGGACGAGATTTGACCGAGCGACGTCAATTGGAGGCCCAACTGATCCAATCGGCCAAGATGGCGTCTTTAGGAGCCATGGCGGGCGGCATTGCCCATGAAGTGCGTAACCCGTTAGGCATCATCTCGGCCAGCGCCCAGCTGCTCTTGGAACGCCCCGATGATCTTGAACTCCGCACCGAATGCGCCCGCCGGATGCACGCATCGGCCCAGCGCGCCTCGCTCATTATCGAAAGCCTCCTCAAGTTCTCACGGCCACGGAGCGAGCATATGCGCGAAGTGGATCTGCACGCCGCATTAGAAGACACTTTTTCTCTCCTGGGGCACCAGCTGGGGCTGCAAAAGGTTGTGCTCGTTAAATCTTTTCAACCGGACTTTCCCAGCGTTTACTGCAACCTTGAATTGCTGCAGCAGGTCTTTACTAACCTGATCCTGAATGCCTGCAATGCCATGCCCGCCGGCGGCACACTCACCGTAGAGACGCGCACCAGTGCCGTGGGACGAGTCGAAATCTGCTTCAAGGACACGGGGCAAGGTATTCCGCCCGAACACCTTTCCAAGATATTCGATCCGTTCTTTACGACGATGCCGGTTGGCAAGGGTGTGGGGCTGGGGCTTTCGATCAGTTACAGCATTATACAACAACAGCAAGGCGTCATCCGCGTAACCAGTCAGGTCGGACAGGGCACTACTTTCACCATCCAGCTGCCGTGCCGGCCGAGCAGGTCGTGAGACTGGCCCGTTGGTTCCGTGTGAGGCGGATCAGTTCCAGGTTTTGTTCTTCCTAACGCAACCCTAACGCCCGACTTGTGCAAATCTAACGCCCACCATAGCCTCTTTGCTATACACTTGGCATATAGGTTAGCAAAAAACCTAAATCTTTGTAGCATGAGGTGAATAACATGGCAGTCGAGAAGACGATTGGATCCACCAGTTTGGCTGAGGTCGTGGACCGGATCCTGGATAAGGGCATCGTCATTGATGCTTGGGTCCGTGTGTCGTTGGTTGGCATCGAGCTGTTGGCGATTGAGGCCCGTGTGGTCGTGGCCGGTGTTGACACGTATCTGAAGTATGCAGAGGCTGTGGGCCTGACCGCGGCGGCCGCAACGCCCGCTTAATCCATGCTGTTTCCAGACATATGCGGGAACGGGAGGGCAGGATGATTCGGTAGGCAAATTCCTGCTCTCCTGTTTCTGTGTGTGGGATAACGGCTGGCAGCTCAGACGATTACAGGTATAAATACGGAGGCAAACTCATGACCCAATCCAGTGATATGCGGCAACTCAGCGAGACCATCGCGAAGGCTCACGGCGAGCGCATTGAGGCTGTGGGTAACGTCGTGGCCGAGACGCGGCAGGAACTGGCTTACTTACATACCGCTCGTCTGACCATGGCCCAAGATCAGCGGCAGCAGCTCGGCACATACATGGGTGACTTGCGCCAAGACATTGGTGATATGGCCCAGAATGTGGTCCGATTTGTCGCGGCGCTCGACCAGTCTCAGCGCGCTATGTCAGATGAACAGCGCCAGACACTGAATCAGCAGATGAACAGTCTGCGCCGCGATGTGGAGGCGATGACTCACAATACCTCGCAGTTCATGCAGGGACTGAGTGAAGATCATCGCGTTATGACGGCCGAGCAGCGGCAGACCCTGGGCCAGCAGCGGCGCGACCTGCGGCAGGACGTAGCCCTGTTCGTTAAGGAACTAGACCAGACGCAGCACAGCATGTCGGATGAGCAGCGCCAGACGCTGAATCAGCAGATGGACAAGTTGCGCCATGATGTGGAGGCGATGGCGCACCACGCGGCGCAGTTCATGCAGGACTTAAGCGAAGATCGGCGCGCGATGACGGCCGAGCAGTGGCAGAAACTGAGCCAGGAGCGGCACGATTTGCGTCAGGATGTGGCGCAGCTCCGCACCGATTTTGGAAGCGAAATTCAGTCCATGTCGACGCTACAGCAACAAGAGTTAAAATCTTACCTGGATGCGCTGCGCCAGGATGTCACCCATATGCGCGCCGAGGCCACCACCTATTTGCAGGAACTCGATCAAGCCAATCGGGCCATGTCCGACGAGCAGCGTCGGCAGTTGACCAGTGAGCGGACGCGACTGATCGCGGATGTCGCCAGTTTACTGGAGCAGTCCCAGGCCGCCCGTCGTGAGACCCAGACCGACCAGGCCGAAGCGCGACAATTGTGGGGCGAGATGGCGGCAGCCCTTCAGCAACGCCGCGCCGCGCCTGCGCCACAACCCGTGCAAGAGGCCGCGCCGGCAGCGCCAGAGGCCGGGGTCGTCGCGCCTGTCACTGAACCCGCGCCGGTTCCTTCAACGCCAGTGCCTGCCGAGCCGGCCCACGATGATCTAATGGAACTCAGGGGCATCGGTCCCAGCATGCAACGGCGCTTGCATAATGCCCATATCTTCACGTTTGCCAAGTTGGCTGAAAGCAACCCAGAGGAATTGCGTCAGGCCATGGGCGAGGGAGCAAGTCTGGCCAATGTGGAAGAATGGATTGAGCAGGCCCGCGAGCGCGTCCGGCTAGCATAACGCAGAAGTTTATTGACCTTTGCGAAGGTTTTGACTTTCGCAAAGGTTTTTGTCTCAGAGGGTCATCTGCTAGAGCAATCGCTAGAGAGTATAGCAAGGACGGCAGAAATGTACTTGGGGACGCGCAAAGTCCGCTCGGCGGGCCGGACAACCGGAAGTATTGAGGTCACTTTGCCCACGCTGTTAGCTGGCCTGGAGGGAATCGAGTGTCGTCTGGTGTTGCGCGACGGGTCACGGCCAGAGATCGTGTTGCAGCCGGATCTTTCAGCCGTCCAGTCTTTGTTTCAGGCGCTGTGGCAACAGCTGCGCCTAGGTCTGGGAGAAATTGACGACATTGGCGATTTCTCGCCCGCTGATTTTACGATGTCCCTGTTTCCACCGCGCCATTGGCAAGAGCGGCCGCCACTGGCCTATACCGATGCTTTGACGGTTATTCAGCATCACAGCGGGCAGAAGGACGACCAGCCAGAAGCACTGGCCCGGCTATTTGCTTTCCTGGCAGTAGCGGCCAGCCAACATTTGGAGTTACAGGGCGCATTGGCCTTAGCCTTTGGTGATGCCGTGGCCTATCTGATCACAGGCCGTGCGGCGGGGTTGGGCGCAGATTTTGAACGGGGGATGGCGCATCGGACCTTTTGTGGGATGGACGGGAAAGTCCTCGTCTTGGGCTATCCATTTGATGACCAGGCGTGGCAACTGGCCCGGCCCAGATTCCGCGTGGTCCATCAGCAGTTCCGCCTCTGGCAAGAAAGTCCCCAGGTCTATGCGACCGATCAGGACAACTGGTATCGCGCTTTTAGATTTGAGATTGGGGCGCACCTGCTCTCAACACCGGCGCTGGCGTTCGGGGCAAGTGTTGCCAATCCCTTAACAGGAATGGAGGTATACCTTGAGAGAAACGGTTCATCAACCGCCGACCTCGGTTCGCTCGAATCGGTCGGCTAATCGGCGGGTAGCCTTGCCCGGCGGGCAGGGAAATAAACCAATGACCGTTAGTGGAAGCAGCGTCTCTAATCCGTTGCCGATCGCGCTTTCGGTGCGCCCTCGCGCCGACTTTGTCGAGACGACGGCCATCCGCGATTTGACATCGCGAGCGTTGGCTTACTTGCAAGCCGGTTTCCCGGTTCATTTTCGCGGCCCGGCCGGCACCGGAAAAACCACGCTGGCCCTCCATGTGGCCGGCCAGTTGGGGCGACCGGTTATGCTCATTGTCGGCGACGAAGACTTTTCCACGTCGGACCTCATCGGCGGGCAAACCGGTTATCGCTATCGCAAAACAGTCGACCGTTTTGTCCATTCTGTCCTTAAGTACGAGGAAGATGCCACTCAACAATGGGTGGACAATCGCCTGACGACGGCCTGCCGCGAGGGGTTCACGCTGGTCTATGACGAGTTCACGCGCTCACGGGCCGAGGCCAACAATGTGCTCCTGGCGATCCTGGAAGAACGACTATTGGTCTTGCCCTCTATGAACCACAAGAACGGCTATATCAAGGTTCATCCCGAATTCCGCGCCATCTTTACGAGCAACCCCCAAGAGTATGCCGGCGTCCACGAGGCGCAAGACGCGCTGAGCGATCGCCTGGTGACGATGGATGTGGACTACTATG
>Ga0182021_10011399_pt1 | contig 10545 bp, 8 predicted proteins | sample 612E3MmetaG_FD_120493 | JGI IMG/M metagenome (GOLD analysis project Ga0182021, IMG submission 120493) | Permafrost microbial communities from Stordalen Mire, Sweden - 612E3M metaG (Illumina Assembly) | ecosystem: Environmental > Terrestrial > Soil > Wetlands > Permafrost | place: Sweden... | reverse complement strand
TTCATCGTGGCTATTCGGCTGGTGTATTTTCCTATGCGGCTGTAGCGGTTTTTTAGTTCGTAACCGATGCTTTTTGCCCATGGATTCTCCGTGTTCCAAGTTTCGATGCTGCCACTGACTCCCGCCACCATTGGCTCATCAAGGTGAGGCACCAGCTTTCTTAGCCACTGCGGCTCCACTTTCGCGTCGGAGTCTATTAATCCCAAAACGGGGTGTTGGGCTATTTTCATTGCGTAATTGTAGGCAGCTGGCGCGTTTAAGCGAATTGAAACCACTTTGACTGGGTACTGCTGAGCTTTTTTGACGGTTGCATCCTTTGAGGCGCCGTCCATTACGATGACTTCAATGTTGTCTGCGGGGTAATCAAGTGCTAAAATGGATTTGATACACTCCTCGATTGTTCCTTCGTTGTTGTAAGATGCTACGATGATTGAAACTTTAGGAAACACGTCAACAGCCAACTTGTCTAGCTCCTCATGTAAGCCGAAACTATTGATACAAAAATTTTGAAGCCGTCCATCACTGGGTCAACCCCCGACCTTCCGTATGTTCGCTGCTCAAAGCTTATCGGCACCTCAGTGATTCTGAACCTTTTTTTGGCGGTTTTAACCAGCATTTCAGATTCTATTTCGTAGCCTCCTGACTTTGGCTTTTGAGTTTTCAGCACTTCACGTGTCATGGCACGGTAGCCTGATTGAGAATCTGTGATGGCGACGCCCGTTAGCATCTGGATAAAATAATTGAATATTCGCACGCCGAAAGCGTTCAGCCGCCTCGCAGCCACGTGCTTGTGGTTCAGGTATCTTGAGCCGATAACAAGGTCCGCTTGGTCACGCAGAACAGGCGCCAACACTTCAGCCAACTCTTCGGGTCGATGGGAACCGTCCGAGTCAATGGTGACTACTATGTCGCCTTTTGCTTTAGCAAATCCAGCGCGAAGAGCGTAACCCTTGCCCATGTGCATCTTTAAGGTGTAGAGTTTGACGCTGTGTTTTTTGGCGACTTCAAGCGATTGGTCATATGAGTGGTCGTCCACAACTATAATTTCGCTGTCCAAACCAGTTTGCTTTATCACCGCCGATTTTACTCGGTCAATTATGTCGCCTATGGTTAATTCCTCGTTGTAAACGGGGATTATGATGGAAAGCAGGTTTTTCTTCTGGCTCATTGACTTTTAGATGCCAATGGAAGAGCTTATAAAGTTTGGGTGCTCCAACCTTGTTAGCCTTTAACTGGTAAGTTCGGGGTTCACATGGAAACCGCTTTGCAAAGTAAAGTCGGCATTGACAGGAAAATCTGGTTTTCCATGTGGTTTTTAGGCGCAGTTGTCACTTTCGGATTAGCGTTTTTCCCTATGTTTTATCGCTTGATTGACGGCAGAAACAGACATTTTCAGCATGAAGAAGAATTAGAAGGCCAAATCAACGCTTATTTGAAAAGCCAGGGAAAAGAGCCCCAATCAAACATTGTACATTTACCGCGCAGAAACGCGAAGGTGTATGCTACAAGCATCATTTTGGTGATTCCAGCCTTTGTCATTGTTTATCTTTTGTCTAAGGATTTACAGGTGCATGAACGAAACCAAGAAGAATTTCTCGCAGCTGCTTTTCCAGAAAAAATCTTTATGATCCAGACAATACCGATAAAAACTTATGTTCTAGTTACAATCGTTACGTTGGGCGTTGGCGGAGTTTACTGGCTGTATAAGGTTGTTAACTTGTATAACGCTCACTATAAAGCTCAGCTGCAGGTTGAAAAAGAAATAATCAGGTTAATGGAGGAAAAACAAGTTGTCGGATAAATGTAAAGAACGCCGCTTTATTAGCCATGGCGGAGACATCTGGGGATTTAGCCGAAAATACAACGTGCCCCTTGAAGAAGTGCTTGAGTTCAGCGGACCCATCAATTTTCTTGGTCCTTCACCTAAAGCTGTAGAAGCTGTCAAGCAGTATGCCAAGCTCACCAAATTCTATCCTGACCCAAACCCAGTGGAGTTCAACGAAGAAGTCGCCAAATACGTTGGGCACGGCGTCACTGAGGACAATATTGTTTTAGGCAATGGGTCAATCGAGCTCATTTACGCCATAACAGAAGTTCTGCCCCGCGGCTTTAACGCGGTTATCCCTGTGCCTTCATTCTCCGAGTATGAACGTGCCGCTCTGAGAGTTGGCAGCAAACCCGTGTTTGTACAGTTACCCGAAAATTTCGCGTTAGAACCAGAAAAAATAAAGAAGGCAGTAACCGCCGACACAAAAATCATGTGCATCTGCAACCCGCATAGCCCGTCAGGAACCCTATATACCAAAGAGGAACTTTTGGATCTGGTTGATTTCTGCCAGAGAAAAAACGTGATCTTCAGCGTAGACGAGAACTACATCGAGTTTGCGGAGAAAGGGCAAGAAACCACGTTGGCGGGCATGGTTAAGGAGTACGAGAACCTTTTTGTGATCAGGTCAGTTACTAAATTCTACGGCATGGCGGGCATACGCCTGGGCTACGGCATAGCGGCGCCAGACCTTGCTAGGAAACTGGAAAATGTCAGGCTGCCATGGAGCATCAACAGTCTCGCAAGCTGCGCCACATTAGCCGCGTTTAACGACACAGAATTCATCGAAAATACTAAGAGAACAATCACCAAAGAACGAAGTGCACTCGCAAAAAACCTAAACGCAATCCAAGGCCTACACGTTTACCCCTCCGTAACAAACTTCCTGCTAGTTAAAATCACAAACGGAAAAATCACATCAACCAGGCTGAGGGATCTGCTGGCTGAAGAACGCATGCTGATTCGCGATTGCTGCACCTTCGTCGGCATGGACGATACCTACTTCAGAGTCACAGTAAGGTCTGCAAGCGACAATTTGAAACTGGTAGAAGCCATCAAAAGAGCATTTGGATAAAAAGCAAAATAAATTAAAAATGAAAGAAAGCCGAAGAGTTTTTCTCCAGTCGGCTATTTGGCGCCTACTTTGGATTTGACTGCTCTGAGCAGATGCGCAAAGAATAGTCGTGTTGATGCCGTGCCGTATACTCCGCCGTGAGCTATCATGTTATGGATGTATGTGGTGCTGAGGTAGAATTTGTGGAAAGCTTGCTCGCGAATTTCCCGGATTTCAGCCATGCTTAACTCTGGGGTTTCAAAGATTGGTGTTGCTGTGTCATATCTGTCGAAGTCGGTGACTCTTAGCCAACCGTTCTTTATTACTTCATCACGCATTGGGGTTCCCGGGTAAGGTGTCGCAATGTGGTAAACAATGTCGCAGGGACCTATTTTTTGGACCAATTTTATAGTTTCCCACATAGATTCTTTAGTTTCACCTGGAAAGCCTAAAACTACGAAGCCAACCGTCATAAGGCCTGCTTCTCTCGCCCATCTAAACGCCTCTATGGTTTGCTCCGCAGATATGCCTTTACCCATAGCTTTGATGATCTTCGGCGAGCCAGATTCAATACCAAACCATATGTCCGTGCACCCTGCCTTCTTCATTTTCTGCATCAAAGGTTTAGAAACCATGTCAACGCGGGTTTCGCAGTTCCACTTTAATTTTAGGCCTCGAGCCATGATTTCATCGCAGATTTCTTCTGCTCTCTTTTGGTCAACTGTGAAGGCGTCGTCGTAGAAAGTGAATTGTTTGGCATCGTAGGTTTTGGCGACGTACTCTATTTCGTCTACGACATTTTTTGGGCTTCGCATGCGGTATTTCCGTCCAAACATTCGGACGGTAGTGCAGAAGTCACACCAGTAGACGCAGCCGCGGCTTCCCATTATTGGAAATATGATTTTTGTGCCGCTTTTCTTCATGTCATCAACTGACCACAAATGGTGTGCGGGGAATGGTAGGTCGTCAAGGTTTTCTACACCCGGGCGATCGGCGCTTCGTATGGTTTTGCCGTCTTTACGATAGGTTATTCCTAATATTGCATCGTAATTTTTGTCTTCTGCCTCAGCTTTTTTAACTACGTCTAGGATTGTTTCTTCGGCTTCTCTTCTTACGATAACGTCTAACTCGGGGCATTCTTGCAATGCTTCACTGTCCCAGAAGCTTGCGTGGGGACCTCCGAGAAGGGTTAGGCAGTTTGGGTTAACTTCTTTAACGATTTTGATGCATTTCAACGCCGAATTGTAGGTCAGTGTGGTCGAGGTGAATCCAACAATGTTTGGTTGGCGTTTGATGATTTCATTTTTGAAAGCATCATAAGACAATTTAAGCGATTGACAATCAATGGCATCAACCTCATAATTATTTTTCTCTAAAACAGCAGCGAGGTAGCCTATGCCTAATGGAATGTAAGCCGGATGAGTATGAGAACCTGTGGGGTAAGGTGGATTAACTAGGGTTACATGAATCTTCATTTTTTCCCTAAAGCCTCATTTTATCACAACTAAGAAATTACGTGCTTAATATATTTTGCATAAATGAGCAGAAAACATGCAGAGGGCAGAAAAAAGACGAATTAAAAGAAAAATACCGCTTATTGTCTGCTTGCTTTCCCTTCTGCACAGGTAGAATCTGTTTTTACTAAAAGTTATTATTTAAGAAACCATTATCTAAGCGATTTATGCGGGTCCATAATAAGCAAAGTCATCAATCTGGAGAAAACAAGAAAAAAGCCAAGATTTTGCTTATGACTACGGCTTCACCGACAAGGGGACCGTGGATTCATGGAAGAAAGTTGCCTCCTTTAGGGTTGGCTTATGTTGCTGGAGCTCTTGAAAAAGAGGGTTTTCAAGTCGAAATGCTTGATAATTATCTGCTTGAGAAATCGGTGGATGAAATCAAGCTTGAAGTTAAAAGGTTTAATCCTGAAATAGTTGGGATAACATGCGGCTCGGTAACTTATGAACGATGCCTTGAAACAGCAAGGGCTGTTAAAGAAGTGCTTCCCTCCTGCAAAGTAGTAGCGGGGGGATGGCATCCATCATACATGCCTGACAGCCTTCTGCAACATCCGGAGATAGACTATGTGGTTGTAGGTGAAGGCGAACGTGCCATGGTGGAGCTTGCAACTCACATCACGAAAGGCGGACGCAGCCAAGCTCCTCCTGTAATTGCCGGCGTTGCTTACAGGCATGAAGGAAAAATGGTAAGTAACCCACCGAAATTTATTGACAACTTGGATGAAATTCCTCATCCAGCCAGGCATTTACTGCCTCTAAAACTCTATCACCGCGAAATAGAATATTTAAGCGTCAAACCCGTGGACGTCATGACCACTACGAGGGGATGCCCTTTCAACTGCGCGTTTTGTGAGAGCAAAACATTGTGGGGACCAACATGCCACTCCATCAGCCCCAGCAAAATCGTCGAAGAAATTGAACAGCTAATAAAAAACTACGGCACAAAAGGAATCTATTTCATAAATGACAATTTCACTATCCGAAAAGACGAAACAGTGGAAATGTGCAGGTTAATAAGAGAAAAGAAACTTGACATTGAATGGGCATGCGATACCAGAGTCGACATGATTTCGCCGGAACTGCTGAAAGAAATGAAAATGGCTGGATGCAAAACCATCTGGTTCGGAGTAGAGTCAGGGTCACCGCGCATCAGAAAAAAACTCAATTTAGGCGTAACCATAGAACAGACCGTAGATGCCTTTAAACTATGCAGAAAAGAGGGAATCCAGACGGCCTGTTCATTTTTAATGGGGATCCCCGGAGAAACCGCCGAGGACATGAAAGCCACGTTCAAGTTTGGAAGAAAGTTGGATCCTGATTGGTGCCTATTTAACATCTTCATAGCGGTCCCAGGCAGCATTCTATACGAAGAGATTATGGAGAAGGGTCTGTATGACCGCGTTGAAGACTTCGCAACCTACGTTAAGACCGAAGATTTCGATTACGAATCACTGCTGAAGATTCAACGACGATTTCACGGGAGCTTCAATAAGTCGCCGAAGAGAATTCTGCGAAAAATCAGAAAAGACGGCCTCTTAAACGTTGCAAAAACGGTTTTAAGTCCCCGTCCATCAGCCTAATTAAAAAAGGATTAACCAAGCCTGCTAACTGAGAATACTTTATATTTCATTTAACAAATTCGTCTTATCCAAGGTGCAAACACGTGAAGGTTGCTGCAATGTGGAGCGGAGGCAAAGACAGCTGCCTAGCGGCTTACGAGGCGGTCTCAAAAGGTTTCGAGCTTTCAACGCTTCTAAGCTTTGATTACAAGGGCTCCAGCAACATGCCTTCAGGCGGTCCGCCGAATCTTTTAAGCTCCATATATGACCGTGTCGGCAGAGCCAGCCCAAGCATTGTTTCAAACGTTCTAAGTGTTATCTACAAAAAAGACCTCAGCAGGATGGTTCCACATGAGATTGCCCCTGGAATTATCATGATGCAAGCCCAAGCCATGGAAACATCTCTTGTTCAAAAAGAGGTAACCTGGAACACCTTTGAGCAAGAACTAAGGTCAAATCTACGCCAACTAAAGCCCAAAGGCATCGAAGGATTAGTGTTTGGGGTGGTTCCGCCCCATTTTCCCGTAGACACCAGCGAAAAACTGCGGGAATACAGCACTTTAGTGTCGCATAAAGAGTGGGTGAGCAGAGTGTGCAGTGAGTTAGGAATCAAACCGCTAACGCCCTTGTGGGAAAAAACTCCTGACCAAATCTTGAATGAATTAGTCGCGAAGGGCTTTGAAGCAATCATTGTTGTGGTTGATTCAAAATTGTTAGACGAAAAGTGGTTGGGGCGTAAAATAGACAGCGAGTTTATAAATGAAGTGCACAGGCTGAATCGTCAAAAAGGAACGCATGTAGGCGGCAGCGGATACCACACAATAGTAACTGACAGCCCACTATTCAAAAAACGGCTGAAGATAGTTAAAAGCAGGAAAGTTAACAAAAAAACCTATCTTGTCTTAGACATAGCGGAAATGCAAGCTGTGAAGAAATCATGATTTCCCAAAAACTTTTGCTTGCAGCTTTCTAAGACAACTTTTGCAACCGTAAACTTAGTTGAAAATTTGCTGTCAACGCGGTATTTTTCTTAAGAGCTGCTAGAGCGACAACTATATACAAGACGATTGGGGGACTAATAACATCATTAACATAATTCACATTGAATAAGGCTCTCGGTTGGCATGTAATGACTGATAAAAAAGCTAAAGTCGCGTTAGTGAACCCGCCTCTCAGCAAAGGAGTTTATCGGCACCAACCCTATCTGCCCATAAACCTAGCCTATTTAGCAGCAGTCCTTGAAAGAGACGGACATGAAGTCTCAGTGACAGACTGCTCAGCGGTTGACATGGATTATGAAAAATTAAAAACGACGTTAGCTTCTCTTAATCCCGATTTGGTCGGCATCACATCCATGGTGCCTACGACGCCTTCTGCATTAAAATCCGCAAATGTCGCAAAAGAAGCATGCCCAAACACTAAAGTTGTTATGGGCGGGCTGCACGCGACGTTCATGGATGAAGAATTTCTAAATGAAGAAGCCGCAATAGACATCATTGTTAGAGGCGAGGGCGAACAAACATTAACAGAGCTTGCCGCTATGGCGGCTAATCCAAACCTGAAAAAGCTCTCCGCTATTGACGGAGTGACATTTAGAAGGGGTGGCAAAGTTGTTCGCACGCCCGATCGAGCCTTTATCGAAAACTTGGATGATTTGCCTTTTCCGGCTTTTGGGTACTTTCCGCTGGATAATTACAGGCTTTTTGGAAGAAAGATCCTTCCGGCTATAACAGGTCGAGGATGCCCATATAGGTGTTCTTCTTGCATTACACCTAAAATGTTCCGCGGAACATTCCGTTTAAGAAGCCCCAAGAACGTGGTGGATGAGCTTGAATTGGGAAAAAACAAGTTCGGAGCTGAAGCGTTCTCCTTCTACGACGACACATTAACCTTTGACAGAAACAGGATTTTGGAGATTTGTGACCAGATTAAGAGCAGGAAGCTTGATCTTCCATGGGACTGCCAGACAAGAGTCGACAAGGTTTCCAAAGAGATTCTGGCTAAAATGAGGGAAGCAGGTTGTCAACAAATCCTGTTTGGAGTAGAGTCTGGGTGCCAAAAAATCCTCGACAACATAAACAAGCAGACAACTGTGGAGCAAAACGAAAAAGCGATTAAATTAGCTAAAGAAGCAGGAATTTTCGTTACTATTTCTATGATAATTGGGTATCCAGGGGAAACAAAGACTTCATTGAAGGAAACACTTGATTTCATCAAAAAAGTGAAACCGGACGATGCGTGCTTATGCATAGTGACCCCTTATCCTGGAACTGAGATTCGCGCTTATGTTGAAAGCCAAAAGTGGAAAATGGCTTCTGACTGGAGCCTTTACGATTTAACAAGCTGTGTTTTTGAAGACCCCGATTTGCCATCAGAAGAACTCATAAAATTCAGAGACACTTTCTGCGATAAATTTTATTCCCCAGGCTATATTTGCCGACAATACTTGAGAAGAAACTCTTACAGCAGAATCATGGCTCGAACTGCCCTGAATCACATGTTTTGGCGAGTCAAAAACAAAACAAGTCACAAAACAACATCTAAACAGCAATAACAAAAAACCTGTAAAAATTAGGGTCTCCGCGTCAACATTCGATTTAGGTTTTATTGGAGCTGGGTTTTCCTAACAGAAATTTTATTGCTTTCTTCGGATCCCGAATAGCCTTTACAAGTTTATTTATTGTGAGAGCTTGATTTATCAAGTTAGCTCGGTTGCTCAGTTCCAGCACCTCGGCTGCCGTGAACTCGGGGGTTTCAATCAGAGGGCTGAGGTCGCCTAAGGAGTCGTCGCTGAAATCCTTCTTTAAGTAACCGCAGCGTTTCGCCTGCTCGTAGAGTTCAGTCCCGTATATGGGCATAGCGATGCTAAAGTAAAATCTGTCTGCTCCAAGTTTTCTAAGTTTATAAGCATAATTTATAGTTTCTTCAATATCCTTTTTTGTTTCGCCAATAAGCCCGATTACGAAGAAACAGCCCACCTTAATCCCGACCTTTTTCGCTAAAACCACGGCTTTTTCCACATCTTTCAGATTCTGTTTCTTCTTAATCACCTGATCAACAACGCGTTGAACACCTGATTCTGGAGCAACCCGCACGTTCATGCAGCCGGAAGCCTTCATTTTTCTCAAAAGATTTTCATCCAAAGTGTCTGCTCGAACACCGTTGGGAGTGAACCATTCAATATCTAAACGTCTTTTCACGATTAAATCACAAATATCTTCCATGCGTTTCTTGTTTAACGTCATGTTGTCATCAAAAAAATCAATCTGTTTGATACTGTAAGTGCGAACCAACTGTTCTATCTCATCAACCACGTTCTCTGGGCTTCTTCCTCGCCATTGTCGCCCCGTAACATTGTAGTTAGGACAAAAGATACAGGTGTACGGGCAGCCTCTGCTGGTAACCATCGTTGCCCATGGCTTGCAAACTTCCGCTCTCAGCGGATTCTCTTTCACCGCGGCAAAATACGTGTCCATTGGCAGCAGATGCCTCGCCGGAAAGGGCAGAGAATCCAGGTCTTGAATGGCTGGTCTTGGAGAAGTAATAACGATTTTACCTTCATTGACAAAGCCGATGCCGTTTACTTTTTTTAGTTCTTTAACGTGTCCTTTCTGCTCTAATGTATCCGCTAACTCGGAAACAGTGTATTCAGGTTCACCTATCACGGCAAAATTGATGTCGGGGTGCGCAAGACAATCCTCAGGTCTTGTGGAAGGATGAAGACCCGTCAAAAAAGTGATGATATCTTTGTCGACACTTTTTACAGCAGACGCAACATCATACATAGGTCTGCTCCAACCAGAGAACGGAATAGTAATTCCCACGACTTCTGGCGACCAATCTCTAACTCGACTTGCTATCTCATCGTTTTTTAAACCCTGCAAATACGACATTTCATCGACCTGCTGCAGAGTCCTCCAGCCCTCAGCAATAGCATCTATCACACGAACCTCATGGTTCTTTTCAAGCATTGCCGCTATGTACGCGATGTCTAAGGGTTGGAATATGCTGGGTTTCCCCCAGTTTTTCGGGTAAGGACGAGGAGGATTAATCAAACAAACTCGCATGCGCTACTCCCCACCAGTACAGTACACGCGGAGGCTGTTTAAGACGAACGCCGATTCGGAGACCTCAATAAGAAACAAAGACGCGGTTTCGCGTAGCCGGAAAAAAGAGGATTTCATCTTGCAGTGAACATCTCTTGGGAAAAAATGTGGGGAGCGATGATTAATAGGTTTTGTAAACGCCAACAAATAAGGAGGGACAGCAGAATTTTCAGGTTAACCGCAGAACCATATATGCATGGGACTTGACTTGTGCAATAAGCATAATAATAAATACGGCTTACCCCCGACACGGATATTTAATTGTTCCATGTCGTTTTCAACCTCAATTTACCTCAAAAGGGCTCAATGCTTAAAAAGTTATTGAGTTTTGCGTTTAATGCCAAATAAAATGAACAAGTTAATTCTACTTAACTTGTATAAAAAGCGAGTCTAGCTAATTTAGTTTAATAAATGAATATTTATTTTAAGCGCGCTTAATCTTCCTTTACTTGAAGACCGATTTGCCGTTTAGCTGCTGGGG
>Ga0182021_10011398_pt1 | contig 10545 bp, 12 predicted proteins | sample 612E3MmetaG_FD_120493 | JGI IMG/M metagenome (GOLD analysis project Ga0182021, IMG submission 120493) | Permafrost microbial communities from Stordalen Mire, Sweden - 612E3M metaG (Illumina Assembly) | ecosystem: Environmental > Terrestrial > Soil > Wetlands > Permafrost | place: Sweden... | reverse complement strand
GGCACCGCGCGCCGAGCGACGCGAAGCGGGTCGCGAGCGGCACCGGGAGACCGGCGAACCCGCCTGGGAGAAGGAGGACCGGCTCGACGACCCGCCGGGCACGGGGACACGCGATCCTGACGCCGCGCCGGAGATCCTGGGCGGCGCCTGACGCGGCCCCAATAGCGCAGCGCGACGGTGCGGAAGCGTCCACCGCGGCCCTCCCCCTGGGGGCGTCGGCACGGGCACGCGATCGACGGCCCCACGCCCTGTGCTCGTTGACACGGGTTCGCGCCGCGCGCGAGCAGGCACGTCCGGTCAGTCCCTCAGCAGGAGAGGGCCGAGCCCTCTGATGAGGCCCACGATGCTCGGCACCGCCCGAACGGCAAGCAGCGTCCCGGCGACGTAGAGCCCTCGTCAGCGGAGGAGCCAGCCAAGAGACGAGAGAATGTCCAAACAGCGTCGAGGACGGCGATGGGCGACGCCGACAGTCGCGGTTGGTTGTAGGCGTCCCGGGAGCACCGGCCCGACGTTCCAGGCATGGCCCTGCCAGCAAAACGTGCGACGCTCACGAAGCCCTGCTCGGACCGCTTGCCGTTTATCCGAGGATCGTGGTCGCAATCAGGCCGACGGCGGCGACGCCCTTCACGATCGTGGTCACTCACCCGACGACATTCAGAAGACGACCGTTGGCCCATCGCACTGGTTATCGTTGCCGCGACGCCAGTCGGCATGGCGATCAACTACCTGGGGATCAACGCGATCACAGCCCTCGTTCTGAGTTCGTAATCAACGGCATCATCGCCGTGCCACTCGTATTCCTGGTAATGATCGTGTGCCTATGCCGCTACGGCTTGCGGGAGGTCGATCCGACCGGAACCTACCTGACCTGAGAGAGCCGAGGGAGTGTGCTTACAAGCTGAAGCCGGTCGCGACCTGGAGCCGCGGCTCGAGCTGGGACGCGGAGCCGGCGCGAATCCAGCTCGCCGCAGACACCGGGGCCACGACCGCATTGGACAGCGTTTGCAGTACTCGTGGCGCGACTCGGAAGACGGCCGTATCGATTCCAGCGGCAGCCCAAACCCACTGGTACCGAGCCAGATCCTGGTCCATCACGATCCGCACGTCGCGGTCGTATCCAAACGGCGGTACACCGCCGATGAAGTAGCCGGTCAGGTCGCTCACTTCGCTGGCAGTCGCCAGCCGAATCTCGACCTCACCGGTGACTGCGGCGAGGGAGCCCAGGTCAACCTGGTCGCGCCCCGAGACCAGGCATACGATCGGCAGCAGCCGGCCCTTGGGACGCGGCGCTACGAATACGAGGGACGTCACGATCTGGCCGATGTTGGCCCCGAGCACCGTCGCGCCTTCCTCGGGAGTGTGCCTCGAGGCGGTCACATACCTAACGTCGAGCGCTACTCCCTTGCGAGAGGCGACTTCGAGGACTCTCTGAATACCGGGATGCCTAAGATCGGTCACCGCTGGCCGGCATCTGTCGTAGGTCCGCTGCTGACGACTGCACGGTCGACCTGATCGATAGCCATGGCTTCCACCTTGTGCTTGAGGCATCCGGGGAAGCGGGGCACCGGTCCACCGCCGGGAAACACTCCGGCCACTGCCATCATTGACGGTATGCTGGATCTGGCTACGGATGAGAGGATGAGAACCCTCCCGCTCGCCCGAAGTCGAGGCAAGTTGTCGGCCTGACCGCTTCGTCGCCGACAAGGGCCGCCCGCCTCGCAAACCGGCTGCGGACGGCCAGACGCGAGCAACCGCGGCGGTACTCTTGTCCTGCGGGTATCCAGGGACGATCTAGAGCCCTCCGGGACCCGACCAGCAGACAGGTAAGGCGGTGGACATGGGATCCGATTCGCTGTCGTCCATCGCCGGCATCATCTACATCATCATTGGCGTGATCGTGGCGTCGGGTCACGCGTACTTCACGAATCTCAAACAAGTGATGCCGATCCTCTCGGCGATCCTCGCCGTGCTTGCATGGCCGCTGGTCCTTATAGGCCTCGACCTTCACTTCAAGTAGCAGGCCGTTAGGCGAAGTAGCACGCCGCCGGGGACACGCCTCGGTGCGCTGATGGTGACCACCTCGTGGCCCACCAAGATCACCCCCGAAGCGTTGAGATCAACGCGCCGGTAGTGCGGGGAGTCGGCCCGGGCTATCGAGGGAAGCCGGCTGGGCTCCGCTTCGTCGCCACGATTTCGGGCAGGCCTGAGGGTCTTCATCCTCATGGGCGGTGCTCAGGATCGGTCAGGCTAAGGGCGGACTTGGTGCCGACGCCGCCCGTGTTGGCCGAGCGGACCAGGTCCCAATGGAGGAGACCCCGATGCAACGCAACAACAGGTTCAGCAACCCTAAGTCGATGTTGATCCTCGTGGCCTGCATCTGCTTCGCGATCGCCGTGCTCGAGACCGCTGGTTTCTTCTCTATCAACAAGGTCGACTGGACCAACCTGGGCCTGCTGTTCGGCTTCCTCTCGTTCATCGTCTGATACCCCGGCAAGACCGGACCGGCCCCTTCAAGTCGCGGGATCATCCGCACGGAGTTAGCGATGGGAACTGCTGAGACGGGTCCCCATCCTCGCGGCCTCGGTGGAAGGCGAGCAATCTGAAACTGAAAGAAGATGCCGCAATGGAACTCCTACTCATCATCGTGATTCTCATCCTCCTTTTCGGCGGCGGGTTCGGCTTCTACCGTCGTCGCTGAGGCCGACCATCCGTGACTGCTACCGCCGAGGACAGCTGAAATGGCCGTGAAGAAATCGTTCACCCGCGAAGAGGCGCTCGCCGTCGCGACTGAACTCGGGATCGACTTCAAGGCATTGAAGTGCGACCTCGAGCAGTTCCAGATGGGGCTGGATGTCGAGCTCGAGCATGGGCTCATAAGCCCTAAGACGAATGTCACCGGGGACGACTGGAATCTCACCGGGAAGATCGCGCTCGCCCACCTCAATGAATTCCCGGACTACTACACACGTCTTGCTGTACTGGAGCGCGAGGCAGCCGCTCACTTGAGCGCAGCAAAATAGCGTTTCGATTCATAACGTTGGGTGTGGAATTCGAGCCGTGACCGAACGTGCCAAGCAGTATGGATTCGGCCCCAAACATTCCGGAACGGGGCACTAGCACGCGGACCTCGCAATCACGACTCCTGGATCGATCGGCGACCGATGCCGACCGGTCCAACCGGATCGAACCCTAGACGCGGGCGGAGGAGCCCCTCTTCGACTTTGCCCGTGGCCTTGTTGATGGAGCCTTTGGTCCGTTCGCCGGTCATCTGGAAACTCCGTTAGCGATGCCAGCCCATGTAGCGGTCAGGGTCGATGGCGATCCGATCCTGGGCCTCACCGGCGTGTGTCGCGAGGATGACAACCGTCCCCGGTCGTCCGAGTCGGAAATGGATGGCCGTTCATGCAGTCTGGCTCGGCCGTCCGGCAGTCTGGTCGCACCCGTGTTCGCAATACTCGATGAGGCGTGCTAGCGTGCGAAGCAGGAGGATGCCCCGTGGGTGACCGGCTGACGTTTCTCGGCCATTCGACCGTCCTTGTCGATCTCGACGGCGTTCGCGTGCTCACGGATCCGATGCTCGGTCACATGGCCGGTGTCATTCGGCGCCAGTGGCCCGTCGCGTCCCAGACGGCCCTCGCGGACCTCGCCGCAGTGTTCATCAGCCACGGACATTGGGACCACCTGGACATGCCTTCCCTTCGGGGTCTGCCTGGTGCGCCAGTGCTCATCGTCCCGGTGGGGCTCGGGCGGATTGTCGCAAAGGCGACGCCTGGGGTCGTTCATGAGGTGCGGGCCGGCGATCGACTACAGATCGGCCATCTCACGCTGGAGGCCGTTCATGCCGAGCACGGTCACCGCCGCTCGTTGTTCACGACTTCAGAAGACGCACTCGGCGTCCTCATCACGGGATCGACCGGCGTCTACTTTGCCGGCGATACCGCGCTGTTCCCGGCCATGACGGACCTGGCCGGGCGTGTCGACGTGGCGCTCCTGCCGGTAGGCGGATGGGGTCCGCGGCTCGGCGCCGGCCACATGGACCCCGGCCGAGCGGCGGAAGCTGCGGGGCGAATATCACCCGCCGTCGCAATCCCAATCCACTGGGGCACGCTCTACCCGCTCGGTCTGCGTCGCCTGTCGCACAGTCGATTCGAGCGGCCGGGGCCGGCCTTCCGGACGGCTGTCGCGGCACGCGCCCCGGGTGTTGAAGTGCGCATTCTGGCGCCCGGGGAATCGATGGAATTGGGCCGGGGTGCCATTCGATGACGCCCGGAGTTGGACGTAAGTCTGCCCCGCCGAACCGCGGTCTGATCGCGGCCTATCGGCTCCAGGCTCGCCTGATGTGGGAGTGGCGTCCCGCCCGCCTGGCTCTCGTGCGTCGCGTGCTCCTGTCTTACTTGGGAGCTTGCCTGGCACTGGCGATTACCACGTTCGTGCTCCCCGGGCTCAGGATCGATGGCCTGGGTGCCCTCTTGCTGGCCGGGTTGTTGATATTGGCCCTCGACAGCTCCTCCGACATCGTCCTCCAGTGGCTGTTCGTGGCCTGGCCCATCTTCGTCGCTCAGACTCTGGGCCTGGTGGTCCAGGTCTTGGTCATCATTGCCGTCGGACGAGTGGTCCCGGGCGTATCGGTGGAGGGCACAGCGACCGCGGTCTGGGGCGCGGTGCTGCTGACGATACTCAACACGCTTTTCGCGGAGCTCGTAGCGGTGAGCGACGACGATTCCTACTACGGCGTGCTAGTTCGGCGGTTGGTTGCGCGCAACCACGGGCGCGCGCCGGAACCAACGCCAGGGCTGCTCGTTGTCCAGATTGACGGGCTGAGCCTGCCCACTCTGAAGCATGCCATTCGGGGCGGGCGGGTGCCGGTGCTGGGCGGCCTGCTTCGCGATGATGGCGCGACCCTCCACCCCTGGGTCGCACTGCTGCCGCCGACGACTCCGGCAAGTCAGGCGGGGATCCTTCACGGCCGCAACGACGGCATTGCAGGCTTTCGCTGGTACGAGAAGTCGAGCAATCGATTGTTGGTTGCCAACCACCCGGACGATGCCGCCGAAATCGTCCGTCGCGTCAGCGATGGCGCGGGCCTGCTTGCGGGCGATGGGGCAAGCATCGGCAACCTCCTGACCGGCGATGCAAGACGCAGTTACCTGACCATGGCCACGATCGGAGAGGGCAAGCCGGCCGACGACGGAAGGCGGTTGCGCGGCTTCCTGGCGACCTCGGTCAACTATCTGCGGCTGCTGGTGCTCATGATCGGTGAGATGGCCAAGGAGCTGTATCAGGCAGAGCGCCAGCGTGGCCGGTCGGTCGAGCCGCGGATGCCGCGCGGCCTGCAGTACGCCGTCGAGCGAGCCGTAACGAACATCGCTCTGCGCACAGTTTCCACCGCCTTCGTCATCGAGGAGATGTTCCGCGGGACGCCGACGATCTACGTGGACTACACCGGCTACGACGCCATTGCCCATCACTGCGGGCCTGAACGAGCGGAAGCCATCGATGCGCTGGCAGGCATCGATCGGGCTATCGGTTCCCTGGTGAAAGCTGCTCGGCACACCAGTCGAGACTATCGGCTGGTGGTGCTCTCCGACCATGGTCAATGCCTCGGTGCCACGTTCCGCCAACGCTACGGCCAACCGCTCGAGGCCATCATCGCCGCCCTGCTGCCGGGCAACATGACCGTCGTCGGCACCACCGACTCAGTCGAATCCTCCGGCATCGGCCGACGAATTGCGGCCGAGCTAAGCCGAGGTCCCGGTCCCGGATCGCTGCTCGTACGCCTGCTGCCCGGTGCAATGCGACCCTTCGGTGGGGGAGCCAGGAAAGCCGCGAGCACGGCGCCCGACGTCGTTGTGGCCTCGTCCGGAAGCCTGGCGCACGTTTACTTCATGAGCCAGCCAGACCGGATGACCGACGCGACGATCGAAACACATTACCCACACGTGATCGAGGGGCTGGCGCGTCATCCCGGCATCGGGGCGCTTGTGGTCAGGTCCACATCTGGGAATGCGCTGGTCTTGGGGCCACAGGGTCGGCTCGATCTAACCGCCAACCACCTTGACGGCGTCGATCCACTGGATGCCTACGGTCCCAGGGCTACCGAAAGCCTGCTTCACCTCGACGGACTTTCGAACGTAGGTGACTTGATCCTCCTGGGAGCGATCGACCCTGTATCGGAGGAGGTCACCGGATTCGAGGAACTCATCGGTTCTCATGGCGGCCTCGGCGGCTGGCAGGGCGAGCCGTTCATCCTGTGCCCGGAAACCCTGCGCCTGACCGAAGGTTTGCCAGTTGGTGCGCCGGCCGTCTATCGCCAGCTGAAAACGTGGCAGGCGCAACTTCAAGGCGCACATGGCGACTGAGGGCCGGGCCAAGAAGGCCGGTCCGACTCGCTCCGCTGAGCCGAGCGTGGACCCGGAACGCCCCGTCGACCCCAAGGCGGCCGAGTTGCGGGCCGAACCGAACGCGTTTAGACGTCTCGGCAAGGCTCTCGGGCCGGGCCTGATCACCGGCGCATCAGACGACGATCCCTCGGGCATAGGGACCTACGCTCAGGCCGGCGCGCGGTACGGCTTTGCCACGCTCTGGACGACCATCGCGATGCTGCCCATGCAGACGGCCGTCCAGTACATGTGCGCCAAGATCGGCCTGGTCACCGGCAAAGGATTGGCGGGTGTGCTGCGCGAGCACTACCACCGCGCCCTATTTCCGGCGGTGATCGGCCTCGTCATCGCCAACACGTTGAACGCCGGCGCCGACATAGGTGCGATCGCGGCGGCCATCAACCTGCTCGTGCCGATACCCGCGATGGTATTCATCGTGCCGGTCAGCCTGGGGATAGTCGCGCTTCAGGTATTCGGAGGCTACCGCCTCATAGACAAGGTCTTCAAGTGGCTGTCCCTGGCCCTGCTCGCATACATCGGCGCGGCCCTCTTCGCACGGCCCGACCTGGTCAAGGTCCTGCTCGGATCGCTGCTCCCGACGATCTCGTTTGACCCGAAATACCTCGGCATCCTGGTCGCGCTCCTGGGCACCACGATCTCCCCCTATCTCTTCTTCTGGCAGGCCAGCCAGGAAGTCGAGGAACAGATGAGCATCGGGCGTCGCACGCTCCGACACCGGCAAGGCGCCACCAGGTTCGAGCTCAAATACGCTCTTTGGGACACCGTTGCAGGCATGGTCTTCTCGGAGATCGTGGCCTACTTCATCATCCTCACTACCGGAGCCACCTTGTTTGTCGCGGGCAATCACGATGTCGCCTCGGCAACCGATGCCGCCCAGGCATTACGTCCGCTCGCGGGCGATGCATCGGCGGCGCTGCTTGCCATCGGGCTCATAGGAGCCGGCGTACTGGCCGTGCCTGTGCTTACCGGCTCCGCGGCATACGGCGTCTCCGAAGCCTTTGGCTGGCGATCCGGACTCGATCGCAAGCCTGCCGCTGCATGGCAGTTCTACCTGGTCATCGTTGCCGCGACGCTCGTCGGGATGGCGATCAACTTCCTGGGGATCAACGCGATCACGGCCCTCGTCCTGAGCGCGGTGCTCAACGGCATCATCGCCGTGCCGCTTGTCTTCCTGGTCATGGTCGTTTGTAACGATCGTGCGGCGATGGGCCAACGGACCAACGGTCGTCTTCTGAATGTCGTCGGGTGGACGACGACGATCGCGATGGGCCTGGCGGCCGTTGGGCTGATCGTGACCACGATAGTCGGCTAGACAGCTAGCGTTCCGAGCGGGGCTTCGTGAGCATCGCACGTCTTCTGGCAGGCCGGTCACGCCACGGAGCACAGCCGTTACCCGACCCCATGGCTTGAATAGGGCCTCACGCGATCGCGCGCGCGAGCCAAGCAACAGGTATTCGGTAGCGAGTCGCAGCCTTCGCGGGTTCGCGTCGATATCGAGATCGCCCAGTGCAACCGTGTCGCGACCGAGCGTCGATTAGTCTCGATCCGAGACAGTGGCCGCTCCGGGCGACTCATTGAGCAAGCCCTTCGGCCGCCATCCCAACGCCGCGAGGGCTTCGAGAGAGGCTCGGCGCACGTTGGCGTCGCTGTCTCCGGACCCGACTTTGAGGGGCTCGACGGCTCGCGGGTCACCGATCCGGCCCAAAGCCTCAGCTGCGGCTCGGCGGACGCTCCAGCTCGCGTCTTTCAGACAGGCGAGGAGCGAGTCAACTGCGCGCGGGTCACCGATCTGACCAAGAGAATCGGCCGCCGCCTTGCGGATTTCAACCGCACGGCTTCCGCTTCCGATAACGCCGATCAGGTGCTCGACCGCACCCCGATCGCCGATCCTCCCGAGAGCTTCTGTGGCTGCCAGACGCACGCTCGCATGGTCGTCCCCAAGCGCGGCAATGAGGGCCTCGACGGCGTCCGCCCCGCCCATCGCACCGAGGGCCATAGCAGCGTCCCGGCGTACCCGCCAGGGCACCGGGTATTCCAGGGCATCGATCAACCCTGAGACGTCTTTCTTGGCAATGAGCCTATCGACGTTTGGCGGGCCGAAGAGGGGCAAAGTCAATCCTCCTCCGTTTAGTCTGACACGGAGGAGGCGGTGTTAGGGTCGGCGGAGTTACCGGCTAAGATCGTGCTCAAGGAGCGGCCCGGAGAGCCACCGGACACCGATGCCCAACGCCAAGCCGATCCGAGCTCCCTCGTAGGCGGCCGCTATGGGATTGGTACTCTGGGACATGGGCCCGCTCGATAAGAGGTAAGCGATGCCGTCCGTCGTGATGCTCCTCAGGCATGCAGAGAAGCCAATCGGGGGCGTCCCGCCCGGCGGCGTCACGATCGACGGAGCGCCCGACCCGGAGTCGCTAACCCCGCAGGGCTGGCAGCGCGCCGGCGCACTCGTCGGGCTGTTCGTGCCCACCCCATCAGATGGCCGCGATCCGAAGCTCCCGACCCCGACCCATCTGTTCGCTTCCCAGATCGGGAGTGGCAGCAGCGAGAGACCGCGTGAAACACTCCTGCCCCTCAGTAAGCGACTCGGCCTGGATGTTGACTCGCGCTTCACGAAGGAGGAGGTCGGCGAACTCGTCGACGCGATTCGGACGATTGATGGCGTGGTCCTGATCGCCTGGGAGCACCAGATGATCCCGTCGATCGCGAACATGCTCGCCGAGGATCCGTCGCGGGTGCCCCAGATCTGGCCCGATCAGCGGTACGACCTCGTGTGGGTCTTCACAAGCTCCGGCCAGGGGGGCGGTATGGAGTTTCGTGAGGTCCCGCAGATGTTGCTGGAGGGTGACCAGCCAACGCCGATCGGGACGACCGGACACGAGTGACACCGTTGCCCTCAGCGCCCTCGCCCGACTCCCGCACGATCGGGTGGTAGCGTGGCTTGCGGGGTGCGGCCGACACCGTTCAGCTACGCTGCAGCGATCAGGATGAAGTAGCTGATCCTGACGTTCACGCTCTAGACGAGCCTGCCGTGCCTGACACCACGCAGTCATCGCCACACCGAGAACGCTCGCCACGCTGAATGCAGCCAGCAGAGCGTCCTTGGTGTTGCCCCGTGGGCGTGATCAACTTGTGGTTCCCGGCCCACAGCCAGTACCCGCCTGGCCTTCAGCCGAACGACGGGTTTTCATCCTCGTGGCCGGGCACGCCAATCCCGCCCGGCCCCGGCGCGGCGGCGGATACCACTACGACCCACCCGTCAAGGCCCGGCGGTCTGATTCGAATAGCGAGCAACGCTCATCTCTCTATGAACCGGCCCGACGTTCCAGGCATGGCGAAACCGCGTCCTCGCGCTGGGGACGCGGTTCCACGATCTTGATGGAATCGGGCGTGTCAGATGGCCCGGCCTCTAGCGGCGGTAGAAGCTCAGTCCGCCGCCAAACAGGAGGATCAGGATGACAATGATGAGTAGGAGTTCCATGTGAACCTTCTTTCACTCACAGCCTGCTCGCCTTTGCCGAAGGGCACGAGGATGGAAACCCCATTCAAGTGGATCCCGGCCGTTTGCTAGCGAAAGAGCAGGATCGGTCCAACCGAGGACCGATCCTGCTTGGTGTTGTCAGAAACCGGGCACGGGTTCCACAGGGCTCTTCGAACCGCGTCTGGTGGGACTAATCGGGGCCGCGAGCAAGGCGTGATTGCCCTGGTGCGACCTCCGTCACGACCAAGGTCCCGCAAGCGCCGGCACTGATGCCGCGGCTAAGAGGGTTCTCATCCTCGCGCCCGCCGCCAGATCGGGCCTAGGCTCGCAGAACGGCATGGGAATCCATGCTCAACTCGAGAAGCCAAGACGCAGGAGCACCGAAATGACCGATTTGCACGCCACAGGCGCTACCAACAAGGCCAAGGGTCAAGTCGAGGAAGGTCTCGGCAAGTTGACCGGCGACAGACGCCAGGAAACCAAAGGCAAGGTCAAGCAGGTTGAAGGCAGTGCTCAGCAGAGCGTGGCCGACATCCAGAACGCCGGCCGGAACCCTTCGAACCGGCGATAAGTCGCGAATGGCATGCATCCGCCGGCCTGATCTGGAAGACGAGGGCAATCGTCCCTCGTCCACTGGCAGTGTCCAATAGAGGAAGCGTCACCATG
>Ga0182021_10011397_pt1 | contig 10546 bp, 12 predicted proteins | sample 612E3MmetaG_FD_120493 | JGI IMG/M metagenome (GOLD analysis project Ga0182021, IMG submission 120493) | Permafrost microbial communities from Stordalen Mire, Sweden - 612E3M metaG (Illumina Assembly) | ecosystem: Environmental > Terrestrial > Soil > Wetlands > Permafrost | place: Sweden... | reverse complement strand
GCTGTTCCAGGCGATCTTGCTGGCGCATGGCGGGATTACCACCTTGGGAGCTAACATCTTCTCAATGGCCATCGTCGGACCGTTCGCCGCAGCCGCCATCTACCGCCTTGCCAAGACGGCTAGACTCCCTTTCGGCGTTTCAATCTTCCTTGCCGCATCTTTGGGAGACCTGCTGACCTACGTCACTACGTCGGTTCAACTTGCACTGGCTTTTCCTGACCCGGTCGGAGGATTTGTCGCCTCGTTTGCCAAATTCGCCACCGTCTTTGCCGTGACCCAGATACCGCTGGCAATCAGCGAGGGATTTCTGACCGTAATCGTCTTCAACGCCCTGGCCCGCTTCAATCCGCAGGAATTGAAGGAGATGAATGTCGTAACCGCCCGGGAGGTGCAGGCATGAAACGGTATCAGAACCTGTTGATGATGATAGCCGTGGTCGTGCTGGTGGCGGTCCCGCTTTGGATGGTCAAAAAACCCGCTCCGGGGCCGGACGGGAAAGAGGTGGAAATATTCCGGGGAGCGGATGACCAGGCCAGGGATGTTATCCGCACAATCGCGCCGGGATATCGGCCATGGTTCAAGCCGCTGATGGAGCCACCCAGCGGCGAAATTGGCTCGCTGCTTTTCGCTCTGCAAGCGGCCCTCGGCGCCGGATTCATCGGCTATTATCTGGGGGTTTCCACAACCCGCGCCCGGATGCGCCGCGAGACCGGCAAGGAAGCCCGGTGCTGACCGAACAGTCTGCTTATACAACCCGCTGGCGGTCAGTATCCCCGGTCGCCAAAGGTTTTTTCTCCCTCTGCGGCATGGTTGCCGCCTTTGCTGCAGGTTCCCCCCGGACAGCCCTGCTGATTGCGCTTATCCTGTCAGCGGCAACAATTTTCGGTGCCGGTATCCCTGCCGTGCGCTATCTGCGTGTGGCCGCTCCGCCGCTCCTCTTTCTCGCGGCAAGCGGTCTGTCTCTGCTGGTTTCACTCGATTTCGGGAGTCCGACAAGTGCGGCATCGCTCCACTTGGCAGAATCGGAGTTTCCCCGCATTGCCCAGGTATGCAGCCGCTCGCTGGCATGTCTGACTGCACTGCTTTTTCTCGCTCTGACCACCCCGCTCTCGGATATAATCTCTCTGCTACGGCGCTGCAGGCTGCCGGATACCCTGCTCGATCTGATGACCCTCTGCTACCGCACCCTTTTTGTCCTGTCTGAAGTGGTGCATGAAACGATAACCGCCCAGTCTGCCCGCCTGGGATATTCCACATTTACCATTTCCCTGCGCTCACTCGGGGGGCTGGTTACCAACCTGATCGTACAAGTATGGCAGCGTTCACTGACGCTCCACCTGGCTGCCCAGGCACGCAACAATGACGGTGCGCTCCGCTTTCTGGAAAACAGCTTTGCAGACTCACCACGTAACATCTCAATCGCCGCCACCGCCGGCGGATTGACGGTTCTCCTTGCGGTGATGCTCCCATGAGCGATTCCATCCTGAAATTAGAGGACGTTTCCTATCGTTATCCCGACGGCACACGCGCCCTCGACAGCTGTTCCCTGACTATAAACCGCGGCACGCGCACCGCTGTGCTCGGTGCCAACGGCGCTGGCAAGACGACTATGTTTCTTCACCTGAACGGCATCCTGCGGCCCTCATCAGGGCGGGTCTGCTGGGAAGAGACAGCGCTCGATTACAGCCGTGGCGGCATGCGAAAACTGCGCTCACGGGTCGGCCTCATGTTTCAGAATCCGGACAACCAGCTCTTTTCGGCCAGCGTGCGAGAGGATGTCTCCTTTGGCCCCATGAATCTCGGACTCGAGGAGGCGATTGTGAGAAAACAGGTGGAGGAGGCGCTGCTGGCAGTGGGGATGACAGACTCTGCAGACAGACCGGTACATAACCTGAGTTACGGCCAGAAAAAGCGTGTCTGCATCGCCGGGGTACTTGCCATGCGGCCTGAGGTACTCGTGCTTGACGAACCGATGGCTGGGCTGGATGCAGCCATGCAGGAAGAGCTGACTGTCATCCTCGAACGGCTGCACACCTCCGGCATGACGATCGTCATCGCAACCCACGATCTTGATTATGCCTATGGATGGGCAGATGAGGTGATTGTACTGCAGTCGGGACGGTTACTGGCCAACGGCGTCCCTGCGGAGATACTCCTTCAAGAGGAGGTGCAGAACAAACTGGGCGCAATTCCCCTTGTGGCTGAAATTTCCCGTTCACTGTCCTTGATTGGCATCGATCTTCGTGATAAGGAATATCTGCCGCGCAGTAAAAGTGACCTGCTCAAGGCAATTGCCGCATACACGAGACTGGAGGCTACACCATGATCATCGTAACCGGAGGAGCAGGCCTGATCGGCAGCGCCGTGGTTCAGCACCTGAATGGGCTCGGCAGGGAAGACATCCTGATCGTGGATCACCTTGGACACACTGACAAATGGCGCAACCTGTCACCGCTCCGCTTCCTGGATTACCTGGAGAAAGATGCATTCGAACGGATGCTGGACGACGGTTCACTCGCACGGCGCATTCCGGGCGGGCGCACCCTGGAGGCGGTCATCCACCTGGGAGCCTGCTCTGCCACGACCGAACCGGACGCCACCTATCTGATCAGGAACAACTTTGAATACTCCCGCAAACTCGCCCTGACTGCACTTGCCGCCGACGCCCGTTTTATATACGCCTCCAGCGCCGCGACGTATGGGAACGGTGAAATCGGCTTTGTCGATAACGACAGTCAACTGCCGCTGCTCCGGCCGATGAATATGTACGGTTACTCCAAGCAGCTTTTCGACCTGTGGGCGCTGCGACAAGGTCTGCTCGACAATATTGTCGGGATCAAATATTTCAACGTCTACGGCCCCAATGAGCAGCACAAGGGGGAAATGCGATCGCTCGTCCTGAAGGCATTTGAGCAGATCGGCGCCACCGGCACACTCCGGCTGTTCAAGTCACATCGTCCCGAGTACGGTGACGGCGAGCAGCTGCGCGACTTTGTCTACGTCAAGGACGCCGCAGCCATGACGCTCCATTTTCTCCGGAACAGGGGTGCGGGCGGCATCTTCAACGTCGGCGGCGGCACGACCGTCAGCTGGAACCGGCTTGCACGCGCCGTCTTCAGCGCCATGGAGCGGCCGGTTTCGATCGAGTATATCGATATGCCGGAATCGATCCGCACTACCTACCAGTATCTGACCTGTGCCGACACATCGAAGATCCATGCGGCAGGGTATTCGGAGGCGGTCACGTCCGTCGAAGAGGCGGTTTTTGATTATATCAGAAACTATCTTGTTCCCGGCAGACGGCTGGGGGACTGACAGGAGTCTTCCGCCTGGCATCTATTCCCCTGACGGGACAGTTTGATTTTTTTGATCAGTAGTACGTATTTCACATCTGACAGGTATACCATGTCCCTCGCTGAGCAAGTTTTTGAAGGCAATATCCGCGCCGCCGCCCGACTGATGCGTGACATCGACGATGGTCGTCCCGAGGCGGTTGGCGAACTGAAGCTGCTGTATCCCCGCACCGGCAATGCCTATATCATCGGCATTACCGGCCCTCCGGGAGCCGGCAAATCGACGCTGGTCGATCAACTGACCGCATCGTTTCGCACGCGGGGTAAAAAAGTCGGCGTCGTTGCGATCGATCCCACCAGCCCCTTTACCGGCGGGGCAATTCTGGGTGATCGCATCCGCATGAACCGCCACTCCTGCGACGAAGGGGTTTTCATCCGCAGCCTGGCCACACGTGGAGCACTGGGCGGTCTTTCGCGCTCGACCTCCGATGTCGCCCTGGTTATGGACGCCCTGGGAATGGACATCGTTATCATTGAAACGGTCGGGGTCGGCCAGGATGAAGTCGATATTGTCAAGGAGGCACACACAACCTGTGTCGTGATGGTACCGGGGCTCGGCGACGATATCCAGGCCATCAAGGCCGGAATCCTCGAAATCGGTGATATTTTTGTCGTCAACAAGGCCGACCGGGAAGGTGCCGACCGGACTGCCCGCGAGCTGAGCACCATGCTGGATATGCGTCATGCCACGGAAGGGAGCTGGAGCCCGAAGGTGATGAAAACCGAGGCACAGCGCGGCACCGGCATTGACGAACTGACCGACGAAATTCTGGCACACCGCGATTTTTTCCTCTCCAGCGGGACCATTGACACCTTTCTGCGCGAGAGGAACCTGCGCCATTTTATGGGTATCCTGCGTGACACCCTGCTCAAAAAGGCTCTGCTGTTCATGGCCAGGTGCGATTACCTTGGCACGGCTCTATCAAACATGAACGGCCGCCAGATCGACCCGTATTCAGCCGTTGAGGAAATCGTCTCGAAAATGATGCCGGACAGTGTTGATTAATGTTTAGACGTTGAATTTTTCCTGATTTGCTCTATACTTTGCAAAGAGAGCACTGATCACCCGAATGGAGAACAATGATGTCACCAACCGAAATAGCACTGATAGTTATGGCTGTTGCACTCTGTATTCTGGTACTGTTCCTGATCCCGACCATCCTGACTTTCAGACGGAGTGCCGCGTCGGTCGGAGAACTGGCGGAGATGGTGCAGAGCGAACTGAAACCGACACTGAATGAGTTGACCGGTGTACTGGCTGAATTGAAGACCGTCAGTGGTGGAGTTGCCGAGTACAACGATGATGTCAGACGCTTCATGTCGGAACTGGGGAGTGCCGGCAACAATCTGCACACAATCAACCGCACGGTAGGTGTTGTCACAGGAGTTCTCAACACCACGTCAGTCTGGGCAACCGGGGCTAAAGTGGCAGGAAAATACATATTTGAACGGTATCTTAAAAAACAGGGAGGTATGTAATCATGTCTGACAAATGTGATGTATCAGCAGGTGCTGTATTGGTATCATTTGTAGCCGGAGCAGCAATCGGTGCGGGTCTGGCTCTGTTGTATGCACCAAAGAGCGGACGCGAACTGCGTGAGAACATCCTTGACCTGACGGAAGATGCAGTGGACAAGATCAAGGAATACGCCAAGGAAGCCCAGGAAAAGATCAAAAATGCCGTTGAAGACGGCAAGGAAACCTTCGTAGAGAAAAAATCTGTCCTGGCATCCGCCATTGAGGCCGGTCGCGAGGCCATGCAGAGAGAGCGCACCTCCGCCCAGTAGCCAACAGAGCAGACAGTATTCAAACGGTAAGAGCCCATCCCCGGTGGGCTCTTTTTATTACATCAGCACACTCATTTACAAACTCCGGTCAACCCCACCTCCAGCGAACTATTTGGCAGCAGATGCCCATTTTTCAAGGGTTTTCGCGTCATTGACTTTCATGGAAGCTTCCATTATACTCCCTCCCCTATGAAGAAGGGAAATCTCCTTACATACGTCAGTATCTCTCTTGCAACCCTGCTCTACGCAATGCCCGTTGTTGCTACCGAGCCGGTTCAACCCCTGCTGGCCGAATTGATCCGGCCGAATGCTCTGCTGCCCGGGGCTGCTGAAGCACCGGGACTGGTTCCGGGCGACAACCTGTCCACTACCGACTCGGGGGAGATCGCACCTGTTGCTACGCTCTTTTCGCTTGAAGATCTGAGAAACAGCGGCGATAGTGACGGAGATCTTGAGCTGCCCGATGCCGACTTGCCGATTTCGGACATTCCATTGACCCTGAACAGCAAGGTTGAATATTTCCTGTACTATTTTCAGACCAGCGGCAAACAGTCATTTTCCCGCTGGCTTTCACATTCGTCCCGTTACATCCCGATGATGAAAGAAATCCTGAAGCGCGAAGGGATGCCGGAAGATCTGGTGTATGTCGCCATGATCGAGAGCGGTTTCCAGATGCATGCGCGCTCCTGGGCCAGCGCGGTCGGCCCGTGGCAGTTTATGTCAGAAACTGGCCGGCACTATGCCCTGCGTATTGATCAGTGGATCGACGAGCGTAAGGATCCGGTCAAGGCCACTACCGCCGCCGCACTGTATCTGAAAGAGTTGTACGGCCTGTTCAAAGGTGACTGGTATCTGGCGACAGCCGGCTACAACGCCGGTGAGAACAAGATCCTGCGTGCCATCAGCATGTATAACACCAGCGACTTTTGGGAAATATCGCGCGGCTCCTATCTGAAGCGCGAAACCAAGGAATATGTTCCGAAACTTCTGGCGGCTGCCATAATCGCCAAAAATCCGGCACGCTACGGATTCACCGACATCGCTTACCTGACACCGATTGAATACGACACGGTCACGATACCATCACGCACAAATCTTGATTTGGCGGCAAAACTGAGCGGCACAACCTTCGAGTCAATCAAGGAACTGAATCCCGATCTACGCCATTGGTGCACACCCCCGAATTACCCCGACTATCAGCTCAAAATCCCTAAAGGGAGCAAGCAACAGTTTGAGGCTGAATACGCAAAAGTTGCCGTAGATCAGCGTTTCACCGAACGAGTTCTGTACAGCCACTATCAGGCGCGCAAGAAGGATACGTTAAAAGGCGTTGCCCGTCGCTTTGGCACCTCACCAGCTGTGCTGGCTGAATTGAACGGCCTGAATGCCAAAAGCCGCATCTCCGGCAAGTCACTGCTCGTGCCGGTCAAGCAGACTGTTGATTTCAGCCACGAAGGTCGAACTGCTAAATCAGCATCAGCGAAGGGGAGTTACGCTAAATATTACACCGTAAAAAACGGCGATACTCTCAGCTCTCTGTCCAAACGTTTCAACGTATCAACCAAGCTGCTCTCCGCCTGGAACAACCTGAAAACAAAAGTTGCCATCAAGCCGGGCCGGCGCATTATCATCGCAAAATTCACCGAAAAGAATGGAGAGATGGTTCCGGCAAAAACCAAGAGCTGACTCCCGTTTATCCAATTGTCTCGACGTATGAAAGGAATTCCAGATGTATAACATTCTTATCTCCGCAGCTGCCGCAGTTGCGATGCTGCTGATAATGATTTTAGTCCTTAAACTCGCCTGGTGGGGCTCTTTGATTGTCGCCTTAATAGTCTTTGGGCTTGTTTTTGTCCTCTTTTCACGTATCACCATGAAGAAGGTCATGGCTTCAATAGAGACGGCCGGCAAGGACCTGCAGGCGCAGCCTCCCCGTTTTGAAAAAGCGATCCGTGAGCTGAAAGATGCCCTGCAGTACAGCAACTGGCAGTTGTACGTGGAAGGCCAACTGCAGTCGCAGATCGGTATGATCTACTACATGAAGCGCGACTTCTCGAATGCCTTCCCTCATCTGGAGAAGTCATTCTTCAAAAACTGGGCGGCCACCGCTATGTTGGCTATCTCGTACATGAAACGTCAGAAGAAGGACAAGATGATCAGCACCTTTGATCGTGCCGTACAATGGAATGGCAAGGAATCAATGCTCTGGAGTCTTTATGCCTACTGTATGAACGAGAGTGGAGAAGCAGGAAAGGCCAAAGAGATCCTTGCCAAGGGGCTGAAAAAACTTCCGGGTGACGAAAAGCTAAAAGACAATTTGGAGAACCTTGAGAAGGGCAGAAAGATGAATATGAGGGCGTATGGCGATTTATGGTTTCAGTTCCATCTGGAAAGTCTCGGCGCCCTCCAGAAATATCAGATGGCATCCATGGGCGGCCGGATGCAGCAGCGGCGCAGATAGGCAGTGGCCTAAAAGGGATTTCGAAGCGGAGTCCCTTTTTATTTATGAAGTGCGGCAGATCTATTACCGCAACAGCTTCTTCCCGAAGGAGCGGAGTGCCCTGTAGCACCCCCCGGGAGTTGAATCAAAGACGATGATCGGGCAACCGACCCGCTGCTCCAGCCCACCCAGGGAAACGTCATCCAGAAACAGACCCTCCCCCTCTTTCAGCATGACGTCCGGCACGAGCAGGCACGAACCGACGTCTTTACCTTCCAGTGCCGCAGCGATATCATTTCCTGAAATCAGACCACTTACCGTTATGCTCTCACCGAAGAGTTTGTTATCAATAGCCAGCGGCACGATATCTACTCCGCTCTTTTCAGCCAGCTCTGCAAGAAAATCCCTGACAAATCCGAGCGACGAGACGCCGGTGACAACCGTCGCCCGAAACGCTCCGAATGGCCTGACTCCCTTGAGTAGCCGGAAAGCCTCCTTCAGAAAGAGCGGCACCATGCCGACTCCGTTTTCTATCTGCGGAAAATCACCGTATTCTTTTACCGGCGGGAATGGCAGACCGGCTTTAAGAAAAAATTCATCCGCAAGAAAAAGAAAAGGCTTCCGCAGTTTTCTGCGCAGCCTCTCTGCCTCCGGCTGCCAGATCGATATGAATTCCCGTGCATATTCAGAATCTACCGGTGTCAAATGCGGCAGATTCCGGCGATGTGCAGTGAGACCGAGCGGAACAACCGCCAATGACTGCACTGCGGGGTAGAGGGCCGCCAGTTCGGAGACTGTGCGCCGCAACTCTTCCCCGTCATTGATACCCGGACAGAGTACAACCTGCGTGTGCATGACAATCCGGGCGGCGGCCAACTGCTGCAGCTGTCCGAGAACGGGAGGGATACCTGACTTTCCAAGCAAACGCTCCCGAAGAACCGGATTGGTGGCGTGAACTGAAATATACAGGGGGGAAAGGCGTTGTTCGATGATGCGGTCCAGTGCCGGGGTTTTCAGGTTGGCCAGCGTGACGTAGTTTCCGTTCAGGAAAGAGAGGCGATAGTCTTCATCTTTGACATACAGCGGTTTGCGGAGACCCTTGGGGAGTTGGTGGACAAAACAGAAAAGGCAGTTGTTGGCGCACCGGGCTGGGGCTGGAGCAGAAAATGTCAGCCCGAGCGGCTCTCCTGCCTGACGTTCGACCGCCAACTCCCACAGTTCACCATCCGGTTTTTCAATCTCCAGCAGTAATTCTTCTTCGGAAGCGGTGTAATAGCTGTAATCGATCAGATCTCGCAGCGGCCGACCGTTAACAGCCAGAAGACGGTCACCCGCAGACACCTCCAGCTCATCGGCAATCGAACCGGGAGTGACAGAATCAATCCGAAGAGCCGCCATCACCCCTCCCGGTAAAATTCAGAGGTGCGATAGTACTCCGCCAGAGAGCGGATAAATACCTGCAACACGGCGGTGACCGGAACCGCCAGCAGCATACCGACAATCCCGAATATCTGGCCGCCGATCAGCAGGGCCACGATAGCCACGAGCGGATGCAACCCGACCGTGTCGCCGACGACTTTGGGTGTGATAATGGCGCCCTCCAGCAGCTGGATAAATCCGAACCACCCCAGACAGAGCAGCGGGTGGAGTATGTCATTAAATTTGAGCAGTGCCATGACAACCGAAAGACAGATGCCGATGATTGTGCCAACATATGGGATGATAAAGGTGGCTCCCGCCAGCGTACCAATAGCTATCGCCAGATCAATGCCGATAACGTACAGTCCGACGCTGTAAAGGAGTGCCAGAATGATGCATATCGACAGCTGCCCCCGGACAAACCCGGAAAGCACGGCATCAATTTCTGCCAGTTTTTTTCTGTATGCCGGGCGAATACGTTCCGGAATATACGATTCGATGAAGGTTTTAAGCTGTGGCAGATCGAACAGCAGGTAGAAGAGATAGACAGGTATGATCAGGTAGCCCAGCAGGTCAAGGAGTAAGCCTACCGTCGAAGTGAGGGCCTTCTGCAGGAGCGCCAGCAGCGGTTTGAGCAGGTCAGGGGCGTTGCTGCGGGTCTGCTGCAGCAGATCGTTCAGCCGGAGAACAAGCTTGTCGGGAGTTTCAACCCCCAGATACCCTTTAATTGAAGCGGGAATTATTTCGTATAGATGCTGGACGTACGCCGGCAGATTTATTTGCATGTTTGATATTTCGCCGGTTATCGAAATAACGAAAAAAACCGCAAAACCACTGCAGAATATCACCGCCAGACAGAAGACGATCAGAATCCCGTACAGACGTTTTACCCCTTTTCGTTCAAGGAGCTCTACTGTCGGGTTCAAAATATAGGCGAGCGCAAAAGCGATGAACAGCTGCAGAAAAACGGCGGAAGAATAATAAAGCAGGGCCGACACGGTGATGATCAGCAGGATCGCTATAGCCAGAAGAATTTTTGTGTTTTTTGACATGATCTGTTTTCAAGAAGCCCCTCCTGGATCTGAGCGGTCTAGGAGGGGTCTGGTGACAGGTTACTGGTGCAGTCGGAAGGTACCATCAGCAGAAGTGATGGTTGCAATGGAGTGCTTGTAAATCAGCATGTCACCACCGGAATCGAGCAACACCGAGAAATTATCGAATGATTTTATGAATCCATCCAGTTTATCACCCGACATCATGACAACCGCGACCCGCACACGTTCCTTGCGGGCCTGGTTGAGATACTGATCCTGAATATTGAAAGGTGCCTTGGACATTGGTTTTACGCCTCCCGTTGATCAAAAAATTCAATTGCATTCTGGAGCATGATACCAAACTTATCCGGATATTCAAACCACAATATATCCGGATCAGCCCTGAACCAGGTCAGTTGGCGTTTGGCATAGTGGCGCGTGTCGCGCTTGATCAGGGTAACCGCTTCTTCACCGGAAAGTTCGCCGTGCAGATGGGCGGCCGCCTCCTTATAG
>Ga0182021_10011396_pt1 | contig 10546 bp, 8 predicted proteins | sample 612E3MmetaG_FD_120493 | JGI IMG/M metagenome (GOLD analysis project Ga0182021, IMG submission 120493) | Permafrost microbial communities from Stordalen Mire, Sweden - 612E3M metaG (Illumina Assembly) | ecosystem: Environmental > Terrestrial > Soil > Wetlands > Permafrost | place: Sweden... | reverse complement strand
CATCTTGTTGCCGATGATGGGGTGCGCCTCGGTGGCGTTGGACCCGATGATGAAGAGCACGTCGTTGGACTCGATCTCGCCGATCGAGTTGGTCATCGCACCTGAACCCAGCGTGGCGGCCAGACCGGCCACCGTTGGAGCGTGTCAGGTACGGGCGCAGTGATCGATGCTGTTGTTGTTGAGCCCCGCTCTGGTCAGCCGCTGCAGCAGATAGTTCTCTTCGTTGGTGCAGCGTGCGGAGCTCAGCACACCTATAGCCTCTGCGCCATGCTGGTCCTTGATGTCCAGGAGGCGCGCGGCGACGTGGTCCAGCGCCTCGTCCCAGCTCGCCTGCTCGAAGACGCCGTCCCGTTTGATGAGCGGCGTGGTGATGCGGTCCGGGCTGTTGATGAGGTCGGTGTGGAAGCGTCCTTTGACGCACAGCGAGCCGGTGTTGACGGGCGACTCCGGGTTGGCGGTGACGCCGACCACTTTGCCGTTGGCCACGTTGAGGTCGAAGTTGCAGCCGACGCCGCAGAAGGGACAGGTGGTCCGCACTTTCGTGCGCTCCCAGGTGCGGGTGCCCTTGAACTGCTTGTTGGTGAGGGCGCCGGTGGGGCAGAGGTCTACGCACTGCCCGCAGAAACGACAGTTCTCCAGGCTCAGCGGGTGGTCGAACGATGTGGCGATCGTGGCCTCGAAGCCTCGCTCGGTGAAGTCGATGGCGTTAGTGATCTGGACGGCCTGGCAGACGGCGACGCACTTGCCGCAGAGGATGCACTTGTTCTGGTCGCGCTCGATGAGGTGATTGGCGTCGTCGATTTGGAGCTGTTTGCGCTCGCCCTCGTAGCTGGTCGCCTCGACTCCATAGCGGTAGCAGTACTCCTGCAGGCTGCAAGCGCCGGCCTTCTCGCACGTGAGACAGTCGAGTGGATGATCCGACAGCAGAAGGTCGAGCAGGATGCGGCGCGTCTCTACGACGTCCTCTGACTCCGTGTGCACCACCATGCCCTGAGCGACTTCGGTGGCACAAGCGGCCTTCAGCGCACCGACGCCCTCGATCTGTACTGAGCACATGCGACAGGCGCCGATGATGCCCAGGGTGCGGTCGTAGCAGAACGTCGGGATGTCGATGTCGACGGTCCGGGCGGCTTCCAGGATGGTGGTGCCTTGCGGCACGGTGACGGTGAGTCCGTCGATGGTCAACTCGATCATACGATCAGTCCTCCGCTCCACGAGGATCACATCCGCGCTCGGGCCGTGAAGACCCAGCTACGCGTACTGTGCCGGGTGCGTCACCGTCGTGTCAACTTGAAGGCCGCCGTTTTCCGGGCGTCGTCCGCCGGCCGCATGTCGCCTCGCGGACCTACTTGGGGCCGTCACGGTGGCGGCGGCACTCAGTTGGGGCGGAGAATACCTTCATGAACACTCTTGCCCCGCCTCGCCCGGCAGCCCTCTCTACGCTATGGGTCCTCTCGTTCGGACACTGCTGCGCGGACATGAGCTCCAGCGCGGTCACCGCGCTGGTGCCGTTCCTGGTCACCGAGCTTCACTACAGCGGTGCGGCGGTGGGCGCCTTCGTCCTGGCAGCTAGCATCGGCGGCGCACTGATCCAGCCGTTCATCGGCCACTACGGCGACCGCACGGGGGCACTCTGGCTCATGCCGGTCGGTCTCGTGGTGGCTGGCGCCGGCGTGGGCGTCGCGGGCCTTGTCAACGACCGTACGTTTCCACTGTTCGCTGTGGCCGTCTGCAGCATCGGGGTGGCCGCCTTCCATCCGGAGGGGGCCCGCTGGGCTCGGCGGGCGGCGGGCAGCGCGGTCGCCAGCGGCATGAGCATCTTCTCGGTCGGCGGGGGTGTGGGGTATGCGCTCGGTCCTCTGCTTGTGGCGGCTACGGTCGTGCCGTTCGGTCTGCGCGGCACGCCCCTGCTGATGGTCCTGCCGGTGGGTGCGGCGGCCGCCGTCATGGTCCTGATGCGGCGGCTGGGAGCGCAGGCTCACGACGACATGAGGGCAGATCGCGCGCAGACCGGGCGGGCGGAGGAATGGTCGCCCTTCATCCGGCTGGTGGCCGTCAACGGCGTGCAGAGCGGCGTGGTGTCTGGCCTCTTTACGTTCATACCGCTGTACCTCTTGTCGCGCGGCACGAGCGCCGGGACGAGCAACCTGATGTCGACGGTGATGCTGGTCGCCGCGGCTGTCGGCACGCTGCTCGGCGGCCGTGCCGCGGACCGGATCGGCCGCCGAATCGTCCTGATCGCGCCCCTGCTGGTGCTGGTGCCGCTGATTGCCACGGTGCCCAGTCTGGGGTTCGTCTCCTTGATCCCGCTGGTGGTAGTCATCGGCTTCGCGATGAACACCAACATCAGCCTCGTTATCGTGCTCGCCCAGGAGTACCTACCGGGTCGGGTCGGGCTCGCGGCCGGAGTGACCGTGGGGATGAGCGTAGGGGTCGGAGGTATCGTCGTCTTGCTTCTGGGCCTCTTGTACGATGCGGTCGGGCCGCACGCAGGTGGCCCGTCGACGGTGCTCTACGTGGTCGCCGGCATGCCCATTGTTGCGGCCGCCCTGGCTGCCACGCTGCCACGGCCGGCCGCTTGCTCGCCCGCATCCATCTGGAGCCGCGCCGCGCGGGAGGCCTTCGGGCGCTGATCCGGCGGCGACGGCGAAGGGGCCGACGCCGGGATGCGGTCGGCGCTCGCCCGGCTGCTGAGGGCTCAGCGCGGCCGGCGACATCCGTCGGGCTCGCCACGGTCGCCCGCCATCGGCGCGCCTGGTTCCCGTGTGCCTAACCGCGGGAATGCCGTGAGCACGACCCACCTGCCCACCCCTCGGGAGGAGAAGTTATGGCGTTCATCGATAAGAGCATCGAGGTAGGCGCCGACGTGCGCGAGGTGTACGCGTTCTGGACGGCATTCGAGGACTTCCCGACGTTCATGGAGGTCATCGACAGGGTCACCATGGTGCCGGACGACCGGCTCCACTGGGTGGCCGTGGTCGACGAGGAGACGATCGAGTGGGACGCCGATATCGTCGAGCACGTTCCCGAGGAGCGCATTGCCTGGCGGGCGGTGGACGGGCGCGAGGCCGGCCAGGTCCGTTTTGAAAAGCGCGCCGCCGATCGCACCGTCGTCCACTATCAGCTCACGTACGACCCGGCCATGTGGGGCTCCGACAGCGACGAACTGATGGAAAGGCGCGCGGAGTCCGATCTGCAGGCGTTCAAGGAGGCCATCGAGGGGGCCGCGAGCGGCAGGGTCGCCTGACCACGGGCGGCTGCGGGTCGCGACCGCTGAGCACAGCCTTGCGAGGGCGGCGACGGCCGGTTCGGCCGTCGCCGCCGGCGTGCTACGCTATGAAACTGATGCGACCCGTCTGCTTCGCGCTTCGGCCCTCTGTCCCACGACCTGGAAACGGCCGTCTGCATGACTAATCGGCGAAGTGCTATTGAGACGTCTCGCGCACGCGTGGAAGGCAGCGAGACGTGACTAGCGACTGGACGAAGTCGAATCCGCTGAGCCGGGCGGCCGCAGGCGACCCCGGTACTAATCGGCGAAGCACTATTGAGACGTCTCGCGCCTGCGTGGAAGGCAGCGAGACGTGACGGCACCCCTGAGCCACATCCGCAACTTCAGCATCATCGCCCACATCGACCACGGCAAAAGCACGCTGGCCGACCGCATCCTGGAGATGACCGGCACCGTGGCGGCGCGGGACATGAAGGAGCAGCTCCTGGACAGCATGGACCTGGAGCGTGAGCGCGGCATCACCATCAAGTCACAAGCCGTGCGGATCCGCTACCGCGCTCGCGACGGGCAGGAGTACGACCTCAACCTCATCGACACTCCAGGTCACGTGGACTTCAGCTACGAGGTCTCGCGCAGCCTGGCGGCCTGTGAGGGCGCCGTGCTCGTGGTCGATGCCACCCAGGGAGTAGAGGCGCAGACGGTCGCCAACGCCTACCTGGCGGTGGACAACGACTTGGAGCTGATCCCGGTGCTCAACAAGATCGACCTGCCGGCGGCCGACGTGCCCGAGGCCGAGCTAGAGATGCACGAGCTCACCGGTGCCACGCCGGACGAGATCATCGCCATCTCGGCCAAGACAGGCTCTGGGGTAGAGGACGTGCTGGAGGCGATCGTGGAGCGCGTGCCGCCGCCCACCGGCGACATCAACGGCGCTTCGCGTGCCCTGATCTTCGACTCCGAGTACGACCAGTACCGCGGCGTGATCGCCTACGTGCGGGTGGTCGACGGCTCCTTCCGCAGCCGCGAGCTGATCGAGATGATAGGCACCGGCGAGCGCACGGAGATCGAGGAGCTGGGCCACTTCTCGCCGGAGATGATCGCGGACGACGAGCTCGGCACCGGAGAAGTCGGCTACATCATGACCGGCGTCAAAGACGTCGGCCGCGTGCGCGTGGGTGACACCATCACGAGCCAGCGGCGACCGGCCAGCGAACCGCTGCCGGGCTACAAGGTCGTCCACCCGATGGTCTTCTGCGGTCTGTTCCCCATGGAGGAGCACCGGTTCTCCGAGATGCGCGACGCGCTGGACAAGCTGAAGCTCAACGATGCAGCCCTCAGCTTCGAGCCGGAGAGTTCGCAGGCGCTCGGCTTCGGCTTTCGTTGCGGCTTCCTCGGACTGCTGCACATGGACATCGTGCGCGAGCGCCTGGAGCGCGAGTACGGCCTGGACCTGCTGGCCACTACGCCCAACGTGGAGTATCACGCCTTCCTCACCAACGGCGACATGGTCGAGGTTCGCAACCCGGCGCAGATGCCGGACGCGGCCCGCCTGGAGCACATCGAGGAGCCGTTCGTGACGGCCAGTATCATCGTGCCCACCGAGTTCGTCGGCGGCATGATGGAACTCAGCCAGGGCCGGCGGGCGGAGTTCCGGGACATGAAGTACCTCTCACCCGAGCGCGTGGAGATGCACTACCTGTTGCCGCTGGGCGAGATCGTGCTGGACTTCTTCGACCAGCTCAAGAGCCGGTCGCGCGGCTATGCCTCGCTGGACTACGAGTTCCACGGCTACCGGGCCAGCAACCTGGTCAAGCTGGACATCTTGCTGGCCGGGGACCCGGTGGACGCCCTGTCGCTGATCGTGCCGCGCGAGCGGGCCCACGCGCGCGGCAAGGCGCTGGCCGAGAAGCTGCGCCAGAAGATCCCCCGCCAGCTGTTCGAGGTGGCGATCCAGGCGGCTATCGGCAACCAGGTCGTCGCTCGTGAGACCATCAAGGCGCAGCGCAAGGACGTTATCGCCAAGTGCTACGGCGGCGACATCAGCCGCAAGCGCAAGCTGCTCGAGAAGCAGAAGGAAGGCAAGAAGCGCATGAAGCAGCTGGGCAGCGTCGAGGTGCCGCAGGATGCCTTCCTGGCCGTGCTGGAGCTCGACTCGGACGGCGACAAGAAATGAGCGCCGGGCGGCGCCCTGCACATCGGGCGGCGTCGCCTGCTTCACTTTGTGCACTGTTCGCCGTCTTGGGCACTTCAGGAAGATGACACGAAACCCGCATAAGTGGGCGTTGCGTGCCACTTTCCTGAAAGCCGCCGCGTGCGCGACCGTCTCCAGACGCAGTCCAAATCCGGCCATTCCATGACCGTGGGCGGGCCGCGTCACCTCTACGTTCACGTGCCGTTCTGCCGCGCCAAGTGCGACTACTGCGAGTTCTACTCTGTGCGGACGCACTGCGGCAAAGCTGCCTCCGCTCCGGGTGGAGCTGCCGACGGCGGTTGCAGCGACTCTGAGCTCGATCGATACGTTGACGCGGTGCTGGCCGAGCTCGAGCTCGAGCGATCGGTGATCACCTTGGGGCCCCTGCGGACGGTCTTCCTGGGCGGCGGCACGCCGAGCCTGCTGGGCGCAGAGCGGCTCGAGCGGCTGTACTGCGCTCTCGAGCCGCTTCTCACCCCACGGGCCGAAGTCAGCGTGGAGACCAACCCGGAGGACGTCGCGCCGGCGTACGCTGCGTGGGCGGCGCGCCGCCAGGTGCGCGTTTCGCTCGGCGTGCAGAGCTTTGACGCACGCCTGCGCGGCGTCCTTGGGCGCCGCGCCCAGGCGGACCCGCAAGCGGCGTACGAACGCTTGCGCGCTGCCGGCGTTGCGAACGTGGGCATCGACCTGATCTTCGGGATACCGGGGCAGACGGCGGGCGACCTGGAGCGGGAACTGGCCCAGGTCGCCCGTCTGCAGCCCGACCACGTGAGCTGGTACGAGCTGAGCGCGCCGCAGGGCACTCCGCTGGCGGCGCGCCTTGCGGCGGGCAAAGCCTCGTTGCCGGACGACGACGAGCAGGCCGCGATGTTCCGGCGTATCGTCCGTGGCCTCGGCCGCCTGGGCTACCGCTGGTACGAGGTGAGCAACTTCGCCCGGCCGGGCCGGCGCTGCCGTCACAACGGCGCCGTGTGGCGTGGCGAGAGCTACCTTGGGCTCGGGCCGGCCGCGGTCGGCACAGTGGGCGATCTTCGCCGTCAGAACAGGCCAGACCTGGCGGCCTACCTGGATGCGCTGGCGCCGCGCGGCGGGGTAGAGGGCGACGCGCAGCGCGCGGCCGTCGCACTCGGTGGACCGGGCGGGAAGGCCGGTGTTGGCGGACGGCCGGTCGTGCCGCCGCGCACGGAAGAGCACCTCAGTGCGGCCGTGCGCGCCTTCGAGCGGCTCATGCTGGCGGCGCGCACGGGGGCCGCCGTGCCGGTCGGCGAGCTGGGCGACTGCCTGGAAGGCGCCGCCCTGGCGGCCCTCGTCAAGGCTGGTTTCGTGCGTGAGGCCGGTGGTACACTCTGGGTGACGCGGAAGGGGCGGCACGTGGCCAACGCAGTGTGTGTGCGCCTGTTTCGCGCTTCGTGTCTAGAGGGGACGACCCGCCGCGATGAGCGGCTGCCGGAGAGCTCCTCGTCCCCGGAGGTGACGACTTGACCCTCAAACCGAGACAGGAGCGCATCCTGCGCGCCGTCGTGGAGGAGTACATCGCCACGGGGTCGCCGGTCGGGTCACGGTACCTGAGCCTTGCCTGCGACTTCGGGGTCGCGTCGTCCACGATCCGCAACGACCTCTCCCAGATGGAAGAAGACGGCCTGCTGGCGCACCCCCACACCTCGGCCGGCCGGGTACCCACAGACGCCGGCTACCGCCACTACGTCGATGTCATCGTGCGAGAGCAGCGGGACCAGCCGCAGCCGCTCGCACTAGCAGCCGACCACGAGCGCGCCAAGGCAGAGCTGGACGAGGCGCTGCGCGAGACGGCCGATGCGCTCAGTCGCGTCACGGCCATGCTAGCCGTGGTCTCTACGCCCTCGTTCTCCAGCACCACGATCCGTCACATCGAGGTGCTCCTGCTACAGCCTCGCCTGGTCATGGTGGTCGTCATCACGTCGTCGGGGAGTGTCGGCAAACGGGTCTTCCGCTTCGACCAGCCGCTGGACGAGGGGCTCATCGAGTTCGCCCGCGTGTATCTCAACGAGCGGTTGGCCGGGGCCCAGGTGGGCGGCCGCCTGATCGACTCGGCCTTCAACAGCCCAGACCTGCACCAGCGTGAGCGCGCCTTTCTGGACACCATCCGGCCGGCCTTCAAACTCACCGAGCGGGTGGGTCCAGAGGGCCTGCACCTGGGCGGCGCGCCGCGACTGGTAGAGGCGCTGGCGCTGCAGGGCGTGCCCAATCTGGACGGTCTCCTGCAGATGCTAGAAGAACGGTACAACCTGCTCGAGTTGCTGTACGACGCGCTGCGGCAGGACGATGTGTACCTGCGCATCGGCCACGAGATGGCCGCGCCTTCACTGCAGGCGTGCTCGCTGGTGGCGGCCAGCTACGGAGTCGCCAACCGCAACCTCGGCACCGTGAGCGTGCTGGGGCCTACGCGCATGGACTACCAGCGCGTCATCTCCGCCGTGCGGACTTCCGCCGACGGCCTCAGCGAGCTCCTGGAGGAGATCTGGTGACCATCGCCGCGATGCTTGTATGAAGCGCGACTATTACGACGTGCTCGGCGTGCCCAAGGACGCTGACGAAGCGGAGGTCAAGAAGGCCTTCCGGCGCCTGGCGCGCGAATATCACCCGGACGTCAGCCAGGACGCGGACGCCGAGGCCAAGTTCAAGGAGCTGGCCGAGGCCTACGAGGTGCTGAGCGACGCGGACACGCGAGCCGCCTACGATCACTACGGCTTCGACGGCCTCAAGGGCCGTGCCATGCCCAACTTCGAGCAGTTCGAGTTCGCCGACCTCTTCCAGGCGTTCTTCGGCGGTGGCGGCGGAGGCGGAGCCGGCGGCGGGCTGTTCGGCGACCTGTTCGGCGGCGGCGGCGCGGGCGCCGCCGCGCAGTCCGGCGACAACGTGCTGGTGGAGGTCAAGGTCTCTCTGGCCGAGGCCATGAGCGGCATCAACCGTCCCGTCTCGGTGGCTGCGGACGTCTTCTGCGACCGCTGCGGCGGCACCGGCGCCCAGCCCGGCACGCTGCCGCGCGCCTGTGGCCAGTGCGGCGGCAGCGGCCAGGTGCGCCAGGTCAGCAGCATGGGCGGTTTCGCCCAGTTCATCCGTACGGCGCCGTGCCCCACCTGCAAGGGTCAGGGGACCATCGTCGACAAGCCGTGCGAGAAATGCCACGGAGCGGGCCGTTTCCCGGCCACCCGCGAAGTCAACGTGGACGTCCCGGCGGGCATCTCAGACGGGCAGCGCATCCGCATCACCGGCAAGGGCGGCGCGCCTGGGCCCGGCGGCCGGGCCGGCGATCTCTATGTCCATGTCACGGTCCAGCCGGACGAGCGCTTTGTGCGCGACGGCGACGACCTTATCCATCAACTGGACGTCACCATGGTGCAGGCGGCCCTCGGCGAGACCCTGGAGGTACCTGCGCTGGACGGCGAGCCCATAGAGCTCAAGCTCTCACCCGGCACGCAGCCCGGCGATGTGCGGGTCTTCCGCGGCCGGGGTATGCCGGCCCTTCACGGCCGTCACCGCGGCGCCCTCAAGGTGGCCATCAACGTGGCTGTGCCGCGGCATCTCAGCGCCGAGCAGCGCAAGCTGCTCGAGGAGTTCGAGGCGCTCTCATCCGAGAAGAACTATGAGCCAGACGACGGTTTCTTCGACAGGATGAGGGCTGCCTTCCGCCAGTGACCCCGCCCGCCTTCGTCCGCTTCGTCCTCTCCGTCGACGACACCTCGTACGACCGCGCCGCGGCGGCGTTGCTCGACCTTCCCACGCCCGGTTGGCAGGAGGCCGACGAGGGCGCCACGCTCGTCTTCTGGCTGCCTGTCGAGATCGTCGACGACCCGTCGCTGCAGGAGGCGCTGGACGGCCTGCGCGAGCTTGGCCGCCTGCGCGCGGTGCCCGAACGGGCCGAATGGCTGACCTATTGGAAACGTTTCCATCACGCCGTCCGCGTGGGGGTCGTCACGGTGCGCCCACCGTGGCTGCCGGCCGATCCGGACGCACTGGACGTGGTCATCGACGTTGGCCTGGCCTTCGGCACCGGCTCGCACGCCACCACGCGCCAGTGTCTGGCCGCCCTGCAGCAAGTCACGCCCGGCTCCCTGCTGGACGTCGGCACCGGCAGCGGCGTTCTTTCGCTGGCCGCGCTACGGCTCGGCTTCGCGCCGGTGTACGGCTGCGACGTCGACCATCTGGCACTGCAGGCAGCTCAGAAGAACGCCCGCCTCAATGCGCTGAGCCCGCACTTCTTCACCGCCGACGTTGGCGACCCTGGCGCGGAGCTGCCGGCGACCGATGTCGCCGTAGTCAACGTGGCGCTGAACCCGATCGTCGCCTACGGCAAGCGGCTGCAGGGCGAGCAGGACGTCGCGCGGCCGCGCGACGTCCTGCTCGCCGGTCTTCTGCAGACGCAGGCCGACGAGGCGCGCTCCGCGTATGCCGGCTACGCGGAGCGGCGCCGCGCGCAGGAGGACGAGTGGGTCTTCCTGCACCTGGAGCGCTGCGCATGACGCGCCCGCCGACCACCGCCATCCACGGCCGGGGTCCGCGATGACGCGCGTCTACACGGCGTTCGTCGGCTGCAAGGTGAGCCAGGCAGATGCCGACGGACTGGGTGCGGCGTTGCAACAGGACGGACACGTGCGCGTCGAGGCGGCCGACGCGCAGGTGTCCGTCGTCGTCACCTGCTGTGTGACGGCGGAGGCCGAGCGCAAGTCGCGCCAACTGGTGAATCGCCTGGCGGCCGGAGGGCGGCGGGTGGTAGTCACCGGCTGTGCGGCCGCCTACCGGCCGGAGCAGTTCGCCGCGCCGGGCGCCGTCGTGGCGGCGCGGCCCAAGGTGGCGGCCGCCGTTCGCGAGCTCAGCGGCGTGGCTGAGGCGGGGGCGACCGGCGAGGCTGCGGATGCTGCACGTACCACTCGGCGCGCGACCGCCCCCGACGCCCGCCCGCCTGTGAGCGCGGCCCGGTCGCTCGCCGCCCCGGCCAGGGGGTCGCGAACGCGCCTCACGCTGAAGGCGCAGGACGGCTGCTCGTGCGCCTGCGCCTACTGCGCCGTTCGGCTGGCCCGCGGGCCGCTGTGGAGCCAATCGCTTGAGCAGGCGGTGGCGGCGGCCCGCGCAGGCCTTGCGGCGGGCTG
>Ga0182021_10011394_pt1 | contig 10547 bp, 10 predicted proteins | sample 612E3MmetaG_FD_120493 | JGI IMG/M metagenome (GOLD analysis project Ga0182021, IMG submission 120493) | Permafrost microbial communities from Stordalen Mire, Sweden - 612E3M metaG (Illumina Assembly) | ecosystem: Environmental > Terrestrial > Soil > Wetlands > Permafrost | place: Sweden... | reverse complement strand
TGCCCTGCCGGGATGGTACTGCGGAGAAAAACGACAGCCGGTGCGACGGCGCGCGGGATGGATATGAGCGAGTCCAGTGGCGGCTCCTCTGGGCAGCAGCTCGTCCATTGATTATATCCCGCGTGCCCGGCCATCTCACGTGCCGCCTCCGCAGCGCGGACAGCGCGGGGCGCTGGCGCGCTGTTTCGCGCGTGACTAGCGCGCGCGGTAGGTGATCAGGCCGCGCTTGAGGTCGTAGGGGGAGACGCCGACGGTCACGCGGTCGCCGCTGATCACGCGGATGCGATGCTGACGCATCTTGCCATTGAGGCGCGCGAGGACTTCGTGGTTCTCCCCGCACTTGACGCGATAGTTGCCTCCGGCCAGGACTTCGCTGACGACTCCTTGCAGCTCTATCAGGTCTTCTTTGCTCATCCACACTCCTCTCTCGCCAAGACCACACGCGGCCCGGCGGGACTGGGACCTATTCTCGGACATGCCAGCCGCCCCGTCCAGGCCCACCGGCAGAACAGCGGCCGGAGCCTCAGCAGATGCGAGGAAGCTGCTCTCCGCTGAGCATGTCGATGACGCGACGGCCGCCATAGCGCGTCCGCATCGCGACTGCCATTTCGTCTCGAGGCCTGACGTCGCCGATGCAGGTCGCCTGGCGCGCGGGATCGAACTGACGCAGGATTTCGACGGCACGCGCGGCTTCGCCAGCAGGCAGAAAGGCGACGAAGCGGCCCTCGTTCGCCAGATAGAGCGGGTCGAAGCCCAGCAGTTCGCACGCGCCCCGCACGTCGTCGCGCACAGGGATCAGGTCCTCGCGTATTTCGATCGACGCGCTGCCTGCCTCGGCGATCTCGACCAACGCGGACGCGAGACCTCCGCGAGTGAGATCGCGCAGGCAGTGGATGTGCAGGCCGGCATCGAGCAGGGCCAGGACCGGGGCCCAGAGCGGCGCGCAGTCGCTCTCGATGGTCGTCTCGAAACTCAGCCCTTCTCGCGCGGCAAGCACGGCGATGCCGTGGCGGCCGAGGTCGCCCGACAGCACGACTGCGTCTCCTTCGCACACTCGCGCCGGTCTGATGTCGATGCCCTCACCCACGAGACCGATGCCAGCGCTGTTGATGAAGACCCCGTCGCCCTTGCCGCGCTCGACGACCTTGGTGTCGCCCGTCACGACCGGCACCGGGATCGCCTGGGCCGCGCGCCGCATCGACTCGACGATGCGTCCAAGGTCTGCGATGGGAAACCCTTCCTCCAGAATGAGACCGGCGGACAGTCCGAGCGGGCGCGCCCCGCACATGGCGAGGTCGTTCACAGTGCCGTTGACGGCCAGCGACCCGATATCGCCACCAGGGAAAAACAGAGGCCGTACGACGTACGAGTCGGTGGTCATCGCCAAGCGCGCGCCGGAAGGAAGTGCGATCACGCCGCCATCGTGGCGCGCGTCGAGCGCGGCGTTGCTGAGGGGTGGGGCCAGGACTTGCTCGATGAGGCGGTGCATGAGCTGTCCGCCGCCGCCGTGCGCGAGCAGGATGCGCTCCGTGCCGATGAGCGGCACAGGGCAGGTGAAGGCCAGGCCGTCGCCGCCAGGCTCAGCCACGAGGCGCCTCGCGGCCCTCTGCACGAGGACGGCGGTAGCGATAGTACGCGGCGCAGGCCCCTTCTGCCGACACCATCGTGGCGCCCAGGGGATGCTCCGGCGTGCAGTGCGTTCCGAAGGCGGGACATTCGTGCGGTCGCTTGCGGCCCTGCAAGACGAGTCCGCTCTGGCACTCCGCAGACTCCTCGGCCGAGATCGCGCCGACGTCGAAGCGGCGTTCGGCGTCGAAGTGCGCGTATGCGGGCGCCAAGCCCAGCCCGCTCGCCGGAATCTCGCCAATGCCGCGCCACTTGCGTGGCACGATGGTGAAGACCTCACTCACCAACGCTCTGGCAGCCGGGTTGCCGTCGGGCCGCACCGCACGCGCGTAGGCGTTCTCGACCTCCGCCCGACCCTCCTCGAGCTGCTGCACGCAGCGACGGACCCCTTCCAGCAGATCCACCGGCTCGAAACCCGTCACGACGATCGGCACGTGATAGCGCCGCGCCAGGGGCGCGTACTCGGCGACGCCCATGACTGCGCAGACGTGGCCGGCCGCGAGAAAGCCCTGGACGCAGCAGCCGGGCGCGCTCAGGATCGCCTCGATCGCGGGCGGGACGAGGACGTGTGACACGAGCAGCGAGAAGTTCTTGAGTCCCTCGTTGTGCGCCTGGCGCACGGCCATGGCGTGTGCCGGCGCCGTTGTCTCGAACCCCACCGCCAAGAAGACCACCTCTCGCTCAGGGCGAGCACGAGCCAAGCGCACGGCGTCGAGCGGCGAGTAGACCACGCGTACGTCAGCGCCCTCGGCCTTGACGCGCTGCAAGTCCTGACAAGAGCCGGGCACGCGCAACATGTCGCCGTAGGAGCAGAAGATCACTTCACGCCGAGTAGCGATGGCCATGGCCTTGTCCAGCGTCTCGACCGACGTCACGCAGACAGGGCAGCCAGGGCCATGCACGAGAGTGACCGTGTCCGGCAGCAGCTCGTCCAGTCCGAAGCGCACGATGGCATGGGTCTGGCCGCCGCAGACCTCCATGATGGTCCAGGGACGACGCGCGGAGCGCGCGATGGCCGCTGCGATTTGGCGCACTCGGTCGGGATCGCGGTACTCGTCGACGAACCTCACGGGTCCGACGACCGCTCCTGCTCGGCCAGCTCTCCGATCTGTTGCAGGTAGTCGAGTGTGCGCTCGGCCTCGGTTTCGTCGACCGTGTTGAGGGCCACGCCGACGTGCACCAGGACGTAGTTGCCCACCTGCGCCTCCGGGACATATGCGAGGCTGACTTCCTTGACGACCCCCGCGAAATCGACCTGCCCCGTGCGCGTCAGTTCTTCGCCCGCGACGCTCAGGATGCGCCCCGGAACAGCCAGACACATCCGCTCATCCCTCCTGCCATCGCGCGGACGCGACCACTGCCTGGCCCAACGCGATGCCGCCATCGTTGGGGGGCACGAGTCGGTGCCACAGCGGTCGAAAACCCTCGGCTTCGAGACGGCTCACGGCCCGCTCTGTCAGATAGCGATTCTGAAAGCAGCCGCCGGTCAGAACGACTCTCTCCTGGCCGGCGCGCTGCGCGACCGCTACGATCATCTCCACTAGCGTATTGTGGAAGCGAGCCGAAAGAAAGCCCACAGGCAACTTCTGGCGCACGTCCTCGATGAAGGAACCGATCAAAGGCGCCCAGTCGATGACCCACGGCGCCATCTCGCCGGACTTCACGATTTCAAAGGGATACTGATCGTCGGTGTCGATCCCCGCCAGGGTGAACTCCAGCTCCATGGCCGTCTGGCCTTCGAAGTGCGTGACCTGCCGCAGGCCTGCCAGCGAGGCGACGGCGTCGAAGACACGCCCGACGCTCGATGTGGCAGGGCAATTGACGCCAGCCGCCAGCATCGACGCCCAGACGCGTCGCTCGCGCTGCTCGACAGTTCTCACAGGTGCGAGATCGCCCTGCTGCCACAGCGCGTCGCCCCACAGCGCGTGCAGCAGCCCCAGTGCCGCGCGGCGCGGCTCGCGCACCGCCGCGTCGCCACCCGGCAGCGGGAACGTTCGCATGTGCGCGAAGCGCTCAAAAGATGCCGGCTCCGCCAGCAAGAATTCGCCTCCCCAGATGGTGCCATCTGTACCGTAGCCTGTGCCGTCCCAGGCCACACCGAGCACCCGCTCGCGCACTCCGTTTTCGGCCATACAGGCGACCACGTGCGCGTGGTGGTGTTGGACTTCGATCGTCGGACGACCAAGACGTGCGGCGAGGTGGGTGGAGGCGTAGTCCGGGTGCGCGTCGCAGGCCGTCGCCACCGGGACGCAGGCATACAGGCGAGGCAGATCTTCACAGGCGCGCTGATGAGCCTCGGCCGCCTCCACGGTCTCGAGATCGCCGACGTGAGCGCTGACGAACGCGTGCGCGTCGAGTGTGAGCGCCACGGCCGCTTTGAGGTGCGCCCCGACTGCCAGGATCGGCGCCGCCGGCGTCGGCAGCGCGATCGGCAGCGGGGCGTAGCCACGCGCGCGGCGGAGAACCTGTTCGCCGCCGAGGATGACGCGCGTGACTGAATCGTCAATGGGACGCGCGATCGGCCGGTCGTGGACGAGGAAAACATCGGCAAGGCCTCGCAGCCGCTCCAAGGCTTCGCGCTCGTCGGTGCAGATCGGTTCGTCGGTGCGATTGCCGCTGGTGGCGACCACGGCGCAGGCCAGCTCCGTCAGGAGCAGGTGATGCAGTGGCGTATACGGCAGCATGACGCCGAGGTTCGGGTTGCCAGGCGCCACGGACGGCGCTACGTCGCCGCCGTCTTCGCTTCGCTCGACCAGGACGATAGGCGCTTGAGGTGAGAGGAGTAGACGTTCTTCGACGGCGGAGACGCGAGCAGCGCTGCGCACCCAATTCAGATTGGGTGCCATCAGCGCAAACGGTTTCTCCTCGCGCGCCTTCGCGCGCCGCAGGCGGCGTACGGCGTCGTCATTGCGCGCATCGACGACGAGCTGAAATCCGCCCAGGCCCTTGAGTGCGAGGATCTCTCCCCTACGTACGGTGTCCGCAGCCCGGCGCAGCGCCTCGTCGCGATCGGCCAGGCACGTCCCTGTCGGGTCCCAAAGGGCGAGCTGTGGGCCACAGGCGGGACAGGCGGTCGGTTGCGCGTGGAAACGGCGATCGCTGGGATCGGCGTATTCCGCGGCGCAGGGCGCGCACATCGCGAACTGCCGCATCGTCGTCGCCGCGCGATCGTACGGGATCGAGAGCACGATGCTGAACCGCGGGCCGCACTGCGTGCAGTTCGTGAAGGGATAGCGGTAGCGCCGGTCCTTTGGGTCGAAGATCTCTGCACTACAGGCGGCGCAGGTCGCCAGGTCCGGCAATAGGAGCGTTGTGCGGCGGCCGGCTGCGTCGCTCGGCCAGATCTCAAAACCCGCGGTCCCCTCGGTCGGCACCCACTTGTCCAGGTGGCCGGAGACGACGGCCGCTGGCGGTGTCTCTTGTCGGAGGGCTTCCCGGAAGCGCTCGATCAGCGCCACTGGCCCCTCGACCTCTACGACGAGGCCTGTAGAGTCGTTGCGCACACCGCCCGAGAGACCGAGAGCCGTTGCGAGACGGTACACGAGCGGCCGGAAGCCGACTCCTTGCACAGCGCCGCGCAGGACGATGCGCAGTCGCTGTGCCGGAACAGCGTGGGTGGGAGGCGGGACGACGTGGCGAGACGACGTCAAGCGAGTCGGGTTCCTGCGCGCCTCCTTGGGGAGGCCTCGGCGAGTCTAGCCCATCTGGCTAGAACTGCGAGGTTTCGACGCGCTTGACGATCTCCTCCGCCGGGAGCGAGCCACTCTTCTGGGCGTCGATGTCGCGCGTCTTCAGGCGCTCGACGAGCGTGGCCGTCGGGCGCGCGGTGAGGTCGAGGCTGTCCTCGGTGAAAAACTCGACGGTCACGACCAGCGACTCGTCCGGCGGGAGTCCTGCGAATGCGCCGGCCGCCAGTGCGCGAGCGAGCGCTGCCTGCACGTCGTGCACCACCTCCTGCGTCGAACGGGGATCGCTGGGCGCCTCGGAGCCCCACGACTGGCTCCAAGGGGGCAACAGAAGGAGCGGAGGGAAACCCTCGCGCGCGCCTTCGGACGCCGCCCGTGGCGAGCCTTCGCCTGTGTTCGAGTGCTCGACCTCGCGCATCATCTCCGCCATCGCCTGCTGCACCCCTTGATGCATCCGGGCAGCGGCCTCGTCCATGCTGCGCACCTGTTCCTCAAACGCACGCAAGGCGAGTTCGGCTTGTTCATCGTCGGACATGCGCGCCCCGCGGGGGGTCCGTCGCTGCGGCGGGGGGGGAGCAAACGCGCGCGCGGCGCGCGGCGCTGCGGGACGGACTGCGGGTGGCTGCGCCGGCCGACGGGTCTGGGAGCTGCTCGATCGCGCCGCGCGTGCGCTCGGCAGGCTGCGCGGCGGCACTACGAACACAACGCCCACGCCCGGGATGCGGTAACCACGTACGACTTGCGTTGGGCCGAAAAGGTTGAGCGGGCTTGGACGGCAGACTTCGCGCACCGACTCGTCGATCTGATACGCCAGACGATCGATCTCTCGGCGAAAGTCGGCCGGGCCCTCCTGGGCGAGCAGCGTCGCGCCGGCGCTGGCGAGCAGCCAGCACGCGACCTGCGCGCCCAAGCGCAGAAGGCTCACGGCTCCCTCCTGTTCGACGCCTGGAGCACGTACCCCATGAGCTCGGTCGTCCGCGCCATGTGCTGTCCGGTCCTTCCGTCGAGATACGACAAGCCGGCGCCGATGCGGGCCAGGTCATAGCGCCGCTGCCGCGCGGTGCGCTGCTCGAAGCCGGTCAGGTTCGCTCTCACGGTGAGTTGTTGCCGCTCCTCGCTCTGCCGGATCATCTCCGACACGCGCTGCAGGAGAACCTCGTCCTGCAGACCGTTGGTGGCGGCCGTGGGCACGGCGTTTTGGGACGCCACTGTGGAGAGTTCGTCGCTCGCTCTCGGCGCGACAGTCGTGTCACGAGCCGCGCCACCCAGCCGGACAACGACAGGACCGCGCGTGAAGCGCATCTCGAAGCCCGCCAGGGCGAGGGCCCCGCCCAGGGCGAGGATCACCAGTGCGGCGGCAGCGGCGGCCCAGAAGTAGCGCGGCGGGGCAAAGCGGCGCACGCTGCGACGCTGGCGCGGAAGGGTCCACGCTTGGAGCGTGAAGCGCAGGCCTCGCAGGTTCGCCAGCTCCTCCTGACAGCCGGAACAGACAGAGAGGTGGCGCTCGAACCTCGCAGTCGAGTCGGCATCCGCCTCTCCATACAGAACGTCGAGCATCTGTTCACGAACGGATTCGCATTCCATACCCATCTCCGACGGTCACGGGGCCGCGACAGCGGCGTCCGAGCTTCCGCGAATGCCCTGCTGCTCAAGCCTTCGGCGCAGCTGATCGAGGCCCCTGTAGAGCCGCGTCTTGACGGTCGACACAGGCACGTCCAGGATCTCGGCGATCTCAGGGAACGTCCGCCCTTCGTACTCTTTCAGGATGATCGCCTCGCGTTGCTCCTCGGGCAGCGCCGCGATGGCCGCAGCCACGCGGCGAGAGAGGTCCCGGTTCTCGACCAGCTCCAGCGCGCTGGCGCCACGGTCAGCCGGCGCAGCGTCGCCCATCTCGTCCAGGCTCACCCAGGTGCGGGTCTTGCGCCGGCGCATGCGGTCCCGGCAGAGATTCAAGGCGATCTGATACAGCCACGAGGAGAACTGCGCCTGGCCCCTGAAGCTGCCAAGGCCGCGGAAGGCCTTCAGAAACGTCTCCTGGCAGAGGTCGCGCGCTTCGTCGTCCGAGTGCAGTATCCGGTAGATCGCGCCCTGGATCTTCCGCTCCCAGCGCTCGACCAGCGTGTCGAAGGCCGCGACATCGCCGCCCTGGAAAGCCGCTACTAGCTCCTCGTCAAGCGGACCCATACTTGTATCTTAAGACGCAACTCGCCCGCCGCGAGTCGCACCCCCGTTCTAGGCCCGGGGATGGCTCTTCCCATAGACGCTGAGCAGATGCCGGGCGTTGACGTGGGTGTAGCGTTGAGTCGTCGACAGGCTCGCGTGGCCCAGCAGCTCCTGGATCGCCCGAAGATCGGCGCCGCGCTCGAGCAAATGGGTGGCGAAGGCATGGCGAAGAGTGTGCGGCGTGACCTTGAGCACCACAGCCACTGAACAGATGCGGCGGCGCAGGAGAGTGCGGACGCTGCGGTCACTCAAGCGCCCACCCCGTGTGTTCACCAGCAGCGCCTCCACCTGCGGGCGCAGCGTCGCGCGCCAGCGAAGGTAGGCGGAGATCGCCTCCTGCGCGCGCAAGCCGTAGGGCACGATGCGCTCCTTGTCGCCCTTGCCGCGGACACGGACGAGGCGCGCGGTCGTGTCGAGGTCGTCCAGGTCCAGCGCCACCAGCTCACCGCAGCGCAGGCCTGCGCCGTAGAGCAGCTCGAGGATGGCCCGCGTGCGCCAGTCGCTCTCGCGTTCCGTCGGAAAATCGACGATCTGAGCGACGTCAGCCTCGCTCAGGTGCGTGGGGATGCGGCGGGCCACGCGCGGCGAGAGCAAGGCCCGGGCCGGGTTGCGCTCCACGATCCCTTCCCGACACAAGTAGCGGAAGAAGGCGCGCAGGCTGGCGAGCTTGCGCGCCGCAGATACCTTGCTCAGGCCTTGACGGTGCAGCCCGGCGAGGAACGATCGCACCAGCAGATGGTCGACTTCGGTGGCGCGCACCGCGTGGCCAAGCTCGGTGCATGCGTGTGAGGTGAACTGCACCAAGTCCTGTCGGTAGGCGCGCTGAGTGTGCGGCGACGCATTGCGCTCGCGATCGAGGTAGCGCAGGAACGCGGCGATGGCCTCTTCCACGGATTCGACCTAGGTCTGCGCTGAGAGGGCGCTCTCGGTCCGCTCAGAGCTGTTGCCTTCGTCCGTGGCTTGGCCACAGCGAAAGCGGTCGATGCTCTCGAGCGCGCGCTCCGTCAGCAGTGCCCGCCGGCGGGCCTTGTTGCGCACGGGACTGCTCAGTTCAGGCAGTAGGCCGAACGCGAAGTTCGTCGGCTGATAGCCGCGTGGCTCGCTGCGCGCCACGTAGCGTCCGAGCGCTCCGAGGGCACTCTCTTGCGGGAATTCTGGCGGGGCCAGGCCGCGCGCGCGCTGGGCCGCGCCGATCCCGGCCACGAGGCCGGACGCGGCGGATTCGACGTAGCCCTCGACGCCGGAAATCTGTCCGGCGAAAAAAAGACCGGGCCGGCGCCGGGTCTCAAAGCTCGGCTCGAGCACCGCGGGAGCGTCGATGTACGTGTTGCGGTGGATCATTCCGAAGCGCACGAACTCGGCGCGCTCTAGTCCAGGGATAAGCCGAAAGACGCGCTGCTGTTCGCCCCACTTGAGGTGCGTCTGAAAACCCACCAGCGAGTAGTGGCTGGCCGCGAGGTTGTCCTGGCGGAGCTGAACGACGGCAAACGGGCGTTTGCCGCTGCGGGGGTCGACCAGGCCGACTGGCTTGAGCGGCCCGAAAAGAAGCGTCTCCGGGCCACGTCGCGCGATGACTTCCACCGGCAGACAACCCTCGAAGAAGATCTCGCGCTCGAAGGCGTGCGGTGTGGCGCACTCGGCCGTCACGAGTGCCTCGAAGAAAGCGCGGTACTGCTCGGGTGTCAACGCGCAGTTCAGGTAGTCGGCGCTGCCTTTGCCGTAGCGCGAGCCGCGAAACGTCCGCGTAAAGTCGATCGACTCGGCCTCGACGATCGGGCTGACGGCGTCGTAGAAGTAGAGGTGCTCCGCTCCGAAGAGCGCCGCAATCTCGTTCGCAAGGGGTGGCGACGTCAGCGGGCCGGTGGCGACGATCACAACCGGCGCTTCAGGCAGCCGCTGCACCTCGCGGCGTTGGATGTGGACGCGCGGCGCAGCATCGAGCGCGTCCGTGATGCGCTCGGCGAAGAGGTCACGGTCAACGGCGAGGGCGCTGCCTGCCGGAACGCATACCTCGTCAGCGACCTGCAGGATGAGCGAGCCCAGCCGGCGCATCTCCTCCTTGAGCAAGCCCGCGGCCTGGTCCGGCGCGTTGCCGCGCAGGCTGTTGGAGCAGACCAGCTCGGCGAGGCGGTCGGTCGTGTGCGCCGGCGTCGTGCTGAGCGGCCGCATCTCGACCAACTCGACGTCAATGCCTCTACGCGCGATCTGCCAAGCGGCCTCGCTGCCTGCCAAGCCACCGCCGACGACAGTGACGCTCGCGCTCATCTTGTCGTTCTCATGGGCCGGCCGGCGTCTGGCAGCAGCAGGCGCACAGGTGCGTCACGACGCCTGGCGCTCGTAGTGGCAGGCCTCGTTTCCGCAGAAGATGACATGCCCCTGCTTGCGCGTCTCTTTCTGGAGCAGGTACGCGCGTCCGCAGTCTGGGCAGGGCTCTGCCACGGGCATGTGCGGTGAGGCAAAGCGGCATTCGGGGTAGCGGCGGCAGCCGTAGAACGAGCGCCCCCAACGACCCTTGCGTTCCACGAGCTGGCCCTGGCCGCACTCGGGGCAGACGACGCCGATCTCCTTCACCTCGCTCTTCTTGATGTACTTGCAGGTCGGATACGTGCTGCACGCGACAAAGAGCCCGAAGCGGCCCCGACGCCGCGCGAGCGCATTGCCGCACTGCGGGCACTTCTCGTCGATAGGCGCAAAGACCTCCACCTGCAACTTCCCGTCCGAGCTGCGCACGAGTCGCTGTGTCGAGTGGCACTCCGGATACCCGACGCAGGCGAGGTACGGTCCGAAGCGGCCTTTCTTGAGCACCATGGCCCGGCCACACCGCGGGCAGGTGGCCTTGGCCACCTCCTCCGAGACGTCCGCGTCGGGTCCCTCCGTGCCGGCCATCTGCCGCGTGTTCTTGCAGCCGGGGTAGCCCGAGCAAGCGAGGAACTTGCCGTAGCGACCCCACTTCAGCACCATGGGCAAGCCGCAGCGCTCGCAGACCTCGTCGGTCTTCTCCTCCATGGCCTT